>JACZCY010154211.1_pt1 | contig 9533 bp, 6 predicted proteins | sample 8641821 | NCBI WGS metagenome assembly JACZCY01 (sample SAMN15324609, study PRJNA640507) | soil metagenome | isolation source: intercropping sugarcane | place: China: Luxin town, Laibin City, Guangxi Province | collected 2019-07-25 | depth 10cm m | reverse complement strand
GTTGAAAAGTCCTTCCCTATGAAGAGGGAACTGAAAGTTGGGGCATATGCAATTTTGCAGGCCACGGCCAAGGGTTGAAAAGTCCTTCCCTATGAAGAGGGAACTGAAAGCATGGGGAGTTCCGCTGAAAAGAAGCGAGCCGCTGCGTTGAAAAGTCCTTCCCTATGAAGAGGGAACTGAAAGAGGCTCACACAGTCTCGTCGCATATGACAGAGTTCAGTTGAAAAGTCCTTCCCTATGAAGAGGGAACTGAAAGTGAAAGCCCTGAGCCTGATCCCGGAGCGCTTTGAGGTTGAAAAGTCCTTCCCTATGAAGAGGGAACTGAAAGGTCTTGAATCGCTTTGTTGCCGACGGTCCCTTGACGGTTGAAAAGTCCTTCCCTATGAAGAGGGAACTGAAAGATAAAACAGACTAGGGCATCTGTTCCTGACGTCACCGTTGAAAAGTCCTTCCCTATGAAGAGGGAACTGAAAGTCGTCTTCGGTCTCTCCGTCCTCATCGTCGAAGTCGTTGAAAAGTCCTTCCCTATGAAGAGGGAACTGAAAGGTTCCACCACTGACGGTTTCGATCGTGTTTCCCGCCGTTGAAAAGTCCTTCCCTATGAAGAGGGAACTGAAAGAAGGCTACTACCAGAACGTCCGGAATGCGCTCCATGGTTGAAAAGTCCTTCCCTATGAAGAGGGAACTGAAAGTGAAAGAGCGCATCTATGACATTGTGATCGACGAAGTTGAAAAGTCCTTCCCTATGAAGAGGGAACTGAAAGTGGCGTCCTCACGCGCCCAGCCTTTGACCTCTCTGGTTGAAAAGTCCTTCCCTATGAAGAGGGAACTGAAAGCTAGCTTTGATGGTTGGAGCCCCGATCGTTGTGTGGTTGAAAAGTCCTTCCCTATGAAGAGGGAACTGAAAGGGCAATCCGTACAGCTCGTCGTTCGCCAGTTTCCACGATAATTCATCGTTCATCCCTCAGCAGTCATGATTAGCATCTGCCGCTTTCTCCCCTAGCTTTACCTCAGCGTAATTGCATCCCTCCCAACATTTGCGTTATTTTTCATGGCTGAAGCATGGGCTATTTGAATAGCTCGACTCACAAACTCGTTCGCATTCCGCTGTTGCTTCAACGTGAGGACAGAAGCTTTTTGAAAAAATGGTGGAAATCCTCACGGAATCTGTGGAGACTCTTCACATCGACTAAGCGTCGCTTGGATGTTCCGCTGATCCACCAGGAGAAACGCCAACCACATGCTGACCTGTGATTTTCTTGTCATTGGGGGCGGTGTGATCGGCCTCAGCATCGCCCGTGAACTCCGTAGACGTCGGACGGACGCCCGTGTGTTGTTGATTGAAAAGGAACCCTCCTGTGGAGCCCATGCCAGCGGACGCAATAGCGGGGTGCTCCACGCAGGTTTCTATTACTCGCCGGACAGCCTCAAAGCGAAGTTTACCCGCCTCGGAAATGAGCGACTCACCGCCTATTGTGAGGAGAAGCGGATCCCCCTCAATAAATGCGGCAAGCTCGTCGTCGCGAAGGATGCCGCGGATTTGCCCTCGCTTGATGAGTTATTCCGTCGCGGGCAACTCAACGGCATTGAGCTCCAGGTTCTCACGGAAGCGGAAGCCAAATCCATGGAACCGCGTGTAAAAACATACCAACGAGCCCTTTTTTCGCCGCGCACCTCGACGGTAAGTCCGCTCCAAGTCGTCGATGCGATGCAGCAAGATGCACTGCATGAAGGCATTCGAATTCAGTGCGGCATGGCCTATCGGGGACGAAACAACGAAAAAGTTCGGACGAACCAAGACAGCATCGAAGCCGGATACGTCGTCAATGCCGCAGGTCTGTATGCCGACAAAATCGCCATGGACTATGGATTCTCGGAAAAGTATCGCATCCTGCCTTTTAAGGGCCTTTACCTCTATTCCGATGAGCCACCGGGTGCGATCCGGACCAATATTTACCCTGTTCCGGATCTCAGGAATCCATTCCTTGGTGTCCACTTTACGATTACGGCCGACGGAAAAGCTAAGATCGGTCCGACAGCCATTCCGGCCTTGTGGCGCGAGAATTATGAAGGGCTTGGTAACGTCAACTTCCGTGAGCTCGTCGAAGTCGCGACCAGAGGGCTCGGACTGTTGACCGGCGCTGGATTCGATTTCCGACGTTTGGCGATGGAAGAGATCGCAAAATACTCACGGAGCAAGATGGTATCGCTTGCCTCGGTACTCGCCGAGGGTGTGGCCGAACGTCACTACCGAACATGGGGTCGTCCTGGAATCAGAGCCCAGCTGCTCGACATCACGAAAAGAAAGCTTGAGATGGATTTCGTCCTGGAAGGCGACAACCGCTCCATGCACGTGCTCAATGCCGTGTCTCCTGCCTTTACTTGTTCGCTCCCCTTCGCAAGCTATGTCTGCGATCGTATCGACAAAGCGATAGGCTGACGCAGCAAGATGTTGAAAAGGTCCCCAGCTTCGTTCTCATAACTCGGACAACGAGGAGAGTCCTATGAGATCTTCCATGATTTACTCCTCAACATGCACAGCGAAGAAGCCTGACGTGCGCGTTAACCGACGAACAGGAGTGGCATCAACTAAAGCTTTTACGACTCCGTGTTGAACGCGTTATTGGGCGGCTGTGCGTTGCACATCATCAGACGACTCAGCAACGTTTTTGGGTCATTAAACGTGGAGGATCTATTTTGAGCACGGTCTGCAATGCCAAAGTTCAGGTCCGAAAGTTGCGGCGTAAAGAAATCCCTGATCGAAAGACAGTTCTATGATCGGTCCAGCAGGCATTCACTGACTGTATTCCTCCCAAATAGCTCGGAGCCTGGTCTTCCTTGTGGAGGGACCACGCTGCTCATTAGACACCTCCTAGGATAGGTTGAACTACCTTTACGTGCGAGAAGCCATCCGTACTCAGGATAACGAAGCCTACCACGTCGCCATCCAAACGCCAGTATTACTACGCTACCATGTTGGGAAACTGCATCGTGACCTATCTGTGCCCTTTACGTCTTGTAGAGGGCCCCGTGCGGCGTTTATTGACTCGTTTCTTGGGCGGTCGACCAGTATCACAATTTCGCGCGGATTTCTTGACCTTGAGTTTTGTGAGCGGTACCGCTCGTCTGACTAACATCGGGACCGGTTCAGCTTCACGGTCGAGGACCAAACTTTTAAAGCGTTCCCAATCGAACTGTGTGCCGGGGTCGGTCCGTCGGGTGGGGTCAAGTTTTGCATGCGACACGACATACGTGAGATTCGGATACTTCGCCCAGCAGTGGCGAACAATTCTGGCGGTGGCCTCAACTTGCCAGGCAGAGAAGGGATCGTTCTCCTGAAGATTCACCACTTCTATCCCAAGCGACCAGTGATTCACACGATTTTTGCCGTCATTGACATCCGGATCAGACACAGCATTCCGTACGTGCCAGGCTGCAAGCGCTTCCGGAACACAGGCCCACACAAACTCGCCATGTTGGGGTTCGTCCTCATCCGGAACCAGCCAGTGAAATGAAGCGGGGTTATCCGACCTCTTCATGACCGACACCGCCCCCGCCGACGATGATCCCGCAGTGGCGTGGATCACCACGGTTGTCACACCCATTATAGGATCGACAGATCGTTTGGTCGTGCAGTTCGGCCAATAGGGCTGAACGCCGGGGTACCAGGGTTCGTTAAGAACTACCTCGCTTGGCCGCTTTGATATTGGAAGGGTGAAGTAGTAGGTGACTGGATCCGGCATGTCTCCTCCTGTGGCTTATGGGTTGCGATGTAAAGTACGCGTCAACAGGTGCCACTCCATGAACGCGCAAGTGATAGAAACATTATTCAAATTGAACCTTTCCACGGAAGGCCAGATGCTTCCTATAGATGATTACTGCATCATTTCCCAGTCGAGGCTGAGAACGTTGCCCTTTGTCGATAGGGCCCAGTCGTGCCAATCAGTCGTAGTTTCATTACCATGCGTATCAGTTCTGGTCACTTGAAACTGTAGGATCGGATTGGCCAAATAACGAGTCAGCGGAAGCACGAAATCCATGATGCCAACGCTGTTTTCCGCGAGAGAAACGTGCTGAAGACTGGGAACGCCTTGGATTTGTGCGCTGACCAGGACTGAGCGAAGGTCATGGCTAGAGAAGTTGACAAGGTTGATAAACTTCACATTCACATGAATATCCTCTATGTAAATGCGAACCTCCTCCAGCGTTGTCGGATCGGCATCCGGGACCGAAAAGCTCACCAAGCTGGCATTGTCTATCACGTAGCTCTCGCCGGGGCCGAGCCTTCTGTTGTCCGCCATCCAGGATCCGGAAGACGAGAGCTTTTCGCCCGTGATCACGACAGCTCGCTCAATGTTGTTCGTAACCCTCAATTGATCCCCATTGCGTGTCGTCCCGAGGGGACCCTCCGGTAGGGGGCCCACGATGGACCTCAAATCCAGGCATAGTTCCGATTCGGCCGTTGGACCACCTTGCAACTTAAACCTAGCCATCCCTCGTACGCCCTGCAGTTGTAACATCTTCGTAAGAAGGGGGGCAGTGTTGATGGTAGTCTGTAGCCCTACTTGGAAACTGTCGGTCAACTTCTCCACATGGGTCTGTAATGACAAAACGCCGTCGGCGACAACAAAGCCATATTCGATGTTCGCCGGAATTCCGTTTATTAAATGCAATGTGGGGTTCCTGCCGTCTACATAACCTCGCAAATTCTGGTTTAGTTCGGTCAGTACCCACGGTGGAATATCGGGGCACAGTGTGGCCAAGAGCATGGCGCCACTATCAACCGTGGTGTCGGCACTGACATTCGAGTAAAGGACCGCGGCGGGGCGGTAGGCTCGCTCGCCCTGATCGGGAGCAAAGCGTGTAATGCAATATCGTACGGGGACAAGCACGAAGGTTGCTGGCTCAGATAAAGATTGATACAGCCTATAGCTGGGATGGGTCAGCCCCTCCCATGAAATACACGCATAATTGGCCTTGAGTGCATGCACCGCGAGCATAGCCGGAGAACCCAAACCCGGCGCGAAACACGAGAAGTGAACCTCAACGGGAGAATTGGCTATTCCTACGCTGCGAACTTCGACGGAGATAGTGTGCTGACCAGCCGTTACCGATGGCAGTACCACGACAATCGTCCGCCAACCCCTTTCATATCTACCAACTCTGGATGCCATCGTTTCTACCCCGTCAACCACGAAGCGAACGTCGAGCGCCATGCCGCGTGGGCCACTGGCTGAGGAGGAACCGTCGTCGTACCACCAGGAGAATTCATAGCGGGCAACTAGGTGTTGACTGGCAGGAAGATAAAACGACGATGGTGAGCCGGTCACTGCCACGAATGGTCCCTGATCACTTGTATACGAAATAACCTGAGGCTGCGCAAAGCTCCGAGAGAGAAAGGTCTCCGCCTCACCAGGCGCCACGTCACCGCCAAGTTCTGTGACGGTGAGCGTGATTGGGTATCCAAGACCTATTCTGATGATGCTGGGGGGACCACCTACGTGTACCCCACGGGCTTGGACGGAGATTGTGTGCGGGCCAGCAGGCAATGGTGGAAGGATGACACTTAGCTTAGCAATGTCGCTCTCGAAGCGCTTTGGTATCGTAGGTGCACCGTCAAGTACGACGCGAATATCAATAATCATTATAGCGGGTGTTGAACCCTGCCAAAAACATTCAAAATGCGCTTCTAGAGGTTGATTCGATGGGAGATTGAAGGTGGACCGTGATCCTTCCACCTCCGTGAAATCTGCGTTCGAACCATCATTATTAGCACTAGCTCCGGTAAACTTGATCTGCTGCGTTAGGTCGTATTGTTTCGACACGAAGGTTGTTACGGCACGACGCCCACCCTCTGTATCTCGGCTGGTGCTCTGCACAACCGACATCGCCATATCCGCGTTGTGGCTTGCGTGTCCCATTAGGCCTGCTTTAGAAGTTACGTCCTCGAGTGAAATGGGAATGGATCTCATATCTAGGGTTGGGGACGCCGCCGCGCGAGGTGCCACCAGTCTATCGCCGACGCGGATGAACACGGCGTGAGGATCCGAGACGTCTGCGATTGTCCTAAGATTACCAGCCGGCTTGACCAACTTCCCCACCCCACGGACACCGCCACCCTCCTCAGGGACAATCAATCGGATATAGCGTTCCGCCTCCAAACCGTCGAGGCATCCACCAATAACCTCGGAGAGATCGGAAACAAGTTCGACGGTTTCCGTCGTTGCCGCCGTTCGATACTCAAGATGGCAACGAGCCTTCACAGAGGTTGATTCACCCCACAACGCCTGTAGAACATCGATCGCCGCATCGTGGTCGAGCGCAACGCTGTGGCCCACGTCAGCAGCCGGGTCAATCGCACTCACTGTCTGCGGTGACCGGGTCTCCATCAGTTGCAAAGAAAACGTAGCCGCTTGCGCGAACAGCGGCCGATAGTCCGCCTTTCTAACGCTTTCAAGTTGGCTCACGGTGCCTTCCGGTACCTCGAGCGTCATGGTCAGGTCGAGATAGCCCCCCATGATCAGTGGCTCGACATTCTCGTCAGCTGCGGTGGGCTGTCGTGATAGGAGCAACGTGAGCGATAACTTCGGAAGGCCCCCCGAATCGCGGTCAAGCAGGGGGCGCCCAGGAATGTAATAGTAAAGGAGATCGGCATCATCCGCTGTAGCTTCAACTCCATTACCGGCATCGGGGGTTAGCCGAATCGGCAACGTCCGCCCGTCAATGATGACGTCATGCGTCCGCCACTCGGCACCAGCGAGTGGACCACTGATGTTTGAACGCTTCACAGAGCCTCCTTTCTAAGAAACTCCTGAGGCCCGTTGCCTGCACTGAACTTCACGCGCCAGAAAGCGGGCTATTGGTTTTCGACGCAAGGCTGCCAAGGCTTGTTCAAGCAGCCACCCAAGCCTCTTCCAAGGCGGCCCAGGTTTGTGGAGCAACAACCCCATCCGCTCTCAATCCATAAGACGACTGGAAGGATCGAACTGCGGATGCTGTCCTCGGGCCAAACATGCCGTCTACTACCACCGAGTATTCGAGTTCCATAAGTTTTTGTTGCAAATAGCGCACGTGCTCTCCTGACGACCCCTGACTCAGAGTCGGACGAGAGATTGAGGGTTGCGTTGGACCTCCAGGCTGACTGGGCTCGGACGGTCTACTTGGTTCCATCGCGCCTTCCAACGCCGCCCAGGTCTGCGCCCCGACCACACCGTCAGCCGTCAAACCGTGGGAGCTCTGGAATGAGCACACTGCCTGTTCTGTTCTGGCTCCGAACACTCCATCAGGAACAATCGAGTAACCTTGCTTTTGGAGCAGCACCTGAAGATCTTTCACATCCTGTCCGCTGGAACCGCGACGGAGTGTCCGCCTATTTGTCGCTGGAACGTGTGGTTCCGTTCCCGGCGTTGAAGGTTGGGCGCTGCCGCCTCCGGTTGGAGCTTCCACCGTAAACGGCCGCTGCGCTTCGAATTCTGGGTACGGCATACCGGTAACGAAATAGTTCGGCGATTGATCCGGGGGCATCATGTTGAGGATCTCACGATGGAAATCGGCGTAATCACCGGAAAACGCGCCGTTATCCCACACCTCCAGCACCTTTTCAGTAAACAGCCCATTGACATTGCCATCGGAGGACAGTTGATTGTCCTGGCACCCGGCTATCAGTAGCACACTAGCTTGCACGTTGCGGTAGGCTTTTCCACCGGAGAGATATTGAACGGTGTTATAGAGCACGCGCTTACGGTCATTCTCCTCCCGCTCTTTTTCGAGCGGCATGTTCTTTGTCTTTGGAGGTTCAGCTTTCGAATAGGAACGCGATTTGTGGATTTCCTCGGCAACACGCATTTTGGCCATGGTCCCGGAATGACAGCTGTCTGAAAGGACAACAATACGGACTCCAGGCTCAAATTGTGACCACAAAGCGTAGAGTTCGTCGTCGACAAGCTCCCGGTCCCATAACACCCAGGTCTCATCCTTTGCGTCCTCTTCTTCGCCGTTGACATCGTCCACCTGGCCTCCATGTCCGGAGTAGGTCACTAGCAGAATGTCACCGCTACGCAAGTCGAGTGCAGCCTTGCTTATTTCTTCGAGCACTCGGGATGAAGTTGCCTCGGAATCAATGAGAATTGTCGTGTCGAAATTGAGACTTTGTGCTATACCCCGCATTGCTTGGGCGTCATTAATACATCCGCTAAGGGCTCCATCCCATCCGCCGTATGCTTCTGGGTCCACGTGATTTAATCCGATCTGGATGGATTTGCCTGTGCTTTCAGTCCTCGCTCTATTTCGACTTGCATAATCCATGTGTGCGAACCTCCTTAGTAGTGTTAGGTTGTTGAGCCTTAGGCCTGTCACTCACTTAGTTTCAGCGAGCTCGTTCCGAGTCGCTGACGATTAGCTAGATTTTGACTGGGTCAACTGATAATTTCCCATACAAGACCGATAACACTCCCTTGCGAACTGAGCTTCCAGCTACGTAACGATGAATCCTTAGTTGTGCCGTCATCCAGTTGTCGCGTGACTTTGAACTCTAGCACCGGATCACTGAGATAATGGGTTAGCGGCAACAGGAACTCAGCAGAGGTGACAGGTGTCGTCTCGTTTAGATCGCACGTCCGCTCGCCCTCCACTCCCTGAATTCGGGCAGTGACGCGGAGCGAGGTGAGATGGCGGGACGGCATGTCGATCAAGTTAATGAAAACTGCATTCACAGAAATGTCTTCGATGAAACTACGAACCTCGTCAAGGTTCACTGCTGTCGGCACGAGCGTATAGGCAGGCAATAGCTTTGTTGCCTCTGAGGACAGCGGCACGCTTTGTTCCTGCCCTGGCTCGATTCGCCGATCCACAGGCACCCGCTGAACGCTGCCGTCCGGCAGTACTGCCAATAGCTCTGTGACATCAGCTGCCACACCGACGCGATTCGTCAAATGCACCGTTCCGTCCCGCTGTGAAACCTCGATAGGTCCTGCTTCGACCGGTCCTACAATCCGTTTCAGGTCCACATTTATAGTGGCATCGACGGAGGTGCCGTCCGACAATGCGAACCGAACGAATCCCTGCACACCCATCCTCTTCAGGATTTCCTGTAGTTGCTGTACACCAATAGGATCCGTAATGATGCTGACCTGAAAGCCATCCCAGGCGCGTGTTTCGTTAATATCGACTCGAAAAGGACCGCTTCCACCGGTTTCCGGAACCGACCACTCAACAGTGGCTGTCACAGGTAGTTCGGTTGGCAACTCCAGCGTGGGGTTTGGATGGTGTGTCCGCAGTTCTTGCACTAACTGCTCACGCCAGTAGGGCGGAATATCGGCAATCAGTGTCGCAAGCAGGACACATCGGCTGTTCATGATGTTCTCCGGATCAATCGCCGAATAGAGCAGTATTGTAGGCCGGTAGGCCTTTTCACCTTCGCTCGGCTCAAAGCGGCCAATGCGATATGCTTCCGGCACTATTAGAAAGCGGCCAGGCATCTGCAAGGAGCGATAGACCCGAAATGGCGCATCTGGAAAGGCTGATAACTCAAGACG
>JACZCY010122827.1_pt1 | contig 9606 bp, 5 predicted proteins | sample 8641821 | NCBI WGS metagenome assembly JACZCY01 (sample SAMN15324609, study PRJNA640507) | soil metagenome | isolation source: intercropping sugarcane | place: China: Luxin town, Laibin City, Guangxi Province | collected 2019-07-25 | depth 10cm m | reverse complement strand
GCATCCTCGCCCTCGTCACCCCTCAGGGCACGGTCCGCCAGGTGGCCGACGCGATGTCTTTCCCCAACGGCATGGTTGTGACCCCTGACAACAAGACGCTGATCGTCGCCGAGACGTACGGCCACAGGCTCACCGCGTTCGACGTCACCCCAAACGGCAGCCTGGACGGTCGCCGCACCTGGGCCGACCTGCCCGGCGGCTTCCCCGACGGCATCTGCCTCGACGCCGAAGGCGCGATCTGGTACGCCGACGTCCCCGGCAAGCGCTGCGTAAGGGTCCGCGAAGGCGGTCAGGTGCTGCAAACCATCGAACTGGACCGAGGCTGCTTCGCCTGCACTCTCGGCGGCCCGGACCGGCAGACACTGTTCATCATGGCCGCCGAATACCCGCCGGCGGCTGGCATGGCAGGAGGCGAACGAACCGGCCAGGTCATCACCGTCCAGGCCCCCGCCCCCGGCGTCGGCTGGCCCTAAACGACCAAGGCCATCCCGAACGCCTGCTGGCTTCGCTCTGGCGAGCCGGGTGATTGCCTCCCGCGTGGTCTGGCCGAGTCTGTCGAGGGCGGAGGTGACCGCGGCCGAACGAATCTGGTCCCGTGTGCCACAAGAGGTGGTCTTGTGTGCCACAGGGCTAAGACGCACCTGGCACGACTTGCTCACGACGCCCGCCCCTTCTGTTCAAGACCCCCAGGTGTCCGTTAAGGGGCTAGCTGCCGGCGGCGCTATAGCATCCAGTCATGGCCTCTGTCCTGCTGCTGGCCGTCGATTCGTGGGGCGGCGTCGCGACGATGATCACCCTCGCCGAAGCCCTGCGCAATGAAGGGGGTTAGCTCCCGGGTCGCCGCGTACTCCGACTTCGGCGACAAGGTCCGTGCCGCTGGATGCGACTTCGTTGACCTTGAACTGTCGACCGCCGACTGGTGGGCTGAGCAGAACGCACAAGAGTCGGACTGGGCCCGGAATCCGGTAAAGACGTGGCTGGCGATCCGCTCCGGCGGCAAGGCGGAGGTGCGTGCGACGGTCGCCCGCCTGGCCGACACGGTTGAGCCGGGCGAGGGCATCGTGACGGGCACGCTCAGCGTGGGCAGTGCGGTCGGGGTGGCCAAAGTGCGTAACAGCCGGGTCGTGGCCGTGAACCTGGCCCCGATGACGCCGAGCCGCCTGCCGGAGGCGAGCCTGACGCCCGTGACGCGGCGGCCTTCCCGCGCCAACGAGTGGTCCGGGCGTCTTGCCGCGCGGGGCGCCGAGTGGATGCTCCGCCCTTCAGTGAACGTGGGACGCGAGACGCTCCGGCTTCCTCCGTGGACGGCCCGTGACTACCTGGCCGCGGTGGACCGGACGCCGGCGGTCTACGGGGTCTCACCGGCCATCATGCCGGCCGACCCGGTGTGGCCCGCGCACGTCACCGTGGCCGGCCACCTGCTGCGCGCCGACCCCGAGCCTGTCATTCCCGAAGGGCTCCCGGAGTTCCTGGCAGCCCATCCAGGTGCGGTCTACGTCGGGTTCGGCTCGTGGGGAAACGCCATCAAGCAGGCCGACCTCGACACAGCGTGCCGGGCCCTGGCCATGGCCGGACGCCCGGGGGTCATCGCCGGTGCGAGCCAGCCCGGCCTGCTGCCGGGCACGGGCACCCCGGTCTTCGCCGTCGGCGAGGTATCGCACGACTGGCTCTTCCCGCGCCTGGCCGCCGTCGTTCATCACGGCGGATCGGGCACGACCCACCGGGGCGTCCTCGCGGGAGTGCCCGGCATGGCCGTCCCGATCAGCTTCGACCAGCCCTACTGGGGCCGCCGCCTGGCGGAACTGGGCGTCGGGGCATCCCCCGTCCCGTACCGCAAGCTGTCGCCCGCCCGGCTCGCCAACGCGATTAAGCAGATGACAGGCAACCCGGAAATCGCGACCCGGGCAAAGCAACTGGGCGCCGTGCTGAGCACCGAACAAGGCCCGGCAACAGCCGCCCACGCCATCCTGACAGCGCTCTCCAGGTCTTCTTCACGTCCATGAGCCTGGGTTCCGCCACGCGGTGCCCAGTTGGGACCTGATTGTGGGTCATCCACGTCAGTGGCCCTGCAGCACCTGTTCCCAGCCCGGTGACCAGCGGCCAAATGATTTCGGCGTTAGGAACCTCAGGGCGGGGACCCGCTAACCGCCGCCAACACGTCGCTTGGACTGTTTGAGGTGACTGAGATTGCTCCGGCCGGCCCGGGCGAGCCACTAATCGAGGTCACCTTCCACGTCGACGCTCACGGGGAATTGAGTGTTACGGCCAGGGACGCGGGTGCCGACGAGGAACTGCCGGTGCTGCGACGCTAGCGGCGCCTTTGACGGAAAACCGGTAGCAGGGCTGAGGACAATTCCAGGTATGGACCTTAACGAGGCGGTTATCGCACGGCGGCGGCGGGTGCCGCTACCAGAGTCGGTTCCCGGCGATGGAGTTGTCGTCGCGCGGCAGCTTGACGCGGCGCTCGTGTCGGCTGGGTTCAAGCTGTCCCGCGAACTGTTCGAGGACCTGGGCGCACGGGAAGCCGGGCAGGTCATTGAAATCGGCGTTGCGGTGCTGCATGCTGCCAGGAAGCTGGCGGGGGATCACGTGCAGCACAATCCTTATTTCCGGGATTTCCCGTTCAACGTGCCCGCGACGCTTGAGTTCTGGGCGCAGCTTATGGAGCGGGCGCTGGCGGGCGGGCTCGTCCCGGTCAGCGGTGTCTACGTGGAAATCGGGGGCGGCGAACTCGTCGAGGCGGGAAGCCTGCTCAGCCTGCCCGGTTACGGCACCGTCCAGCACACGTACGAGGACATGCTCGCCGCGCACGAGGCGCTGACCGCGGCGACTGACCGGGTCACGGTGCTACACAAGGGCGGGACGGCCCGCGAGGAGGCGCAGGCGCTCTACCTTGAGCTCGCCGGATCGCGGGTGCCTCTCGCCGGGGAAGACCTGGACCTGCTTGCGACGCTCGCAGCCGCGTGCGCGACGGGGCCGCAGCCCGGGCGGATTCCCGTGCGGGAGAACCGGGCGGCCATCAACAAGGTGGCGCTCGCCGACAAGCGCCCGCTGCTTGCCGACACGGTGACCGACGTGCTCCGGCTCGCTGCCGCCGTATCCGGCGGGGACGTAACGCTGGAGACGACCACCAAGTTCCGGTCATTCGGCCGTGCGGAGCGGCGGACCGTTATGGAGACTCTTAACTCCATCGTGGGGGGAAGCGCGGCAAAGCTAGCCGACGTTCCGCGGCACGCGGAACAGTGGAAACGGCTCGGGGAGCGGCTGCACCCGCATGAACACGGGCAGTTCCCGCAGGCACAACGGGTCTTCGCGGTCGCCCGGAACGAGGAGCGGGTCTCGTCGCTCGCGGCGCGGGCCGAGGGTCACTTCCGCTCCGGTGAGACCGCGCAGGCGGCTCGGCGACTGGCGGACGCGCCCGGCATGTTGTTCCGGTCGCTCGACCGGTTGCTGCGCGGTGCCAGCCTGGCGGAGCGCGATTCCGTTCTGGATATTGCTGCGCAGGTCGCACCTTCCGTTTCGGGACGGGTGCTGCTGTCGGTGCGGGAGCACTTCCAGAACCGGGGCGCGGACACTGGCGCGGGCCTGCCGCGGATCTTCGCCAACCGCAAGGTACGGGTGTGGGTGACGCCGGAGACGCGCACCGGGATTGACCCAAGCGTGCGGCGCGAGGTGCTCGCTATGCTCGACGAGGCGGTCGCCGCGCGGCTCCCGGAAGGTGGGCGGCTGATCGTGGACCCTGCCATGCTCGGCGTCGCGTTGCCGCTGTCCGGCAAGCCAGCCGCGCCTGGCCTCGGGGTGATGCCGCGCGGATCGGTCTCGGATGTGGTGCCGGGCGAGCAGGACGTGCTGTCGTTCTTCGTCTACTGGCGGCAGCAGCACAAGCGGACGGACTACGACCTGTCGGCGCTCATGACGACGGCGGACTTCAGCCGCAGCGACTTCGTGTCCTGGCAGGCCTACCACTCCGCCGACGCGGCGGTCACTTACTCGGGCGACATCACGGACGCGCCAGACGGGGCAACGGAGTTCATCTCCTGCGACCTGCGCCGCATGTCCATGCCCGTGGTGATCCCGCAGGTGAACATCTACTCCGGCGAACCGTTCGATGAAGCGGCCGAGGCCTTCTTCGGCTACATGCTCCGCGGTTCGTCGCAGAAGGGGGCACCGTTCGAGGCGGCCACGGTACGGATGAAGTCTGACCTGCGCGGAGCCGGGCGTGTCGCGCTGCCGGTCGCGTTCCTGCGCGGCGAGGATGGGCGGTGGCGGGCCAAGTGGCTGCACTTTTACCTGAAGGGGCGGCCGACTATGAACGTCGTGCAGGGCAACAAGCTGTCGACTAGCCTGCTCGCCCGGACAGTCATCGAACGGGACTACCTGCGCGTGGGGTACCTCGCCGGGCTGATGGGTTTGCGGACAGTGGATGGTGACTTTGTTTCGGCTGGCACGCCGGGCGAACTCGCAGGCGCGGCGCAGGACGCGGGAGGGCCGGTGACGTACATCGGGCTGGACCGGCCTGAAGGGCTGCCCGAAGACGCGGCCGTGTTCACGCTCGCGAATCTCGGTGGCCTTATCCCCGCCTGAGCAGTAACGTCGGTGCCAGCGGAGGCCATGAGGGAACTTCCTTCTGCGACCCTTTCACGGCGAAAACTAGTTCTCTCGCTTTCCTCCGCGTGATCGTGAGGCAATGGGACGGCTTCCTTCTTACTCTTGGGACCTGGTGGTCGCGGGTTCGACTCCCGCCGCCCCGGCGCAAGCCGGGGTGTAGCTCAGCGGCAGAGCGCCAGGCTTAATTAGCCGTTCCGCTCTCCTCACTCATGCCGATCGCCCTGGCCGGTCTCGTGACCGCCAGGGCGATCGGCTTTTGCCGCAGTTGTTCAAAACCGTCCTCCGCCCTGCCGGAGCACATCGCCATGGACTTCGAGTCCAGGGCAGCGTCGACCTGCCGACCCGCGTCGTGGCCTCCGGGTCGGCCGCCGGCCCGGCTAGGCCAGCCGCCGTTCTGCTGATCAGGAGCCAGATACGGCGCGAGCCCGGTACCTGGCCTGCCCGGTGCGTCGAAGTCGCTGAGCTCGCAGCCGCCGTCGTGGCCGACGAGCACGCTCTCCGGGCCGAAGTCCCGGTGTGCGCCGCCGTGCTCGTGCGCGGTGGCCAGCTCGAGCAGGGACTCCCGGAACACGAGCAACGCGGCTTCCGGGCTGAGCGCCCCGTGCCGGCCGATCAGCTCCCGCAGCGGGATCCTGTCGCCGGCAGAACCGGGCTCTGGCCATGTTGTCATAAAGCGTGAACCTCTTCGCTCAGCCGCCCGCCACCAGGCACCGTACCATCGCGACCGTCATCGTCTAGCCTTCACGGCACGGTTAGGCTGTCAGCCAGCAGGCTGCCGTGACGGGAAGCCAACTGGCTTGGGTACTGGATGTGGGTCATGACGGTGACGGGCACTGGGACGCTGGGCAGCCGGTACACGCTGACTGAGGTGCTGGGCGCCGGCGGGATGGCGACGGTCTGGCGGGCCCGCGATGAAGTGCTCGGCCGCGAGGTGGCGGTCAAGGTGCTCAGCCCGCAGTACGCGGCCGATCCAGGGTTCCTGGCCCGGTTCGCGCGTGAGGCCAGGCATGCGGCGTCGGTCAGCAGCCCCCGGCTCGTGACCGTGTTCGATTCCGGTATCGACGAGGGCACGGCTTACCTGGTTATGGAACTGGTCACCGGCCGGACCCTGCGCCAGGTGCTAGCCGAAGCCAGTCCGCTGCCGATCGGGCAGGCAGTCGCCATCGCGGCGGCGGTATGCGAGGGCTTGGACGCGGCGCATGCGGCCGGACTGGTGCACCGTGACATCACGCCCGCCAACATCATGCTGGCGGGCGAGGAGGTGAAGATCCTCGACTTCGGCATCGCCCGCGCCGACGGCACCGCAGCCGGGACCCTGACCGGGACGATCCTGGGCACCGCGGCCTACCTGTCCCCAGAGCAGTCGGCCGGCTATCCGGCCGGCCCGCAATCCGACCTGGACTCACTCGGTTGCGTGCTGTTCGAGATGCTCACGGGTACTGCGCCGTTCACCGCGGAATCACCGGTCGGCATCGCTTACCGGCAGGTGCACGATGACCCCGGCCCGCCCTCGGCGCGGCGTCCCGGCCTGTCGCCCAGCCTGGACGCGATCACCGCCCGGCTGCTGGCCAAGAACCCGAATGACCGGCCGATGAGCGCGGCAGCAGCCCGGGCCGGACTGCTGGCCGCCCTTGTCCCGGACGGCACGGCCGTGCTGCCTGTCCCGCCTGGAAACGTTCCGGATACAGCACGCCAGCGGCGGCGGCCGCGCTGGAGCGAAACCGTGCTTGCCATGACGCTCGCTGCGGCGCTGGTCGCCCTGACCGTGACGCTCCTGACCAGCCCGGGCAGTGCCAGCCCCGCGGCGACTCCGGCCACGCGAGACAGCCAGTCTTCCCAGCCGCGCGCGACGCCTGCGGAGACAACCACGACGTCCCCGCAGGCGTCGACGACCACGGCGTCCGCGCTCCCCCCGGTCGCCGCGGCGGCCGCGGCCCTGGTCGGCGACTTGCAGGCGGGGGTCACCGACGGACAGGTGGCCCAGCAGGCCGGCCAGAACCTGTTCAACCAGTTGCAGCAGCTGCTGTTCGCCCCGCCCGGCCAAAGCGCCCAGCAGACCCAGAACCAGTACGACCAGCTCGCCCAGGCGTACACCCAGTACCAGTCCCAAGGGGATATCACCGGCGAGGCAGCGGTCACCATACCCAAGGCAATCAGCGCCCTGGGCAATGCCCTCGGCGTCCTTTAACCACACCTTTCCAATTTCGAAAAAGATCTTGAGGAAATTCGGCTTTTATTTTGCTGCCACCGCCCTCGACTAGCTAGAATATTCGTATCAATAGATCTCCGGTCGCGATCATCCGGAAGGAGGTACGGCAATGAGCGGACAGGCAGCAGTAAGCGGGCCGTTCTCCGATGATGATGATTTCGACGACGGGCACTTTGAATGGCTGGTGCGTGAGATCGAGGCTGGCCGCCTGCTGCCGCCGCCCGAGTCCGCGATCGAGGGTCCGGCGGTCTCGGTCAGCCTGGGTGACGCGTGCGATGTGGATCCGGAGTTGCTGGCGGCGGTATGCGGCCCGGACGGGCTCGGCGGACGGGCAGCCCTCGCCGCCTTCGGGGAGGACCGGGCCGCGGACGCGCTCCGCCCTGGTCCGATCCTTGCCGCCCTCACGGCTCAAGCAGTGTCCGGCCCTGCTTGCCTGACCGACGACGAGTTGATCGGGACACTGCAGGCGACACGACGGCTGGCGAACCTGGTGTCGTGGCAGCAGACACTGGTAATCGCGGAGTTCGCGCGACGTCGCCAGGCGCAGTTCGAGGCGGCCAAGGCTGCCGGCCGCCCTGTAGGCTGCCGGGACGGGGAGTTCCCGGGCGAGGAACTCGCCATGGAGCTTGTCGCCTCCGGCCCCTACACCAGCGGCCGAATCGATACGGCGATCGAGCTCACGAGCCGGCTGCCCTGCACCTTGGCGGGGATGCAAGACGGCGTAATCGACCTGGGGCGGGCCTGCATCATCGCCGCCCGGACCCACAGCATGAGCGAGGCCGACGCCGCCTACGCCGACCGGGTCCTCGCGGCGGCGGCCCCTGGGCTGCGCCTCGACCAACTGGGCCGGAAGGCTGAAGCCCTAGAGAAGAAGCTGGCCCCTGAGGCCGTCGCGGAGCGCAAGAAGCTGGCGCGGGAGCTGGACCAGCGGGTGGAGACCCGCCGCGAGGAATCCGGTAACGCCTACCTCGCGGGCCGTGAACTCGATGTCTCCGACGTATTCGCGTCCAAGGCCTACATCGACGCGCTGACCGTCAAGCTCCGTAACTCCGGACTGTTCGCGGGCCCCATCGGCCGCCTCCGCGCGCTGGTCTTCACCGACCTCACTCAGGGGCGCAACCCCCTGGACCGCATCAGCGCCCGCCCCGCCCCGGCTCCCGAGGCCGTTTCACCCGGCGACGATAACCCACGCACCGGGCGCGGCCACCAGGCCGACGAACCGAGCGGGAGCACGTGGTGCGATCCGGCTTCTCCCAGCGGCCCGGTGCCCCTGCCTGCACTCATCAACCTCCTCGTCCCCGCCGGAACCCTGCTGGGCTGGGGTGCGGCCCCAGCCCAGGCAGCCGGCTGGGGCCTGCTTGACGCCGACGAAACCAAAGCTCTGGTCCAGGCCGCATCACTGCACCCGAGAACCCGCTGGTGCATGACCGTCATCGCCCCTGACGACACCGCCATCGCCCACGGCTGCGCCACCGGCCGGCATCCCCCGCCCGGAAGCAGCCCGCTGCACCAAAAAGCCTCGCCGGACACCCAAAGCCAGCAGGCGGCCAAACTACTAGATCTCCTGTGCCGCCTGAACATCACACTGGAACCGATCGCTAGGGACACCTGCGACCACGCCCACGCGGAAGACCATTACACCCCGAGCCGCAGGCTCAAGCACCTCATCCATGCCCGGAACCAGACGTGCTCCGCTCCCGCGTGCAACGCACAGGCCATCCACAGCGACCTCGACCACTCGACGCCGTACCCCGACGGCCCCAGCGACGAATGCAACCTAAATCCAAAATGCCGCCGCCACCACAGAACAAAGCAAGCCCCCGGCTGGAAAGTCGCACAGCCGACCCCCGACACCGCCACCTGGACCACCCCGTCAGGGCGCACCCACACCACACTCCCGACCGTCTACGACATGTGATCGACACCGGGTTCCGTGCATCTTCAGGAGATTAGGGGGGAGGCTCGTTCAGGAGATTAGGGAGGCTTGCGAGACCTCGCATTCGGTGGGTAGGCGTGGTTTCGTCCCAGTATCGTGCGAGCGTGTACGTGATGAGTGGAGAGATTGTCGCGGGTGCCCAGGTTGCCGAAGAGGTGGCGGTGTGCCCGGTGCTCTGGCGGGCGGTCGCGCTGGGGGAGTGGGCAGGGCCGGGCGGGCGGTCGCTAACCAGCCTGGGCGTGCTCCGCAAGCCGGACGTGCCAGCCGCGTGCGCGACGATCGGTGTCGCGCTGCCGGAGCGGTTCCGGTCGGCGGGCGACATCCAGGACCTGCAGCGGCCGTGGACGGTCGCCTTGGCGCTGGAGCTGCTCGCGGTTAGCAACGGCCGGGTGACCAGCGGGCCGGCCCTGGCGGGATGGCCGTCGACCGGTGCCGCGCTGCCTGGACGGTGGCTCGACGGGCTGCTGGCCGTCTGCGACGCGACTTGCCAGGCCGCAGACCGGAGCCTGGGGCTGCGCCTTCAGCTGCTCGCGTTGCTGCGCATCCTGAGCGGCCCGCGGGCGCAGCGGCAGCAGCTGGCCTATCACGAGCTCTTGATGATCGCGGGCGGCATCTGTGCCGAGTACGGCCTGGATTATGGAGAAGTAGACCTGACAGGCGGTACCTCCGACCTGAGCCGAAGCTTCCAATACGACGTGGTGGGCGCGGTGCTGGACCTGCTCGCCGACTTCGGGGCAGTCACCCTGCCCGCAGGAGGCGTCACACCGCTGGCACGCTCGGACCGGGACACGCGCGCGCTACCCGTAATCACGCCGCTGGGGGAGTGGGCAGCCGAGGCGCTCGCCGCGACCCT
>JACZCY010024835.1_pt1 | contig 9674 bp, 7 predicted proteins | sample 8641821 | NCBI WGS metagenome assembly JACZCY01 (sample SAMN15324609, study PRJNA640507) | soil metagenome | isolation source: intercropping sugarcane | place: China: Luxin town, Laibin City, Guangxi Province | collected 2019-07-25 | depth 10cm m | reverse complement strand
TGTTCTTGCGCGACGGTGTGGAACCGCCAGTTCACCCGCCGTCCGAAAAGCATGCCGACACCGCCGGGAACGTGAATCATCGGGTTCACGTCTCGACCGCCCGCTTCGAGGACGAGCACCTTCACGCTGGGGTCTTCGCTGAGCCGGTTAGCCAACACGCAGCCGGCGCTGCCCGCGCCAACGATGATGTAGTCCCACGCCGTTCGGGCTGCCCGGTCGTCGCTCGTCACTGGGGCGCACCGGCTTCCGCGACCGCGAGTTCGAGCGCTTCGACGAAGTAGTAGTCGCCCCACATCACGCTCTCGTCGACGCCGATGCGCTTGCGGAAGTGATACGTGGCGTGCTGGACGACTCCTTGCCAATCAGGCTTGTCGGCCGCGACGAACGTCGTCGAGCGCAGCGTCTCGAGGATGCGCAGCCCGTACGCGCGGTAGCGTTGCGCGGCGGCCGGTTCCCGGCTGGCGCCGGCGAGCCGCAAGAACCCCGCGGCGGCAACGGCGGCGGCTGACGACTCCCAGGGCGACTTCGGGTCGGGATGAGCCAGGTCGTTGGCCGGTACACCGTGAGAGGGCGCGTGGCGGATGTAGTAGTCGGCGGTGCGATGTGCGGCGTCCAACAGGTCGGGCTCACCGGTGTGCCGGTACGCGTCTGCGAATCCGTAAATCGCCCAGGCTTGACCGCGAGCCCAGGTGGAGTCGGGTCGCCACCCTTGATGGGTGCCGACGCGCAGGAACTCGCCCGTCGTCGTGTCGAACCAGCCCTCATGCGCGGTGCTGCCGTCACCGCGGACAAGGTAACGGCGAGTGGTTCGGCAATGCGTCAAGGCCACTTCGCGCAATGACTCGTCACCGCTGTATTCGGCGGCCCGAAACAGCAGGCCGACATTCATCATGATGTCGATGAAGGTGCTGCCCGGGTCGACCCAGGTCCGCAGGTAGCCGCCTACCTGCATCCGCTGGGCCATCGTGCGCGCCCCTTGGACGATCACCTCGCGGGCGTGCTCGTCGCCGTCCAGGTCATACCAGCGCCCGAAGCTCGGCTCGAGCACAAACCCGAGATCATGCGTGTTGGGGTCGTTCTTGCGAGCTTCCATCAAGAGGCTGTAATGCTCGGCTCGCTCCCGCCACCAGGAATCAGCGGTGCGGCGCGCGAAGACCCACAGCGTCCCGGCGAGAAATCCGCCGCTCCAGTTGGGCGCCCAGGGGTCGTCGTCGAGCACCCAGCGGCCGTGCTCTGTGTACGTGGGCGTTTGATCGGGCGCACGCGTTATCAACGCACGCACCTGCTGCTCGGCAAAGTCGAACGCCTCGTCGATGGACAGCCGACGCCCGTTCTCGATCGGGTCTTCGGTGTGATGCACGGTGCCGCTAGTGGTCATCCGTCCTCCCCCTTGCGGCGCAAGAACGCTTCCACCGCTTGATGTTGTGCGTCGGTCTCGCAACAGGCGGCGACCGCGTCTGCCTCGGCGCGCAGCCCGGCCGCCATACCGTCGTCCAAGCCGGCTTGAACGGCGCGTTTCGCGCCGGCAACCGCGACCGAGCTGCGCGCCGCAAGCTGTTCGGCGAGCGCTGACGCGGCGCCCAGGCAATCGGTGGCGATCCGATTCACCAGTCCGATCGCGTAAGCCCGCTCGGCGTCGATCAGGTCGCCGGTGAGAATCAGCTCGAGCGCGCGGCCCCGGCCGATCAGCTGAGGCAGTCGCTGCGTTCCCCCCCATCCCGGAAGGTTCGCGAGTGTGATCTCGGGCTGACCGAGCCGTGCAGTCGGGACGGCGATGCGCACGTCGGCGGCCATGGCGAGTTCGAGGCCACCGCCGAGCGCCACGCCGTTGATCGCCGCGACGACGGGGAGCGGCAGCCGCTCGATCCGGTTGAACACGTGCTGTCCGCGACGCATTTGGGCGCGTGCCGCCGAGCCGGTGAGATGGTCGAGCTCCGTGATGTCGGCGCCGGCGCTGAACGCGCGGTCTCCCGAGCCGGTGATGACCAACGCTTTGACCACGTCGTCGCCGGATTGGCGTTCCAACGAAGCGGCAAGGTCGTCGAGCGCCGCGATCAACGATTGGTTGATGGCGTTGCTCTTCGCGGGCCGGTTCAACGTGGCGACGAGCACCGATCCTTTGCGTTGCTGCAGGAGTTCTGACTCGCTCACGAGCGCACCTGTCGATCCCTCGACGCCAGCCCCAACCCCATCCGCTCGGCCCGATAACACGTCGGGTCGATGACGCCCAACTCGCTGCTGATGATGGGCTTGAACTGCATGTGCTCCAGCACATCGGATTGGAGGTCCAGGCCTGGCGCGACTTCGATGAGCCGAAGCCCGTCCGCGGTGAGTTCGAACACGGCTCGCTCGGTGACGTAGATAGCCGACTGGCCTGCGGCGAGCGCTTGCTCGGCGGAAAAGCTGATCTGCTCGACCTTTTCGACGAGCTTGGCCTGCCCGTCGTCCGGGACTGTGATTGGCGCACCCTCGTCGATTTGGTACCGCCCGCCAGCGACGAAGGTTCCGACGAAGACGAGATGCCGGGCCCCTTGCGAGATGTTGATGAAGCCGCCGACCCCGGGGATTCGGCCACCGAAGCGACTGACATTCACGTTGCCCAGCGGGTCGATCTCGGCGAAGCTCAGCACCGCGACGTCAAGACCGCCGCCGTCGTACCAGTCGAATTGATGCCCAGCGTCAAGCGACGCCGATGGATTAAGACACAAGCCGAAGTCGCTTCCGCCGGCGGGAACGCCGCCCACGTGTCCCTGCTCGACAGTGAAAGTCACCTGATTTTCCAGGCCTTCCTCGGCGAGGACTGCGGCGACCCCGTCTGGCATTCCGAATCCGAGATTGATGACGTCGTCGCGGCGAAGTTCGAGGACGGCGCGCCGCGCGATCACCTTGCGCACCGACAACGGCATGGCGGCGCTAGCCGCGTTCGGCGCGCGCAGCTCGCCGGTCAAGAAGCGATCGTCGGCCGTGGCGAACGACAAGCGTTGCGTCGGATCGACGACGAGCGCATTGACGAGGACGCCGGGAACACGGACCCGGCGAGGGTCGAGCGTTCCGGCGCTGACGAGCTCGCGAACTTGCGCGATGACGATGCCCCCGCTGTTTCGGGCGGCTTGGGCTGCAGACAGCGTCTCCGCGAACAGACCCTCGCCGTCCATGCTGATGTTGCCGTCGGTGTCGGCGCGCGTGCCGCGGATAATCGCGACGTCGATGGGAAACGACGGCGTGAAGAGCCATTCGCGGCCCCTCAGCTCGACAATCTCGACGACGTCCTCGACCGCCGCGGCGTTCAACCTGCCGCCTCCGAGGCGAGGGTCGACGAAGGTGCCAAGGCCGACACGAGACACGACTCCCGGTCGACCGCCGGCGATTTCACGCAGCAGATGAGACAGCGTGCCTTGCGGCAGGCAGTAGGCCTCGATCTGCTCGGTGCGCGCGAGTTCTTGCATTGGCGACGACCAACCCCAGTGCCCACCGATGACTCGCTTGACCATGCCGCGATGCGCGAACCGATCGATTCCACCGCCATGCCCGTCGCCCATGCCGGAGACATGAACGAGGGTGAGCCCGCGAGGGTGGCCGTCGGCGCTGAAACGGCTCTCGAGCGCGGCCAGCACTGCCCCTGGCTCGTTGACCCCACCACCTGAGCCGTCGACAAGCACAGTCATCGCGTCGCCAATAAGAGCGGCCGCCTGGTCTGGATCGCAAATCTCTGTCGTCACGCTTTTCCCGCCGTCCTCAACGCGCCGCCGGGCCGAGCCCGCCGATCGGGAAGGCCCCCTCGCGCGATCCAGTGCGAATGTTGACCGACTTCAGTTCGGTGAACTCCTCGAATCCGGCCTGGCCCATCTCGCGGCCAAATCCGCTCGACTTGTATCCGCCGAACGGCATGACGGGCGGGGCGTCGATCGTCGTGTTGACGTAGACCGTCCCGCTCTGCAGTTTCTTCGAGACACCGATCACCGTGTCGATATCTCGTGACCAGACCGTGTTTGCAAGCCCGTAGTCGACCGCGTTGGCCAGCGCCACCGCGTCGTCCGCGTCATGGAAGGTGGTAACGGTCAGCACCGGGCCGAAAATCTCTGTGGTGAAAGCGTCCATGCGCGGCGTGACACCGGTCAGGATTGTCGGCTCGACGAACAGCCCGCTCGCGAACTCACCACCGGTCGCGCGAGAACCGCCGACGAGCACCTTGGCGCCCGCTTGCCGCCCCCGGTCGATATGTCCGAGCACGCGGTCGAGGTGCGCCTCGTGAATCACGGCTCCCACGTCTGTGTCGGGATCGAGCGGCTGGCCCAGCCGCACCCGCTTGGTTCTGGCGGTCACCTCGTCAACGAACTGCGCGGCGACGCTGTCTTGCACAAGCAGCCGCGATTGAGACACGCAGCATTCGCCGTTGTTGAAGAACGCCCCGAAGGTGACGCCGTCCGCCGCCGCGGCCAAGTCGGCGTCGGCGAAAACGAGGATCGCCGCTTTGCCGCCCAGCTCGAGCGACACCTTTTTCATGTTCGACTTCGCCGCCTCGAGCACCTTGCCGCCCGTGAGTGTGGAGCCGGTGAACGAGAGGACGTCGACGCCGCGGCTCTCGGCGAGGGCTTGCCCGGCGCGGCCGTCGCCGGTCACCACGTTGAGCACGCCCGCCGGCAACCCGGCTTCGGCAAAGAGCCGCGCTATCTCAAGGGCGCTGCTGCTCGTCAACTCCGACGGCTTTACGACGACCGAACAGCCTGCCGCCAAGGCGAATGGCAGCTTCTGGCAAAGGATCAGCGCCGGAAAATTCCACGGGACGATGAGTCCGGCGACTCCGGCGGGCTCGCGCAGCACGAGTCCGGTGAAGTCCGGTCCGTGATTGGTGTAGGTCAGGCCGTGCATCTGATAGGCGAGACCGGCCGCGTATCGGGTCAGTTCCGCCGCGCCCGCGATGTCGGCTTGCGCGAGCTTCAGCGGCTTGCCGGCCTCCTCGGCGTCCAACCTAGCGAGCGTCGCGGCGTTCGCGTCAATCAACTCGGCGCCCTTCATGAGGACGGCGGCCCGCGTTGACGCGGGCGCAGCAGACCAGTGGCCGGATTCGTACGTCGAGCGCGCTGCGGCGACGGCCGCCTCGACCTCGCGCGCCGTGCCGGCGCCCACGACGCTGACCAGCTTCCCGGTGCCCGGCGCGTGCCGTTCGATGGTCTCGTCCGGGTCGACCCATGCGCCGCCGATGAAGTGCTGGCAGCGCCTGGGCGCCTCGGTGATGACTTGCGCTTGGCTGCTCATCGCGAATCCTTCCTGTCGAACCACAACTTTGCTCGCCGCGCCTTCGTCATCGCAGACTCACCATCAGACTCGTCACCTCAAGCTCGCTATTCGGTGCCATGCGCGGTCCGCGCGCGTCGGGTGAGCGAGTCGACGATCACCGCGACCATGAGCACGCCGCCCGTGATCATGAATTGAGCTGACGAGTTCAGGTTGAGCAGCGTCAGCCCGTTGTCGATTGACTGGATGACGATGATGCCCAGGAGCGCGGCGTACGCGCTGCCACGGCCGCCGAAGAGGCTTGTGCCGCCGATCACGGCGGCGGCGATCGCGTCGAGGTTGACGTTGCCGGTGCCGCTGCTGATGCTCGCGGCAGCCAACCGTCCCGCCGAAAGCAACCCGCCGAGCGCGGCCAGCACCGAGCACAAAACGAACACCGATAGGTAGATCCGCGACAAGTTGATGCCAGCTCGCCTGGCTGCCTCAACGGAACCGCCGACGGCGTAAACAGCGCGGCCCCAGACCGTGCGGGTCAACGCGAAGTCGACGACAATCACCAGCACCACCAACAAAACGAAGGGCAAGCTGACGCCCGCGGCCTTGTTCAGATACCAGCAGATCAGCAACGTCGCGACAAGCAGGAGCAGCGACTTGGCGCCGATGAGGGCAGCCGATCCATGCGGCAGGTTGTGCCGCTTGCGCCGCCTCATGCGGGCCAGCCGCGACAGCAGGTAGCCCCCGGTGAACAGGCAGGCGAGCACGTAAGAGAGAACCGGCGGCACGAAGTCGCGTTGCATGAAGCGCACGACGCCGGACGTGAACGGGATGTTGATCGATCCGCCGGCGCCGAGAATGTAGAGCTGGAAGCCGAGCAACGTCAGCAGCCCAGCGAGCGTGCTGACGAAGCTCGGAACACTGAATCGGGTGAACACGACCGCGTAAATCGCGCCCACCAGCGCGCCGAGCGCGAGACCGACGAGGATGGCCAGCGGAAGCGGCCAGCCTTCCCTCGTCAAGCCGACGCCGAGGATCGATGACGCCACGCCGCTCATCGAACCGACGGACAGGTCGATCTGCGCCACCAGCAAGACGAGCACAACCCCGACCGCGATCACGCCGACCGCGACGGAGTCGGTAGCCAGATTCACCAGGTTGCGCGGCGACAGGAATGCCGAGTTCAGCGACTGAAAGATGGCCCAAATAATCACCAGGCCGACCACGATCGGCAGCGAGCCGATGTCGCCAGCCCGAATTCGCGCGATGACCGACGACAGCGCGTTGCGCGCCGGCGCCCACTTGTTCGCCGGTTGAGCGACAGCTACAGAGGTCGTCGGCGTGTTACTCATCGGAACCTCTCTCCAGACGGCGCCTCGCACGGGCAGCGCGTCGTGCGACGACGTTGTCGCTGGCGCCGGTGATGGCGGTGACGATCTGCTCCGAGGTCGTCTCCGCGAGGTCGAACAACCCGTTGTTGCGTCCGAGTCGCAGCACCACGGCTTTGTCGGCGACCGCTTGCACGTCGGACATGTTGTGGGTGATCAGCAAGACGGCGTGACCACGGTCTCGCAGCGTCTCGATGAGGCCCAGCACCTGACTGGTCTGCTCAACGCCGAGAGCGGCGGTCGGCTCGTCGAGGATGACGACGCTGGGGTCACCGACCAGAGCGCGGGCGATGGCGACTGTCTGCCGTTGACCACCCGACAGGCCGGCGACGGTCGCCCGCAACGACGGCAGCTTCGCCCGCAGTTGGCCGAGCAACTCGGCGGCCTGCTCTTCCATCCATTCCTCGCCGAGCAGCATGCCGCCGTGCTCACGACCGAGGAACAGGTTCGCGACGACGTCTAGGTTGTTGCACAACGCGAGGTCTTGATAGACGGTCGCGATCCCGCATTCGCGCGCGCCAGTCGGGCTGGAGACGGTCACCGGCTGGCCGTCGAAGAGGATCTGTCCTGAGTCGGCCGGGTGAACACCGGCCAGGATCTTCACGAGAGTCGACTTGCCCGCGCCGTTGTCGCCGAGGAGCGCGGTGACCTCTCCGCGTTTGACGTCGAGGTTGACGTCGGTGAGCGCATGAACGGCGCCAAATGCCTTGCAGATCCCATGCAGGGAAAGCACCGAACGCAGCTGCGGCCGGTGCGCGGCCGTCGCGACGGCGAGTCTGGCCACGCGGCGCCTCCTTCGATCAGGTCGGTGGACTCGTTGTGCGTGCTGGCGCAGGTGGCGCCAGCACGCACAACTTCTTGCGATCAGCCCACTACTGGATTCCTGCTTTTTGGCAAGCCGCCGCGTACTGGCTGGTGCAGATGTCCGAGACCTTCCAGAAGCCGTCGGCAATAACCGTGGAGGCGATGTTTTGAACCGTGATCGCCTGCGGCGGGTTCAGCGCGGCGGGGACTCCGCTGACGGTTCCGTTCGAGTCGGGCTTTTGCCCAAGAGCGAGTTGCACGGCCGCCTTCGCCGCCGACTGCGCCTCAAGCTTGAACGCGTTGTAGGTCGTCTCGAGTTGCAGGCCGGCCACGATGTTCTGCAGACCCTGTTGTGAAGCGTCGAGACCGGTGAGATCCAGCGCGCCGATCTGCTGGTTCGTCCAGCCGGCGGCCTTCAGTGCCGCGATCGCTGACGCGGCGTTCGTGTCGTTGGCCGAGTAGATGCCGATGATCTGGTGGCCGAACCGGGTGATCTGGCCGGCGACCCACTGCTGGGCGTCGGTCGGATCCCACGTGTCGTGCGAAGCGAGCACCTTGTACCCGCTCGCCTGGACGACGGGCATCGCGCCGTCGTGGATGCTGTGCGCGTTGTTGTCGGTGTCGGCGCCGTTAATCATCAAGATGCCGCCTGAGGTCGGCGCGACACCCTGTGCCTTGAGTGCGTCGGTCAGGGCGGTGGCCTGCAGCTTGCCCACCTGCGTGTAGTCGAAGGACGCGATGTAGGCGAGATCGGGGCTGTGAATCAGCCTGTCGTAAGCGACCACTGGAACCTTGTCGGTCTTCGCCGCCGAGACGATGCTCGCTGCGGCGACGCCGTCGAACGGGTCGATCACCAGCACGTTCGCACCCTGAGCGAGCATCGACTCAGCCTGTTGTTGCTGGGTTGACGCGCTCGAGTTCGCGTTGCCGTAAAGCAACTTGCAGTTCGGGCAGTACTGCTTCAGCGCGTCGGTGAAATACGGCCGGTCTTTGGTCTCATACCGGGCTGTCGTCGTTTCAGGAAGGTCGAGCCCGATCTTGAAGCTCTTGTCTGTCAACGGCTGCACCGCGCCAGCCGCGCCGGAAGACGCCGCCCCGACTGATGAGGACGCCGACGACACCGCCGTCGAGGACGCGGCCGCAGTCGACGGGGAGGAGGCCGGTTGCGTCGAGCCGTTGGCCGACGCGGCCTTGTTGGAACTTGAGCTGCAGCCGGCCAGCACGGTCACCCCGACCGCGAACGCCGCCACAGCGCCAAACAACGATCTGCGCATGAAGATCACCACTTCCGCGGGTTGGAGAGATGAGCCGTGCCCGCTCCGGCATAGGTTCGGATACGCGCACAGTTGCACTCCGCGTCGAAGTCTGGTAACGCTGTTAGCACAGAGCTAACGTCGTTTACAAAGTTGTTATAAGCCACCCCGCGACCGGAAGGCTCGCGGGCGCCGACTGGAGCCTCACATGACCGCCGCACGAACGACGACGAATACGTCGATGGCGACACGGCCGGCGGCAACCCGCCGGGTGCAAGCCGTCGAGCACGCCATTGACGTTCTGGACGCGATCGCGTCCGCGAGCGGCGCAGTCGGCGTCAGCGACATCGCCCGCCAGACCGGCCTCAGCAAGCCGACCGTCCATCACCTGCTCGGCACGCTCGAAAGCCGTCGCTTCGTCATCCGCGAGCCCGACTCAAGCCAGTACCGGCTCAGCTGGGCCCTGTACGAACTGGGCAGCAACGTCGTCCGCAGCGCCAACGTGTCTCGCATCGCGCGGCCGTATCTCGACCGATTGTCGGCACAGACTCGCGAGTCGACCCTGCTCGCGATTCTCGACGAGGACAGCGTTTTGTACATCGACCGCGGTGAGCCGCCAGCTGGGCTGGAGATGGTCGCCGACGCCGGCCGCCGCGGCGCGCTTCATGCGACCGCCTCCGGCAAGGTGCTGCTCGCGCATCTGCCCAAGGACACGGTCGATCGGCTGCTCGAAGAGGCGCTGCCCAGATACACGAAGACCACCATCACCGACCCCGCGCTGATGCGGCGACAGCTCGCCCAGGTTCGCACTCGTGGTTACGCCACGTGCTGGGAGGAACGCGAGCAGGGACTGTGCTCGCTTGCGGTCCCCCTGCGCGACTACACCGGCACGGTCGCGGCCTCGCTCACGCTCGCGGGCCCGGCGTCGCGCCTCAACAACCGGACTTACCAAGCCCACCTGCCACCGCTGCGCGCGACCGCCCATCGCATCGAAATCCAC
>JACZCY010000970.1_pt1 | contig 9680 bp, 4 predicted proteins | sample 8641821 | NCBI WGS metagenome assembly JACZCY01 (sample SAMN15324609, study PRJNA640507) | soil metagenome | isolation source: intercropping sugarcane | place: China: Luxin town, Laibin City, Guangxi Province | collected 2019-07-25 | depth 10cm m | reverse complement strand
GCCAGCTCGAGGTGGCCGGCGCCATCGACGAGCCGTTGGTCAGCAGCACCACGCCGTTTGTCGACGCGGCCGCCCCGGCGGCCGATTCGGCGTCCGGAAATCCCGAGCCGGTGGCGAGGTACACGCGTGCGACCGGCGCCACGCCGGCGATCTGGTCGGCGATGAGCGTCGCCGTGGCGAACCGGTCGGCGCCGCCGATGCGCACCACCGAATAGCCAGCACCTTGCAGCGTCGACAGCACGCCGTCGCCGACCGCGTTCGGCCCGCCGAGCACGTAGACGGTCCCGCCGGGTGACAGCGTCGCGCCGATGGCCTTGCGCGCGTCGTCCGACAAGGTCTTCGGCGCCGTGAGGAGCAACGGGCCGTCGACCGCGTGCGCGAGCGGAGAGCCGGTCAGCGCGTCGGCGTACACGTCGTCGCGCGCCAGCACGACGGCCTTCGCCGAGCCGGACGACGGGAACGCCGCGGTGGCCAACGCGGCTGCGGTCGCGTCGCGGTTCGCGCCGCCGATGCGGGTGACTTTCACGTTGCTGGTCGGCACGACGAGCAACGTGATGCTGTTCGCGGCGTAGCTGCGGGTGAGCGATCCGCTGGTGAAGGCCTCGTCGGCGCCGCGCGTGATGGCGCCGAGGTTCGCGGGGCCGTAGCTGTACACGCTGGCGCTCGCGGCGTTTGCGTTGCGCACCGACAGCGTGCTCGTCAGGTCGTTGCCGGTCTTGTTGACGACGACGACGGTGAGCGCGCCGTCGAGGCTGCGCTGCGCCGCGTAGACCGCGAGCTGGCCCTGATCCGTGCTGGTCGCCTGCACTCCGACGTCGCCGAATATGCCGCCGTGGCCGTCGTAATTCCGGTAGATGCGAAACGCGAAAGCGCCCGGTTGGGACGACGTGGGCGGCGACCACAGTTGCGCCCGGTCGACGCCTTCGCGGCCGAAGATGCCGAGCACGTCGGCCTGCGCGAGCGCGCCGTTCATCGACTCGAGGCCGCCCCAGTTGTACTCGCTGATCGCGATTTTCGTGCCGGGGTAGTACTGCGCCACCCACTGCTTCATCCTCGGGATCAGTTGCACCGGCCCGAGCCCGAGATCCGCCGTCCACGACTCGTCGGTGTAGCTGGGATCCCACAACGCGCGCGTCGAGCGCAGCCGCAGCGCTTGGGTCGCGGCGTCACCGGCGTTCGCGAGCGCGACACCGCTCTCCTGCGGGTAAAAGTGCTCGTCGAAGTAGTCGAGCAGCCGCAAGCCGTGCGCTTGCTCATAGGAGTGGAACTGCTGCAAATACCAAGCGGCTAACGGCAGATCACCGTGCGCGCGCCGATCCGGGCCGTTGCCACAACCGCCGGGGTCGTCGGCGGCGTAGAAGTACGCGCACCAACCCCAATCGCCAGGGCCGTCAACCGTCGCCGCCGGGTCGGCGGTCTTGATGGCGAGCGCGGTGGCGCTGCTCTTCTGCCACAACTCGTCGTACGTCAACGGGTTCGGGTGGACGTCGACATGGGTCGAGTTCCACAGCGTCGGCTCGTTGTCGATCTCGTAAGAGCGGACGCCGCCGTGCGCCGCGTCGCCGTGCGCCTGCACGAGATGGCTGACCATCGACTGCGCGAACGCGCTGGTGACCGCGATGGAGGTGTCGGTCGGGTCGTTGCCGGTGATTTGGCTGCCGTTCGCGCGCTTGCCGTTGCCGCAATCGGAGTCCCACGAGTCGGTCGACTGCTGCGCGCCGTACTTCGAGACCTTGAACGCGCAGGCGAACGGATGGCTGCTCGGCGAGTTCTTCGCCACCCAACCCATCGCCGGCACCGTCACGACCGGGTTCACCCCATGTGCCAGGTCGGCGCTGACGAAGCTGTCGAGCGACGTCGAGTCGACGATGTTCTCGAAATACCAGTCGCTGCCGGTGTTGTGGGTGTTGTTCTGGTAGTTGTAGCGGCTCGCGGCGTTGCCGCCCCAGCGGTCGGTGGTCAGCCCGAGCTCGCTCGCGAGCGCGGCGTCCGCGTAGTTCATGCCGTAGATGTCGGGGCTGATCGCGTGTCGGCCGGCCGCCATGTCGATCGTCAGCGAAGGCCCCGACGATGCCGCAGCCGGGGGCGCCGCGACGAAACCGGCCGCGCCGGTGATCGCCAGCGCGCCACCAGCGGCGATCGCCGCGGCGAGACCGATTGCGCCGTTCGGGCGCGCGCTGATTAGCCCGTGTGCCATGTGTTCTCCATCGGCTTGTCGACCCCGGCTGATTGAGGCCGCGGCGCTGTGCCGTTAACCTCCCCGGTGTGACCACCCTCCACGAGATCGCCCGGCTCAGCGGCGTCGGCAAGTCGACGGTGTCACGCGTCATCAACGGCTCCGCCGGGGTGAGGGAGGAGACCCGCGACCGGGTGCTCGCGGTGATCGAGGAGCTGAAGTACACGCCGAACGGCGCCGCCCGCACGGTGCGCCGGCGGCAATCGGGATTGGTGGCGGCGGTCTTCGACAACGGCACCGCCGAGCCGTTTCAGCAGCCGTTCTTCCAAAGCGTCCTCGACGGGCTCAAGCGTTCTCTCAACGCCGACGGCTACGACCTGTTGCTGCTGACCAAAGACCAGACCGGCGGATTCCGCAAGCGCGCACACTACTTCTCCGCCGACGCCGTCGTGATGATCGGTGTCTCCGAGGGCGACCCCGACGTCGACCAGCTGATCGCGGAGCAACTCCCGGCCGTCGCGATCGACGCGCACATCGAAGGCCCCCGCGCGGGCTACGTGTCCTCCGACAACGTCGACGGCGCCGTGCAGGCGATCGCCCACCTGCACGCCCTCGGCCGGCGGCGCATCGCGATCATCAACGGGTTGGCGAACACCTGGCCGGCGCAGGAGCGGCTGACCGGCTTCCGGCTCGCCATGCGCGACTGGGACATGCCGGTGGCGGCCGACTTCGAGCAGCGCGGCGACTTCTACCACCAAAGCGGGTACGAGGCGATGCGCCGGCTGCTTTCGAAGCGCGAGCCTCCTGACGCGGTGTTCGCGTGCAGCGACATGATGGCCCTCGGGGCGTTGCAAGCCTTGCAAGAGCGGGGCGTCCACGTCCCCGACGAGGTCGCGGTGGTCGGTTTCGACGACAATCCCTTCGCACGCTGGTGCCGACCGTCGTTGACGACCCTGCGGCAGGACGGCGCGCTGATCGGCGAGACGGCGGGGCAGGCGGTCACCGCGATGGTGTTGCGCGACGCGCCCCCGCCGGCGATCCGGCTTCCCGTCGAGCTGATTGTTCGCGACTCGACGACGCCGCGGCGGCCGGAGCGCGCCGACTAAGACTTGACGCGGCGCCGATCAACGCCAAGTGCGACAGCGCCTGCGGCAGGTTGCCGAGGAACGCGAAGGTTCGCGGGTCGATCTGCTCGCTGAACAGCCCGACGTCGTTTGACAGCGCGACCATGTCGGTCATCACCTGTCGCGCCTCGTCGACGCGGTTCAGGTGCGCCAGCGCCTCGACCAGCCAAAAGCTGCACGCCACGAACGCGCCCTCGTCGCCCTCGACCCCGCTGTAGCGGTAGAGCAGCGGGCCGCCCGCCGACAGCTCGCGGCGAATCGCGTCGATGGTCGACGACAACCTCGCGTCGTCCGCGCCGCAGTAGTCGGTTCGCCCAGCGAGCAAGATGCCGCAGTCGAGGGCGTCGCCGCCCGCGAACATCGTGTAGCTGCGCTTCTCATCCGACCAGCAGGTTTCCTCGACATACGAGCGGATTTCGGCGGCGGTCTCATGCCACCGGTCGGCGTGCTCGCCAGGGACGTGGCCGCCGCGCGCCAGCCGGGTCGCCCGGTCGAGCGCCGTCCAGCATGCGATTTTCGAGATGGTGTAGTGCCGGTGCTGGTCGAGTTCCCAGATGCCCGAGTCTTTCTTCGTCCAGTCGCCGCAGGTCTCGTCGGCGATGCGCGCGATCATCGCCGCGTCGTCGTCCTCGACGCGGTTGCCGTGCTTGACGTAGCGCCACACCGCGTCGATCAGGTCGCCGGAGACCCCGAGTTGGCGCTGGTTCGCGGCGTTGTTGCCGACGCGCACCGGCTCCGACCGCGAATACCCTTCCCAGCCCGCCACCTCATGGTCCTTGGCGCTGACGGCCTCGCCTTCGATCGAGTACAGCACCCTCACCTGCGGCTCGGTGGCGCGCACCTCCCTCAGCAAGCAGCGCATCACCGTGCGAACTTCCTCGTCCATGCCGATGGTCGCCATCGCGTCGAGGGCGAAGCTGGTGTCGCGCACCCAGGCGAACCGGTAGTCGTAGTTGAGGTCGCCGCCGACGCACTCGGGCAGCGAGGTCGTCGCCGCAGCCTGCAGGGCGCCGGTCGGGGCGTACGTGAGCTGTTTGAGCACCGTCGCGCTTCGCCGCACCGCCTCGGCGAACGGCCCGTCACAGCGAACGCCGCCCGACCAGTTCGACCACGAGCGGCCATGCTCCTCGGCGCGGTGCATGACAATCTCGGACGACGGCACCGCCTGCGCGGCCGACACGACAGCGACCATCGCCTCGTCGCCGGCGGACAGCACGAATTGCGCGGCGAATGCACGCGCTCCGGCAAGGTCCGGCTGGCCGGCGTTGCGCGTCAGCACGGCGAGCCGTTGGTCTCCCGCGCTGATCCAGCACACACCGCCGTCGTCGCGGGCGAGCGCGCCCGCGTCGTCCGAATCGAACCGATCGCCGACGACGATCTGCCACGACATCTCGACGTCACCCTCGACGCCGAACACTCGCCGCACCAGCCCGCTTTGGCGAACTCCGCCGCCGATGTCGATCAGCGCGTCGACGATGCGCACGACTCCGGACGGCGTGCGAAACAACGTCTCCGGAAGCGTCCCGTGGACCAGGTTGCCGCGACACACCTCGAAGCGCTCGGTCGGGCAGATGGAGAAGTAGCCGCCCCGGTTCGCGTCGAGAACGCGCGCGAAGAGCGGCGGTGACGCCATCGTCGGCACCGCCCACCAGTCGATCGATCCATCGGACGACGATAAAGCGCAGGTGTTCCCGTCACCGATGAGCGCGTAGCCGCGCAGCGGGTAGTAGCCGTCGACCCGGCTCGGCGGCGGCGCGAAATCGCTTACCGTACGCGCCATTGCTCGATGTCGGCGCGCTTGACGGCGAGGCCCATGCCGGGTCGGGAACGGTCGGGCTTGAGCACGCCGCCGGGCTCCGGCTCAAGGCAGCCGTCAAACGCGAAATGCTCGATGCGGTTGTGATCGTGGAAGTACTCCAGGTGTCGCAGGTGCCACAGCGCTGTGCACGCCTGCGCGCTCACCTGTGGCGCGCAATGCGCGGACAGGTCGATGCTGCGCGCGTCGCACATCGCGCCGACCCGCCGCAGGCCGGTGATGCCGCCGCAGCGCGTCACGTCGGCTTGCAGGCAATCCACCGCGCCGGCGTCCAACATCCGCTGGAAGTACGGCAAATTCCAGCCGTACTCGCCAGCAGCGACCTCAACGCCGCCAGGCACCTTGGAACGCACGAGGTGCAAGCCCTCGAGGTCGTCGGAACTGACCGGCTCCTCGTACCAGCGCACGTCGTGCTCGGCGTACAGCCGCGCCCAGCGCACCGCCTCGGCGCGAGTGTGCGCGCCATTGGCGTCGACATAGAGTTCGACCTCGTCGCCAACCGCCTTGCGCGCCACGGCCAACCGCTCGTGGTCGCGACGAGGGTCGCGGCCCACCTTCATCTTCACCCGGGGGATGCCGGCTTCGGCCCAGCCCGACAACTGATCGTCGAGTTCGCGGTCGGTGTAGTCGCAAAAGCCGCCGCTGCCGTAGATCGGCGTCGAGTCGTGCACCGCGTCGATGACGTCGATCAGCGGCCTGCCGAGCACCCGCGCCTTCAGGTCCCACAGCGCGATGTCGACGGCGGAGATCGCCATCGACACCACCCCGGTCTGGCCGAAGTTGCGCACGGCGTGCCACATCGACGCCCAGGCCGCGCCGACCGCCATGACGTCCATGCCGCTGACGACGCCGGCGAGTTTGCCCGTGACGACTTCGACGGCGGAGTCGTGGGTGTACGAGTAGCCGATGCCGGCTTGGCCGCCGCCGTGCGCCTCGACGAGCACCATGGTCGTCGAGTCCCACTCGAGCGTGCCGTCGGCCTCCGGTTGTTCGGTGGGGATCGTGTAGGCGCTGACGTCGAGGCGGTCTACCGGAACCGCGTCAGTCGCCGGCACCGGGCAGATGCTCCTTCAACTCGGCGAGCTTGCCCTTGAAGCCCTTGACGGCGATGCCCTTCGCGTCCTCGTCGCCGTGCGCGAGGCCCTTCAGGGTCTTCTTCAGCATCGCCGGCTTCACGTGCGGCGGCAGTGGCGGGATCTGCGGATCGGTGACGAACTCCAGCAACACCGGCCGGTCGGACGCCAGCGCGCGATCCCACGCCGGTCCGACGTCGGCCGGCTTCTCGACCTTGATGCCCTCGAGCCCCAGCATCCGGGCGAACTCGGCGGCCGGCACGTACGGAACGGTCTGCGTCTCGGGGTTCTTCGGGTCGGCCGACAACACGCGCTGCTCGTACGACACCTGGTTGAGGTCCTCGTTGACGAGCACCGCGAAGATGAGCGTGGGGTTGACGCTCGTGAGCCGATCGATGTAGCGCTTCACCGTGAGCAACTCGTTCATGCCGAGCATCTCGAACGCGCCGTCGCCGGTGAACGCGATGACTGGCCGGTCGGGAAACGCGAATTTCGCGCTGATCGCGTATGGCACGCCGGGCACCATCGTGGCAAGCGTCCCGGACAGCGACGCCTTCATCCCCTTGCGCAGCGCGATCTGCCGGGCCCACCAGTTGGTCGCCGAGCCTGAGTCGGACGTCGTGATGAGCCCTTCCGGCAGCCGCTGGTTGAGTTCCCAGAACACCAGTTGCGGGTTGATCGGATCGGCGTCTTGGTGCGCTCGGTCTTCGAGCACTCGCCACCAGGTGGCGATCTCGTCCTTGATGAAGTCCTGCCACTTGCGATCCTGCTTGCGTTTCAGCATCGGCAGCAGCGCCTGCAAGGTGTCTTTCGAGTCGCCGACGAGCGACACGTCGTTGGGGTAGCGCACGCCGATCATCGAGCCGTCGATGTCGATCTCGACGCACTTGGCCTGCCCTTCCTTCGGCAGCCACTCGGCGTACGGGAACGAGGTCCCGATCATGAAGAGCGTGTCGCAACCCATCATCATCTTGTTGCTCGGCTCGGTGCCGAGCAGCCCGATCGAGCCGGTGACGATCGGCAGGTCGTCGGGCACGGCGTCCTTGCCGAGCAATGCTTTCGCGATGCCGGCGCCGAGGATGTCGGCCGCCTCGAGAACCTCGTTCGACGCCTTCGCGGCGCCCTGCCCGATGAGGATGGCCACTTTCTCGCCCGCGTTGAGGATGTCGGCGGCCTGCCGGAGCAGCGACTCGTGGGGAGTCATGTGCGGCTGGCTCCAGGTGGCGCTGGTGAAGACGGAGCCGTGCATGCGTGGGGGCGGCGCGTACTCCGACTCCGCCACGTCGTCCGGGACGATCACGACGGCGGGACGTCGCTCGGTCAGCGCGGACTTGACAGCCCGGTCGAGCACATGCCGGCCCGAGTGCTTGTCCATGACCGTCGAGACGAAGCCGGCGATGTCCTTGAAGAACGACTGCAGGTCGATCTCCTGCTGGTAATGGGCGCCGACGGACTGCCGCTTTTGCTGGCCGACGATCGCGAGCACCGGCTGGTGGTCGAGCTTCGCGTCGTACAGGCCGTTCGCGAGATGTATCGCGCCAGGACCTGACGTCGCGATGCACGCGCCGATCTCGCCGGTGAACTTGGCGTGCGCGCACGCCATGAACGCCGCCATCTCCTCGTGCCTGGCCTGGATGAACAGCGGGTCGTCACCGACGTGCTCAAACGCGCCCAAGAACGCGTTGATCCCGTCACCGGGGTATCCGTAAATGCGATGGATCCCCCACTCGCGCAGCCGCTCAAGCATGAATAGGGCGACGTCCGGCATCTGGCCTCCTCCGACTTCGGTCAATGTGGTTCTCATGCCCGATGCGGCGTGGGTCGAACATCCCGGTTCAGGTCGGCGCCGTCGCGGGAACAGGCGAGGAATGACCGCGGTGATCAACGTCCCAGCCAAGACCGACCCACGCATCCCGGGAGGCGTGCACGGCAACGTCGAAATCGACGCCATGCGACTGCGCCGAGCGCTCAAGAAAGCGGTCACCGGCGAGGTGCGTTTTGATCCGGCGTCGAAGGCGATGTACGCCAACGACGCGTCGAACTTCCGTCAGGTGCCGATCGGCGTCGTCATCCCCAAGAACTTGGACGACGTGGTGGCGACGCACCGTGTCTGCGCGGAATTCGGCGCGCCGATCGTGAACCGGGGCGGCGGCACCAGTCTGTCGGGCGAAACCGTGAACGTCGCGGTCGTGATCGACAACTCGAAGTATCTGACGCGGATTGGCGAGACGGACGTCGCGAACGCCCGCGTCACCGTCGAGACCGGCGCCATCAACGAGCAGCTGAACGTTCAGACCGGCAAGCGCGGTCTGGTGTTCGGGCCCCACCCTTCGTCGCACTCCCGGTGCCCGAACGGCGGCAACCTAGGCAACAACTCGTGCGGCGTGCACTCCGTGCAGTCGCAGCTGTACGGGCCGGGTCCGCGCACGTCCGACAACACGCACGCGATGGAGATCGTGACGTACGGCGGCGAGCGGTTCTGGGTCGGGGTGAACGAGGAGGGACGGCTCGACGAGACCACCGCCGCCGGCGGCGCCAAGGGCGAGATCTATCGCCAGCTCCGCGATCTGCGCGACCGCTACATCGACGACATCCGCGCGGGGTTTCCGCCGGTCGACGTGTTGCCACGCCGCGTCTCCGGCTACAACCTCGACGAGCTGCTGCCGGAAAAGGGATTCAACGTCGCGCGCGCTCTCGTCGGCACCGAGAGCACCTGCGTGACGGTGCTGCAAGCGACGCTGATGCTCACGCCCGCGCTCCTCGACCGCACGCTGGTGACGGTCTACTACCCGACAATCGCGGAGGCCGGGGAGCACGTCGTCGAGATCACCGAGCGGTGGAAGCCAATAGGTCTTGAGGCGATCGACCACTTGCTCATTCACGACCAGCAGGCCAAGCAGCTGCACATCAGCGACATCGACGAGCTGCCGCGCAACGAGGAGGAGGAGGGCGCTTGGCTGATGGTGCAGTTCGGCGCCGATCGCTCCGACGACTGCCAGGACACCGCGCGGCGGTTCGTCGAATGGCTCAAGGAAGACAAGGGCTACGAGGCCGACCGCATCGTCGTCATGACGAGCCGGCAGGACGGCGGCAACAGCGAGGACTTGTGGGAGTTGCGCGAGGCCGGCTTGTCGTCGACGGCGTTTCCGCCGGACGGGCTCGACCACTGGCCAGGCTGGGAGGACTCCGCCGTGCCGCCGTCCAAGATTGGCTCTTACCTCGCGGAGTTGGAGCAGGTCTACGCCAAGCACGGGCTGACCGGCGCGATGTACGGGCATCTCGGGCAGGGCTGCGTGCACTCGCGAATCAGCTTCGACCTACGCACCCCAAGCGGTTTGAAGACGTACCGCGACTTCATGGAGGATGCCTCCGACCTGTGCGTCTCGTACGGCGGGTCGATCTCCGGGGAGCACGGTGACGGGCAGCAGCGCGCCGAGTTGCTGGTCAAGCAGTACGGCGAGCGGCTCATCGACGCGATGCGCGAGTTCAAG
>JACZCY010155940.1_pt1 | contig 9757 bp, 9 predicted proteins | sample 8641821 | NCBI WGS metagenome assembly JACZCY01 (sample SAMN15324609, study PRJNA640507) | soil metagenome | isolation source: intercropping sugarcane | place: China: Luxin town, Laibin City, Guangxi Province | collected 2019-07-25 | depth 10cm m | reverse complement strand
CGGAAGGAGAACGAGTACAGGTGCGAGGGGATGTCGCAGGACACGCCGGGGTAGCGGTTGTCCCGCCAGGTGCCGCCGACGTCGCCGGCCTGCTCGATGATGACGAACGATTCCCGGCCGCTCCTGGCGAGCTGGATGCCCATGCCGATTCCGGCGAAGCCGGCGCCGACGATCAGGATGTCGACCGCTGTCGCGCCGCTTGCGTCACGCACCGGCGGGAACCTTGCCGTACCCGGTGGTGCGCTGCTGCAGGGGGCGGCCGAGCGTGTTCGCGGTCCGCTCAACGTCGTCGCGGGTCAGCACGAGTCCCGCTTCGGCTCCCGCATCCGGCGCAAGGCGGCCGTCAAGCAGCAGCCCGCCGAGGTCGTTGACGCCGCCGCGCAGCAGGTCAACCGACGCGTCCAGGCCGTACTTCGGCCAGGCCGCCTGGAGGTTTTCGATGCGCCCGTGCAGCATCAACCGGGCCACGGCGTGCAGGGCCCGCGAGGTGCGCCAGTCCGGCCCTGGCACGTCTTTGCCAACCAGACCGGGGGCGGTGACCGCCGCCGCGGCGGGGACGAACGGCATGGCGATGAACTCGGTGAACCCGCCGGTCTCAGCCTGGATGTCCGCCAGCAGGCGCAGGTGCGCGACCTGGTGCGCGGGGGTCTCGACGTGCCCGAAGACGATGGTGGAAGTGGAGGTCAGCCCGGCGCGGTGCGCGGCCTCGATCACCGCTACCCACCGTGCTACCGGAAGGTCCGGGCGGCCCATCAGCTGAGCCCGCACCTCGTCGTCGAGGATGCGCGCGGCGGTACCGGGAACCGAGCCAAGGCCCGCCTGCCGGGCTGCCGTGAGGAACTCCTCCAGCTTCATCCCGCGCCTGGCCGCCCCGTCGAGCAGTTCCGCGGGGCGGAACCCGTGCAGGTGCATCTCTGGCGCGGCCGCTTTGACGGCGGCGATGAGGTCCAGGTAATCGTCATCGGAGTCGGGCGGCAGCGGCCCCTGCATGCAGATCTCGGTCGCGCCCAGCTCCCATGCCTCGGCGACGAGCGCGGCCAGCCGCTCCCGCGCCCCAGGGCCGGCGCCGGCCACGACGGCGGTGTCGAGATTGCGGTTCACGACGTAGGTGAGGGCATCGCCCACCGCCTGCCGACGCAGCGAGTCGGCGAGCTCGCAGAGTTCCTCAAGCTGCTGGCCGTCCGCGCCGAGCAGCGCCGCGTAGCCTTCGTCCGGCAGGGACGCGGGGTCCGCGACCGCCGCGCCCAGCCACTCACGGACCTGATCGGGTGACGGAAGCACGCCCTGAGTCATTCGCTCAGCATAAGCGGGAAAGTGCGGCAGGCTCGTGCCACGGTCTGCCGTGCGGGATCGCGGCTTCGTTCGCGAGGCCGGTCGCGGGATCGGCGAGGGCGGCGACGTGCTCTCTCACGCTCGGGTCAAGCCACGACGGCTTGCCCAGGTACTCAGGGTAGATCGTGAGGCGCTCCCTGAGCGTGAAGCCCGCTTCGCTTGTCAGCCTGGCGAGCTCGTCCAGCTGCGGCCAGGGACGTTCGGGGTTCACGTGGTCCGGGGTGAGCGGGGAGACGCCGCCCCAGTCGTCGATGCCCGCGTCGATCATGAGCCGGTGCTCGTCGCCGACGAGGTTCGGCGGGGCCTGGACTCGGGCCGCGGGACCGAGGACCAGGCGGGTGACGGCAATCGTCGCGGCGAGATCGGCGAGCTCCGCGTCGGGGGTGTTGCGCATCTTCGTGTCCGGCTTGGCGCGGAAGTTCTGCACGATGACTTCCTGGATGCCGTGATAGGCGTCCCGAATGTCGCGGAGCGCGAAGATCGAGTCGGCCCGCTCCTGGCGGGTCTCGCCGATGCCGATGAGGATGCCGGTCGTGAAGGGCACGTTGCTGCGCCCGGCATCTTCCAGGACCTGCAGCCTGACCTTGGGGTCCTTGTCGGGGGAGCCATAGTGCGGCCCGCCCTTCGTCGTGAAGAGGCGGGTGGACGTCGTCTCCAGCATCATGCCCATCGAGGGGGCGACCGGCTTCAGGCGCTGGAAGTCCTGCCAGTTCATCACCCCTGGGTTGAGGTGCGGCAGCAGGCCGGTCTCCTCCAGCACCCGGATGGCCATCGCCCGGACGTAGGAGAGCGTTTCGTCGTACCCGTGCGCGTCGAGCCACTCACGGGCCTGCTTCCACCGGGCCTCGGGCCGGTCGCCAAGGGTGAACAGGGCTTCCTTGCAGCCGAGCGCGGCTCCCTGTCGTGCGATGTCCAGGACCTCGTCCGGGCTGAGGTAGAGGCTCTCCAGCCTGCCCGGAACCGTCGCGAACGTGCAGTACCCGCAGCGGTCCCGGCACAGCCGGGTCAGCGGGATGAACACCTTCTTGGAGTAGGTGATGACTCCGGGCCGCCCGGCCGCGTCAAGCCCGGCGTCCCTGGTGCGCCTGGCATAGCTGAGGAGCGTTTCCAGGTCGCCGCCACGCGCCCAGAGCAAGATCTCCGCATCCGCCCGGTCCAGCGGCTCGCCGTCCCCGAGCCGGGCCAGGGCTCCGCGCATGTCCGCGTCGCTGACACCGCTGCTTTCACCGTGCTCGATACTCGAAGCGCTCATACCTCGAACCCTACGTCACAGCCGTTCCGGACTTTAAGGGCATACAGGGCACAAAGCCGTTGCTGCCACCCTCAGTGCCAACGGCAGGCCGCGGCACTGAACCTTTTTGCCCCTGCCTGCACGCCGGTTCCCAACGTGATCGTGGGTCAAAAGCGGGGCCATTGACGCGTATGACCCACAATCAATCAGGCCCCAGCTGGGCGCAGGCAGCGAACCCCGGCTAGAAGCTGCGGTAGTCGCGGACCGAGTTCCGGGGGCCGCGGCGCGGCGGGCCGCCGGTGCCGTAGCGGGATACGCCCGAGCCGGCGGCCTTGGGGGCGCTGGCCGTGCCGTTGCCCCGGGTGAGGCCGATCAGCCTCGTCGCCCGGTGGCGGTGGCCCTTGAAAGGCTCCAGGAGGGCCAGCATTTCCTCGTCGGTGGAGCGGCGCTTGCCCGCTAGGGCCCAGCCCACGACGTTCTTCAGGTGGTAGTCGCCTACCGACACCGCGTCTGGGTCGCCCGCGGCGCGCTGCCTCGCTTCCGCTGAGGTCCAGATGCCGATGCCGGGGATTGTCTGCAGCTTGCGGTCGGCTTCCTCGTGGGTCAGCGTGAGCAGGCGTTCCAGGCTGTCGGCCACGCTTGCCGCCCTGATGACCGTCTCGGCGCGGACGCCTTCTACCCCGGCCCGGTGCCAGTCCCAGGACGGGATGCGCCGCCAGGTCTTCGGGTCGGGGAAGACGCGCATGCCGCGCGGGGCCGGCCCCGGGGGCGGGGTGCCGTACTTCCACAGCAGGATCCGCCAGGCGCGGTGAGCTTCCAGGACGACGACCTTCTGCTCCAGGATCGCGGGAACCAGGGCCTCCATGAGGCGGCCGGAGCGCCCTAGGCGCAGGTCCGGGTGGCGCCGGGCCGCGTCCTTGATGACAGGGTGCGCGTCGGGCTCGAATCCCGAGGCATCGTCGTAAAGGCCCAGGGCGCCGGGGAGCGCGTCGAGCAGCCACTGCCCGCCCGGTCCCCACGCCTGCGCCCGGACCAGCGTGACCGGGTCCTCTTCGGCCGCCCGCGGTAGCGGACGGCCGGGCAGGACGCGGATCGTGGCCGGGCCGTCCGGGGTGAGCGAGGTCCGCCAGATCGCGCCCGCCGCGTCGGCCCGGAAGGTCGGGTCGCCCCTGCCCCGGCCCTGCACGGCGAGCGTGCGGTGCACGTCTACGACGAACGGCGCAGCCCACTCCCGCTCCGCCATCGCGTCCGCCATCGTCTGCTCCGCCCTTCCGGCTACAGGGCTCTGAGCATAGTCCGAGCAGGCGTTCGACCTCGGCTAATTGCACCGCGCCGCCGGCGAAGTATCCCGCTAGGCGTCAGGAGATATCCCGCTAGGCGTCAGAAGAGAAGCGGACCGTGGTTGGCTCCAGCCGGGTACCTGGCCACAGGCGCAGGCCCTTGGAGAGCTCATTGCCCGCTCCCACGGAGGCCTGGTCGCCGATGACCACGCCGTCGAGCGTCGCACCGCCGTGGATGACCGCGCCTTTGCCGACGATGCTGTCGCGGACAACCGCGCCGGAGCCGATCGAGGCGCCGTCGAAGATCACGCTGCCGAAGACCTCTGCACCCACCTCGATGACCGCCCGGCGGCCCACCGTGGTGCCGCCGGACAGCCGGGCGTCGCTGGCCACGCTGGCGTCGCCGAGCACGCGGAACTCACCGGGCTGGCAGTTCATCGCCGGCGAGCGCAGCGTGCCCAGCACAACGTCGCAGGAGCCCCGGACGAAGGCCTCGGGAGTGCCGACGTCCAGCCAGTACGCGGCCTCTGCGTAGCCCATGACGAGGGCGTCCTCGGCGATCAGCTCGGGGAAGGTCACGTGCTCCACCGAGACGACCTGGCCGGCCGGGATCGTGTCGATCACGGAGCGCCGGAAGACATAGCAGCCCGCGTTGATCTGGCTGGTGGGCGGGTTCTTCATTTTCTCAAGGAACGCGGTGACCCGGCCGCTCTTGTCCGTGGGCACGCTGCCGTATCTGGCCGGGTTCTCTACCGGGACCAAGTGCAGCGTCACCGCCGCGTCCTTCTTCCGGTGCAGGTCCACCTGCGCGGGAAGGTCGTGACCGGACAGGACGTCACCGTTCAGGACGACGATCGGGTCGTCGGGGCCGCCGCGCAGCAGTTCAGCCGCATTGCGGATGCCGCCACCGGTGCCGAGCGGCTGGGATTCGTAGACATAGTCGATCGTGAGCCCGAACTGCGCGCCGTCGCCGAAGGCCTCGGTGAACATCTCAGCCCTATAGGAGGTCGCGAGCACCACGTGCGTAATGCCGCACTCGGCGGCACGGGCCAGCTGGTGCGCCAGGAACGGGACCCCGCCGGTGGGGAGCAGCGGCTTGGGAGCAGACAGGGTGAGCGGGCGCAGCCGGGTGCCCTTGCCCCCAACAAGCATGATCGCTTCTAGCGGTTCACGCGGCATATGTCGTGTCACCTTAGCGGCCGGTTCTGTGGACGGAGGAGGTTGCCGGGCGGGACGGCAACTTGAGCAGCATACTCACCACAGCCTGGTCATACCCCGACTCACCAAGGATTTCGCCGCAGTCACGTTATAGATCACTGCGGTTTTCGTGACCTACCTGGATGCACCCGGCACGTCGTTTAGGTGGGCGCGCCCGCGGCCTCCCTGGTCTGCGGCCCGCTTGTAGCTTGCCACGTGAGCGCTCGCGGACGCCGCCCAGGTGAAGTCCTGCGCCCGCGCGTAGCCTGCCTCGCCGAGCGCAGTCCGGCGGTCCGGGTCGTCGAGCATGGCCCGCAGCGCGACGGCGATGGCGTCCGCGTCGGGCTCGGTGTAGGCAACCGCGTCGCCGCCCACCTCGGGCAGCGAGGCCCGGTAGGTGGTCAGCACGGGGGCACCGCAGGCCATCGCCTCAAGCACCGGCAGGCCGAAGCCCTCGCCCCGGGACGGTGCCGCGACGAGGACCGCCCCGCCGAGGAAGCCGGGAAGGTCAGCGAACGGAAGGTAACCGGGCCGGACGAGCCGCAGGTGCGACGGCACCCGCGCGACGGCCTCGTCGAGTTCAGGGCTCCAGCCGCCCCCGCCGGCGAGCACCAGCGCGGGCGGGTCCGGCCGGTCGGCTACCGCCGTAGCCCACGCGCTGACCAGGGAGGGGGCGTTCTTGCGCGGCGTCAGCGAGCCGAGGAACGCGATGTACGGCCTGCCGTGCAGGCCGAGGCGCGCAGTGACCCGGCTGACCTGAATCTCGTCGGGCCGGTGGAAGAGCCGGTGGTCGACCCCGTGGTAGGCGACGTCGATCTTCCCGTGGTCGATGCCGAGCACCCGGATCAGCTCGTCCCTGGTGGCGTTGGACGGAACGATCAGCCGCGTCGCTTCCCTGGCCGCCGTCTTGGTCACCGACTTCAGCGATACCGCACTGAACGGCGTATACCGCTCAGGGTCGGTAAAGAACGCGAGGTCATGGATGGTCACGACCGTTGGCAGGCCGGGGCGGAGCGGCATGGAGTAGTTCGGCATGTGGATGACGTCCGCGTCCACCTGCTCCGCTACGACCGGGAGGCCGCTTTGCTCCCAGGCGAGCCGCTCGGAGCGGTGCCCTAGTCCGACTGGGCCGGCGACAATCTTCGCGCCAGGCGCCAGCCGACCGTACCGTTCTTCGTCGGCGCGCTGGCAGACCACGGCTAGATCGATCCCCGTCACGGCCAGGGCGCCGATCAGCCCGTCGACGTAGCGGCCCAGCGCCCCCCGGTCGGTCGGCACGTCAGTCGCGTCGACGAGTACCCGAAGTACCACCTGCGCGTACTCCCTTCGACGGTCCCTAAGCCGAGCCTACGCCTCCGTAAGTGAACCAAAGAAGCATGTGGAGGTAACAGGTCAGCAGGACGGGACGGGCTTGCCTGCCTTAAGCGCTTCCAGGTCAGAGACCGCCTGGGAGAGCGTGGAAACCTTGACGATCTTCAGTCCGGCCGGGGCCGCGCCCTTCGTGTCGGCGCAGTTGCCCGACGGCGTCAGGAACACGGTCGCGCCGGCGTTACGTGCGCCCACCATCTTCTGCTGGATGCCGCCGATCGGCTGCACCTGGCCTGACGCCGTGATCTCGCCCGTGCCCGCGATGAACTTGCCGCCGGTCAGGTTCATCGGCGTCAGCATGTCAACGATACCGAGCGCGAACATCATGCCGGCGCTCGGGCCGCCGATGTCGCCTACGGTGATCCGCACGTTGAACGGGAACTTGTACTGCTGCTGCACCTGCACGCCGATCACCGCCGAGCCGCCCGAGGACTTGCTCGCGACTGGAATCGTCAGGGCCTGCCCCTTGCGGAGCACCTGCAGTTGCAGCGTGGTGCCGGCCGGGTGCTGGTTGATCATCGAGCTCAGGGAGGACGCCCCCGTCACCGGCTGGCCGTCAACCGCCTCGATCACGTCTCCGGCCTTGAGCACCTTGCTCGCCGGGTACCCGGCGACCGTAGAGAGCACCTCAACGGTCGTCTGGTACTTGATGTGCAGCTCAGTCAGCGCGGCCGCGGTGGCCATTTCCTGCGACGACGCCATCTGCTCGGTGTCCTGCGCCTGTGTCTGCTCCGCGGTCTGCCCCGGCGGGAACAGTTCGCTCTCCGGAACCACGGCCTCTGACGGGTTCAGCCAGGCGCGCAGGGCCTGGAAGATGTTGAGGTTCGAGCCGGGGCCGCCCTGGTAGCTGATCGTCACCAGGTTCAGGTGACCGTCCGCCGGGTAAGTCTGGCGCCCGGTGATCGAGATCAGTGGCTGCCCCGCAGAGCCCTTGCCGAGCGTGTTCAGTGTCGGTCCCGGCGTAAGGATCACGTACGGCACGGGGAACAGCACCGCAACCACGATCGCAGCCACGGTCGCCAGGCCAGCGATGGCCAGCGTGAGAGAACGTCGGGACATGGTGGAAGACTACGCGCTGCCGACCCACTCTTCGGAACCGTCGGTGAACCGCTGGTGCTTCCAGATCGGCACGGTGACCTTGAGCTCGTCGATCAGCGCGTGGCACGCGTGGAAAGCCGCGGCCCGGTGCGCGCAGGACACGCCGACGACGACAGCTAGGTCGCCCACGTCGAGGTCACCGACGCGGTGGACCGCCGCGACCCCGATGATGTCGGGGAACTTGTCGACGATGGACTCGGTGATCCGCCGCAGCTCCGCTTCGGCGGTCGGGTGCGCCGAGTAGCCGAGGTCGGTCACGCCCTTGTCCGCGTCGTTGTCCCGCACGGTGCCGATGAACAGCGCCTCACCACCCGCCGCAGGGTCTGCGATCGCGTTCCGCACCTCGTCGATCGAGAGGGGGGTGTCCCTGATAGCGATCAACCTGATCTGACTCACCTGTCTAAGGTACCTGTCCCGTCCGCACGGGCAGGCGGGCGGACGGACGGTTAAGCGCTTCCTAAACTCAAGCGCATGCGGCTTCCCACCGACCAGGAGATCCTTGCCCTGCACGAGAAGCACGCGCCGAGCGCCGCGGCGCTGGAGAGCGTGTACACGCACTGCGTGATCGTGTGCGGGATCGCCGAGCAACTGCATGACCGCTCCGGACGCGGCGGCGACAGCAGGCTCGTGCGGGTCGGCTGCCTGCTGCACGACGTGGGCGTGTACCGGCTGTACGACGACGCCGGCCAGCTTGACCACCAGAGCTATATCCGCCACGGGGTACTCGGGTACGACCTCCTGCGAGAGGAAGGGCTGCCCGAGGTGATCTGCCGCTTCGCCTCGCATCACACCGGGACGGGACTGAGCCGGGAAGACGTACTCCGGCAGGAACTGCCGCTGCCGCCTGCCGATTACCTGGCCGAAACCCCGGAGGAGATCCTGGTCATGTACGCGGACAAATTTCACAGCAAGACAACCCCGCCGAAGCTGCTGACCGCCGGCGCGTACGCAGCGTACGTCCGCCGCTTCGGCGCGGACAAGGTAGCCGCGTTCGAGGCGATGCGCGCCACGTTCGGCGAGCCGGACCTGTCCCCGTTCAGCACCGCCTACGGGCAACGGGTGAGCGGACAGGCTTACGACGAGTAGTCACGCGATGGCCGGCATGGGGCTGCCGCCGGTCAGTTGCGGCGGGCTGGGCGCGGGAGTCGCCACGCTTTGGCTCTCGGGGCCGCATGCCCGGCGGTTTCTCCCGCCGGGGCGTTCAGCAGTAGCCACCGCCCTGCGGAGACGACGTCGGTCTCGTCGCCGCGGACCCGGACCGCCGAGTTGTCGTCGATGGCGTAGACCGGGAAATCGAGCTGCGCGGCGGCCTTTTCGTACCACTTCCGGGTCCGGTTGGGGAAGCTGCGCGAGTTCAGGTGCGGCTTGAGGTACCAGTCAAACAGGCCGAGCGGCGAGCGGGGCGGCGCCTCGCCGAGGATTTGCAGGTCGTCCTGCTCGCCGAACGCGATGCCGGTGCGCGTGGACAGGTTCCGGCTGTAGATCATCGAGCCGGCGCTGACGCCGACGTAGACCTTTGAGTCCAGGATGTCCGCCAGTTCCGGGGCAAGAACGGCCATGCTGCTCGCCAAGTGGTAGTGATTGCCGCCTGCCACGTAAATCACGTCAGCGTGCCTCAGTCGCTCAAGAACCATCACTTCTGGCAGGCCATTTAGTTCAAGAATGTTGAATTCCCGCCAGCCCAGGCCGTGCAGCCGGTTCAGGTCCTCGATCAGCCAGCCGTGATCCCCCGCCGTCGCGACCGAGGCGGTGGGGATGAACACTAGCCTGCTGGCCGCGAACCGCTTACCAATGAGGTCGGCGAGCGCGGACTTGAGCGCGTCGTTCTTGAGGCCGGCCGACGTCAGCAGCATTCTTCGCACGGTCTGAAGTCTAGCGGGAGGCGCTTCACGGCAATCAACGCATTTCACGATCAGTAAGCGATATCGCACATAACCGGGCATACTATCTTTTCGACTACTTTTGAGCCCAGTGTGCGGGGAACTCGTGCAACTAAGCAGGGATCACGGAGATGGCCGGACAAGTAGCAGAGAAGTACGACATCTTGATCACGGACGCCGGATGGCGGACCGCGCTGACGGCTGCCCGCAGCCTCGGCCGGGCCGGGCTGCGCGTCGCTGTCGGCGAGAGCACGGGTCAATACCGGCCGAACCACGAGCCGCCGTCGTTTCGCTCCCGTTACTGTGCGGGCACGGTAGCGCTGCCGGACTACGCGACCGACCAGGCGGCGTACATTGACGCGATCGCCGCG
>JACZCY010119465.1_pt1 | contig 9817 bp, 7 predicted proteins | sample 8641821 | NCBI WGS metagenome assembly JACZCY01 (sample SAMN15324609, study PRJNA640507) | soil metagenome | isolation source: intercropping sugarcane | place: China: Luxin town, Laibin City, Guangxi Province | collected 2019-07-25 | depth 10cm m | reverse complement strand
GGCTGTAGCTGTCGTTGACGAACTTGAACGCATCGAGGTCGATGAACATCACCACTACGCTGCCGTGCTCGCGCCTGGCGCGCTCGATCGCGGTTTCGCAGAGGCGCTGGAATTCGGCGCGATTGACGAGCCCCGTAAGCGGATCGTGAGTGGCGAGGTGCTCAAGGTGGCGGCGGTCGGCCTTGGCCGCCGAGATGTCGCTGAACACGGCAACGTAGTGCTGCACGCGATTCTGGGCATCGCGGATGGTGCTGATGCTGAGTTTTTCCGGATAGATGCTGCCGTCCTTGCGGCGGCTCAACACTTCGCCGGACCAGTAGCGGGCCGCGGCGACTTCGTCCCAGAGAGACTGGGGCAGCGGACTGCCGTCCGGCATGCTGCGGGTGTCGTCCAGGCGCATGTCTGCAAGGGTGTCCAGACTGAATCCGGTGATTTGCGGAACGGCGGCATTCACCGAGAGCAGGCGGCGTTGCGGATCGGCGATGATGATGCCTTCCGCGATGCTGGCCAGGGCTTCGGCCGCGATCCGCCGCTCGCGGTCGCTCGCCACGCGCTCGGAAATGTCGCGGATGATGGACTGACGCACCGCCTGGTCGCCCCACATCGCCATGCTGCTTTGCGTTTCGACCGGCCGGGTAGTGTCTCCGGCCCCGCGCAACTCCACCGGGCCTTTCGAATCATCCTGTGCGTTTCCGCGCACGAACAATTCCTCGTAGCTGACGCCCAGCAACGCCTGCGGCTCGCGCCCCGTCCATGCCGCCGCCGTGCGATTGGCAGCGAGGATGCTGCCGCTCTCCTCGTCGACCATCACGATCGCATCGGCCGCGCTGTCGAACAGCAGTTGGTAGCGTTCCTCGCTGCCGCGGATGCCGGCCAGTACCCGATGTGCCATCCACAACCAGAGCGCGATCGCGATGGCTGCAGAAAACAGGATGCCGGCGAACAACACCTGGCCGGTCCATACGGCGCCGCGGGCAATGCTCAGCGAGAACTGGTTGGAGCGCGGCTCGATGAAGGCATTGAGGGCCGTGATGCGGGCGCGTTGACGCACCACGTCGGCCGGCGTCATGGCGTTGTCGGTGTACGCGCGGTGGATCGCATCGGCGATCGACTTCAGATCCAGCATCGAATCATCCGTGGATTGCCACTGCTGCAGGGCGTCCTTCATGTAGGGCGCACCCGCGAAATGATCCAGGATGAAAACCGCGCCGGGGATGGCCACCGTCATGGCGTGCCCACGGCGCATCTCGTCCTCGACCGACTGGTAGTCGAAGCGCCCGGACAAAACCATGTCACGCGCAGTGCGTAGCGACTTCAGGACAGCGTAATTCTTCTGGAAATCCGCGTAATCCGCCGGGTCACCCGTCGCGGCATAGTGGAGCAAATCCACCGTCACCTGCTTCTGGGCCTTGGACCAGATGCTCTCGCCGTTGAGAAAACCGGCGAGCGCGATCTGGGCCTGCACGGTGAGCCACGTAAGCAGCAGGATGACCACCACCACCGCGACCAACGCGTAGGCCAAGGGCTGCAAGCGCCTGGCCAGGGGGATCCGTAGGGGCTGGAAAGAGCCACGCTGCATGGGCAATCCGGGTGATCACTTTCGCATAAGTGTCTCCATTACAAGCAATTTTTGTACCAACTACGGCCAATCAGGCCACGGCGACCTCGTAGGCGTCCGCGATCCCCGCCGTGACGCCCGGCTCCACCGAGCGGTCGCCGAGGATCCGCATGGCGACATAGGTGCGTTTGACGCACTCGCCAATGTGGGCCACTTCGGCAGCCCGCGGCGAGGCTCCCAGCAACCCGCAGACCAGTTCCAGCGCTTCCCAAGGGTGCTCGTCGTCATAGGCGGCGTGCAATTGCAACCAGCGCAGGCTGCCGCGACGGCCCTGTTCCGGATACTGCGCCGCGAAACTTTCGCTCTCGTACAGGATCTGCGACCACTCACCCGTTGCGCCCTCGACGGCATAGTTCACGGCCGCCAGGCTGGCCGCCAACGTGTCGGCGGTGCTGACTTCTTCGCACCAGGTCGCCAACGTCTGCGTGCCCGCCGGCACCAGCCCGTGCAAGACCGCCTCGCGGGGTACCCCGGCGCCTTCGGCCCAGTTCAACCAGTATTCGGCGTGGTTCTGTTCGACGCGAATATTGCGGACCAGCCAGCGACGCGCATGGTCTTCTCCCTCGCTACGCCCATAGCGCGTCTTCAACAGGCTGCGTGCCATGTAGCAGGGAAATCGTTCGATGGCCGGCCAGGCGCCGACCAGGAACCGGGGCGTGATTTCCGGGTCTTCGCCGGTACACATCTCACGCCACAGCTGGTGATCCACGACGGTCTTCTTGACGAGGTCGCATTCGCCGACCATGTCCTGCGCCCACTGCGGGTAACTGCTCAGTTCGGTCAACGGACCGCTACGCTCGAAACGCACACTCATGATGATCTCCTCGGGTCAGGTCGAGTAATTCGGCACAGCACATCGGGTTGATGGATCGAAGACGGTAACGCTTCGCTTCTGTACCTTCGTCCGCGGCCGTTCGAGCGCGGGGTGCGTGGATACGCATGAGTACGCCGGGAAACCGGCCTTCACAAAACCGCATGCAAAGGCGTTTGTAACCCGCTGACGCATCACGTCATGTTTCCCCACGAAAACCCGCTAACCCGTCCGGCAGCGATTGCTACTTTACGCTTTGTTCATGAGAAGTTCATCACATTTTTTTGCAATTTATCTGCACGTTATCTTAAACATGAAGAACATGTTGCTATAAATTGTTTTATATGTACTTTTACTTAGAAGTCGATGTCGGCCGATCACGAACGGTCCACACTTCCACGGGACAATCCGACCTCGATGATGAGCCCGGTCCGCGAGGCAAACCAAGGCTCCGACGCTCGAACGAACCCCGATCAGTCCGAATGCACCCAGTGCACATGCAAGCCGTCGGTGCGGTCCAGCTCGCGCCTGCCCGTGCGACGTTCCACGACCTTGCCCCAGATGTGACGAATCTGGTCACCAGTCGGTTTGTCGATGCGCACGTGCTCGCCCTGCTTGATCGGAAAGTCGGTTTCGAGCACCAGCTCCTTGCCACGCTCGTACACCAGCACCGCAACCCTTGCCGGGGCCGCACCGGTACCGACGTGCAGATGGACCTCGAGACGGTCATGCACGCCACGCTTGTCGATCTGCCATTGTTCGCTGCGTTGCAGCAGGGCCTTCAACTCGGGCGCATCCCAGTCGATGCCGCGACGGTTGGCGTGCTTCGATATGGACATTGCATGGCTCCTCGCAGGCTCGCGCGCAAGGCGTGGCGGATCCGGAACGCGCAGCATGAATCTGCCGCGCCCACGACGATGCGACGAACACACGCGGTGCGCATCGACCGCGCCGTTCGCGTTACCCGCACATCGTCTTGCGCGCGCTCAGCGTATGCGCGTGATGTTGCCGTTCGCGTCCACCTGCACCAGGTCACCGACGCGGATGGCGCTGGCATCGGCGACTTGCACATTCATGTTGCTTCCGTTGCCCATCCGGATGTGCACGAGGAAATCATGCTGGCTGCCGCGGTTGCCGACGGCGTGCCCGGCAAACCCGCCGCCTACCGCACCTGCCACGGTCGCAGCCTTGCGGCCCTTGCCCTTGCCCACCTGGTTGCCGAGCACGCCGCCCGCGATGGCGCCGATGACGGCACCCGCCGTGCCGTGTCCGCCGCCCTGGCTGATGTTCTGGTCGATGCGTTCGACCGTGCCGCACTGATCGCAGCGAACGTAGATGCCGTCGGAACGAACGAGGACGCCATTGTTGTTTTGCGCGCCGGCAGCGCCGATGCCAGCCAGCCCGAGCAGAACGACCACTGCGAACAAGGACAGGAATTTGATCTTCATGCAACCTCCGGTTGATCGCGAAAACGCGGAACCACCCGCGTGTCGCAACTCGACGATCGAGACGGTTTCAGGTTACGCCCATCCGTCGTTCATCGCACCCGTGCTGTTTTCGCTCGTTCAGAAAAACGGCGCGCTGCAGCGGCCCGCAAGACCTGGACGAAAGCGCAGCGGATGGATCAAGGCATCTCCGTTTTTGCGCGCGCCAAAACGGCTGAGTCAGTGCGCCAGCGCGTAGTCGATCGCGGCACACACGGACGCGGCCTGCGCCGCGTTGCACAGGTCGGGCGTGGCCCGCGGACTGTCGGGATAGACTTCGGTGGTGGTGCGAAAGCGCGCGGCGGTGATGCCCGCGCACAGACCCAATTCTTCGACCTGATAGTTGATGACGCCCGGCGCCACCACCGGCGAACCGATGATGGTGCCATCGGGGCCGGCCGGGGCGATGTGGGTGACCTTGGCCACCGCCGCGATGATCGCCTGCTGAAAACCGGGTTCCGGGCGTTCGCTGTCGCCGCACAGGTAGAAACCGTCCGGAATTGTGCCGGGCTCGAAAGGCTTGCCGTCGCGCGCAGCCAGCGCAGGGCGAAACTCCGACTCGTCGGTGTCCGTGGTTTCGTGCAGGTCGATGTGCATCAACACGCGTTCGCGGAACGGCGCGACGAAACGCATCAGCGCCGCCGATTCCGGCGCCGGGCTGTCCGCGCGGAAATTGCGGTTCGGATCGAGCGTGAGCGGATCCCAGCGATGGATGCGTTCGTAACCCCACGGACTGACACACGGCACGATAACCAGATTCGCACGGCCCGAACAAGCCGCGGCGTGGCGCCCGGCGGAACGCAGCGCACCGTACACGCCGCTGGTTTCGTAACCGTGCACCCCGCCGGTCACGAGCACGATCGGCAACGCATCGTTCCAATCGAGGGACTTCAAAGCAAACAGCGGGTAACGATCGGGCGCGTAGACGAGTTCGCCATACTGTGCCACCTCGAAGCGCGAGCGCAGATTTTCGATCGCGCCTGCCACTTCCTCGGCATAGCTGCGCCGTTTGCGTTGGCGCGCAAGCCACTCGGCCTTCTCCGTATCATCCCAGGGCCGGCCTGGCGTGCCGATGGGGTAAAAGGCTGCAAGGGTCATCGTGCCATGCGCTCCATCTGGCGGTACGAACCACCACTGTACCGGCGCACCTTGCTGTATGTCCGCTTGAAATGCAAACGATGGTGGTCATCATCGCATCCGACCATCCCGCGACGCGTGCCCGCGCAACCCAGTCGCGTGGCCACGCAATCCGCACCTGGAAACACGGCATGTTGCGCAATTCCTGGTAATTGGGCCTGCCAACGCTATGCCGTACGAGTCGCGTTGCTTCCGCAGCGGTTGTCAGACGAGGCGCGCGCCGCAGTGCGGCCAGGCCAATCCGACACTGCAACCGTCGGAGTATTCTTCAAGCGCGAATCCCGCACTCCATGCGGCGAACGTCAAATCGGGGAAAGCCATGCGACATCCAGCGGTAGTTGCGGCAGCCTGTTTACTGGCGGTCTGCGCAAGCGCTTCCAACGCTGCACAACGGGATCTTGCACCCAGCGTGCTGCCCAAGCCGGCGGCACCGGGCAAGAACGTGCAGCCGTTCGTGCAGGTCAATGCGCCCGTGGTCGCGCTGATGCACGTGCGCGTGATCGACGGAACCGGCAGCCCTGCGCGCGCGAACCAGACCCTCCTGATCGAGCGCGGCAAGATCGCGGCGGTCGGTGCCGACGGCCTTGCGATCCCGGTCGATGCCAAGCGGATCGACCTTTCCGGACATACCGTGTTTCCCGGACTGGTCGGCATGCACGATCATCTGTTCTATATCGCGCGTCCCAACCTCGGCATGCACGACGGGAAGGCACGCAGTGATCCGCCACTGATCGTCCCCGAGATGGCGTTTTCCGCACCGCGCCTGTATCTCGCCAATGGCGTCACCACTTTGCGCACCACCGGCAGCGTCGAGCCGTACACCGATCTCAACCTCAAGCACGCGATCGACTCGGGCGAGCTGCCCGGCCCGCACCTGGACGTGACGGGTCCGTACCTCGAAGGCTCGAACTCGCCTTTCATCCAGATGCATTTCCTGCGTGGCCCGAAAGACGCGAAAGAAACCGTGGCATTCTGGGCCAAGCAGGGCGTGACCTCGTTCAAGGCCTACATGAACATCACGCGCGCCGAACTGAAGGCCGCGGTCGATGCAGCGCACAGCCTGGGATTGAAGGTGACCGGCCACCTGTGCGCGGTCACCTATCGCGAAGCGGCCGCGATCGGCATCGACGACCTCGAGCACGGCTTCTTCGTCAATACCGAGCACGATCCCGGCAAATCGCCGGACAAATGCAGTGAATCCGACGGCCTCGACACGCTCTACGCCATGGATCCTGCCGGCAGCGAAGCCAGAAGCCTGATCGAGGATCTCGTGGCACACCACGTCGCGGTCACTTCGACCTTGCCGGTGTTCGAGCAGATGGTGCCTCGGCATTCGCCGCTGTGGCCAAAGGCGATGGCGACGCTGAGCCCGCAAGCGAAGCATGACTACCTGCTCCTCCGCGAACGCACGAATGCGCTGCCGCCCGACCCATCGCAAAGGCGTGCGGTCACCTTTCAGCACGGCATGGCGATGGAACGCGAATTCGCCGCCGCGGGTGGCCTGTTGCTGGCCGGCCCCGATCCCACCGGCAACGGCGGCGTGATCCCGGGTTTCGGCGACCTGCGCGAAGTCGAATTGCTGGTCGAGGAAGGTTTCACGCCCGAACAGGCGATCCGCATCGCCAGTTACAACGGTGCGCTCTATCTCGGATTGCAGGGCCGCATCGGTTCGATCGCCGCGGGCAAGGATGCCGACCTGGTCGTCGTGAAAGGCGATCCCTCGCAACACATCGACGACATCGAGAACGTCGAGACCGTGTTCAAGGACGGCGTCGGCTACGACACGCAGGCGCTGTTGAAATCGGTGGAAGGGCGCTACGGCGAATATTGACGGCAGAACGCCAGTCCGCCCGGCGGACCGCGCTTCGCCGCCGGCATCGACGCGGCCGTGTGTGTTGGATACCCCGCCGGCTGCCCCCATATCGGCAGCACACCATCCCGCCGCAACCAATGCCATGACCGTGCCCGCCCCGCTCCGCATCGATTTCGTATCCGACGTCGCCTGTCCGTGGTGCGCGATCGGTCTTGCCGGCCTGCAACAGGCGTTGCAAAAACTGGATGGCAACGTGCAAGCCGAAATCCACCTGCAACCGTTCGAATTGAACCCGCAACTGGCGTTCGAGGGCGAGGACGCCGACCAACACCTGATGCACAAGTACGGCATCGGCGAGGCACAGCTCGAAGTCAACCGCAAGGCTATCCGCGAACGCGCCGCGCCGCTCGGCGTCGCGATCAACACCGGCCACGGCAGCCGCGTGTGGAATACCTTTGACGCGCACCGCTTGCTGCACTGGGCCGAGTTGCAGGACCGCGAACACGCGCTGGCATTGAAGCAGGCGCTGTTCCGCGCGTATTTCTCCGACGGCGAAAACGTCGCCGACCGCGACGTGCTGATGCGCATCGCGGGCAGCGTCGGGCTGACCGCGGAGGCAGCAAGGCGCATGCTGGACAGCAATGAGTACGCCGACGAGGTGCGCGCGCAGGAGCGCCACTGGCAACAGGCCGGCATCCATTCCGTGCCTGCCGCCATCGTCAACCGGCAATACCTGATCTCGGGCGGGCAACCACCGGAAGTCTTCGAACAGGCGTTGCGCGAGATCGCGTCGAAAACATCCGCAGCCTGACCGTCTGTCTCGCCGCGGACATCGTTACGGTGTCGGCGACGACGCGGATGTTCACACTGGCCGGGCAACTGGTGCCCGGCGCCGCGTACCGCACCGCCGCTCAAGATGTTCCGTGAACGGCCGATACCGTTGCCGGGCCAACCCGCCGCTCGACCCTGTCGCGGCCGTCATGCCCAATGCACCATGGTGGCGCGGAGAGCATCGCTTGTCGGAACGTCTGGTCCAGCTTTCGCGGCTCAAGGTGGGCGACCCGTTGCCGTGCGACGTGCGCGACGGCAACGGCACCCTGCTGCTGTGCCGCGGACACACCATCACCAGCGACGCGCAGATCGAAACGCTGATCCGCTACGCATCGTCGCCTTACTCCTATGCACCGGCCACACCGGAGCGTGATGCCCCGGCCAGGTCGCCGCTGGCCATGGTGTTGGGGGCGCGACGGCGATTGCAGGTGCTCTTTTCCAATCCGGCGCCGCAGAATTTCCCGGCCGAATTGCTGCAGATCGTCGCGGACGTGCACAAAGCCTGCCGGGCGAACGCCGACGTGGCGCTCGCGTCCATCCTGTTGTGCCACGACGAGCCGTATGCAATCCGGCATTCGGTCAACGTGGCGATCGCGAGCTGCACCGCCGGCAGCGCCATGCAGATGGAGGAGTCGACCCTGGCCTCCGTGACGGCAGCGGCGTTGACCATGAACATCGGCATGCTCGAACTGCAGGAACGGCTGCTGGCCCTGAAGGGAAGGCTGGACCAGGCGCAGCGCGTCGAGGTGCAAGGCCACTGCGAACGCGGCGTGGCGATGCTGCGCGGGTACGGCGTGAGCGACGAGGCGTGGCTGGAAATCGTGCGCGACCACCACGAACGCCACGACGGCAGCGGCTACCCGGCGGGCAGGAAGGGCGACGACATCGGCATGCCGACACAGCTGGTGTCGCTTGCCGACGTGTATTGCGCGCGCGTTTCCGAACGCCGGTACCGGACCGCGATGCCGCCCAACGTGGCGCTGCGCTGGTTGTTCCTCAACGAAGGCGCCGCGCTCAATCCGCAGCACGCCGCGATGTTCATCAAGACGCTGGGCGTGTATCCGCCCGGCACCGGCGTGCGCCTGCAATGCGGCAGCGTCGGCGTAGTGACCCAGCGCAGCGCCGCCGGGCATCGGCCGCGGGTCGCCTCCATCACCAGCCACGACGGCGCGCGTACCGCCACGCCGATCCGGCACCGCGACGATTCGCCCGAACACGCGGTGGTCGAGGTGGTCGACCTCACTGAGCTCGGCCTGAGCGTCAACATGGAAAGCGTGTGGGGCACCGACGCGATCGCCTGAACCACGCAACCCGGATCGATCGCACCAGAAGAGAACTTGCCGCGAGGGGGCGTCAAACGCTGTCCGACGTCCTCGTCATGGCAATCGCAGCCCGTACGATGGGATGTCAACGCCACATGCCATCTTGTGAATTGCAACGGTTTATCCGGGTCGCTTTCGGGCACAGGCGCCATCCAGCCGAACACGGCGGACGGGCGTGTTGGCGCGCGTGCGCGGCGGAGCCGGCAAAGCATTGCCCGAAGTTCCTTCGCCAGCGGTTTCAAGGCGCCTGCTGCCGGGAACGGGTTCCGACCCGGGCGCGGTGCCATGTGGACATGCCATCGCGTCATCAACCCACCCCTCTTTTTTCCAATAAGCTCTCCTGCGCGCGCGGCACCAGCCGCGTGACCGGCCCGGGACGCCCATGCACTTCCCCAGGACATCCCTGCGACGCACGGCGACAGCGATGGCCGTGGTTTGCGCCTTCGGTGTTGTGGGCACCCCGGCCCGTGCCGACGACAACCCGGGCTACGACCGCCCCGGCCTCGGCTTCACGCCGGCCGTGTTGCGCGCAGGCGACATCACCTGGGAACAAGGCCTGCCGGATTGGAGCCATGCCGACGGCGCATCCCTTTATACCGCCGACACTTCGCTCCGGGTGGGCATCGGCGGGCCCTTCGAGTTGCACCTGGGCAGCTCGTACAATCGCCTGTCGACGCCGACCACGACGGCATGGGGACGCGGCGACAGCAGCATCGGCGTGAAATTCGCCCTGCCCGCTTCCGGCAAGCTGAGTTGGGGATTGCTGGGCAACGTCACCTTCACCGACGGCGCGCGCGCGTT
>JACZCY010178891.1_pt1 | contig 9860 bp, 10 predicted proteins | sample 8641821 | NCBI WGS metagenome assembly JACZCY01 (sample SAMN15324609, study PRJNA640507) | soil metagenome | isolation source: intercropping sugarcane | place: China: Luxin town, Laibin City, Guangxi Province | collected 2019-07-25 | depth 10cm m | reverse complement strand
GAGGCGGCGCGGCAAGTACTTGAGATCGGTTACAATGAGATCCCGGAAGCCTCCATCTCGCTGCCCCGCAGATTTCTCGGCAACTTCTGGGGGCCCATTCCATGGATGATCGAGGGCGCCGGGCTGATGGCGCTTGCGCTTGGGGCCTGGGGAACGCTGATGATCGTTCTTGGCATCCTGTGCCCCAACGCTGTCGTGGCTTTCTGGGAGGAGCAGCGCGCCGACCGAGCGATTACTGCCTTGCGTCGTCGACTGTCTCCCGTGGCGCGTGTCTACCGTGGCGGGGCCTGGCAAACGATTCCGGCGCGTGAGGTTGTCCCGGGCGACTGCATTCGCCTCCATCTGGGCGACATTGTTCCCGCCGACGCGCGGTTGCTGTCTGGCGCATCGCTGGAAGTGGATCGCGCCGCACTCACCGGAGAATCGCTGCCAGTCGGAGCTACGTGCGGAGATATCATTCACGCAGGCGTCATTATCCGGCGTGGCGAGGCCGACGCCGTGGTCACAGCCACTGGGCCGCGTGTCCATTTCGCCGCGACGATCCAGCTCGTGCAGAAGTCCGTGCCGGTCGGCCATCTCCAACGCATCATCGCGCTCATCGGGCGCTACCTGCTGTTCATCGCACTAGCGCTCGATTTCCTGATTCTGGTGGCGGCGGCGATACGGCATGGAGACATGGCGGCGACGATTGAATATGCGCTACTCCTGGCGGTCGCGGCAGTGCCGGTCGCGATGCCCACGGTCTTCTCGGTGACCCTGGCGGTCGGAGCGCAGCGGCTGGCGCGCTCTGGAGTTCTGGTCAGCCGCCTCTCCGCCGTCGAAGAGTTGGCCGGGATGGACACGCTGTGTGTGGACAAGACGGGCACGCTTACTCAGAATGCTCTCACTGCTGGCAAGCCTTTCAGCCTGTCAAACACACCCGTCTCCCAGGTATTGCTGGATGCGGCGCTGGCATCTCGAGATGACGGACGGGACGAGATAGACCAAGCCATCCTGGCGGCCTGTGCGGCGGCGCCTCCCGGGAGCGTAGACTGCTCCGGCTATGAGACACTCCGCTTTATCCCATTCGATCCCGCGCGGAAACGAACTGAGGCAGTGGTTCGGAAGTGTGGGGGCGAGCCATTCCAGGTGGCGAAGGGCGCAGTACAGGTCATCATGGATCTGGCGCGCCCGTCGCCACGGGACCGCACTCAAGCACAGCATGCGATAGAGCAGTTCGCCGCCCACGGATACCGTTCGCTGGCTGTTGTCCGCAAAGAGGCAGGCCGAGAGTGGCGATTGGAGGGGATCATTCCCCTCTATGACCCGCTCCGCCCAGACGCACGAGAGATGGTCAGTGACGCACGGTCGCTTGGAGCGAGGGTTTTGCTGCTGACTGGCGACCAGCATGCTATCGGCGTCGAGATCACGCGGGCAGTCGGCATTGCAGAGACAATCTTTGATGCGCAACAGCTCGGCGACACGAGCCGACCACTTGACCCAGTACAGCAACGACTGGTGGACGACGCGGCAGCGTTCACGCAGGTGCTCCCCGAACACAAATATCGCATCATCGAGTCGCTGCAACAGCGGGGGTACATCGTGGGTATGACTGGCGATGGCATCAATGATACGCCAGCGCTGCGCAGGGCCGACGTTGGGATAGCCGTGCCTGGCGCGACCGAGGCGGCGCGGGCCGCCAGTGATCTGGTGCTCGTTCATCACGGGCTGACGCCGCTGGTGGAGGCGATCCAAGAGAGCAGACGCATCTTCCAGCGCCTGCGTGCCTATACAATATATCGGGTTACCGAGACCATGCGCCGCCTGCTTGCGCTGACGGTGGCCGTATTGCTCTTCAACTTCTTTCCCGTCACACCAGCGATGCTGGCGCTGCTGGCGACCTTCAATGCTGCGGTGCTGATTGCCCTGGCCTATGACGAGACACAGCCATCGGCGCAGCCGGAGGTCTGGCATATGCGCCAGGTGATGGTGGTGGCAGTCGCATTGGGCGTGGTGAGCCTGGGAGAGTTTGCTGGCCTCTTTGCGCTCGGCGCTCTCGTGGTTGGCCTTCCCCAGGCTCAGATGCAGTCCGTCATGTATGTGGCGCTCACCGCAGCGGGCTACTTCACGCTGCTGGTCGCCCGCACCCATGGCCCGTTCTGGTCGCTACGGCCCGCGCCAACCCTACTCGGTGCCATGATTATCACCTTATTGCTCTCACTGGCCTTCGCCTGCTTCGGCTGGCTCATGGCTCCGATTCCCTGGCCGTGGGCGCTGCTGGCGCTGGGCTACAACGCCTTCTGGTTCGTCATCAGCGATCTGGTCAAGCTGGCGATTTACCGCTTTGGATCTATTCGTCGGCAACACACTGCGCAATAATCCGCGCCAATCCCATGATGCGGAATAGGCATGTGACGATGTAGAATGGCGGCATGGCGAGACGAGTTCACCTTCACCCATACCTAAGCGGCGCTATCGGAACGCGCACGACCCCAACGAACGCACCTGGTGGCAGAATCCTCTGGCTGCTCAGTTAGGGTCACACTGCGATTGCGGTCTCTTCGGTCACCTGTTATTCGGCGTAGTGGAGCGGATGCGCAGTACGCATAGTGCGCCGCGCTGCAACAGCGCCCCAAGCGCATCCGCTCTACGACATTGTTTCATTGTGGCCCAAGCGCATTCGCAAGACTAAGATATCAGACGAAGGTAGTATCGGATAGCGACCTACCGCACATGGCTCTCCTTAGTCAATGACTACGGGCAGCGCAAGGTCAGCGTCCTGTCGCCAGAGTCACCATTGTGATAGGTTCTGCCCACGGCCCAGTAATTACCTGCGCCATCCGTCGTGATACTGCCCAGATCGCTGGAGCTTACGTTACCAGGCTCAGGACCTCTGGGCCGACGCCAATTCGCGCCGTCCCATTGCTCTATGAGCGCATGCTGGTTATTGCCATCCCCAATCGAGATGCGCCCAACCGCCCGCACGTCACGCGCTCCTGCCGCTGCCACGCTTGCCAGCGAGCCCCAGGTATCTGGACTCGCCGCCACCTTCCAGGCGATACCATCCCAGTGCATGATGAGCGTGCGAATCGTGTGATTGCTCGCAGTGTAGTCCCCAACTGCCCAGGCATCTGTCGGCGAGAGGGCGACGACACCACGCAGCTCGCCGCCAAGCGCGCCGCTGGGCAAGGCAGGGCCAGCGACGATGCGCCAGGCGCCGCCATCCCAGCGCTCAATCAGCGGCTGGTTATAGGCGGGACGCGGCTCCTCCATGGTGTAGCCGACCGCCCAGAGCTGGGCGGTTCCGGGGATGCGCGCGACCGAGTTCAGCGCACTGTCACTGACGCCGGACAGTGAGGGAGATGCGACCACTTGCCAACTCGCGCCATCCCATCGCTCGATAAGCGGTAGTCCGGTATCGCTGGAGAGGTCTTTTCCCACAGCCCAGACATCATTGGCAGCAACGGCCGCCATGCTAAGCATAAAGTTGTTGGGCTGGTTGGAGTTGGGGCTGGGCACGATACTCCACAGTGCGCCATTCCAGTGCTCGAACTGGCTGACGAATCCAGTTTGTCGTGGGGTGCGGTTATACCCAACGGCCCACACATCATTTGAAGACACGATTACCACGCTCGAAAACGAGATGGCGCTCGCGTTGGGGACGATGCGCCAAGCGCCGCCATCCCACTGCTCAATAAGACTCCGCTCGGCAAGACCATCAGTGGTGCTACCACCCACCGCCCAGGCGGCTGACTGCCACACTGCGCTCACCGCATTCAGGGTAGACGAAGCGTATTGTGTTTGGTTCGGGCTGGGTACGATGCGCCACGTCGTGCAGGGAACTGGTGTCCGTGTGGTGGTGGCAATCGCCGTCGCGGATGGCCCGGGCGTAGCCGTCGGAGCGGGGCCTGTCTGCGGACCAGCCCCACACGCCGCCACCAATAGCGCCAGCCCCATCACCAACACCGCCGCGCCTCGTTGTACCCGCTGAACTCCTTGTACCCGCTGAACTCCTTCGCACGAAGATGCGAGCATTCGTTGAGACATTTGTTTGATTCCTTCCTCTGCCACGCACAGTGTTTCGCGAGCATCCCTTTGGATCTCAGGGCCGAGTATGCCTCACTCTTGTTCATCGTGCGCGTCACACGATGCGATTACACTGCATCGGGTGTAGAGGCCGTGTGGTAGCAATCGCCTCCCAGTATGAGGATAGCTGCCCGCCATCACGTCCATCTCACCGTTTGCCCCCATGACGTCACAGAAAACTCACGGTTGAGTGTGCGTTTAACCCTCGTGGCGTGAAGAAAGAGGCCCAATGAAGCGCGCAGAAAGGTCTGGCGTTAGTTGAATCTGGGTACAGAAGCGAGATATATTCTCGCGTTTTCGCACGGTCACCTGGAGGGGAACATCGCGCAAGCGTGTGAAAACACACCAGGGCGCTTATATTGGGCCGGGCAAGGCGAGTTGGCGCATACGACTTTTCGACCTTCGACCCTTCCCGCGCTTGGAACGTCGCTGGTAGGAGCGCCGCTCGGCAATTGGGAGCAGATTGTGCGGGCGGGATTGGCTGCCTTGCTGGTTGGGATCATCCTTGTAGTCTGCTATGGCTGGATGACTCTTCAAGAACGTTCGATTGGAGCGCTCTTCGCGCGCCTGAAGAAAGCCGCTACTCCTGCTGTGGCGCCGACACCGACACCGGCCGCGACAGCCACGCCTGAAGCCGCGGGCATGGCGCTGGATGAGGCCGATATCACGACAGCGATTGAGCAGGTGCTGAGGGCATATGAGTCCCATGCAATGGATCTAGGTGAGGCTACCAGTCAGATCAAAGCGAGGGCGCGTGATAAGCAGCGTCCCACTTCGATGCAAGAATGATACCAATAGGGCAAGCCAGCCACGCGGGTAGGTGTGCGCAAAGCGATAGCGACCTGCAACGCATGGGGTATCTGTGATAACAACTCCGTCGTGAGTATTGTAGAATCAGGGGCATGAGACGTATTCATCTTGCTCCGCACCTGAGCATTGACGAACTGGAACAGCGCTATCGGCAAGCCCGCGAGCCGCACGAGCGCAGTTGGTGGCAGATCCTCTGGCTGCTGGCACGGGGCCAGACGGCGCCAATGATTGCCGAAAGCACGGGCTACTCGCGCTACTGGATTGGGCAACTCGCCAAGCGCTACAACGGTGAAGGCCCCGCCGGGATGGTCAATCGCCAGCATAGCAGCGCCCATCGAATGCCCATCGAATGCCCACGCTGCTCAATAGCGCGCAACTAGAGGAGTTGCGCGTGGCGCTGGCGGGTCCGGCGCCGAACGGCGAGCGCTGGAGCGGACGGGTGGTGGCGGAGTGGATGGCAGCGCGCCTGGGGCGTCCGGTCGCGCCGCAGCGGGGCTGGGACTACCGGCAACGCCTGGGCGCACGCCTCCGGCAACCCCGTCCACGCCATGTCGCCGCCAGCGCTGCGGAGCAGGCGGCTTTTAAAAAACGGTCCGGCGAGTAAGTCGCGCGGTGGCCACCGCCTTCCCGACGGCACAGGTTGAGGTTTGGGCGACCGACGAGCATCGCATCGGCCTCCAGCCGTTGGTGCGGCGGGTCTGGACGCTGCCCGGCGCCCGCCCCCTCCGTCCCCTGGCGCCGGTCGAACCACGCTACCAGTGGCGCTATCTGACGCTATCTGGCGCTATCTGGTCGCCTTTGTCCATCCTGCCTCGGGACAGAGCGTCTGGCAAGTGGCCACCGGCGTCAGCGCCGACCTGTTCGCGGCGGAGTTGGCGGCCTTCGCCGCAGCGGTAGGGGCTGGCCCTACCAAACAGATTGTGCTGGTGCTTGACGGCGCGGGCTGGCAGAGCAGCTACGACGTGGTGGTTCCTGCGCATGTCCATCTGCTCTTCTTGCCTGCCCACTCGCCCGAGTTGCAGCCGTGCGAGCACCTCTGGCAGTTCTCGGATGCCCCGCTGCTCAACCGCCACTTCGCCAGCATCGAGGACCTGGAAGACGTGCAATTAGACCGCTGCGCCGTGCTCCAGGCGCGTCGCGCCCTGATCGCGTCGGCAACGCTCTTCCCCTGGTGGCCGCAGCGCATCCGCAAACGACAGGAACCTAAACGGAGATAGTATGAGGCATTTGTGCCGAATGGCGGCTGGTGCGTGACCGCAGCGTGATGCGGGTATCGTAGGCTGGCGAGTGAACGACCATGCGCCGGTTGAAGGTATCAGGATGCGTTGGGCTGAGCAGTCACATTATGCGGAATCCGCCAGACCACATCGGTGAAGTAGCGGCGCACGATCGCAAGGAAGCGTAACCGATGACGCATGCGCAGCGAGTGGCCCTCCGAGTCTCCGTGGCGCTCCTGGTCGCGACTGGAGCGCTATTGACAGCGGTATGGCACGATGGCGCGGGTCTTACACCACCCATCCAAGCCGCCCAGGCGAACCCGGGGGCCGGCACGTTTTACGGGGCTGACACAACCAAGACAATCAATGCGATCAAGTACATCTGGCCACAGGCGCCTGGCCCCTACTGCGGTATCGAGACCGCCGAGGCGGCTGTCAACTACAATGACCAGGTGCGCGGCGTGGCCATACGCTTCCGCAGTACCGCGGACCAGAAGACGGTCGCCCACAACAACCAGACCTCCGGCGCGAGCCAGTGGGGCCATCCCACGCCGATCAACCCGTACGGAGGCGTGACCAACATCTCGCGAGACACCGGAACCGACCCGCGTTCCATCGCCTACATGACGTGGAACTACACCCCTAGCAACACGTTCTATCACGACTACATCTATCGCTGGCAGTTCTCCAACAGCTCTCCCCCGTCGTTTTACACGCAGGCGCTCCAGGCAACGACCAGCATGGCGCGAGCACTGGCGACCTGGCATGAGCCGCTCACAGCGCAGATCAATGGCGGGCTCCATTCGATCCTGGTGACAGGTGTTTACTCATACACCGATCCGCGATACTCCTATCCCGCGCAGATCACGAGTGTCGTGTACCGCGATCCCATGGCCTACTACACCGTCAGCCGCATCGAGGTGAGCATGGGCACGTGGGCAGGCGGCCACTTCAGCACGCCGTACGGTGTCTACTCGCTGTGGTCGCTCTACTACGGCGACCGCTATAGCGTGGGCGATGGCAAGAATACGTCGGATCCCGAGCCAGCGGTCGGCATCTACACGTCAAACTCCAGTCACCCGATCCATTGGTATCGTGGCTTCACCTGGATTCAACGCGACAACTATTGGGCGAATGGAACCTGGAATCCGGACTGGGCCTACACCTCGACCGGCGCGAGGATGACTGGACCGTAGGAGCGAGCATGCTTTGGCCAGCGTGATCGCCAGTTTGAGCCAACCGCGCTGGTCGAGTCAAGCGCTGGCGACGCCAGACAGACGCTTGGCGAAAGGGAGGGACAATCATGAGTTATCCACCGAGATATCCTCCACAGAAGGCTCCCGCAGCGCGGCGCCACGTACAACAGTCCCGACGCAACGCGGCGCATGGTCGTCAGTCGCGGCAGGTGGGACATGCGGCTTTCCTGCTGCTTGCGCTGGCAGTGGTCGGTTTGCTGGTCAGCGTAGCATACCTCGCTAGAAACACCTCGGCTATGCCTATGGCAGGCGCGACGAGTCAATCTACTCAGGCGCCATCAGCGAGCGGCGACACATGGATCCCACTCCACTCCCAGGCACCAGGGGATATCATCGCCGCAGCACGGCAGAGTGCGCTATTCCATGAGTCTCGCGCCGATGATGGAGACCATATCCGCGATGTCTCACGGCTGGGTCGTCCCGTATACGTACAGGCGCTGCGACCCGCAGGAGTCACCTTCGCCGAGGCTCCCGACTTCTACATCCTGCGGATTCTGAACCGGCCAGGCGCAGCGACGGACGCCGCCGAATTAGCGCTTAACCCCGCGCATACGGCCATGCAGGTCATCGCCATCGTCACATATACCACTCCACACGGCAACGGCTCTGTGGCCGTACTACAGGCCGAGCAGGCGGTTCACGCTGTGGCCAGCCAGCGCCAGGAGGCGGCGCAGGCGATCAAGCAGCCATACCTCGTATACTTCCCAATGGATCCCGCGTGGCAGATAAGTCAGAACGGCCAACCCGCGTGGACAGCGGGTGGCCCGCTACCGGCAGACCCTATCTGGCTTACGACTGCCACGGACGGGACGCAGTACCTCGTTGGCAATGACGGTCGGCTCTATACGATGAGTCAACTACCGTTCTGGCATGGACAGTAGTACTGACCCGATAACGAGGCATTGGTCGGCGATCTCACCTGAGTGACCGAAACCGAACGCTCACGCTGGGTCAGAGGGCGTGAGAGTATATGACTGGTGTAACAATGGATTCTCCACGCGCGCTGCCTGTTCCACCGCGCGCATAACCGCCGTTGAGCGCCCAACGCCCGCGTTGCCGAAGCCTTAGAGATTGAAGTTGTGATCCTTGATCGCCAGGGCAAAGGCGATGGCTTCCAGCCCACGCTCCTGCCCTACCAGCGCGGAAGGCGCGGGTAATGAGGCCGTAGACGCGAACCCTAGCGACTCAGGAGCGACGGTCCGACGCAAACCGTCAGCGCCTATCTCCAGCGAGTGATACTCTCTCGTGCCCATAGCATCCTATCTCTTCTCATTGCGGCCCGGCGCGGCGCTCTGGCGCATGCTACCGATAGAAGACGTAGTCGCAACCTCCGTACTGCGAACTATCGCGTATGAGCATCTCGCGGCCATCATAAAAACGCGGGAAAACGTCAAGTAAGGCTCACACAGACTCACAAGGAGCGCCTAGAGACACGGCGCAGGGCGCTCGCCACGTGGATTCTCCATTCACCACTAGGTACTCGGCGGCGGCCTCAACCGCCTCCAGCAGCGCGGCAATCGAACAATCCTGACGCAGTACCGCTATCTGGCATGTCGTGAGAAGAGCGCGCACTCTCGGCGAAAGCGCGCTATGCGGCCGATTGGTCAGCAGGATGAAGGCATGCCTTGGATCGTCAGGGTCACACTGCATGTGCGCGGCAAAAACAGCAACATCCACCATATTCGATTCACCCACATCAGAATCGGCCAGCAGAGCGATGATCGGGCGCTCATGTAGAGCGAGAGCGGCGCGGGCCAGACCGGCGTCCGAGGTTGAAACAATATGATGGTGAGTTGCCGCAAGCAATCCAGTAAGTGTACGCCGGTACCGGTCGTTTGCCGCCGCGATGAGGAGATGCGCCATAGAGTTTCCTACCATTCCATTTCTGCCGTTGCGCCCGTCAAGCGCCTATCATCCCTTCCGAGCTATCAGCCAGCATCTGCGCTACAACTCCTCACGGAGCCAGCCGCACTCCACCAACCATCGAGCGAACTCGAGCCGTGGCTCGTCAAGGTCATACTCAACACATTGCGGGTGGTTCTGATAGCGTGCGCGAATCTTTGCCGACCTGGCGATCTCTTCCCGGGTCAGGATCGTCGGCTCATTGGGTTCAAGACTGCCGACTGATCGGCTCGCGCCATATTCCCACGGATACATCTCAATCTCCTTTGCGCCCCTATAGACGCGCCCTGGTACCACATGGCCCCTTCTACCAATGAGCAACGACAACACGAAAGATGGTTCCGGCGTCAGCAGTATCTATGACAGCGAAGATACAAGCTAGTCCTCACAAACGCATCACAGGGGCTTGGGAGGATCTCACGGATCCTTCACATCACGAGAGGAGGTCCCGCTTCTATTGACCCTCAATGACCATTCGCATTCAACTGATCAGTTGGCTCAGCGGTACGATGGAGTAGCCGCGCTGCTCCAGGCCGGTGATGACGTCGTCGAGCGCGTACTGCTCATTCGGGCTGTTGACATGCATCAGGATGATCGCCCCTGGCTTGAG
>JACZCY010110579.1_pt1 | contig 9865 bp, 7 predicted proteins | sample 8641821 | NCBI WGS metagenome assembly JACZCY01 (sample SAMN15324609, study PRJNA640507) | soil metagenome | isolation source: intercropping sugarcane | place: China: Luxin town, Laibin City, Guangxi Province | collected 2019-07-25 | depth 10cm m | reverse complement strand
TGTCGCATCCGCCGGTGAGTATGGAGTGATGCCGGGGGCGAGTGACGCTCCCGTCGTCGAGACGACGCTCACTGGAGAGCGTCTGCTGGAGAACCCGCTGCTCAACAAGGGTAGCGCATTTACGGAGGCCGAACGGCGCGAGCTTGGCCTCCTCGGGTTGCTGCCGCCGCATGTCGCGACGATGGAGCAGCAGCTGGCCCGCCCCTACGAGAACTATCGCCGCAAGGGGAGTGACCTCGAACGCTATATCTTCCTCGCCTCGCTACAAGACCGCAATGAAACGCGTTTCTATCGTCTCCTCCAGGAACACATTCGCGAAATGAGTCCTATCATCTACACGCCAGAGGTAGGTGAGGCGTGCGAGAACTACAGCCACATCTACCGACGGGCGCGCGGATTATATATTTCCTACCTCCAACGCGACGATATCGCGACAATTCTGCATAGCATCAGCGACCGCGACATCCGCGTGATTGTCGTGACGGATGGCGAGCGCATTCTCGGCCTGGGTGATCTGGGCCTGGGCGGCATGGGCATTCCCGTTGGCAAGCTGGCGCTCTATACGCTCTGCGCGGGCATCCATCCCCCAACGACGTTGCCCATCGTGCTGGACACTGGCACAAACAATCGCAATCTCCTCAACGATCCGCTCTATCTCGGCTGGCGGCACGAGCGCATCCGTGGCGCTGAATACGACGCATTCATTGACGAATTCGTTCAAGGCGTTCGCTTCGCTTTTCCCAGCGCCGTGCTGCAATGGGAGGATTTCGCCAAGGGCAATGCCCGGCGGCTGCTTGATCGCTATCGGGGCGAGGTGCGCTCCTTCAACGACGATATTCAGGGAACGGGGGCGGTCACGCTTGCCGGACTGCTGACGGCAATGGATGTTACAGGCGTGAGGCTACGGGATCAGCGCATCGTGATGTTTGGGGCTGGCTCGGCCGCAGCCGGCATTTGCGAGCAGATTGTGGCGGCGATGGTCGAGGATGGGATGGCGCCCGAGGACGCACGCGCCGCAATCTGGCTCGTGGACAGCCAGGGGCTGGTTCATGACGGGCGCAGCGATCTCGATTCGGCCAAAGCTGTCTACGCCCAGTCCTATGAACAGATATCAGGCTGGAACACAATAACGCCTGGCCAGTTCATGCTGGAAGATGTTGTGCGCGCCGTACATCCAACGGCGCTTATTGGGACGGCGGCCGTTCCCGGCGCATTCAGCGAGGCGCTCGTGCGCGAGATGGCCCGTCACACGGAGCGGCCAATTATTTTCCCGCTCTCCAATCCGACTATGAAGAGCGAGGCAACGCCTGCCAATCTGGTCGCGTGGACCGAGGGACGGGCGCTCGTGGCGACAGGCAGCCCATTCCCAGATGTGGTTTACGATGGACATATCTTCGAGATTGGGCAATGTAACAATATGTTCATCTTCCCAGGAGTTGGCCTCGGCGTGATTGCATCGGGCGCCCGGCTGGTGAGGGATCGCTTGTTTGTCGCGGCGGCGCGGACGCTCAGTGCCTGCTCACCCCTGCGGCGTGGGCTTGGTCGGGCGCTCTATCCCCCTCTTGAAGAGGCGCGTGAGGTGGCCCGGCGGGTGGCGCTGGCCGTCGGGACGGCGGCGGTAGGTGAGGGGCTGGCGGAGCCGCTCTCACCATCCGATCTCGATGCGCGCATTGGCGAGGTGATGTGGGCACCACAATACCCTATACTGCGCCATGCCTTGGGGAAGTAAGGCAGCTAGCGCCTCTGAAATTGTGAGTGATTGGTGACGTTTTGTGTCCTCTCCGTGAATCCGGTGTGAGTGGCCGATGGCATAGTGATGATCGTGCGCCTCAACGTCATGGCGCGCAGAGCTACTGGATCTAAAGAGGAGGTTGGACCATGTCGCTGATGCATTACAACCCTTTCGACACGACCCTGCCGCTCACCATGCGTGAAGCGATGGATCGCATGCTGGAGCAGAGTGTCTTTCCAGCCTGGAGACCGGATCCCTTCGCGATTGGGCGTGGGTTCCCAGTGGATGTGTTTGAGGACGAAGCGATGTATGTCATCGAGGCGTCCATGCCGGGTATCAAACCGGACGAACTGAACGTGACGGCGACCGCCAGCGCGATCACTATTCGGGCGGTCACGGCGCACGGTGAGAAGCCAGAGACTGAGGCTGTGACAGAGCCGAACGGCAAGAAGGCCGTGAAGTCGGGCGCGTACGTCCAGCGCGAGCGCTACAGCGGCGAGGTGACGCGCGTCATAGACTTCCCGAGCGCCATTGTTCCTGAGAGCGTCAAGGCCACGTATAAGCATGGCGTGCTGACGCTCGAAGTCCCCAAAGCCGGGGAGAGCAAACCCAGAACTGTGGACATTGTGGTTCAGGAATAACCCCCGCAAAGGATCTCGTTCGACTCCGCATATGAAGACGCGGCGCTGGCATCAGAAACAAGCCAGCGCCGCGCGCCGTTTCAGCCTGACAGCCACCAGGCGGCTCGTATCCGCTACTTGGGACCTGGATGCGCCAGCAGCAATGGCGTTTTTCCATCCCGCAAGACCCGGTCAGTTACCCCACCGAACGCCCACCGCCCGATACCTGCTTCGCCGTGCGTTGACATGAACACCAGATCGCACTCACCATCCTGCGACGTTTCGACGATGGCGGCCGCCGGATTCTTGCTGCTGCGCACCAGCACGCTGATGGTGCAGTCGCGGTCGCCGAGTTGGTCCAGCAATCGCTGGCGTACGGCGGTGAGGTAGTTTTCACAGAGGTGGCGGCCCATCTCGCCGTCGCGCGGATCAACTATCCGAAGCAGCGTGATCGTGCGAAACACGGTTCCCGCAAGCAGTGGCGCCAGGGCGAAGAGCGGCGCCTCAGACGGGAGCGAGCCATCCAGGGGAACGAGGACGCGCGAGAGATCCTGCTCATGCGCAAAAGGAGGGAACGAGCGGATCAGCAGCACCGGCGCCACGCCGCCACGGACGACACGGTCAGCGACGCTGCCCAGCGCAAAGCGGGCGAGACCAGTGCGGCCGTGGGTTGTCATCACGATGAGCGCGCTACCCAGCTCGTTCGCCAGGTCCAGCAATCGGGATGCCGGGTCGCCACGGTCAAGGTGTGTCTCGGTCAGGACGTTGCGATCTCGTGCTTTCGTAGCCTCCGCATCTAGATACTGCTGCGCGTTCTGGGTGCGCTCAGTATCTATGCGCTGATAGATATCCGCGGGAAGGTAAGGTTCGCCGCCCACGTAGGGCAGGACAGTAGGCTGCAAGACTGTGACCACGTCAAGGTGGCCAGATATCCGCTGACAGATGAATTCAGCAATGGGTAACGCAAGCGCCGCGAGGTCTGAGCCATCCAGTGGAACCAGAACGCGGAGCGCTTTGCCTGGCTCCGACGTACTTGGGGCAGGTGTGTTTGTAGACATATGCGTCACACTTTCTTCATGCGGCCGTAACGAACCCCAGATCAAATCAATGTCCGGGAACGACTGGTTCAGCAATCTCCACACGGATTGCGCCAGTCGCCCTGGCCGAGCCGGGCCAGAGTGTTGCCGTATCCGACAGCGTCGTACCTCAGCCTCACATCGTTGTCACGCCGAGCGTTCGCGTCGTCACTATCTAGTCACACTGGTCACAGTCGGCGCCGCACTCTTATGGTCTACCCTACCGAAGAATCGCTGAATACGCTCACTATTAGCGGTTGTGACCAGATTGTGCAGTGCGAACGGGCGGGTGTGATGTTGCTGCGAAGCCTGGGAGCGAACATGAGATTGCCTGGGATCAGCGTTCCAGTCATGAGATCGTCAAGGGGGAAAGCGATGAATGCGATAGATGAGCGCTATGACGCGATCGTCATCGGCGCGGGAATTAGCGGCGAGACGTGCGTCCATCGGCTAGCCAGAGGCGGGTTGCGCGTTGCCCTGGTCGAGTCTGAGCGCATTGGCGGTGAGTGCGCCTACTGGGCGTCAATCCCTACAATGTCTTTGCTGGGCCCAGCGAATGCCTACTGGCGGGCCGAGGCGCTCGCCGGAATTGCGTCGCCTGCCATAGCCTCTCCCCGGAGCCTTACACCGTCGGAGATCCTCTTCTCCGCGCTCGATGAATCCGCCCAGGTTAGCGCTATCGAAAAAGAAGGCGGCGTATTCATTCGGGGCGAGGCGCGTTTCGTACGGCCCGATCAGATCGAGATTCATGCGGACGGCTGTGTAGAGCGGCTCCAGGCTCCGCACATCGTTGTCGCTACTGGCACGGTCCCGGCGATTCCCCAGATTCCGGGTCTGTCAGACATCGGATACTGGACCAACAGGGAGGCTACCTCAGCCGCGGCGGTCCCGCAACAAGTAGCTATCCTGGGGGGAGAAGGCCAGGCCATTGAGTTAGCGCAGATGTTCCGTCTCTACGGCGCAGATGTCGCGCTGATTACTCGTCGCGAGCGCCTGCTCAGCGATGTAGACCCGGAAGTAGGGAAGCATCTTGCGCGTGGCCTTCACCGGCAGGGAATTCGTGTTGTCGTGGGGCGTAAGGTCGTGAACGTTGGGCGCGACGCCGATCATCCATGCGTCCTCGCGCTCGATGATGATTCCGAGATCCATACGCAACGGCTCGTGGTGGCCACCAGACGCCGTCCTCGAATACATGGCTTGCATCTCGCCCAAGCCCGTGTGCGCTATCGCGACTCAGGAATTGTGATCAACGAGACGTGCCGGGCCGCCAATGGCGTATGGGCTATTGGCGGCGTAACGGGCATAGCGCACCTCTCCCATATGGCACAATACCAGGCGCGCATCGCCGCTGATGATATCCTGGGTCAGCCGCATCCGGCCCAGTACGCCTCTGTGCCGCGTATCCTCTACACTGACCCACAAATTGCGATGACGGGCCAGACAGCGGCGCAAATGGTTGAAGAAGTGGCGGCGCGCGTGGTCTCGGTCGCCGTCGAACTGAACGAGAAGAAAATGTACCCCACGACTGCTGGCCAGCCCGAGAGCGGCAGGCTTACCCTCTACGCCGACGTTGACCGTGGAACGCTGGTGGGAGCCTGGGCAATCGCGGCTGAGGCAAGCGAGTGGATACAGCTCGCCGTATACGCCATCCGATCAGAGATTCCGCTCGAGGCGCTACGGGATACACTCGAACAGTTTCCGCCGTTTGGGGAAATCTACCTCTCGGCGATTGACCAACTCCTGGCAGCCTGCGCTGTGCGCGTCAGGTCCTAGTGTGTGGAAACTGTGAGTTCGCACGGGGGCTATTTGCTTCAGTTGTGACCGCTGTGCTTTATCCTCAGCGATGGGGGGAGCGCGACACTCATTGGGAGTGTTCTCGCGATCCCTTATGAGGAGGGAAGGAGGATAGCGCAATGGTGAGCTATTGGTTCCCTGCGCCGGTGGCGGCGTGGTTGCCGCTCACGCTCACGATTGGCTTCGGCGTCCTTGCGGTGATCGCGGTCGTCGTGACGCTGGCTCGTCAACAGGAAGAGCGGGATGCGGGTCTGATCGCGTCGTTCTATGGCATTGGCCTGGGGCTGGCCGCAGTAAGTGAGCTGCTGATGTACGTGGATGTCGCCTATGGATGGTCATTGGCCACGGCATTTGCGATGTCGGCGAGCTTTGTAACCTTCATGGCGGTTGCGGCGCTGGTGGTCGCGGCTGGCGCCCTCTTCATCGCGGTGGCGATGCAGTTCCAGGAAGAGAGCGCGTATCGCGCAACCCATGGCTATGTCCACTGATTGTCGTCGGCGCGTTGTTCGGTGCGGAACATCGGAGGGGCGGCTCATTTGAGCCGCCCCTCTTCTGCTGCTTAATGTTGATGGCAAAGTTCGTGAGTAATAAGAGCTTAGCTCCCGACTCCTGTCCAGTCTCTCATTCAGCGCCTATATTCTCGGTTCACAGTGAATTACATGGCTTGCGCCGCATGCGACGCCCCAACCAAGTGACCATTCCATGAATAGCAATGCATGTGGCTACATCGCAATCCATTCATCATGATTAGGGGGCCTGGCGACGAGCAACGCGGCCAGGCGATGCGATGGAGGGCAGCGATGCGACGAAGCCCTGAGCGTAGTAGTAATGATAGTTGTGGCGACCACTTCCCTAGCCCCGCAGCGCAGTGAACAGCGCGCCCCATCTTCGTATGACGAGGCGCGCCAACTCTATTTTAAAGGGTTGCAGGGATCAGCGTGGCTATGCGGCGCTCACCTGCCCAACATTGAGATGGTGGCCAGGATCAGTGCCCGTCCATACCAGAACAACTTGGTTTGTCATACCGCGCCACCCTAGTTCAGGCCCTCCGAGCGCCCACTCGCCGAGCGTCGCCTTGGTGCTGGCGGGTGGCCAGTCGGCTGTCTTGTTGAACGCGATGTGGATCGAGTGACTTGCGTCTTTGCCAGTCCAGGCCCACCAGTACTTCGGTGTTACCACGTCTCCGATGTAGATGCTGAAGGCGTAGAAGAAGTCGGGTCCGGAAAAGCTCGTATCAGTTGCGACCTTAGCCGCCCCAAAGCGCAAGGTCGCATCGCCGATTGCAAACGCCAGCTGTCCAGACCGGTTCGTCCACGAGAGCAACAGGCTCTCTGATGGGCCTAGCGAGACGCTCGGTCGCGTGCTGCTGCTGAAGGGCAGGTAGCGTTTGATGGCGATGACCTTCAGCGTGCGCGGCGCCAACGCCATGATGTTCAGCGAGTGGGTGGGATCGGTTCCTGCCCAGGCCACATAGATGCGATCGCCCGTCATGGCAAGCGCGGGCGCGCTAAAGCTCCAATCGCCCCAGAACGTCACCTTCTTCATGGTCGAACTGTCGTTGTTGTAGGCGTTCCAGAGGACATTGAGCGTGTGGTGCCCGTCAGTGCCTGACCATGCGAGGACAACCTCGCCACCAGCCATCTCGGGCACGCGCTCGACTGCGGGGCGGACGAAGGAGGTTTCGCTGAGCGTGCGCTTATTCGTCCAGGTACTCCCGTTCGTGCTGGTTAACAGATTCAGGCGGTGCATTGAATCAGTGCCCGTCCATGCCAGTACCATAGTGCTTTCACCCTCGTGCCCGACAATGTTCTTAGCAAGTCCCGGCCCATCAATGCTCGTCTCGCCGAGGATTTGCTTGCTCGTCAGGTGTGGCGCTGCCAGAGGGGCTGCCTGAGCCACTGGCGTCGCGCCGCCCCCACTCAACAAGCCGACGCCCACAAGCAGCGCCGTAACTCCTCCTACCACTATCCGTCGCCACAGCATAGCAAGCCTCCTTTATCGCTATCTCTTCCACGACCTTCGCCCCATTGAAGTGCGCTACGCCCCATCTCCTCGTCAAGAGATTCGATGGGGCGGCGCGAGCGAGCGGTCACCCAGGCGTTTAATGGGTTGCCAGCGTGATGGCGGCGACATTCAGGTGGTGGTAGTAGTCAACGCCAGTCCAGGCTAGCAACACTTCTCCGGTTGTTGAGTCGCCATTATAGGTCAGCGCAGGGCTGGAGATCGCCCACTCCGGCAGTGTCGCGCTGCTATTGGCGTCGGTCCATGCGGGGTAGTGTTGTGTGTATTGCACGTGCAGACTATGTGTACTGGTGGTTCCGCTGCCCGTCCAGGCGAGCCAATAATTAGGCAGGCCCGGCGCATGGAAGCCGATCATGCTGGGCGCCCAGGCAGTCTGCATGCTGAGCGGCGAGCCGGGCGCCATCGTCCAGTGAACCCGATCGGTCGTCCCGGCGCAGTAGATGCGGTTGTTCACTCCCGTCCAGGAGAGAATCAGCGGGCTTGTGTTAGCATCGCCACCATACGAGTGATCCGTCGCGAGGCTCGGACGTGAAACGCTGCTCCAACCCCAGAGAATGTGCTTGTCAGTCGCCCCAGATCGAGACGTCATGTGCAGCACGTTCAGCGTGTGCGCCGGATCCGTCCCCGCCCACGAGAGGTAGATATCCGAGTTGACATCGCCGTTGATCGTGGCGAGTGCGGGAGCGGTAAAGCTCGTCTCGCCCCAGAACGTGATCTTGCGGGTGACAGTGAAGTCAGGCATCTTGATGAACGCGATGTTGAGCGAGTGGTTGCGGTCGGTTCCCGTCCAGGCAAGCACAATCGTGCCATAGGGATCGCCACGGCCCGAATCTATGAACGCCAGGGCGGGTCGCCAGAGCGAGGTCTCAGCGAGGATGAGCTTATGGCCATAACGCAGCCCGTCGCTGCTGGTCATCAGGTTCAGGTGGTGCAGGCTATCAGTGCCTGTCCAGGCCAGGGCAGTATGGGGCTGATACGTCGTTATGTTGGCGGGACCATCAATACTGGTATCGCCCAGAACCACCTTTGGCCCTTCTTTAGGAGGGACAGACACACTAGAGGTTGCATGTACCGTAGTGGTCAGGCCGACAAGGCTCACTAACGCGGTAAGCAGAACAGTCAGTGTGACTAGAGAACGACGCCAGGACATAGTACCTGTCTCCTTAGCGGCATCGTGGAGAGAATTCCCCGGTGCGTCATTGCGGCTCTCCGTGCACTCTTCCGCAAGCGGCATGAACGACTGGGCATGCCAGCCCTTGAAGGGCGCTTCCCGCGTGCGGGCGGATCCCTCGCGCCAGCAGGCAGCATACGCCACCCATATCCAAATTCAGTCACGGCGTGACGTTGAGAACTCTCACTCTGCTCACAGGTTGCCTCTATGAGCGTTCGGAGCGCCTGCCGTGCCTTCAGGCCGTCTGGACACGTTAATGCCCCCCGGTCCGCATGGAAGGATGCAGACTCAGGGTGAATGATCTCTGCCACGAAATCAGCGAACGACAGCGCCACAGTGGTGTCTTGGAATGCCCGTACCGAGGCGGAAGCCGGAGGACTCCGATGCTCGATAACCGAGACCAGCTTGTGAGAAACCGAGGGAGTCTTGTAGCGCGGATGTGACCCTGGTCTGGCATAGGTGTCCGTTAGTGGCTCGCCTGTAATTGCGTATCCACATCGAGGATGTGCGCGTCACTACAGGCTGCAGAGGAAGGTATGAACCATGACCAGGCACAACTGGCACGCGGTGGGACGCGCAATGCTTATCATCGCGGCGACATTGCTCTTGAGTGCGTGTGGCGTCGCAACTACTACCGGCGGACAACCAACGGCGACAACTCCCCAGCCAATGGCTACGCCACAACCGACCTGCGCCTCCGTGCTTCCGGGCGCGACAGCGATCAACTTGCAGAAGCAGGGCTTTCTCTATCCCATCGTCTTCCCGGACGGATCGGTAGGCCTCACGCCACAGCAGATGGTGAGCGGCCCCGGCCTCTTCACGGTCTATAGCTTTACGGTATGCTCTCCAGATACGACAACGACTGCGGTGAAGTCATACTTCTCGTCTCATTTGGGCGCACTGGAGCATGGCTGGCTCGGATCCCAGACCTTCCCGGCGGACGGCGGGCTGATGGCGAGTTGCGGGGCGACACAATGCTGGTTCAACCCGAAAGGCGGCCCACTGTACTACCTCATCTTCGACCAGTACGCCGACAAAGGTAGTGGTGTCGTGACGTATCGGGCGCGCTGGGCCGTTTCACCGAACTTCCCGACGTGCGGCCCGAACTACATGGCGTCCGGCTCTGCGCGCGATGTCTACTTCATTCCCGGCTATACGCCCCCGTTCCCGCTGCCGCCGATCTCCTCGACGGTTCCCGATGACGCTTCAGGCGGGCTGCGCGGGTTTGACGTCTGCAGCCCAGGAACCACACAGTCGGTCAGCGCGTTCCTGATGAAGGAGTTGCCCGTGACCGGGTGGACAAAGATCTCGGCCAATCCCGCCTGCTTCTACGCGGGCCGGTGCTGGCGGAACGGGAGGGCCGTCATCTCGTGGAACGTGGGCGGCGACCCGCTGAACTGGACCATCGCGTGGCGCGCGGTACAGCCGTGATACGGCGATTGCTCGTCTT
>JACZCY010108931.1_pt1 | contig 9865 bp, 8 predicted proteins | sample 8641821 | NCBI WGS metagenome assembly JACZCY01 (sample SAMN15324609, study PRJNA640507) | soil metagenome | isolation source: intercropping sugarcane | place: China: Luxin town, Laibin City, Guangxi Province | collected 2019-07-25 | depth 10cm m | reverse complement strand
CATGTCGTCGGGCAACGGACGGATGACGACCTTGCGTTCGAGTTTCGCCTTCGCCGTGCGCACCGCCGCAGCCGCCGGGTCTGCCGTGATGACAGCCCGCCGGACGCTGTCGCGCAAGCGGCCGCAGTTCTGACCCGACGCGCGCGCCAGCACCAGCCGCTCGACTTCGCCGGCTGCCTCGGGATCGAGATGCCTGGTCTCGTCGACGATCACCCGGGCGCGCGACAGATCGATGCCACCTGCCGCGAGCGCCTGCCGGGTGTCCGGCAGCGACCGGGCCAGCGAGGCGCCTATGTCGATGCGGACGCCAGCCGCCACCCGAGACGTCGCGAGGCGGGCGGCGATCTCGTCTTCGGCGAACTCCCGCACCACCTGGCCGACGCCCTTGCGCGCCGCCCAACCAGCGTGCGGGTCGGGCCCGACGACAACAGGACGGCGAACGAACTCCGCGATCGCCGCGAGTTGCGCCTCCTGCGCCCAGCTGATCACCCGATCCCACCCGGCGATCGCCTCAAGCAGGTCGTGATCGCTGCGGACGTCGGACGAGTCGAGCGCGGCGAGCGACGTGGCCAGCGCCAGCCCGCCGGGCGACGCGCGCAACGCGTCGGACAGCGACTCGATCTCCTCGGACATGAAGGGCAAGCTATCGGTGGGCACCGACATTTTCGTGTCGGCTACCGCATACCGGATCTCCTGTGGATTAAGGGAATTCGGCCTGTGGACAGCGGTGCCGACGTGGCAATGGAGAGACAAAGAGGCGATGCCGGACGGCGTGGGGTGCGCCCACCTCGCGGCGTGCCTGACGTGAAACCGCGCGACGTGCTGGCACGATCGGGACCGTGCAGACACAAGCGAGGGTCGGCTGGCTGTCGATCCGGCTGACCGCGCCCGACGACCGTCACCTCGACGCCACGCTGGCGGCAATTGTCACCCGCGCGCACGCGAGCGGGCTCAAGGCCGCGACGATCGCGCAGCCGCGCGGCGAGCTGCCGGTGCCGCGTCAGGAGCGCCGGCCGACGCGCCAGCCACCCGGCGAGCCACCCCGCGAGATCGCGTTGCCGGACGGCGTCAGCGGCACGGTGACGGTCGCGGACGATCCGGCCCGGCTGCGCGAATTCGTCGTCCAGGTAAGCGATTTGCTCGGGCCTGACGCTGCCGTCGAGATCGACGGCAACGTCCTCGACGTCAAGCGGCAGCCGGTCAGCTCCTAGCCGTTCTGCCTTCGCGGGCCCGCCGGATACGCTGCGCGGGTGGACAGGGGATCGGCGCGGTTGCGCGCGGCCGTCGTCGGGCTTGGCGACATCGCGCGCAAGGCTTACCTCCCGGCGCTCACCGCGCGCGCCGACCTCGACATCGAGCTGTGCACCCGCGACCGCGCGGTGCTCGACGCCGTCGGTGACACGTACCACATCGCGGCTCGGCACACCGATCTCGACGCGTTGCTTGGAACCGGCGTCGACCTCGCGTTCGTTCATGTCGCGACGGCCGCGCACGTCGCGGTGGCGACGCGCTTTCTGGAGGCTGGCGTGCCGACCTACGTTGACAAGCCGCTCGCACGCACAGCGGCGGAGGCAGCGCAGTTGGTGGCCGCCGCCCGGTCGCACGCCACTTCGCTGATGGTCGGATTCAACCGCCGCCACGCGCCCTCGTACGCGCCGCCCCAAGGGCAGCGGCTTTCGCTCGTGCTGCTGCAAAAGGATCGCCACGCGCAGCCAGCCGACCCGCGCAACGTGGTGTTCGACGACCTCATTCACGTTGTCGACACGTTGCGGTTCTTCGCGCCGGAGGCGGAGCTGGCGGACGTCCATAGCGTGGTCGACGCCGGCCGGCTGCAGCTCGTCGCGGTGTGGCTCACCGCTCCCGGCGTGGCGCTGTTCGGCAGCATGAACCGAAACGGCGGGCACACGCACGAGGTGCTCGACCTTCAGGGGGCCGGTTGGCGCCGAGTTGTCAACGACATCGCGGAGGTGCGCGAGTTCCGTGACGGCGAGCAGGTCGTGGTCCGCCGCGGCGACTGGACGCCGGTGCACGTGCAACGCGGGTTCGCGGCGATGTGCGACCACTTCGTCGGCGCCGTTCGGCGCGGTGAGCTGCTCGACGCCGCAGACGCGCTGCGCACGCATGAGATGTGCGAGCAGATACTCGGGGAGGTGGCCGCGCGTGTTTGAGCGGTTGGGAAGCGCCGTTTACGCGCACCGCAAAGCGGTGCTGCTGGTCGGGCTCATCGTCATCGTGCTCGCCGGCGTCTGGGGCGGTTCGGTGACCAAGCGCCTGTCGGGTGGCGGTTACTACGACCCCGGCAGCCAGTCGGTCATCGCGGCCAACGACATCAAAGACAAGCTCGGCGTCCCGTCGTCCGACGCCACCGTGCTCTTCACCAGTCGGCAAAAGCCGGTCACCGACCCGCAGGTGGCCGCGTCGATCGACAACGCGCTGGCGTCGCTGCCACGTGACGTGGTCCCCGGTTACGTGAGCTACGCGACGACGAAGCGGCCGCAGCTCATCTCCGCCGACAAACACGCGACGTACGCCACCCTGCAACTCGCCGGTGACACCGACGCCAAGCAGAATGCGTCGCTCGAGACCGTGAAAACACTGCTGGCAAAGGCAAATCTGCCCGGTATCACGGTCGACTACGCCGGACTGATCCCGCTCAACAAGGAGATCAGCGGCCAGGTCAGCAAAGATCTGAAGCGGGCCGAGGCGTTGTCGTTGCCGATCGTGTTGATTCTCCTGGTCGTCATCTTCGGCAGCCTCGCGTCGGCGAGTTTGCCGCTCGCCGTTGGCATCTGCGGAATCTTGAGCGCGTTCGCGGTCTTGCGCTTCCTCACGCTTTTCGTGAGCGTGTCGATCTTCGCGCAGAACCTCGTCACGATGCTCGGACTCGGTCTCGCGGTCGACTACGCGCTCTTCATGGTGAGCCGCTTCCGCGAGGAGTTGCCGCAGCAACGCGACACTCGCGCAGCGGTGCTTCGCACGATGGCGACCGCCGGCCGCACCGTCGCATTCTCGGCCGTCACCATCGCGGCATCCGCGGCTTCGCTCATCCTCTTCCCCGAGTCTTTCCTGCGCTCGATGGGATACGGCGGTGTGGCTGTCGTGCTGGTCGACGTCGTAGCGTCGTTGACGGTGTTGCCGGCGCTGCTCGCGATCCTCGGCCCGCGGGTCGACGCGTTGCGGGTGCCGAGGCCGTGGAAGCGGAAGACTCCTCATGTCACAGCGGTTTCTCACGGCGCGTGGTACCGGCTCGCGCACAGCGTCATGCGTCGTCCGGCCCTTTACGCGATTCCGATTGTCGTCTTGCTCGTGGTGATGGCGGCGCCGTTCAAGAACGTGCTGTTCGGCGGCTACAGCACGAAGGTGATGCCGAAGACGTCGCACGCGCGAATGGTCACCGACCGGCTCTCCGCCGAGTTTCCGGGCAACGCGACGAGCCCGATGCAGGTCGTCGTCGAGTCGTTGTCGGGGCAAGACCAACTCGTGTCGTACCTGACTCGTTTGCAGCAGACCCCCGGTGTGACCGGCGCGCAAATCGCCGCTGTCAACGGCGACAACGCGCTGATTCAGGTCGACTACAACGGCGATCCGATCTCAAGCGAGGCGCGAACGACCTTGGACGACGTGCGCGCCGTGCCGGCGCCTCCCGGTTCGCGCGTGCTGGTCGGGGGCGCCACCGCGTTCCTCGTCGACCAACTCGACAGCATCGGGCACGTGCTGCCATGGATGCTCGCGGTGATGGCGGTCGCGATGTTCGTGCTGCTGTTCTTGGCGTTCGGTTCGGTGGTCCTCCCGATCAAGGCGATCATCATGAACACGCTTTCGATCGGCGCCTCGTTCGGAGCGGTCACCTGGATATTCCAAAGCGGCCATCTGTCTGGGCTCTTGCATTTCTCGAAGCTGGGTTATCTCGACGCCACCGACCCGATCCTCATGCTGGCCGTCGTTTTCGGCCTCTCGATGGACTACGAGGTGTTCTTGCTCAGCCGCATCCGCGAAGAGTGGGACGCCGCTCGCAATCGCGGAGAGCCGCCGGGAATCCGCAATCAAAACGCGGTCGCCATCGGGCTGCAGCGCAGCGGTCGCATCATCACCTCGGCGGCCGTGCTCCTCGTCGTGGTGATCGGCGCGTTCGCGACGTCCGAGGTCACGACGCTCAAGCTCTTGGGCGTCGGCATGGCCCTCGCGATTCTGGTCGACGCCACCATCGTGCGCGCGTTGCTGGTGCCGGCGGTGATGCGATTGCTCGGCGGCGTCAACTGGTGGGCGCCCGCGCCGCTCGCCCGCTGGTGGGAGAAGCATGGTTTTCGCGAGGCGGACGACGAGGCGCCTGCGGCGCCCGAGCCCGCGCTGCGGTCACGCTGACGCGACGGGAGGAACACCGTGAGAGGAACAGTGCTGCACGCGGCCCGTGACATCCGCGTCGAAGACCGGCCCGACCCGACGATTGAGCAGCCGACCGACGCGGTCATCAAGCTGGCGGCGACGTGCGTTTGCGGGTCCGACCTGTGGCCGTATCGCGGCGTCGACAACGTTGACAAGCCGATGCCGATGGGGCACGAGTACGTGGGTGTCGTCGAGGAGGTCGGCGCCGACGTCCGCTCCGTCAAACCCGGCCAGTTCGTCGTTGGCAGCTTCTTCGCCTCCGACAACACGTGTGAGATCTGCCGCTCCGGTTATCAGACCGCGTGCGTGCGGCGCGAGTCCGCGGCGCCCACCGGCGCCCAGGCGCAGTACGCGCGCATCACGCTCGCCGACGGCACCCTCGTCGCCACCCGAGAGATGCCGGACGACGACATGGTGCCCGGCCTGCTCGCGGCCTCCGACGTGCTGGGCACCGGGTGGTTCGGCGCCGTCGTGGCGCACGCCGGCCCCGGCAAGACGATCGGCGTCGTCGGCGACGGCGCCGTCGGGCTGCTCGGCGTGCTCGCCGCGAAACAGCTCGGGGCCGAACGCATCGTCATCTTCAGCCGGCGCCCGACCCGGCAGGCGCTGGCCCGCGAGTTCGGCGCCACCGACGTCATCGAAGAACGCGGCGACGACGGCGTGGCGAGATTGAAGGACCTCACCGGCGGGCTCGGCGCCCATGGCGTGATCGAGGCGGTCGGCACCCAGGAGTCGATGATGCAGGCGATCCGCTCGACCCGGGCCGGCGGCTACGTCGGATACGTGGGCGTGTCGCACGGGGTCGAGCTGCCCGGCCAGGAGCTGTTCCGCTCGCACGTGCACCTGCACGGCGGACCGGCGCCGGTGCGCCGGGTCTTGCCCGCGCTGGTCGACCTCATCTGCGACCGGGTCATCGATCCCGGCAAGGTGTTCGACCTCGAGCTGCCGCTGGAGGAGGCCGCCGAGGGCTACCGGGCGATGGACGAACGGCGAGCGATCAAGACGCTGCTGCGGGTGTGAATGAAGCACGCTGAGGGAGAACCACACACATGAACGTCGAACCGAGCGCGCAGGCGAGCCGAGGGCCGGAGGACTGGTTCACCGGCGAGGTGTGGATCGAGCCGATCGGGGCCGGCCACGGGCCGACGTCGATGAACGTCAGCAGCGTGCGGTTCACGCCCGGGGCCCGCACCGCGTGGCACACCCACGGGATCGGCCAGACGCTGCACGTCACCGAGGGCGTCGGGCGGGCGCAGGCGCGCGGCGAGCCGGTCCGCACCATCCGGCCCGGCGACACCGTGCGCATCGACGCCGATGAGTGGCACTGGCACGGCGCGTCGCCTGACCAGGGCATGACCCATCTGTCGCTCGCCGAGGGCGAGGCCAACTGGGGCGAGCACGTCACTGACGCGGAGTACACGTCCGAGTAGGTCACGCCACGCGAATGCTCACCAGGGCAGCGGGCCGTCGGCGTCGACGAACGTCCCGGTCGGGCCGTCCGCGCCGACGGTGGCCATCCGGACCAGTATTTTCGCGCCGTCCTCGACCGGGTGGCCGGCCTTGCGGCCCGACGGCGCGAAGTCGGTGGCCGTCAGCCCGGGCGTTGCCGAATTCACCCGCCACCGCGGAAAAGCCCGCGCGTACTGAATCGTCAGCATGTTCAGCGCCGCCTTCGACATCGGGTAGGCGAGCAGCGACCAACGAGCGTCCGGTTGGGCGTTCAACGTGAGCGAGCCGACCGCGCTGCTGACGTTCACGACAACCGGCGAGCCAGCGGCATCGAGCAGGGGAGTGAACGCCGACAGCACGCTCGCGGCGCCGACCACGTTCGTGTCGAACACCAGGCGCAGGTCGTCGACGGCCGCCTCCGCAGGAGGGCGTTGCGCGCCCGCGATCCCGGCGTTGTTGACGAGCACGTCGAGGTGCCCCACGTCGTCGCGCAGTGACGCGGCGGCCGCGCGCACGGATTCGTCATCCGTGACGTCGAGTCGCACGGCGGCCGCCCCGATGGCCGCCGCGGCACGCGCGCCGCGCGCCAAATCGCGCGCGCCGAGGTAGACGGTGTGGCCCTCTTCTACGAGCCGGCGGGCGGTCTCGTAGCCCAGCCCGCGAGTTGCTCCGGTAACAAGTGTCGTTGTCATGCGCCAAGCGTCGGGTGATCGCCCTCGGACAGCCAGTCGTCGGAGCGTCCTGGGAAAGCTGGTACCAGGCTTGTTCCGAGGCGCGACCGAGGGCGAGCGCGACAATCGAAGGGTGAGCGAACTCGGGTCGGCCCTGCGGTCGTGGCGCGACAGACTCTCGGCGGCGGACGCCGGGCTTCCGGTCACCGGCCGCCGGCGCGCGCCCGGCCTGCGTCGTGAGGAGCTCGCCCAGCTGGCCGGCATCTCCGTCGACTACGTCACCCGCCTCGAACAGGGTCGTGCCGACACGCCGTCCGCGCAGGTGCTCGAGGCACTCGCCCGCGTGCTGCGACTCTCGCCCGCCGAGCGCGACCACCTCTTCACGCTGGGCCGGCAGGCCCCTCGCCGCGACCGGATGCGGGTCGAGCTCACGCCGAGCGTCAGCAGGCTGCTCGAGCAGCTGCAAACACCGATCATGGTGAACGACGCGTTGTGGAACCGGCTGGCCTGGAACCGCGCGTTCGCCGTCATGTACGGCGATCCGGGCGCGTGGCGCGGCTTGGAGACGAACCTGCTGTGGCGCTACCTCACCGCAGCGCCGACTCGCGTGCGCCGGAGTGGCGACGAAGGCGACGCCTACCTTCGGTCCTACGTCGCCGACTTGCGGATGACCGCCGCTCGGTTCCCCGACGATCCCCGGGTGCGCCGGCTGATCCCCGCCCTGCACGCCGCGTCGCCGCGGTTCGGCCAGCTTTGGAACGACGGCGTGGTCGCGGCCGTGCACGACACGCACAAGACGATCGAGCACCCCGAGCTCGGCCGGCTCGAACTCGATTGCGACGTGCTGTCGGTCGACGGCGCCGACCTGCGGATCGTGCTGTTCACCGCCGCCCCAGGCACGGCGGCCGCGGACTCGCTGGCGCTGCTCGCCTCGCTCGACGTGCGCCCCGTCGTCCCGACCGCCTGAACGTTGCGCCCTGAGCCGCCGTCGAGCAGGCGGCCCGCCCGGCCACGGCGGTTACGCGACAATGGACGGGTGAGCAATCCCCGCGACGTCGTCGTCCTCGGCTCGACCGGCTCGATCGGCACCCAGGCGCTCGACGTCGTCCGGCGCAACCGCGACCTGTTCCGCGTCGTCGGCCTCGCGGCCGGCGGGTCGCACCTCGACCTGCTCGCGCAACAGGCCGCCGAGTTCGACGTCGAGGTCGTCGGTGTGAGCCGCGGCGCCGTCGCGGACGTCGAAGCGGCGATCGCCGCGCAAAACCCAGGGCGGACGCCGAAGATCCTCGCCGGCCCGGACGCCGCGACCGAGGTGGCCGGCTGGCCGATCGACGACGGTGATCCCCGCAGGGGCGTCGTCCTCAATGGCATGACCGGCTCGATCGGGCTCGCGCCGACGCTCGCCGCGCTGCACGCGGGCCGCACCCTCGCGCTGGCGAACAAGGAGTCGCTGATCGTCGGCGGTCCGCTGGTGAAGAAGGCCGCGCAGCCCGGGCAGATCGTGCCGGTCGACTCGGAGCACTCGGCGCTCGCGCAGTGCCTGCGCTCTGGGCAGCGCGGCGAGGTGCGCAAACTCGTCGTCACCGCGAGCGGCGGCCCGTTTCGCGGACGGCGACGCGAGGACTTGCACGACGTCACGCCGGAACAGGCGCTCACGCACCCCACCTGGAAGATGGGCCCGGTCATCACCGTCAACTCGGCGACGCTGGTCAACAAGGCGCTCGAGGTGATCGAGGCGAACCTGCTGTTCGACATCCCGCTCGAGCGCATCGAGGTCGTCGTGCACCCGCAGTCGATCGTGCATTCGATGGTGCAGTTCGCCGACGGCTCGACGATCGCCCAGTGCTCGCCGCCCGACATGCGGCTGCCGATCGCGCTCGGCCTGCACTGGCCGCACCGGGTGCCTGACGCCGTGCCGCCGTGCGACTGGTCGCACCCGCAGACTTGGACCTTCGAGCCGTTCGACGACGACGCCTTTCCCGCGATCCGGATCGCCCGGCACGTCGGGGCCGTCGGTGGCGTCGCGCCGGCGATCTACAACGCCGCGAACGAGGAGGCGGTTGCCGCCTTTCTCGCCGGGAACCTGCGATTCACCGGGATCGTCGAAACGGTCGAGCGGGTTGTGAGCGAATCTCTCGCGGCTGGGCTCGGGAAGGTCGCCGAACTGGCCGATGTTCTCCAGGCGGAGACGTCCGCCCGCGAGCGCGCCCGCGCGTTGATCGCGGAAAGCTCAAAGGGGAGAGATCGCTCGACATGATGGCACTCGGTGTCTTGGCGTTCGTCGTCGCGCTGCTGACGTCGGTGATGCTGCATGAAGCAGGTCACTTCCTCACGGCGCGGCTGTTCGGCATGAAGGCGACCCAGTTCTTCGTCGGCTTCGGCCCCACGCTGTGGTCGCGCCGCAAGGGCGAGACCGAGTACGGCGTGAAGGCGATCCCCGCCGGCGGGTTCGTGAAGATCATCGGGATGACGCCGCTCGAGGAGGTCCCGGCCGAAGACAAGCCGCGGGCGTTCATCAGCAAGGGCGGCTGGCAGCGGTTCGTCGTCCTCGTCGCCGGTTCGACCGTGCATTTCATCATCGCCCTTGTGCTGTTCTTCGTGCTGCTGCTCGCCTGGCCGTCGCAGATCCATGGGCCGGCGGCCGTGAGCGGCGTCCAAGACTGCGTGACCTCGTCCGAGACCGGCGCCTGTGGCAACGGCGCGCCGACCTCTCCTGCGAAGGGCGTGTTGCACAAGGACGACGTGATCCTCGCGGTCGACGGAAAGCAGGTCACCAAGGGCCGCGACCAGCTGATCAAGCTGGTGAGCCAATCGCCTGCCGGCCCGATCACGTTCACCGTCAAGCGAGACGGCGCCGTCCAGCAGGTGACCGTGACCCCGGTCACCGCCGACGGCGCGCGCCGAGTCGGCATCCTCGTGGGCGAGGCGCCCTCGACCACGACGGTGCGGGTCGGGTTCGCCGGCGCGGTCACCGGCGCGTTCGACATGTTCGGCAAGACCACGACCGGCAGCTTCAAGGCGATCGGCGCGGTGCCCCACGAGATCGGCCGCATCCTGTCCGGCGACCACCAGCAGCGCACCGTCGACCAAGGCGGCGGGGCGCAGGTCACCAGCGTGGTCGGTGTCGCCCAGCTGTCGGGCGAGGCGTTCCAGGCCGGCGGGCTCTCCGGCGGGCTCGCGACCGTGATCGGGTTCACCGCCGCGGTCAACCTGTTCGTCGGGATCTTCAACCTGTTCCCGTTCCTGCCCCTCGACGGCGGCCACGTGGCGATCTTGGCCTATGAGAAGGCCCGCGACCGCATCCGCCGCCGCCGTAAGCTGCCCGCCGCCGGGCCGGTCGATCTCACCAAGCTGATGCCGCT
>JACZCY010052833.1_pt1 | contig 9926 bp, 5 predicted proteins | sample 8641821 | NCBI WGS metagenome assembly JACZCY01 (sample SAMN15324609, study PRJNA640507) | soil metagenome | isolation source: intercropping sugarcane | place: China: Luxin town, Laibin City, Guangxi Province | collected 2019-07-25 | depth 10cm m | reverse complement strand
TCCGAGGTAGCTCAATTGGCAGAGCATCCGGCTGTTAACCGGACGGTTCTCGGTTCGAGTCCGAGCCTCGGAGCTAGCGAGTACCGCCATCGCGAGTATCGCGAGCAGGGGTGGCAGCGTTGGTCTTGCCGTTCCCTGTTGCTTCTTGGCTGCTAGGGCGGCGCTCTTGGCCGCGTTCGCTGCTTTGCACGGATCACACCGGCAGTTCCAGTACTGGTAGACGTAGTAGGTGCCGTGGGCAAGCTCGGGCCGGTCTTCGGCGCCTTTGGCGACATGGCAGGGCTTGCAGAGCAACTGGCACTTGGCGGCTTCGTCGACCAGGTCATCCCACGCTCTCGACAGGCCCGATATGGTGAACTTCTTGGTCGAGGGATCGATGTGATCGAACTCAAGGTCCTCGGTGGCCCCGCAGCGCACGCACTTGCCACCAAGCATCTCGATAAGCCGGTTGCGCCTGGCGGCCTTCCACGCCTTGTTGTAGTCGCGTTGATATGCCGCTCGATTCTTGACCACCTTCGTCTTGCCGCCCAATCCATGAGAGTGCCGTAGGGGCTGGGGCATAAGGCGGGCTGGTTGCCTTATCCGCCTGGCGCCTGTGCCGCAGGGCTGGCGGCGAGCAGGGCGACACAATGCGGGCAGAACACATGCTCAGGCCCGCCCGGCAAGGTCACAACGAGCCATCCCCAGTCGCGGGGCAGTTCCTCGCGAGCCTGCTCAACGCTAGCAAAGGCGACCGTCATTCCAAGTTCCTCGTCCCACAGCAGGGTGTGCGACACATTCGTAGGGGTTCTGGGTTGCTGCGCAGCGTCAGATCACCCGGGTCACGGCCCGCAGTGGGACCTGACGCGGAAGGTGAACGGCCGGACGCGGACGGAGCACCTGAAACCTGGGCCGGAGCTGGACAAGGCCCGGCGGGAGGTTGCGGAGTACCAGCGGTTCCGGGACCTGGCCGGGCAGATTACGGAGGTGAACGAGCAGATCTGTCGGCTGCGCCCGGTCCTGCCGAGTTGGGGAAAGCTGACCGCCGAGGCGGCACGGCATCGGGCTGCGGCGACACGGCGCTCGGGAAGGCCGAGCGGCTGCTGCGCGTCGGCCGTTGCGGTGGGGTGACGTACTGTGAGCGGTATGGGCGACAGCCCCGGACCTGTCCTGCGGCCGGCCACGTCTGCTGACGTGAAGAAGCTGGCCGCCATCTTGGCGCGCGCGTTTTATGACGACCCGCCGTTGATGTGGCTGCTGCCCGATCCGGCCACCCGGCTCGGGCGCATCACCCGCATGTTCGCGACCGTTATCGGGGTCGAGTCGCTCCGGTACGGCGGCGTGGACGTGGCATGCAGCGGTGCGGAGATCGCCGGCGGTGCGGTGTGGCTGCCGCCGGGGCACCGGCAGCCCGGCTTGCGCGAGAAGGTGCAGGCTGCGCCCAGTTATGCCGTGGCGCTGGCCACGACACTAGGGCGGGCAGCCCGGTACGGGCGTGCTCTCGACGGTGCCCGCCCGAAGGAACCGCACTGGTACCTGAAGGCGATCGGCGTCGATCCCGCCTGGCAGGGCCGTGGGGTCGCGGGCCTCCTGCTGCGATCGCGGCTGCGGCGCTGCGACCAGGACGGACAGCCGGCCTACCTGGAGGTGAGCCAGCCGGGCGGCGTCGCGCTGTACGAGCGTTTCGGCTTCCAGCGCATCGGTGACCTCGACATGCCCGCGGGGGCGCCGGTCCTGACGGCGATGTGGCGCGCGCCAGCCGCCTAGCCGCCTGCGCCAGGTCCCTCCCCGGTGTCCGCCGGCTGTCCGGGTCCGTCCGGGGCGGAGACGCGCGCGACAAACCCGGTGGCTTCGTCTAGGGCCTGGTCGGCGGCCGCGGTGATGTCGGGCTGCAGGGTGAAGTTGTGCCACAGGCCCTGCCAGCGGCTGTAAGTGACATCGACGCCGGCGGCCTCGGCGCGAGCCGCTAGCTTCTCGGAGTCGGGAGCCACGAGGTCATCGGTGCCGCACTGGATGAGCAGCGGGGGCAGGCCGCTGAGGTTGGCGTGCAGTGGCGAGATCATCGGGTGCGCCCGGTCTCCCGCTGGCACGTACGCCCGCGCGCATGCCTCAAGCCAGGCGGGGCTGAGCACCACGTCCCGGCGCGTCAGTTCCGTTGCCGCCGTCCAGTCGGCGGTGAGATCGAGCCACGGCGAGAGCAGCATGCAACCGGCGAGGCGCGCGGCGCCTTCGGGGGTGCCGGGCAAGGTCAGGGCGACGCCTAGCGCTAGCCCGCCGCCGGCCGAATCGCCTGACACGACGACGGTGCCCGAGGCGGCCTCGCGCAGTGCGGCGCTTACCACCGCGCGAGCGTCATCCACGGCTGCGGGATAGGGGTGCTCCGGTGCCAACCGGTACTCAGGCAGGACCACGCGGCATCCCGTCCGTGCGGCCAGGTGCGCCGCCCAGTCCCGGGCCTCCGCGGGCGAGCCTACGCAGTAGCCGCCGCCGTGGAAGTGGACAACGGTGACCGCAGCGGTGCTCTTGGCCATGACGACTTCGGCCGGGACTCCGTTCCACGTTGTCTTCGTGACCGACGTGCCACGCGGCAGCGGCCAAGGCCCCACGAGCCTGTCGAGCCGCCGCCGCTGAACCGCCCAGGGCAGGCGCGGATTGAGTACGTGGGGGCTGACCTGCCGCGCGCCGAAGCGCACGAGCGCCGGTGGCACGCGGACCTTCATCCGGCACCGATTACACCCACCCGGCACGGTGGATCTCCTGTCACGTGGACCTCTCCGCTCACGGTGTTCATACCCGCTTGCTTGCGGCCGCCTCGGCCGGCGACAAGTGTGCCGGCTAGCGCTCGATGCTGGTCAGGCCGGGCGGGGGGCCATCGCCACAGCGCCCAGGCAGGTGACGGGGGCGGATGCCATGGGCAGTATGTTGTCCGGGCGCCAGTCGGCTATGTCCACGAGCCCTGGCCGGGCCAGCGGCCAGTCACCGAACACCTGGCGGATCTGGCCGGCGGTGCGGAAAACCGGGCAGGCGGGCGACCCTAGCGGGAAGCTCTCCAGGACGGCCTTTCGCCACTCGGGTGCGGTGCCTGTGGAGGACACGTGCGACACGGCAAGGTATGACCCCGGCGCCAGCCGTCGACGAAGGGTGGCCGCGATTTCGCTGAGGTTGCCCTCCTCGGGGAGGAAGTGCAGGACGCCGGTCAGCAGCAACCCGACGGGGCGGGTGAAGTCAATGAGTCTCAGGGTTGCGGGCGACCCGAGGATGTCTTCCGGGTACCGGACGTCCGCGTGGATGGCCACGACCTGGTCGTCGCCTCGCAGTGCCCGCAGGTGCGACACGACCACCGGATCATTGTCCGCGTACAGGACGCGAGCACCGCGGTTGATCCTCCGGGCTGTCTCGTCCGTAGTTGGGGAATTAGGGAAGCCCGGTCCGACGTCAAGGAACTGAGTGATGCCGTTCTCGGCCATGAACTTCACCGCCCGGTACAGGAACCGCCGGTTGGCCCACGCCAACTCCACGGCGCCCGGCAACTGCTGGCACAGCAGGTCTCCGGCCTCCCGGTCGACGGCGTAGTTGTCTTTCCCGCCGAGCAGGTAATCGTAGACTCGCGCGGGCAGCGGCACGCCGACTCGTGGGAGCTCTGCTATCGAGCGGTCGTCTCGCCAAGAGAGCGAAGGCCCAGGAGCCTGCATTTGTCACCTCATGTCGCGGTGCAGCCGATGCCTTGGGCCATGAGTCATGGCGGGCAAGACCGCCCGAAGCGGTGTGAGGGGGCGTCAGCACCCGCTTCTGGCGAGTGATCGGCGTCTTGCCCGCTCGCCTCTAGTTTTGATCGCGCGCGGGTGCGGCAGCATCCGGAAAAACTACGTGATCGGGATGACGAAATCTCGTGGCGTAGGGTCTATTGCCCGGTTAGCGCCCGCCGCAGCTCCAGCCTGCTCTGGACGCCTAGCTTGCGGTAGATGGACGCGATGTGCGTCTCCACGGTCCGCGGACTGATGAAAAGCGCCGCAGCGGCCTCGCGGCTGGTCGCACCCTTCGCAATATGCTCGGCGACACGTTGCTCGGCGTCGGTGAGGGCTGTCCCGGACTGGGGCCGCACGGTTGCGGTGCGTCCCAGCTCATCTTCGACTTGGGCGAGCAGCGGGCCGTGCCCGATCGCGAGGGCCAGGTCCCATGACCGCTGGAGCGCGGCCCGCGACGCAGGACGGTTCCTGCGCCGCCGCTCGATTCGCCCCAGGACGAGGAGGCTGCGGGCGAGTTCTGGCCGCAGCGGGGACTGCTCATGGGCCGCCACGGCCGCCCGCGCGCAAAGCACTGCGGCATGCAGGTCGCCGCTGGCCGCGGCGGCGAGCGCGTCGATCCGCCAAGCGTGACCGATCTGCGCGGGGCGGTCCATGCGCATGCCGAACTCGCGCAGCCAGGCCGAGATGCGGGCTGCCTCGGCGATTCGCCTGGTCGCTACGTAGGCCTCGGCGAGCAGGTGGTCAACCTGCCCCCGGGCCCCGGGATCACGCCAGCCGAGTTCGTCGGCGTACCGTCCGGCGAGCGCTAGCTGGCACATCGCGGCGGTGATGTCCCCCGCCCACCAGCTGGCGTTGCCGCGCAGGCAGGCCCCCGTGAACCGCATGGCGAGCTGCTGGCCTTCATTATCGGGAAAGTGGGCTTCGGCGAGCCGCAGTGCCTCCCCGGTATCTCCCGCCGCGATCAGCATCACGCACCGCGCGTGCAGCGTCGACGGGGACAGGGGCAGGTCGTAGGCAGCCTCCAGCGCGCTGACTTCCGCCACGATCATCGCGGCCTTCGCGAAGTCGCCGGCGAGTTGCTCCGTTCGCGCCAGGTAGGACAGGAAGACCGCCAGCACGAGGTCCTCGCCGGAGTCCCGGGCCCGGGCGATGCAGCGAAGCAGGGCGGGACGTGCGGCGTCCGGGTCTTCGGCGTTCAGGTAGCGCGTACCCCGGTGCCGGTCGGCGGTGTCGTACAACTGGACGCCGCCGGGCACGCGGAGTTCGACGCGCTCTGCCTGTTCCAGCAACTTGGTGTCAACGCCCTCGCCGACGATGGCCCTTTCCACGACGAGGTTGACGAGCGCCCTGTGCAGTGAACGGTCGGCGGTCCGGCCGGCCGTCTCGGCGCAGCGGATCGCCTCAAGCGCGGACTCGCGGCGTCTGCCCGGAATGCCGTAGGAGACATCGGAGGCCAGCGAGAGCACGAGCGCGCGCCGCCCGCTGTCGTCCCCGGCGGTCTCAAGCGCATGCATGATCATGGAGGTAGCCGCGGCCTGCTCACCCACGTACTCCACCACGTCGGCCAGCAGCGGGAGCACGCGCTCCAGGTCCACGGTGGGTAGTGAGTCGAGGTCTAGCGCCTCCAGCTGGACGCGCGCGCTGGTGAGATCGCTGGCCAGGAACAGCAGTTCGCCCGCCCGGATCCGGCGGCGGACAAGGGCCGCGGCGTCGGATTCCGGTGTGAATTCCACCGCTTGCACGGCGAACTTCCCGGCGGTGACGGTCGCGGCCCGTCCGGACGCGGCCTCAGCAGCCTGCTCCAGCGCGTTCGCGACTTCGGGGTCCGGCATCGCCCCGATCGCAGCCGCCGCGAGTGCGGTGAACTGAGCGCGGCGCTCAAGGCTCGCCGAGGCTTCTGCCACCCTCCGGTAGAGCGCGGCACGGCGCACCGGCGGCACCGCTTCGACGGCCGCGTCGCCGATTAGCGGGTGCGCCGCGCTAAGCCTGCCTCCGCTCTCGATGACTGCCCCGGCACGGATCGCGGCCTTAAGCGCGGCGGCGGGATCGGCGATGCCTTCCAGGCGCATAACCGCGACCGCGTCGCCCTCGACGATCCGCTCGGCGGCGGCCACGACGGCGAGGGCCGCGACGGCGGGCGGAGGCAGTGAGCGCTGGAGCCGTCCGGCTACTAGGCGCGCGGACGGTGTCACCGTGTCCCCCGGCGTTGCTTGCGGGGCGGCCGCAATGTCTGGCCAGAGCTCCAGCGCCCAGAACGGGTTGCCCCGCGACTGGGTCGCCACCAGCTGGGCCTGTGCGGCGGTTGCCGTCGTCGGCAGCAACCGCTGGACCTGCGCGACGTCCAGCGGTGCCAGCATGACCTCCGAGGGTTCGGCGATCGTGGTGAGCAGTCCCCGCCAGTCCCGCGACGGCGCGGGCGTGCCGACGGTGCGCGGGTCGGCTGGCGCTTCGGTACGCGCGGCGACCAGCAGGGACAACGGTCCCTGGGCAAGCCGGCGTAGCGCGAATCCCAGCGCCTCCAGGCTGCCCGCGTCCAGCCATTGGGCGTCATCCACCGCGAGCAGCACTGGTCCCTTCCCGATGAGGGAGTCCAGCGCCGCGAGCACGGCGAGTCCGATCGCGTGCGCCGCAGGTGCCGCAGGGCCGCTCGGCCGGAGCAGCAAGGCAACCTCGAGTGCTTCGCGGCACTCCGGTGGAATGTCAGCGGTCATCCCCGGCAACTCGGTGGCTAGCAGGTCGGCCAGCCCGGCGAATGGCGCATCGGCCTCAATGGCTGAAGGCTCGCTGCGCAGCACGCGGATGCCATTGCCGGCGGCAGCGGCGAGTGCCGCCCGCCAGAGGGTGGACTTCCCCGCCCCCGCCTCGCCAGCTACGACGAAGGCGGAGTGCGCCGCCCGGCCCCCGGTAGCGGCCACGAACTCCCGTATACGCCGCCATTCGGCAGTTCTCACGAAATCGCCGTCTACTGTCGGCATACCCGCCACGCTTAAAGAATAAGCTCAGGGAGTGCTCCACGGTGCGTTATCGGGTGAGGACGCGGCGGAGTTCGGAACGGCTGCGGACGCCTAGCTTGCGGCAGATGGATGCGACGTGGCCATCGACCGTCCGCACGCTGAGGAACAGCTCAGCAGCGGCCTCGCGGCTGGTCGCGCCACGCGAGATCTGGTCCGCCACGCGCTGCTCGGCATCGGTGAGCGTGCTGCCTGCCGCAGGGGGCGACGGCGCGGCAGCGCGCGGCGATTCCTTCTTGATGCTCGCTAGCAACGGCTGGTGGCCGATCACGAAGGCGAGGTCGCGTGACCGCGCCAGCGCCGCACGAGAGGCGGGACGGTCCCCGCGGCGCCGCTCGATTTGCCCAAGGACCAGAAGGCTGCGGGCGAGTTCGAGGCGCAGCGGGGACTGCTCGTATGCCGCAACGGCCGCCTGGGCGGACCGTGCGGCGGCCGCCAACTCGCCGCCGGCCGCTGCGGCGAGCGCGTCGATCCGGTGTGCGTCGCCAAGCAGCGTTGGGCGGTTCATGCGCGTGCCGGTCTCGTGCAGCCAGGCTGAGATGCGGCCTGCCTCGGCTGTCCGCCCGAGCGCCACGTAAGCCTCGGCGAGCAGGGGGTCGATCCGGGACCGCACGCCGGGGTCGTACCAGCCGGTTTCGTCGGCGTATCGTGCGGCGAGCTCCAGGTGCCGTACCGCAGCGGGAAGGTCGCCGGCCCACCACTTGGCCTTGCCGCGCAGGCAGGCGCCCGTGAACCTCATGGTGAACTGCTGACCGTCGTCCTCAGGAAGGTACGCGTCAGCGAGCCGCACTGCCTCACCGGCGTTCCCGGCCGCGATCAGCAGCTTGCACCGCGGCTCAAGCAGCCACGGAGAAGGCGGCCAGTCGTAGGCCGCTTCCAGCGTCCTGACTTCCGCGAGTATCGCCGTTGCTTGCGCGTAGTCGCCAGCGAGTTCCTCCGTCAGTGCGAGGTAGGACAGGAACAGCGCTAGCGTCAGGTCCTCGCCGGCCTCCCGCGCCCGGTCGATGCAGCGGAGCAGCGCGGGCCGCACCGCTTCCAGGTTTTCGGTAAACCGCGACCACGCCCCCCGGTGAAAGTCGGCGGTAGCGTACAGCGGAACATCAGGCAGCAGGCATTCGATACGGCTCGCCCGGTCCAGCAGTTCGACATCGAGGCCCTCGCCTGCGATGGTCTTTTCCCCCGCGAGGTTGACGAGCGCCCTGTGCAGCGACCGGTTCGCGATTGGCCCCGCCGCCTCGGCGCAACGGATCGCCTCAATGGCGGCCTCGCGGCGCTTGCCCTGAATGCCGTAAGAGAAGTCCGATGCCAGTGAGAGCACGAGCGCGCGCCGCCGGGGGTCGTCGCCAGCGGTTTTGAGCGCGCGCGTGATCATGGCGGTCGCGGCGGCTTGCTCGCCGAGGTATTCCACCGCGTCGGCCAGCGGAGGGAGGACACGCTCTAGGTCCGCGGTCGGCAGTGAGTCGAGGTCTAGCGTCTCGAGCTGGACGCGCACGCCCGCGAGGTCGCTGGCCAGGAACAGCAGTTCGCCCGCCCTGATCCGGCGCCGGGTCAGGGCTTCGGTGTCAGACGCGGGCGTGAACGTCACCGCCTGCACGGCGAACTTCCCGGCGGCTGTGTTCGCGGCCTTCGCGTGTGCGGTCTCCGCCGCCGTGTCCAGCATGTCCGCGACGTCTGCGGCTGGGCCGGCGCCAGAGGCAGTCGCTGCGAGCGCGGCGAAATGCGCGCTTCGCTCCGGGGCCGCGGAGATCGCCGCGAGCCGACGGTAGATGAGGCCTTTGCGGTCGGCGGGCAGCGCCTCGACCGCCGCGGTGCCGATCAGCGGGTGCGCAGCCGCTAGCTTGCCGCCGGCTTCAACGATGACCCCCACGAGGACGGCGGCGTCTACGCCATCGACAGGGACATCAAGGTCAGCCAGGACGGCAGTCGCCTGGGCCGCGGTGATCCGGCCAGCCGCCGCGACAACGGCGAGGGCCTCGGCGGCAGGCCGGTCCAGCAGGCGCGTAAGCCGCTCGACGAGCGCGGCACGCACGATGGTCGGCACCGGAACGCCGCCAGGGGGCACCGGAGCTGTGCCTGACGCCAGGTTTGCCCAAATCTCCCTGGCCCAGAACGGGTTTCCGCGGGACTGGCTCGCGACCAGCTGAGCCTGGGCGCTCGTTGCCTTCGTCGGCAGCAGGCACCGGACCTGCGCGACGTCCAGCGGCCTGAGCGCGATCTCCCGCGCCGTTCCGCACGCGGCGAGCAGGGAGCGCCAGTCCTGCGCTGGCGGGGAGTCACCGACGGTAAGCGGATCCGCAGGTGCGCTCGTGCGCGCCGTGAGGAGGATGGACAGCGGCCGGTTGTCAACGCGCCGGGCCGCGAAGGCCAGCGAGTGCAAGGTGTCCACATCCAGGCAGTGAACGTCGTCAATCGCCAGCAGCAGCGGCCCGTCGCGCAGCAGCGAATCGAGCGCGGCCAGCATCGCACGGCCGACCGCGTGGGGTGTCGGTGACGGGCCTGCCGTGTGGCCCCCAGGGAGGATCAAGGCAAGTGCCTGACGCTGTGGTTCCGGCAGGCCTGGCGCCACAGACGGCAGGATCGCGCCGAGCAAGTCGGACAGGCCGGCGAACGGGGCGTCGGCATCGGCGGCCGAAGGCTCACTGCGCAGCACCCGGACGCCGCTGACGGCGGCAGCGGTGACCGCCGCCCGCCAGAGACTTGACTTTCCGGCTCCCGCCTCGCCGGTGACGACGAGTGCGGCGGGGGCATCCCGCCGCACGGCGGAGGCGAACTCACGGACCTGCTGCCATTCCGCGGCGCGCACGAGGTCGTCTCCGGCACCAGCCACGTGGCCTCCCATCGACTTCCTGCGCAGGTCGTGGATACCGGCAGGATATAGGTTCGAGTCCTTTCTTGGACGGCGCCGCGCCTGACATCCCAGGTACCTCGAAAGCCGAAAGTCTTGGTTGTGCGATCGGTGTCCGGAATCGGGTAGTCCTAAAATATGGGCGCTAGCGAAGACGCCCCTGGGGTCGGCGGGAAGCAGGGGCGGTCGCGGGGACGCTGGCGGCTGTGGCTGAGTTGGCTGAGGCCGCTGGCCAAGCCAGCGCGGCGCGGGGTGATTCTCTTCATCCTGCTGCTGGTCATCGAGTACCTCGTGGTGCCCGAACTCGTCGGTGCCAGCAAGGACCTGTACCTGCTGGAGCAGGTG
>JACZCY010057769.1_pt1 | contig 9982 bp, 5 predicted proteins | sample 8641821 | NCBI WGS metagenome assembly JACZCY01 (sample SAMN15324609, study PRJNA640507) | soil metagenome | isolation source: intercropping sugarcane | place: China: Luxin town, Laibin City, Guangxi Province | collected 2019-07-25 | depth 10cm m | reverse complement strand
TTTTGAAAGACGTAGTTTTGGGCGCCCAGCGCGGTCAGCACATCGCTATCGACCTTCTGCGCGACTTGCAGTCCGTACGACGGGGACACGCCAGACGCCCCGCCAAACGCCAGCACGAGCCCTGCGCTACGCCCGCTTAGTTGTGGCACAGCGCGCACCTGCTGCTCGATGCTGGCGATTTCCTGGGGGTCGTCGGCGAGCAGCGCAGTGGGATCAACCTGCAACGTCACGGTGATGGGCTTGAGATCAAGCGCACGCGGTGGAATGGGCGTGGGAGTGACCATCGGCGTGGAGGTCGGCGTCGGCGTCGCATGAACGACCGGCGGCGGTATCGTACCAACCGTGTTGGCCACCAGGAACGCCATCGCCAGCGCGACAAACAGGTCGGCGAAGAGCCATCCTGTCGCATTGAAGAGATTGGCGCCAGTACCGGATTTCGAAGTTCGTCTCGACATGCTTATCCTCGTTCAGCGGGCGTCATTGCGCGCTCTATGGCTCAGCGCTAGGCGGCCTTGCTGCGCCTGAAAGGCCACCCACCCAGGACTGTCAAGTTGATTTTGAGGTCTTTGAGCCGTTTGGAGGTGTCGTGGAGCGTTTGAGCCACACCTTGTAGCGCGCTCACAGCCTGCATGAACGCCGCCTGCGTTTGCCGCCACTGTGTATTCGCCTCGGTGACTTCACTGCTCATCAGGGTGGCGTGGCTCAGCGCCTCGGACATGCGCTCGGTTGTGGTATGCAGTCCGGTGGCGGCGGTTCTCGTCTCGCCTGCCGCTGCGGTGAGCGCCGTCGCCATCGATTCGGATTGCAGAGTGGCCCGATCCTGCGCCCGTGCGACCTCCTGCACGTGGCCATCCATCGCGCTGGTGACGCTGGTAAATGTCTGCATGGAGCCATTGAAGGTTTGGGTGGCATCGGCGACACGTGTCATGGCGCTGGCCATCGCCTCAGAAGCTGTTTTGTGCTGCTCGACTGAAGGTCGCAACTGAGCAATCGCGACCTGTACCTCTTGCAGGATACGCCCGGTCTCTTCAGCGACATTCTTCACCATGGTCATGCTCTCGGCATTGGCGTCGGCCAAAAACTGTCGATTCGCCAGGTTGGCGTCGCTGATGGCGGTTTGCAGATCTCCCATGGAGTCGGTCAGGAACTGTCGATTGGTGTCATTGGTCTCGCCGACGACGCCATGCAACTCTTTAAAGAGCGCTTCGATGCGGTCGCTCATCGTAGCGATCAATTTGTCGATCTGGTCTTTGGTCGCTTTGTTGGTCTGCGTAAAGAAGCTCTGGTCTTCGTCCCGGAAGCGCTGTACGGTCTCGGTAAACTCGGTGTGGAGTTGTGCGACGACCTCCTGGAACTCCCGCCTGACCTGCGCGATGTAGTCGCGCATCTCGACAGCGGACTGCTGGGCGGAGTCGCGAGTGGCCTGGGTAGCAGTAGTAGCGGCGACCACAGCGGCAGCGGCGGACTTCGTCACCTCTTGCCCCGCCTTCGCTAGTTTGTCCGTCTCCGTCATGGCTTTCCTGATCACCTGCTCGACTGCAGCCGCCCAGTCACGCGGATTGCCTGAGAAGGCGGCGCGCGAGCGCCCTAGCACGGCGACGAGTTGCATCATGGCGCGATCCATCTGCGTCACGATACTCCGCGCTTCCTTCTGCGCACGACGTTCGAGATCGTGGATGCCATATGTAGCACCAATGATGAGTACAAAGAGCAGCGCGTCGACGAAGGCTACCAGTGAGAAGGTCAGCCAGGTACCCTGCCCAAACCCATTCTCCCAGAGGATTAGAAACGGCTGATAGACCAGATTGGGATGAAGACGTACTTCGGTCTGATAGGCGGTAGTCGCCACGTAAAGCGATATCCATGTAATGAATAATGGAATCAGCGCAAGGACGTTGCGCACGAGTGTCAACCAGAAATGTGATAGCCAGAGGTAGCGACGGTAGCGCGCCGTTTTGGTGAGCGCCTCTTCCAGCTCGTCGAGGGCGGCGTCGGAATCGAGCAGGTCGGGCAACGATTCGGGGGGCAATACCTCGGCGTAGTCGTCGAGCCGTCGCAGGCGCGTCGCTGTCGCGTGTGCGCCATGCGCTTCGAGCTGGCTCAGCGCGGCTTCGAAGTCGTCTGCGATGGTTTGCTGTTCGGCTGGTAGACGGCTGCGGAGTTGTTTGAACGTCTCGCCGGGATTCGCTACATGCATCTCCATGTGATATTCCTTCGGTCAGTCAATGGTGGCGCGTCTGTGCCTGCTTGTGTTATGCATTCGAACAAAGGTGATCGCGGTTGGATGTAAAGCGCAGCGCTGGCGCCTACTTTAGTGGCAGGGCGGGCGCATACTCGAAGACGACGTCGGCGTCCTGAGGCGATGGGTCAGGGAAGACGTAGACGCGGGCGCCAGATTCCGGCGTGAACTCAGGAAGATCCATCGTCCAGGTCATGGCTGGGAGAGGTGAGTCAGCGAAAACTGCGAGGGGATGTCCATCAGCCGGCGATGTGATTGTCTCGCGCCCATACACGACCTGGATACCTGGTCGCGCTACAGGCTCATCTGCGCACATCACCAACTCGACATGAACGCGCCCCATGAATCCGCGCTGCGTCTGGAGCGCATAGCGTATTCGCACCGGCGCCGCGTGCGTGACTTGCAGCGTCTTCTCGCTAGAATAGACGATTTGCCCTGCAAACTGGTAGCGCGCCAGGACGTGTAGCGTGTATTCCCCACGCAGGAGGCCGCGCGCCACATACACCGCATCAGAAGTCGCTCCACGTGGAACCAATGCGACGGATGGCATAGCCGCACCTGGCGCTAAAGCGACACAGCGCACTTCGGCGCTGTCACACCCGGGAGGTAATGTCCAGCATACCTCGATGCCCTGCCCTGGGATATCAGTTGCTTTGGGCTGGCGTACAGGTGGGCAATAGCGATAGACCCGTGGCTCGCCGATGTACGCCATCTGCTGAAAGAGGACAACCGGGGTGTAGAAATACTCCCCTGCCTGGAACAACACATCACTTTGCCCCGAGACGGTGTGGCAGTCGGGGCCGAGCAGCGGCTTGTGCTGATCAACAGGAACCTTCGTGCCTGCCAGCAGCCCCGGAGGTGCGCCCGTTCGATAGATCACGAGTGTTCCCAGTGTGGGCGGGGGCGCATCGATTCGTATCGTATGGTTGGTTATGCCAGTCTTTCCACTCAGCGTTAGTTCTGGCACAACTGCTAGTCCGGGGGTCGGGATACTCGTCGCCGCTATGCCCTCAGAGCGCAGCATATCGCCATCGGGGCCTGTATATTCGCAATAGATGCGATAGTGATAACGGCGCCCATTGCTCAGATGCGTATCACCAAAGTGGGTCGATTCCCCCAGCGTGAAGACCTGGCCATCATCGGGCGTACCCGGCGCATGCATTTCGTTGCGTACCACTCGGATGGATTGGGCATGGCGTGGCAGCCGCCAGCGTAGTTCAACGGCGCCGTCACTGGCTTCGGCCTGCACATCTGCCACGTCTGGCACGACCAGAACAGCAGCGGAGATCGCCGCGCGCGCTGACCTGGCGGATCCACGCTCGGCGAACACGGCATACCAGAGGCGTCGCGCAGGCGCGACGCTCTCGTCGCGCCAGGCGCACGTCCCGACCGTCGCTAGCCGGAAACCGTCGCGCTCCGAGAGCGGCGCCTTGCCCTGGGAGCGAACGATTATGTAGCGCACACCCCGCGACGGCGATGGCTTCCATGTCAGCGCGACGTTTCCGCGCTCGATACTCGTCTCCAGGTGAGTAGGCGCCTCCGGACGCAAGCTGGCTTTGAAGGATTGCGCTTGTGGCAGATCGGCGCACCGTGCCAGCGCCTGATCGACCAGCGATTCCGCGTCGGCCAACCGCGAAGCGCGCTCGGCACGGTGCGCCTCTCCCAGCAGCCGCTGCGCCTCCGCGATGCCATGCTCGATGCGCTCCTGATTGGCCCGCCAATGAGGTGGCACTTGCTCGACTGCGTTGATGATCTGTTGCGCTGCGAAGAGTCGTGCGTGGGCTAGATGATCTGTCAGCAGCGGAGCATAGTGTTCGATGACAGCACGTTTACTCGCAGAAAGTTGCTGGTTGAGCGCATCAAGTCGCTGCTGGATCACCTTTACCCGATGATTTGCGCCATCAACATCGTTCTTGGCGGTTGCTACTTCCTTAGCAGCTTGCTCCTGGAGCCTTGCCTGTTCATAGCGCAGCTGTTTCAGTCTCTGCGCTGCCTTTTCCACTTCTTGCTTCGCGTTCTCTAGCGCTTTGTCACTTCGAGCAAGCTTCCGCTTATACTCCTCGATTTCCTGCCCACGTTCACGATCCATCTGCTCTCTGCTCATTCCTGGCTGCAGAACCCGCCAACCGTGCTGAGAGGCGACAGCATACAGATCAGTGAGCGCATCATCGCGAGTCCACCCGCCCTTGATTGCAGATTCAAGGAGGTAGTTAGCTTGTTCCGCAGTGATCATATAGGTCGCACTGCAGGTGGTCTCCACCTTTTGCAGAAACGCAGTGAAGAAGTGTTGTCTGCGAGCGTAGAGGCAGTACTCGCGAAAGCGCGCTGGATCGTGTGTGATCGCGGTCATCTGGCCAACGAGATCCTTCCGCGTACTCCACTCAGCGCTATTCGTGGCGCGATTGCGGGCTTGCGTGTAATACTCGTCCGCAGCTTCAGATACGGCGGCGAGGCTGTCGTTCCATGACTTGCCAACCAGACTCAGCAGAGACTCTTCACCGATAGCGGCCAGTTGCCCTTCGATGTCCTTAGATACAAGAGCACCTTTCTGCCCATGAGTTCTATATGGACGCGTCCAGTCGTCTAATTCGACGTCACTGACGACGTCGCCATACGTTTCCTTCCATTTGGTTATCTCCGCATCGAGAATAGTTCCATTCTTCGCCGCAAACTCGATCTCGCCTTTCAGGCTCGCCCGCTTGTCATCACGTCGAATATCGGCGTGTTGGCGTGCCTCCTTACGCTGCTCCTCAAGCCATACCTCTGCGTCGGAACCAGTTCGAGTGGCCAGTTTGTCCGAGAGGTAGGCTAGCTTCTCCAGGTTCAGTGAGGCCGCCCAGCCGAGTTTTGGGTTCTGTTTCTCTTTGTTCCAGCGCTTGCGTTTCTCCTGAACGCGCATCTCGGCTTCCGCACGCGTAAGGCGATCGGCGAGATCGATGTCCAGCAGTTCGTAGAAATTGACTGGCGGTGTGGTGTCAGGCATGGCGGTCGTTGTTCCTCATGAGCTGGCTGGACGTGCTAGATTGCCACTATGGGCGGCTGCGGAGGCTGAGCATGACGCTCTCGGTCAGTTCGCGGGCGATACCACTAAACGTTTCGGTCAGGTTGCCCAGATCGGTGAAGAAGCTCTGCTCGTTGGAGGAGGCAATGGCATCGAGAAACTGGCGATTCGCTTTGCCGAAGCCAACGGCGATGATTTTGATGCCAGCGGCGTGGCAACGATGCGCTGCCGCAATCGCGCGGCGCTGGTTGACCCAGACGCCATCCGCCAGCACGACCGCATAGCGATTCCCTGACAGGCGCTCCAGGCGGCTAAGTAGCTCGTCGAATGGTTGCCCCAGATTGCCAAGGCCTGTTCTGCCGATGGCCAGTGTGTCGATGGCGCGCTCGATGCTGGCGTTGTGGTTCGTCGCGGCTTGATCGACCGCGACGCGATCTGAGAACGAGATGAGGCCCACAGCGGTCGTCGCCAGGTCGCAGTTCGAGACGAACGCATGGGCTGCGTTCTTGGCCTCGGCGAGCGGCGCGCCGCGCATACTTCCGGAGAGGTCGAACGCGAGATAGAGCGTCAGTGGCTCAGTTTGCATCGTGGTCGCAGGGGGCTGGAGGAAGCGTCGCGGCACATCGGCGGGCACGGGCTTGCGTGTCACCGTGAGCGAGCGACCAGACTGGCGCTCCACACCTGCCACATCGATCGTGCCATCCGCACGATACTGATAGGTCACGTCCACGGTAAAGGATGCGCCGGGCGTCTCTGAGAAGCCTGTCAGCTCGTAGAGGCCGGGATAGACGCACGCCTGCGGATCATCCAGCTCGCCCTGCGTCAGGAAGACTTCCATCAGCGTGTCTGCGGCAGCGCTCGCGACGAGCGTATAGGAGCGCGTCCTGCCGCAGGGGATTGGACTGTTCTTGGCGATGACACGACTGTTCAGATAGCGCGAGCCATCTTCGGATTCGGCGATCAGGCCGAGTGAGTGCGCTGTGATGTCATTGATGCGTTTGCGACCGGGCAACACGAAGATCTCGCGCTTGGCGACTTCTTCGATGGCCAGAGCGGCGGTGATGGCTGCGCCGATGCCAACCGCCTCGTCAGGGTTCACGCCTGCCAGCGGCGCCTGGCCCGACAGGCGCTCGATGCAGGAGCGCACCATCGGCATGCGCGTGGAGCCGCCAACGGGAAGGATGCCGCTGAGGTCAGCCCAGCGCAGCCCTGCAGCCTGCAGCGTCTCGTTGCAGAGCATCTCGGTGCGCGCCAGCAAGTCCTGCGTGTCACTCTCGAAAGCTTCGCGCGTGATCGTGTAGGTTTGCTGGTGGCCCTCGGCGCTGACGCGCAGCGGAGCCTGCTCGCGAGCCGAGAGCGCGCGCTTCAACGCTTCGACCTGTGGGAGCAGCGCCTGCATCTCCTCGCCCGACAACTCGCTTCCAAACTCCTGCTCGAACAGACTGGCTATAGCGAGTACAAGTCGACCATCCCAGTCGCGGCCACCCAGCCGGTGATCGCCATCCGTCGCGAGGACATCAATCGCCGTTTCACTCAAGCGCACGAGCGACACATCAAACGTGCCGCCGCCCAGGTCGTAGACTAGCAGCGTGCGCTCTGTGCCCCCTGGCTGGAATCCATACGCGCGGGCAGCGGATGATGGCTCATTGATGATGTCGAGGACGTGCAGCCCTGCGCGTCTGCCAGCCTCTTTGGTGGCCTCGCGCTGCGGATCGGTGAAATACGCTGGCACGGTGATAATCGCGTCTGTCACCGATTCTCCCAGCGCGCGCTCTGCCGTCTGCTTCAGATTGGTCAGCACGAGCGCAGAGAGGTCGACCGGCGTGTACGAGACGCCATCGAAGTTGAGGGAGAAGTCTGGGTCGCCCATGTCGCGCTTAAAGAACGCCGCCACACGGTCAGGCTCGGCCACCTGGCGGATCTTGGCCTCTTCGCCAACGATTGGGCCGCCGGGGCCAAGGTATACGACAGACGGTGTCGTGGGGCTGCCATACTCACTCTTGAGCACGGTCGGGCGGCCATCGCGTCCGACATGCGCCACGACGGAGTAGGTTGTCCCCAGGTCAATACCAACAGCCGCGCCCATAGACCCCCAACTCCTTACATCCCGACGTCAACGCCGCGCAACACCTATGTGCAAGCGCTAGTTCACCGTCAGCGCCTCAGAGCGTTTGCGCGCTTCCTCCATCTCAGCGGGTGTGAGCGCGCCTTTCACATCGACCTGGACGTCTATCGTACCGCCGTGCGAAGTCTCCTTTGCGGTAATGACCAGCATGCCCTGCTCGTCGATCGTGCACACCACTTCGATTTCTGAGCGAGCGGGCAGACCCGACGGCAACGAGAGCGTCGCCTCGGCGATCTGCTGGCCGAGTGTGAGATCGTCTACCTTTTCCTCGCGCTCATCATTTTGATAGACGGTGATGACGGCAGATTGCTGATTGGCTGCCCGTGTGCCGAAAGAGTGCATGGCGTGCGCAGGTACGGGCGTTTGCGCGACGACCAGATTGAAAATAATCGTCTGGTCGCCCCTGCTTGTGTCGACTGCCTCGATGCCATAGCTGTGGCTCGTGACATTCTTAACATCCGGGAGCTTTGTGCCGGGTGGCAGCACCGGCCGGAATTCACCCTTACCTGGCTCCTCGATGGCGAGTTTCAGCCCATAAATAGCAGCGCCTTTGGCGACCGCCTGATCGGGGTCGTAGGTCTTGATCTCGCTTCCGGGGAACTCTTGTTGCAGCCGCTCGCGTACCTGTGGCATGCGGGTCGAGCCGCCGACGAGCAGCAGCACATCAAAACCTTCTACGCCTTTGGTTTTGGCGATGCCAAGTGTCTCGCGGGTGAACTGGATGGTCTGCTCCAGCTTGCCGCGCGTCAGATCATCGAACTGCTGGCGTGTCAGCGTGACACTCTGCGTGATCCCGTCATGCACGACTGGTACGCGCGTTTCATCGCGCGCTGTCAGGGCGCGCTTGGCGGCTTCCGCCTTTTGCCAGAGATCCTGCTGGGTTTCGAGTGAGTCGAGCGGGTCGGAACCATCGGGATTCGCCTTGCGCCACTCATCGGCCAGGTAGTGGACGACCTCCAGATCCCAATCGCGCCCACCAAGGCGATGATCGCCACCAGTCGCAATCACCTGAATCATGTTCTCGCGCATCTGAATGACAGTCACATCGAAGGTGCCGCCGCCAAGATCGTAGACCATCGCCACCCGGTCTCGCCCGCTCTCACCAGAGAAACTTTCATGCATGCTGTAGTCGATTGCGGCGGCGGTGGGCTCATTGATAATGCCCCGCACATTCAAACCGGCAAGCTCGCCGGCGGCGCGCGTCGCCTCGCGCTCAGCCTCGCCGAAATAGGCAGGGCAAGTGATGACGACATCCGATACCGGCTGGCCAATCGCCTGCTCGGCGTCCTGGGCGACCTTTTTGAGGATGTACGACGAGATTTCCTGCGGTCTGTAGTCTTGCCCAGCATATTCAAAGGTATAGTCGGAGCTGCCCATCTCGCGCTTGATCATGCTGACGACATGTTCGGGCGAGAGTACTGCGGTATTCTTGGCCTCTTTGCCGACGACACGGCTGTTGGGTTCAAAAAGGACAACTGAAGGGGTGATTAGGTCACCCTCGGCGTTGGGAATGACAGTCGCCTTTCCGTACTGGTCGACGTAGGCGATGCAGGAATACGTCGTGCCAAGGTCGATGCCGAAGACCGTTTTGGGGGCGCCGCTGTCTTGGGTGTCCACGATGTGGCTCCTTGTCAGGCGATTTGAGGGAACTAGATGTTTGGGGGTAGCGCTGGCGCTGGATGGTCAGTCGTGCTGTTCTGGCGGAGTAGCGACAAAGCGGTAAGCGCTGACCTGCTCCGGCTGGGTGACGATTCTGCCTTCATATTCGAATCCAGGCCGCAGGTGTTCAGCGACGCGCTTGTCTTGGGTCTGATCGGTTGTCTCGACAAAGGCGATAACGCGCTGACGCCTGGCGTCAAACTCCGCGCCAGGCACAGCAAAATGTTCGATACCGTTGCGACGCAGGATCTCCTCAATCTGGTCACGCGCGTGGACAAGTTCTCGCGCCACATCAGCGGTTTGTTCCTGCTGAGCAAGTCGTGCGCTGACCTTCTCAAGATCATCGTAGAGCGTGATCAGGTCTGTGATGACGGGCCGCAGTGTTTGAAAATGGAAACCTCGCCGATAGGTCTCCAGCTCCTGATGCAGCGTATCGAGTTGGCGCTGTTTCCCGTCGTCGTACATGAGCTTCGACTGGAAGTCGCGCCGCAGCCCCGTCACTTCCTCACGCAACGCGGCGATGTCTGCGGGGATGCGATCCATCGCTGCGGCGAATGGCTTCTCTTCCGGAGCCAACTCTGTCGCTGTGACAGTACCTTGCTCGGTCGTTTCGCCCACTATGCCCACGTCACCCTGGCGGGCCATGCCCTGTGCGTCGATCACTGAGGGTTCAACCCGTGACTGTTCCTCGTCGGTCTCTGGAAACTCAGACGCAGCCGTTGTCATCTCATCATCCATAAGCGCCACCTTTCCACATGCCCTGCCCAGAGATCCACTCGCCCATCAGCAACACAGCGGTAAAGCAGTAGTGCATAGGATTACCGCCTTCGAATGAAGCATACACAGTTTTCAGTTATGCAGCAAGGTGACGTAACGACGCCACATGACAGGGCAGCACAGCGACTGCTTGCGCATCACAAGCGCCGCACTGTGGACACGCTGGGTGTCACAATCGCAA
>JACZCY010007758.1_pt1 | contig 10182 bp, 9 predicted proteins | sample 8641821 | NCBI WGS metagenome assembly JACZCY01 (sample SAMN15324609, study PRJNA640507) | soil metagenome | isolation source: intercropping sugarcane | place: China: Luxin town, Laibin City, Guangxi Province | collected 2019-07-25 | depth 10cm m | reverse complement strand
GGTCGTTCACCCTCCCGATACTCTCGCAGTTTATTTCGTAACGTACGAATGCTGATGCCCAGCTCCTTCGCCGCGTGCGTGCGATTGTCCTTCACTCGTGCCAGCGTCTTAAAAATCAATTCCCTCTCCATTTCCCATAGGGATCCGTTAGCCGGCTGTTGCGGACGTACAGGCTGAACCGGCGTTTCTCCGCTCTGTTCCGCAGGACAGTGTTCGGGAAGGATAGGGCCGCGCCCCGCCAACAAAACCGCTCGTTCCATGACATTCTCCAATTCCCGGACATTTCCTTTCCATGTCAACCGCTGTAAGTGGGCACTCGCACTTTCCGACAGTGTCGGTTGGGTCAGACCGTTCCTCATGGCCGACTGGCTCACAAAATGCCGCGCGAGCAATGGAATATCGATCGTGCGTTCGCGCAGCGGGGGAACCGTGACCGGAAAGACGTTGAGACGATAGTACAGATCCTCCCGAAAGCGTCCTTGCTCGACTTCTCGATAGAGCGCTCGATTGGTCGTCGCGATCACGCGAATATTGATCGCAACCGGATCGCGCCCCCCGATTCGATCGACCTCACGTTCCTGCAACACGCGCAACAACTTGGCCTGGAGGCCCAGGTTCATTTCACTGATTTCGTCGAGGAGCAATGTGCCCGTATGCGCCATCTCAAACTTGCCGATTTTTCTGATCAACGCGCCGGTGAACGCACCGCGCTCGTGGCCGAAGAGCTCGCTCTCGAGTAACCCATCCGGCAAAGCCGCACAATTGACCGCGATGAACGGCCGATGCGCCCGCGGACTCCGATTATGGATAAACCTGGCTAACAGCTCTTTCCCGGTGCCGCTCTCCCCCTGAATCAGTACTGTGGCTTGGCTGGCCGCCACCCCTTCGATGGTACTGAGGAGCCGGATCATTCCGGGATCTTGAGTTAAGAGAGCCCGGTTTTCCGTTGGATGGGGAAGGTGATCAGGAGTAGCTCCTTCTTCTCGTCCCGATTTGAGATTCGTGATGACTCGCTCCAGCACGTCCATTGAAAACGGTTTTAAGAGATACTCGCTGGCACCCAGCTTCATGGCCTCGACGGCGGTTTCTATGGCTCCGTAGGCCGTCATCAGAACGATCGTGGCTTGAGGAGCACGCGCCCTGACTTCCTTGATCAATTCGAGACCGTTCAGACGCGGCATCCTGAGGTCGGTCAGCACCATCCATGGACGAAACCGGGCAATCCGTTCGATGGCGTCCATTCCATCGACCGCCCCTTGCACGGAATAACCGAGTCGCTTGACCGTCTCCATCAGTGCGGTTCGCATCGATGGATCGTCATCGACGATAAGAATGCGCTCGCTTTCATCACCATTTTCAGAAAGCGGGTTACTCTTCTCGATGTCATTCATGAGACCATTCCTCCGCTGACACTACCCCATGCTCAACAGGGTGAACGTCACTTGCTTCAGACTCCCTTCCCGTTCGGACTTGCGCTTCATTTGGATTTCCACTTATCGAAGGATGAGGGAGAATAATTGAGCATGAGGTGCCTTGCCCGACCGTGCTCTCGACATCGATCCGTCCTTGGTGCGCTTCGACGATCGAATACACAATCGCCAGGCCGAGACCGGTTCCCTCGTCTTTCGTCGTAAAGAACGGATCGAATATGCGCGAGCGATGGGCCGGGTCGATGCCTATGCCGGAGTCGCGCACGGTCAACCGAACAGCGGGCATGCCAAGGGTCTGCCTCGGTTCTTGGGAGAGACTGATCGCCAAGACACCTCCGTTCGGCATTGCCTGAACCGCATTGACGATCAAATTCACGAGAACTTGTTTCAGCTGTCCCTCGTGACACCAGAGCGAATGAACCTCCCGACCGATATCCACACTGATTTCAACCGGCACCTTGGTAAGCGCATGAGCGGCTAACTTAATCGATTCGCCGATCAATGGCTCGGCCAAATGCCAACCGCGAGCCATGCGAACCGGCCGCGTGTACAGCAAGAGATTGGCCAGCAAGCGATCCATCGACTGGACGGCCTCCGAGATCTGTTGGGCGTAACGCTTGGCGGACGGGCACTCGGCGAGATCGCGCTGCAGCATGGACGCGAAAAGCTCCACGCTGCCCAAAGGGTTCCTGATCTCGTGGGCGATCCGACCGATCAGCTCTCCCATGGCCGCAAGCCTTTCCTTGCGCTGTAGCTGTTCTTCAAGCTGATAGATGCGAGTGACGTCCTGAAACAGAATGAGATGGCCGGAGCGCTCTCCGGAATCGTTGCGGAGCGGAACCCGGCTGATGGAGAGGACGGTCTGTCCGATGCGTTGCGGCCGATCACTCACGCCGAAGCCCGCACCCGCCAAGACGTCCGTCGCGCGACGGTTCCGGAGTTCGGCATCCGTGGCATGCAGGAACGCCTCGGCGGCGCGATTGCTGCGACTGATCGTTTCGCAATCGTCCACCACCAACACTCCTGTCGACAAGGATTCCAGAATTCCGTCCAGATGCACGCGCATGGCCTCGTTGTCGCCAAGCTGCCGACGAAGGGCCTCGTTGCTCCGCGCCAATTCCAGATCCATCTGCTCCACACGCGCCGTGAGGGCGCCGTATGACTGCTGCAACGTGTGAGCGGCCTCGTCAAAACTTCTGAATGCGGCGTGCAGCAGTTCCCGTTCCTCCGGATGCTTGGTCACGACATTCGTCATAGCCCCTCGGACCTCCCCGCACGACCGGCCGCCCGCAAACTCGTTTTAAGGGAAGACGACAGTCGATTCAGCATCGGATCGTCCGTGACATCGAGCTCGGCCAGTGCGACGGTCGCGCGATCGTACCGTTTCAACGCCGTCCAATGTTGGGCGGTTTGCAGACGCGCCCAATCGGCTTGAGACGCACTCGGTTTCTTTTCCAACACTAATTGATAGGCGGCGATCGCCCGCTCATGTCGATTCAATCGCGACAAGGTATCCGCATAGGATACGAGCGTATCGGACGATCGTGCCGCGCCGGCTTTGAACGCCTCTTCATAGGCCAGCGCGGATTCATCGAGTTTTTCCAATTCGCCCAGCGTCTTGGCCAACTGAACATACATGGCCGGTCGTTCAGGATGAACGGGATGGCGCATGAGCCAGGTACGGCATAGATGGAGCAACCCTTGCAGATCCCGCTGTTGCCGCATGGCCTCTATCAAAAGATGCACCACCTCCCCTTCGTACTTTCCGAGAGGGAACTGAAACCGGTATCGCTCCAACACTTTTCTGGCGGCTTGAGGATCCCGCTGATCCAGATAGAGCTTTCCAAGACCGATCAAGGCAGATTCGAGCAATGTCGACTCGCTATGCGATTTAACGATCTGTTGATACAGCCGTATGGCTTCCGGCGCGAATCCCAGGCGCCGGTGAGATTCCGCTATGTCAAGCAGCAGAGGGGAACGCGCATAGCGTTGTTCGGCCATTGCCCCATGTCGATGAAACAGACTGACGACCGTCAGATCGTCTCGCGATGCGATCGCCGCCTCGACCCATGGTGTCAGAAGGACGGACAGGCGCTCCGAAGCTTTCATGGCCCACGGATCGTTCTTGGTGGCGGCTCGAAGCGTGATCTCCTTGTAGGTTTGAAGCGCTCGATTCATGTCGCTCGCATGTTCATATGTCTTGCCGAGGTAATACAGGGCCTCGCTCCCCATCGGATCACCGATTTCTCGTGTCGCGATCTCTTCGAGCAGCGATCGGTAGGAGGCATCGGTCTGGTCCGGAACCGGAACATTGTGGATCATGGCACCGACCGTCAGCTCAAGCGAATTGCTGCCTGCCGGCAACATGTTCTCCGCACGAAGCGCAGCGAGCCGAAGTGTGGCCGTCGCATCCCACTCGCTGTCCGGATAGAGCGAGGGAATCAGCGCATAGACGAACTCCGCAAGCGGCTGTTTGGCACTCGCCCGCAACCCCTCGGCTACGTGGAGCAGAGCCGTAGGCGCATACTCATGGCGGGGATAGAGATTGTAAAAGAGCAGCATGAGTTCTCGAGCGGACGCCTCATGATGCAGTTTCACCTGCGTGAGGGCATACCGCTGAAGAGACAGGGGATCGCCTCTCAGGAGATGCGGCCATCGTCGATAGCCGATGTCGAAGATCGGCTGCGCTTCAGACAATCGTTGCTCTCTGAACAGCGCATGGGCCAACCCTAATGTCGCTCCCTGCAGCAACTGCTCGTCTTCGCTTCCCTTTCGCACGTCGGCAAACGCATGCTCGGCATCGTTCCATTTCCCCCTGGCCATGAACGTGTAACCAAGGCCCAACAAAGCCCGATTCCTATCGAAGGGAACATTGGCGGAATGGGCCATCGCTTGCTCGTAAAACGCTTGGGCCTCTTGGAACGCGCCTTGTTCGACATACAAATCCGCGATCCGCCATTCTGCTCTTCGGGCATTTGACGATTGCGGATGGTCCCAAAGGAGTTTTTTATACTCCGCAATCGCCTCGGATCGGAGTTGCCTTGAGACATCATCACGCAACAAGAGCTCGACCAGGAAGGCTTTTGCCGATGGAACGAGCGGGCTTTCAGGATGTTCCTTTACGATCTTCCCAAAGAAGCGTTGCGCCTCCGGCCATGCGTTCTTCTTGTACGCGGACCGGCCTTCTTGCCAAGCTAGTCCGTCAATCCCCGACGATTGGCCTTCTTGACGAGGCCCGTCATCAGGCAAAGGTTGCACGGGTCGTTCAACCGGTACCGGATTCCGTATCGAGGTGGTTCGTTCGGCTGATGTTGTGATGGAGCTATTAGGAGAAGGATGCGGGCGGACCTCCCCGATGGCCGGTGAGGAGAACGATATCCAGGCGGCCATCGAGAATAACAATCGACGATATTGTAGACGGTGTCGATACACGGCGATAGGGCATCAGCAAGGCTCATGCCCTGTATGCGTCTAGGAAACTCGCGGGAAATCAGAAGAGTTATCCAGAGAAATCGCGGGCCTGGGTGGATTGCGTCAGGATTGGCGTCGGCTAGGTCGCCAGGTCGTCAATCTTTTGACTGGAAGGTCGTGGCCACAGCGGGAGGGTTTCCAGATGGGATCGTGGATCCACACCTCTGCGCTTCAATTTTTCAACCAAGGTCGTCCGGTTCAGATGGAGCAGTTGCGCTGCCCGCGAGGTGACGCCGTTGGCTTTGCGCAAGGCTTCCATAATGAGATGTTTTTCGTACTGCTCAACCTCTTGGGAAAGATTGATGCCGTCTTCACTGAACCGGATGAACTGCTCCTTGATTTCTGGGCCGGACGACCGACGACAGATTTTCTCGGGTAGATCTCCGACGGAAAGGACTCCGTGCTTCTTGAGCACGACCAACCGCTCGATCATATTCTCCAACTCCCGAATGTTGCCGGGCCAGTCATAGTCGGTCAACAGACGGAGGGCGTCGGAAGCAAGGCTTGAAACCTCGGTGTGCTTGGTTTGATTGAAGCGAGTCAGAAAATGGTCGATCAGGAGCGGAATGTCGCTGCGGCGTTCTCGTAGCGGAGGGATCACGATGGGAATCACATTGAGCCGATAGAACAGGTCTTTGCGAAATCGCTTTTCCTCAACCAGCGTTTCCAAATCCTGATTCGTCGCGGCGACGATGCGCACATCCACATGAATCGTCCGATTTCCTCCAACGCGTTCGAATTCCCGTTCCTGTAATACCCGTAAAAGCTTCACCTGCAACGGCAGGCTCATTTCGCCGATTTCATCGAGAAAGACGGTTCCTCCGTTTGCCAGTTCAAAACGGCCCATCCGCGCATGAGTGGCCCCTGTGAACGCACCTTTTTCGTGTCCGAAGAGTTCCGACTCCAGCAGATTTTCAGGGATGGCGCCGCAATTCACCGGGACCAGCGGACGATCCTTTCGGAGACTATTGAAGTGGAGCATGCGAGCCACCAACTCCTTGCCGGTGCCGCTCTCGCCTTGAATCATGACCGTGCTGTCGCTGTCGGCGACTTTTTGGACGAACTCCATCACCTGTCGGATCGGCTCGCTGGCGCCCACCATCTGTTCCAACCGATATTGATCGCGTACCGCCTTCCGCAAGAGGTGGTTTTCTTGCCGAAGCCGAAGAAACTCCGCCGCCCTCCGAACCACCACGGCCACGGCCTCAAGATCGAACGGCTTGGTAATGAAGTCGAACGCGCCGGACTTCATGGCACGGACCGCCGTTTCAATGGTGCCGAATCCGGTCATCATGATGGGAATGATCTTCGCGTCGAATTTCGCAAGGCGATCGATGATCTCGAGTCCATCGATATCGGGCAACTGAAAATCCGTGATCAGGATATGGACCACCGAATCCTTCACCGCTTGGATTGCCGCCGCACCGTCCTCGGCAGTGGAGACGCTGTACTCCTCCTGCATCAGGGCTTCCTGCAGAACATCCCGCACGGCAGGGTCGTCATCGACAACCAGCACATGAAGTTGACTCATATTCAATATCCTTTGGAATACGAAAGGAGAAAACGAGCCTAGAATAATGGCCTGCGGCAAGCAAAGCAAGCCGTATCAATAAACCCGGCAACCGACCTCTATCGACACACCTGGAACGCGGGACCTTTCTTGACAGGTTCTTCGGCCTATTGGTACTGTGCGGAACGAAGATTCAAACGCGATGTACAAGCGGGCTGGCGTAGCTCAATCGGCAGAGCAGCGGTTTTGTAAACCGCAGGTTGGAGGTTCGATTCCTCTCGCCAGCTCCATGTTTCCCGCTGACATTCCAATGAGTTTGGAATCATTCTCTCCCCTGTTCAGCTCACTCAACTTTGCTGGTGTCGCCGAAGTGTAGCCATTTTTGCTTTTCCCGTTCGAGATCGGCTTCATTCACGCTGTTGTAGCGATCGAACACTGAGCGAGTCTTGTGGCCACTGATCGCCATGACGATCTTCTTATTATATAGATGCTCCCGCTTGAACCATATTTCGAACCGTAGTCCGCTAAGCTCAAAAACAGCATGCGGATGCGCATTAGCAGATTGACTCAGACCCTCTTCTTGTCGGCTCTGTGCATGACCGTCGAGTGCACCGCCGTGCCGCGGAAATATTTACAAGAGGTAGACCCAAATGTCACGTTTTCATGGCTGACTGCCACGCCCGAGCAGTATCAAGGTCGGCTTGTTGTATTGGGGGCTGTCATCGTGAAGGAGGAAATGCAGGGTGGAACCCTCTGGTTGCACGTCAAGAATCGCCCACTCAATGAGCAGTACCGTCCACAGCTTCCGCCCAGCCCAAGCGATCACGAAGGAGGGTGGTATTGGATCGTCGTGAAGAAATATCACACGTTGCCCAGTTCCTATCGCCACTGGGCTGATATGACCATCGTCGGTCGTGTCCTCGGTATTGGCCCTGAAGGGCAGCCGGTCTTGAAGTTGATATACGCGCGCGGGTGGGGAATGACCTCAGAACATGATGGCATGTGGGAACACATTGTGGATGAGAATGACGGGTCATCGACGCCGCCTGAACTCATCCAGGAATCAGACCCATTCCAGTAACGAAGGCATCGAAGACTCTTTGCGCGCCTTGTAAAGGCGTTTCAGTGTTGATCTATAACGTTTATCGCAACGATGATCACAGTTGGCCATCTGTAGGGCACCCACGAGCGCTTGAACCGTCAACGGCGCATTCCCTGTCTGTCTACCTGGGGTTCTGACTAGAAGCTTATCAGTAGAACGGCAGTTAGAATCGTCGGCATATACATGTATGACAAAGGGGGGCGCTATGGCCATCACACCAATCGAGAATCTATACAGCGATCGACTTCATCCAGCCCACCATCGTCCAACGCAAGCCGGAGTGCCCTCCTCCAGAATTCCCAGACGGAAACTCAGAATGGTTGGTTTCATGGTTGGTGTGCTCAAATGTTTTGTTCCTCGTATGAAAATCTGTTTCAAGATGTGAGTGGAGAAAAGTAGGACACCGTCAACGGCGCATTTCCCTCTGACCGATTGGGCGCCGGCACAGAGGTGCGTGTCCAGGGGAGAAGTGTGGCACGTCCTGTTCCTACCCTACCGAGGGCCCCCACTCCGATGGGGAGGTCCGCCCCGAAGCCCACGATGGTCGGCTCGCAGGTCTTGCCGATCGCGGCGCATCTCACGTCGCTCCTCTCGGACCTCACGTCGGTTCTGCCTACGATTCTGACGATCGGCACGGAGGTCCCGCCGATTCTGTCGAAGATCCTGACCGGCGTGCCGCAGGTGCTGCCGATCCTGCTGGAGTTTCCCGGCACTGGTCCCCTTCCGTTCATCCACTCGCAGTTGTTGACGGTCATGACGAACCGCGCTTTCATCCTGCCGCAGATCCTGCCGGTCTGCCCGGATATCCCGGTTGTCTTGGGAGAGGTCGCGACGATCGCTGCGTAGCTCGCGATGGTCTTGTCGCATCTCGCGCCCATCGTGTCGCCAATCCAGGCCCTCCTGGCTGAACTCATCCTCGGGGAAAGCAGCTTGGGCGGGGATGGGTTCGCTGCTGAGCACCGCCAGCACCATACTCATTGGTAAGACACGTCGGTAAGTCATGGCCGCTCCCTCATTAGACAGTGAACCGCCCGGCGTCTGGTCGTGATAAGTATAGCAAAGGTCAAATCGAACTTTACGCGGCTTGATTGCTTCTTCCGGAGGGAAGCCTTTTGTAAATCGCAGGTTGGACGGGTTGATTCCTACCGCGGGCTCATAATTGGTCGGGAACTCTCACCTCCTTTCAATGAACTCATGTATATTTCGCTCCGTGGATAGGGCTCTCGAAGCACTGCAATGCCGACGGGGGTAGCTCAGCCCTCTGCCGCAGGCCAGGATGTGAGGGTTTTTTGTATCAACTCAAACGGGAACGAGCCAAGGTCCGCAAGTTCTCAAACGATCAACAGATTGCAGAATTGAGAGGATATCCGTGACCTTCACAATTGATACGATGATCCATCTGCTCCGCATCGCCAACATCGCGATGTTGTTTCTGTACACACTAGGATTCATCATCCGAGTTCAACCAGAAATGAGTAGATTGTCAAAGGGAGGCGCGACGCCTTTGATTGCTTTCCTCGTCGTCACATTGCTTGTGTTTGTTCTTCACGTTCTTTCGCTGTCTTACGCTTGGCGGGGGTTAGGTTCAACCAGTATAAGGGTTGTGCAGAGCGCGTGGCGTCTCAACATAATCCTGATCCTATTCAGCCTGTATCAGATCGTCAGTTCACTGCTGAACAACACGGAAGAGCTTCTTTCCAACCCGCTCTTCACCCTCTTGGTCGTCCTCAATGTCGTTGCACTGAAAAAACGTAAATCTATGTTGACAGCGATGCCTGCCACCCAGGGAACGGGCACTCCGCCGGCCTAGTGAAGATGTTCGCATCTTGTGCTACAAACCGAATAAAGGACCCGATCCCGATCTACCGTGACGGATAACTATCGATCGGGATCATCAGGTGGGCATAGGGAGTTCCGGCCCACATGACCCATGGGCCGCCGTTTTTCGAGTGAGTCGGCAAGCTTTTCAACGTTTCCACATCGGGCACAAGAACCATGATGTGGGCACCGAGGTTATCGACCCAATCATCCCCCGGCTTCGGTTCGGTCGCGTACGGATCAGTATTACTCACCGGGTGGTCGCCCTGGAGCATGTATGAAATTCCTATTTGAGTATAGGTGGGCTTCTTCTTGTTCTTCAACGCATCCATAAAATGACGCCATGATTCGTTCATACATATGGAGTCTGTTCCTGCCGTATGAGGATCATCGGGCAAACACATCCATCCATTGCTTCCAATGCGGACCACTTGTCCGTCTCGATTGAGAATAGTGGCATTCTTCGACAATGACGATGGCGCGGCCCGTTCAGCTCCCATCGACTCGGCCGCCTGACGAACCGCATCACGGCGCGCCCCTCCTTCGCCGAGGACCAACGACGGTGACAGTGCGACGATCACGGCCATGATCAATGCTCCGGCCGGCACAATCGTGGATGTCCTCTCCCGCATCATGGGCTTCTCCTTTCTCAGTAGGACGGCAACCAACCGGTGATATCCTAAGCATTCGAAGATTGGGAGTGCAATGAAAAAGGCACAGCGCGATAATAGCCAGAGTCGATGCAGATTGCGTGAAACACAAAGGCCGGGGCACAAATAGCGCCGCCCTTTCTAAACCACCCTTTCCTCTTTCCCCGTCCAAGGGGTGCAAAGTCTATCTCTCCCCCTCCC
>JACZCY010116120.1_pt1 | contig 10203 bp, 10 predicted proteins | sample 8641821 | NCBI WGS metagenome assembly JACZCY01 (sample SAMN15324609, study PRJNA640507) | soil metagenome | isolation source: intercropping sugarcane | place: China: Luxin town, Laibin City, Guangxi Province | collected 2019-07-25 | depth 10cm m | reverse complement strand
TGAAGTAGTGCATTGCTTCGGTGACAGCGATGGCGAGATGGCGCGTGTACTCACCAAGCTCTTGCTCCGCAATCAGCCGCCCTCGCCGCTCGGCGTCGAACGCCATCACCGCCATCATGTGACGGATATAGGATTGAAGACCGCTGTTCTCGCCGTAATCGCTCGCAATCAAGACCGCGAGCATCTGCTCTTCGGGAATCAGGCCGTCCCACGGCGTTCGGCGATAGCCGCATTCCACTAACCGCTGCTGTCGGTCAACAAAAGCCCGCCGTTCCACGGGATCGGACAACTGCTGATCGAGCCGATCATCTACCCAGCGGAAATAGGCGTACGCCCGATAAGCGTCGAGGATCCGATCCCGATCCACCAGAAACCGAACGGTGTAGTACGCCTGTTTACTCGCAGCTTTGGTGATGCGTGCTGGCAGCGTCATAGTCAATTCGCAATGCTGTTCGCTCGTCGTTAGTTGCGCGCGGCTGCTGTCAATGGGTGCTGCTATCCGCGAATGCCGCTTCACTACGGTATGTTGTGACATCTGCCTCTCCTCTGCGCTGGCCTAACCATGCAGGTTCCTCGCTCCAGCCCTCATGTCCTTACCGCCACCGTATCCGTTAGCCACCTCATGGTGGTCACGATTTCTCGAGAAAATGTCTCATTGGCGTCTCATCTCTTGCAGCAAGGAAGGCAGCGCTCAATGTAGCTGGCTAGCCCGGATCGGTTTCTCAGCCTGGCTTGCGGGTAACCGATTCTGATGACCTGCTATGCCTGGGCGGTTCCTGGGGGCGTCTATGCCATCCATTGCCACATACCGAGCCCCCTCATGAATCCCAGTCAGTCCGCTAGTGAGAAGGGCGGTCTAATTAGCCTGTCTAATTACGCTGGTCGAAGATCAGAAGCGCTTCCCAGAGAGCGCGAACCGCCTCAATAAGGAATACGCGCCTTATCTGTGAAGGGTGGGGCACCTGCAGTGGCGCAATGGTCTTCTCGCGCTGCCACTTGTTCGGCGCATACCTGAAGAAGGGGAAGGCGATTTTCAAAAGGTCGCCTGGCTGTGATTTGGCTGTGATATGACGCCACCGTTCTCGTGATGGCACCGTGACGAATCCCGCTTATTCTGCTGATATGAGAGGTGAGGCGCTTTAAAAGGGCCATGCGATTGGGGCATGGAACTCGGCATTCGGCATCATGCGCAGTCACCTGAGTAGTCAGGATTCAGGACGGGGAGAAAGAAGGGGTTGTCATGACTAGGTCTATCAGATGGCGCATTATCATTCTGCAAATCGTCGTGTTGCTCGTCTTCGTCTTCGGCTCCGGCGCCGCATTCTACGCCAACAGTTTCACCAATGACCAGATTCACCAACAGCTCGCCCCGCAGCAGATCTACTTCCCGGTGAGCGCCCAGGCGGGACTGCCCGCTGACCTGAAGGCGTACGCGGGCCAGCAGGTGCTCACGGGCGAGCAGGCGCACGCCTACGCCGACAAGTACATCGGTCTGCACCTCAAAGAGATCGGCCAGGGCCACCCGTATTCCTACTGGAGCGCCCAGGCGATGAAGGCGACTGACCCGGCGGTCAAGGCGAAGGATCAGGGGATCGCGGACACGCTCTTCAAAGGTGAGACACTGCGCTCGATGCTGAACCAGGCGTGGACGTTCTCGGTCATCGCGCAGATCGCCTTCTATGCGGGCATCGCGCTCGCCATTGCCGCCCTGGTGACGCTGGGCACACTGATCTTCGAGGTGGCCGAGATGGTCACGGGCCGTGAGAGGGTGGAAACGGTCGAAGCAACGCGAACTACAGGTCCTGAGCCTGTCGTAGCGCGTTAATCTACAGGCGCTCGCTCGCTGACACAGCATTGCATCAGGCTCCCCAGCCTTAGTTGGGGAGCTTTCTTGTCGTGCTTCAAGTATTGATGACTTTGATGTATGGCAGCTTCACCGTGAACGTTGAGCCAACGCCCAGTTCGCTCGTCACCGTAATCTCGCCGCCGAACGAATCACTGATATGGCGCGCCAATGCCAGGCCCAATCCGGCTCCGGCGTGACGGCTATGGCGCCGCGCAGGGTCGGCGCGGTAGAAAGGCTCGAAAATATGCGGGAGATCCTCGGGGGAGATGCCTTTGCCGCTGTCCGCAACGCGCAGCACCGCAGCAGGCGCGCGGCCTGACTGTACGGCGACACTCACCAAAATGCTCCCTCCAGAGGGGGTATAGGCCAGCGCGTTCTCCAGGAGAATGAGCAGCAACTGGCGCAGGCGATCAGCGTCGGCGCGCGCCATCACCGGGGCGTGCTCGGATGCGTCTGTCTCGGCGAGCGAGAGGCTTAGTCCGTGGGCGTCGGCCTGGGGACGTAGTCTGGTGACGCAGCTCTCGGCGACCGCCCCCAGGTCTACCGCCTGCGTCGAACCGTCCTGGCCCTCGCGCTCTGGCCTAGCAAGCGCCAGCAAGTCGCGCACGAGCCGCGTCATATAATCCACCTCATCGGTGATCTCGTCCACATCCTCGGCTAATTCTTGCCTGGTATCTTGGGGCGCGCTGTCGTGCGGCGTGGCCGCGCGCCGCAGATGGCGGCTGACCAGTTAGGCCTGCGACCGCACAATCGCCAGCGGTGTCCGCAGTTCATGGGAGGCCGCCGCGACGAATCGCCGCTCGCGTTCATAGGCCGAGCGCGTCGGCGCGAGCGCGCGATCCGCCAGCAAGAGGCTGACCAGGGCGGTCAAAATCAACATTCCAGCCCCAACGAGCAGTAAGGTCATCAGCAGGCCATGGAGTTGCCGCGAGCGACTGGCCAGCGAGACGCCAATCTGCAACGCGCCCATCACCTTGCCATGATCGTTGATTGCGCTCGTATAGAGGCGGAAGGCATGTTCATCATCGCCGACGGTAACAAGGGTGCTGCTTACGCTTCCGGAGAGGACCGGCCGCGCGGCCGCCAGGTCGGGCAGCCCCAGCGCGCGTACATCTCCTGGATCGGCGACGACTTTTCCCTGGGTGTCGAGCAAAACAGTGAAGACATTGGGACTGGACGGCTCGTACAGTTCGCCTGAATCGCCATCGCCCGGAGAGTCTGTGGAGTGGCCGGATTCGCGCAGAAGGTCGAGGTTGCGCGCGGTATCGTGGTTGGCGCGATCAACGACATCCTGGGTGATCTGCTGGTCGGTGATCTGCGCCTCCCAGGCATAGACCGCAAGGGCCATGACCCCAATCATGGCCGAGACGACCAGCAGATTCATCACCAGCAAGCGGCGGCGCGTTGCGGCGAAGGGGCCACGCGCCAGCGCAAGGATGGCAAGGATGCGCATGCCTTGCTCACCGCCTCTCGCCGGGGGCGCGCATGGCATAGCCAACGCCACGCACCGTGTGGATGAGCTTGTGCGCCGCGCCGAGATCAACTTTGTCGCGCAGGTAGTGAATATAGGCGTCGGGGACGTTGCTTCCCGCATCGGTTCCATCGGGCCAGATGTGCGTCATCAACTGCCCGCGCGACAGCACATGGTTCACATTGCGCGCTAAGTATTCGAGCAGTGTGAATTCACGCGCGGTGAGGGGAATCAGTCGCGCGCCGCGATGGACCTCGTGCCGGAGTAGGTCAATGACGAGATCGCCTACCACAAGCTGGGCAGTTCCTTCAGCAGGGTTATAGCCGTGCGGACGGCGGGCCAGCGCGCGCAACCGCGCCAGCAGCTCCTCGAAGGGAAATGGCTTCGTCAGGTAGTCGTCGGCGCCTGCGTCTAATCCCGCCACTTTGTCCTGGGTGGCATCCAGCGCCGTTAGCAGCAGAATCGGCGTCTTCACACCTGCTCGGCGCAGATCACGGCAGAGCGCGATACCATGGCGTCCGGGTAACAGCACATCCACGATCAGCGCATCGAATGCCTCTGGTGTCGCTGTGACAAGTTCAAACGCTTTATCGCCCTCATAGAGAGTCGTGACAGTGTGGCTGTCATCTTCGAGGTTGCGCGCATAACTCCGCGCCAATCGCACCTCATCCTCAACCAACAAAATACGCATCGCCCATGCCTCATCCTGGAGATCCAGCACACTGCACAGCTTCACGACTTATCGCATTGTATCATCGCAATTTCTTCATCCTGGCCATGGCGCGATGAGAGTTTTCACATCAAGCTTTAAGGGACCTTTAAGAATAGGCCCATATCGTCGGAATAACGTGACGCTGTACGCCCATATCCTTTCGCAATCCAGAGCGTCTTCATTTTCAGAACATACTGTGCGATGGAGCAATGAAACAAAGTCCTTCGAGCCGACAACAACAACAGCAACAAGCCCGGCGATCTATCGCTAGCGGCAGACCAACATCTTCAGGTGCGCGCTCGGCCCGCTCTGAGGCGAACATCGAGCCATGGCAGCCGACATCGCTGACCGCGTTGATGCTGGCTCCGCTTCGGCTTTTTCTCGGTATTACCTTCGCCTACGCAGGGATCCAGAAGCCGACCGATCCACAGTTTTTCGCTCCGAACTTGCCTGGATACATCGGGCGGCAGATCACTGCATTCGCCGCTGGCTCCCCTCTGCGCGCCCTGCTTCTTGGAGTGGCGCTGCCACACGCCGCATTGTTCGGCTCACTCGTCGCCTGGGGCGAGCTAGCCATCGGTGTTGGTGTATTAGTCGGCCTGCTCCTGCGCCCAGCGGCATTCTTTGGCACACTTCTCAGCCTGCTCTTCTTTCTCACAGCGAGCTGGCGCGTGCATCCGTACTTTTACGGCTCGGATATCGTGTTTCTCTTTGCCTGGCTAACGCTGCTGCTCGCCGGACCCACCTCGGGAGGATGGTTTGCGCTCGACACGCGGCTGGCGGCATGGATCGCCTCACGCATCCCTGCTGAATCGTTCGGTCGCTTTGAGCGGTGGGCCAGAGTGGTGTTTGGCGTGCAGCCGCCCACAGTAGAACAGCTCACAATCCACAGGAGTCCGCAGGGGCATGGAGGGCGTAGTGGTCGCTATAATCGTTTTGCGGCTACGACTCGTCGCGACTTCCTGCGGGGAACATTTGCAGGTGTGGCCGCAACGCTTGGCGCAGTGCTTGCCATCACGCTCTTCAGCAAAGGCGGCGCGAGTACTTCGCAACCAGCGGTGCCCACGGGCTCAACAGCGACAGCGGTAGGCGATGCGCCAGCCACCACAACTGCTACCGTTGCGGCGTCCGGTGGTACATCCATTGCAACCGCCAGTCAGATACCCATCAACAGTTCCGCGTCATTCACGCTTCCTTCCAACGGCGATCCTGGCGTACTGGTGCATCTCGCAAATGGCAGTTTCGTCGCCTATGACGCGACCTGCACGCATGCTGGCTGCCCGGTGCAGTACGATCCTTCGAGCAAGCTGCTGCTCTGCCCATGCCACGGAGCGGCATTCGACCCTGCGCATGGCGCAGCGGTTGTTCAGGGGCCAGCCGATATGCCGCTCGCGACTGTGCCAATACACACGGATAACGCTTCTGGCGCCATTACAGTCAGCGGCTGAGCGGTATTCCACAGCTCCGCGTGTAGCTCGTCCACAATGGAACGCAGCGAGGTGTTTCAATTCATGCCATCTATCCGCCTTGCCGAATTGCATCCGATCATCGTTCACTTCCCGATTGCCCTGCTCTTCACCAGCGTCGCGCTCGATTTTGCGGCGGTCATACTCCGCCGCGCTAGTCTCGTAGAGGGAGCTACGTGGACGCTTGTGCTTGGTACGCCGGGCGCGCTGGCGGCGCTCGCTTCCGGGTGGCTCAGTGAGAAGGATGTCAATGCCGCCCTGGCCGGGGATCTGTTGCACCTGCATAAGGTCTGCGCTGTGTTAGCGTCGGTCGTCTTCGGCGCGCTATTTCTGCTGCGGCTGGCGTGGCAGTCGCCGCGCTTGCTGGGGTGGCTCTGTACGGTGTTTCCACAGACGAAGCTACTTGCATCCGCCCAGGCGCGTGTACAGTCGCTGCTGCCGTTGGCCTATGCGAAATCCCTCCCGCGTAGTGTCGTGACCGCCTACCTCTTGCTGAGTGTTGTCGGCGTCGTCTTGCTTGGGCTAACAGGTTACCTCGGTGGCGCGATGGTGTATGACCGCGGCGTTGGCTTGCCATTTCCATAGGAGGCACGTAACGCACCCCATAGGCCGTATGCGGAATGCGGCGCGATATCTCCGGTCGGCTGGTCGGTGGGTTGTGGATCCTGCGAACCTCTTTCCTCCTGCATTGTGACGCCCACGTGCGATACGCGCGGTGCGCAGAGACTCCTCTGTGAGGTCGGCGCAGTATGGTGGACATGAGGGAGCCACTCTGGGGGAGAGCTCCCAAGAGGGAAGGAAGCAGGAGAGCATGACAAAGACAACCATTACGAGGCTGTGGGTCGCGGGGTTGATCGTTCTGGTCGCAGGGCTGCTGGTCGGCGGAGTGAGCCTCGGCCTGATGCTCACGCTTGGAGGCAGCTACACGCCAGCGCCGTCCGGGAACGGCTACGATTTTGTCCCCACAGTCAATGGCTTCTTCTGGACGACCATTGGGTTCATGATTGTGGGGTTCACAGTGGCTGCAGCAGGCGGCATTGTCCAGTTGGCCGCCTGGATCGGAGCGCTCGTCAACACCTATCAGCTCGAGGATAAGGCCTGGTTCATTGTGCTCCTGGCTGGCGGGCTGCTCGGATTGGCATTTGGGCTGATGGGGTTCGCCGTGATGGTAGCGTATCTGGTCGCCGGGCCGGATGGAATGCCGACTCGACAGTTACGCGCGCCGCTGCCTGATACACCTCATACGCCTCAGCCTGCGGCGCACGCGCAGGCGCAGTAACGTGCAACCGGAGCCGGGGCTTGGTTATGTGGACTGTGCGCCCTGCAGCCGACCTCGGCTCACGGTATTCGAATGAGAGGCGACCACCATGAGAAGCCTTGTGATCTATGCGTCACGCTATGGCAACACCCGTAAAATCGCGGAAGCCATTGCCGAGTTGCTGTGTACACGCGGCGAGGTAGAATTGCTCCCGGCGGATGAGGTATCTGCCATCTCACCAGAAGGGATAGATCTCCTCGTGGTCGGCGGCCCCACTGAAGTTCACCAGATGACGCCGCCAATTGCTCAGCTATTCGACGGTATGGCGCATGGTTCACTCCGAGGGATGGCGGCGGCGGCCTTCGATACGCGCATCCATGTTGCACGCTGGCTCAGTGGTTCTGCTGCTGTTGGTATCTCACGGAGGCTTCGCCGGTTAGGAGCGCGGATGATTGCGCCCGAGGAAAGCTTCTTCGTCGCGGGGAAAGCAGATCCCGCGGCAGGCGAGACGCCGGAGCTTCTATCTGGCGAGCTGGAGCGCGCCAGGGTATGGGCTGCTTCGCTTATCGACACGGTAAAGACATCAGCATCGTCAGCGACCCGTGAGGCGATCTGAGCGGAAGGTCACCTTATGGAAGGCGCGGAACGTACCGCGCCTCCCACAACTTCGCATGCCACTAACCGACTGCTCCCCATTGAAGATGTAGGGTGACGCACCGATACGCGGATATTTTGTGGTGCGAACGGAGAAGGAGTAAAATCATGCATCCGCCCATCACAGCACATCAGCCAATTGCGACCCGACCACCAATCGATGAGGTTCATGCCAACATTGCAGATCCCGGCTGGGGCTTGTTGTATAGAATCGCTGGAGCAGCAGCCCTGATCTCAGTGGGGTTCATAGGTGTTGCGGTTATAGTCTTCATCGCCAACCCGCCGCCCAGTACCATCACTGAATGGTTCGCACTCTTCCACAAGAATGCGGTGATTGGGCTGCTCGACAGTGACTTGATCATGTTAGCGAGTTTCGTGCTCATGAGTGTGATCTATCTCGCGCTCTACGGTGCGCTCAGACGAGCCAACGAACCATTCATGCTATTGGCTCTGATTTCCGGTGTAACAAGTGTTGTCACATATGTCGCGGCCAATCCAGCGTTCAGTATGCTTGCTCTCAGCTCGCAATATGCGAGAGCCTCATCGGAGGCGGAGCGATTGCAGGTTGTTGCAGCAGGGCAAGCCGCGATTACCAACTGGCAAGGCAGCGCCTTTGATGTAAGCTACCTGCTCGCCGCCATTGCCATGCTAATCATCGCAGCGGTCATGCTACGGAGCTCCCTCTTTGGCAAAGCCACCGCATCGTTTGGGTTGCTGGTAGGCATTCTGGGACTCGTCCCTGCGACGGCCGGAGTAGTAGGGATTGTCTTCTCGCTCATTTCGCTTGTGCCGACAACTGTTTGGCTCATCCTCATCGCTCGGCGATTCCTGCAGCTTGGCAGCACATCCTGACGTGATGGCGCCGTCACCTGGAGGTAGTGATTGGCCATCGCCAACAGCGTGGGGTGGCCGAGCAGCGTTTAGGGACGATTTGATCGCGGCGCGCCAGCAGGTACCCGCACGCGTAGGTACAGCTCAGCAAGCGCCGGAGAAGATGTCGTCTGGCGCGTCGTCGAAGAGTGGCCAGCCAAGCGCGTAGTCCAACCTGACGGCTACCTCGGCCTGCTGGCCACGCAGTTCGGGTTAATACTCTATCAGAGTAGATCGTCCTCTCGCGCCCAGACGCGCTTCCTCCTCAGTCTGGCCGACGACCCAGCACCTTGTAGCACATGAGCTTGTTTGCGCATTCGCACCTACTCATGGCTCAGGACGTAGTCTCGCTTGGCTCCCGCACGCGCCGCTTCCTGCGATCAATCGGTCGGGGCGCCTTCACCCGCGGCTTCTTTGTCGGCGCCCGGTTCAGCGCCGCCGAGTCGAGGCCATCCACAATCGAGACGGTATCCGCCTGCACGATGTCCATCTGTGAGACCGCCGCGACGTAGTGCTGAGTCATGGTGAGCGTCGAGTGCCCCAACAGGCTCTTCAGCGCGAACGGGTCACGATGGCGCATCAGGTGCAAACAGGCAGCGGTATGGCGGAGCAGATGGGGATGCAGCCGTGGTACACCTGCCCGCTTGCCCATGCGCTTGATTGCATGGTCGAGCGCCGTCACACTAAGTGGGTCACCGGCTCGCGCGGAGAAGATGCCTCGTTCGGTCTGCACCGTCTTGCAGGTGAGGAAGACGTGCTGCTCGGAGGGCACCACAGGTTTGCGCCAGTGGAGGAGGTAGAAGCGCAGGGACTTAGCAGCCCGTGCGCCAATCCTGACGGGACGCATTTTCTTGCCCTTGCCGAGCACCATGGCGTACCCCTCATCGAGATGGATCTGGTCAAGGGTGAGTCCGCAGAGTTCGCCGGCGCGCATACAGGTATCGAGCAGCACGAGGAAGATCGCCTGGTCGCGGGCGCCGATCTCGGTTCGGGGGTTGAGGGCGCCGACGATCTGGCCTATTTCTTCCACGGACAAGATGTCCTGCACTATCCTGGTCGTCTTGGGCGCCTTCATCCGGCCCAAGACATGCTCACGCGTGTAGCCCTCGGCATACAACCACGAGGCAAAGCCTCTCAAGGCGCGGACGTACGAGTTCACCGAGTGATCCGACAGCAGCTTGTCCTTCGGCAGCATGTATGGATGATACTCCCGCGCATGCTGCTGTTGCAGATCCAAGACGTAGCGTTGCGCCAACTCGGCGGTGAAATTGGCAAGTGTGGGAGCCAGATCCCGGCTCGCCAGCCACTCACCGTAGCGCCGTATTGTGCCGGTGTACCATATGAGAGTCTGTTTGGAAGCATTGGCCGCCGCCTTCTCATGGGCAAGTAACTCGCCCAGGCGGTCCAAGGTGAGGTCATTTTTGCTCATCCGTTCCCACTTCGTCTTTCCAACGGTCGTGGAGCCGGACGCGTCGGAACTCTGCGTACTGCGCCGTCGTCGCGCATTCGGCGTACTCGCCGTGATATACTTCGTACGCTGAGTTGGCTTCTCGTTGATGGAAGTAAGGGTAACGCGCCCGTGTATGTCTGACCGTGCCGTCATCGTGGCACCACTCCTTCTCGGCCCTCAAATGCGTGCCGTGTGCACGCCAGGGCAATGGATGGACGATGGGGCTTGCTTGATGGCTGCCTGGAGGCATGCTGCTGGGCTCCTGCTAGGCCAATCGAGGGCCCGTGAAGGTCCCAACCGGCTCGAGCAGCGCACAAGCAAGACGTCAGGCAATTGACGCGACCAATTTAGACGCGACGGCGCCCACGGCAAAGCCGCACGTCAACCGCCTCCGCGGCAAGCGGGCGATGAGGGGAGTGCGCGTATTGCTTCCCAAGCAATGGGTCGCGGGTTCGAATCCCGTCTCCCGCTCCAGA
>JACZCY010144918.1_pt1 | contig 10226 bp, 12 predicted proteins | sample 8641821 | NCBI WGS metagenome assembly JACZCY01 (sample SAMN15324609, study PRJNA640507) | soil metagenome | isolation source: intercropping sugarcane | place: China: Luxin town, Laibin City, Guangxi Province | collected 2019-07-25 | depth 10cm m | reverse complement strand
GGGCCAACCCATGCTCGACGGCAAATTCCAAGAGGGCGACTTCCGTGGGATCGCCGGTGACGATGGTGTGTCCGTCGGGTCGTCGGACTCGCTTGGCGTTGTGGCAATGGAGAAGGACGTCAAAAAACGGGCGCCATTGCTCGGCGTCAGCGGTGCTGACCAGCCGTCCGCGGGTGAAGAAACAGCCCTCTCGCGATTCGATGATGAGTCCATCGGCATAGAACCGATCCACCTTCATGCGGTTTTCCGTCAACGTTCCGGTCTTATCCGTGCAGATCACGGTAGTACACCCGAGCGTCTCAACGGACGGTAAGTGCTTGATCAACGCATTGCGTTTGGCCATGCGTTGACTGCTCATAGCGAGGGCGAGAGTGACGGTCGGAAGCAGTCCTTCGGGGACGTTCGCCACGATGATCCCGATGCCGAAGATGGTGCTGATCCAGAAGCCCAGTCCTGTCCAGAGGCCGATCACAAAAAATGTGGCTCCAATCGCCAGCGAAATCGCGGCAACGATTCGGGTGACCTTGATGATCTCTTTCTGAAGAGGGCTGAGGCCGGTCTCCACCGTTGTCGTGAGATCGGCGATTTTGCCGAATTCCGTGCGCATGCCCGTGGCAAACACGACGGCCTGTCCATGCCCCGATAGGATTGTGGTTCCAGCGAAAACAAGGTTCGGAAAATCGAGCCAGTGCCCGTCCTCTGTGGCTTCGGCCGTCCGCCGTTTCGGTTTCGATTCGCCGGTCAGCGCCGCATTATCCACTCGCATTCCTGTGGCTTCGATAAGACGCGCATCCGCCGGTACCCGCTCGCCTTCTTCCAAGATGAGCACATCGCCGGGCACGATTTCGCTGCGCGCGGCTTCGACCGATTGCCCGCCTCGGGTGACCCAGGCTTTGTCCGGTAACAATCGGTGGAGGGCTTGCACGGCCCGTTCTGCCTTGTATTCCTGGAAGAATGCAAAGCCGGCATTGATCACGATGATTCCCAGAATCGCCCAGCCCAGAGTCGCCATACCCTCACCGGGTCGCATGAAGTCCGCCGCAAAGGATAGGCTGGCGGCGATCCAGAGCAGAACGGCAAGGAAGTGGGTGAAATGACGAAGGAGACCGCGAAGAAGCGAGAAATGATCCGGTTCGCTGAGAACATTTCGTCCGTATTGAGCCAACCGCCGCCGTGTCTCATTCGATGAGAGGCCGCTGTCGCTGCTTTTTAGTCTCTTCAGGACCTCCTCTGTCGAGAGTCGGTGAATGTCGTGGTATGAGAAGTCAGGCACGTGCGTCTCGCACAATGAGCACAGAACAGGGAGCGTGCCTCAGCAGACTTTCGGACACACTTCCGAGATAGAGTCGCTCGCTTTTCGTCAAATCGCGGGAGCCGATCACCAGCAGCTGATCATGGTTGACCTCGACATATTTCACAATGGTGTCGGTCACGTGGTCCATCTGCACCTGAGTCACGACCGAAAAGCCGCCTTTAATAAACTCGTCACGCAGGGCATTGACCAACGTGGTGGCCCGTTCCATGAGCGGTCGTTTCAATTCTGCCAGTTGCGCTTCGGAGAGGTAGCGCGCAGCGAGGTCTGTGACGGGACTTTCCACCGATGTCAAGATCGTGACCGTGGCGGATTCCGGCAGCATGCGGGACCGAAGAAACCGGGCGGCGGTGCGCGACGCTCTGGAGTCATCTACGGCGAGGGCGACACGGAGCAGCTTGGTCACAGGCTGTTTCACGACCAACAGGGGACAAGGAGCCGTCGCTGCCACCTGGCGAGAGACACTGCCCAGCAAGAACCCTTGAATATCGCTCAAGCCGCGCGATCCCATCAGGATGAGATCGGCCTTCAGCCGCCGGGCTGTCCTCACAATGGTATGGGCGGCCGGACCATGCGTGAGGATAGTCTGGAATTTTGTGCGTGGTCCGGTTGCTGCCTGTCCAAGGGCGAGTCGGGCCGATCGCACGGCGTCGCGCAATACGATGGCGCCGGCCTTTTCCATAGCGGCTACGGCGCGCTTCGCCGCGACGGGGTTCTTGTTCTTGGCGGCCTGGAGGGCCGGCTGGTCGACGATGTGCAGGAGCGCCACATGCTCGGGTTCTCGATCGGCAAGAGCCTCGAGCGCTTGTACCCCCCACTGTGAGTGGTCCGACCCATCGACTGCACAGAGAATCCGCATAATCGATTTCCTCCCTGGGTAATGGTCAATATGCAGTAACGGTTTCGGGTATTAGAACTGCATCGGATGTGCCTGTGGCATGGAGGGTCATGGAAGAAGAATTGGTCATCTTTTGAAGAGATATGCATGTTCCCTGTGTTGTAATCCGATGGAAGGTTGCGGCGTTTTGCAGCATAAGACAGGTGACTGGCTGTGGTGATTAGCGCCAGTCGACCGAGTCTTCTTTCGCGTGAGAAGTACTCCTCAGCTCATCGAAGAAGGGCAATTTACTTCAGCAGTGAAATGACAGTCACCGCTATGGATGGATCAAAGGAGGGAGTAGAAAATCGGCGAATGATCTATCTTCGCTGGAAAGAGGATTGGACATCGGTCGCTCGGATCATCGACGGCTGACACATGGGCAGTGAAGTAAGACAATCGGTAAGGAGGGGAGATGAATAAAACGAGGAGGGCCAAAAAGAGGACCAAGGTGGTCAAGGTCAAAGACTTTGATTCCATGACCGTCGGCCAGGTGATGGAGGAAGAAGTGCAATGCGTCCGCCTGAGGACGAAGGGGGACATGATTGCCACGCTGATGATCGAGGGATTCGGGGCCGTGCCGGTGGTGGAGAACGGCCGGAGACTGACCGGCATCGTCAGCGAGCATGATTTATTAGGCGCCATCGACGATGGTTACCAACTCGGTACAGTCGCGGCGAAAGACATCATGACCTCGAATCCCTATTCAGTAAGGGCTGAAACGACGCTCGGAACCTTGGTGCACGTGCTGCGCGCAAGCGATCTCGTTCGTGTTCCCGTCGTGGACGCCAAGGAGAAGCTCGTCGGCATCATCGCAAGACGTGATGTCTTGCGAACGTATCTCGCGACGGGTGGGAAACGACAACAGTGAGGAGCTTATGAGACAGACTGAATTTTTCATGAAAGCCGCTGATCCGAAGACCTTGACTGTCGGTCAGTTGATGCAGGATGCGGTCACACGATGCACATCGCACACCGATGCTTCGACGATCGCCCACATAATGACCCATCGCAACTTCGGGAGCCTTCCGGTTGTGGAAGAGGATGGCACGTTGGTGGGAATCGTCACCGAATACGATCTGCTGCAAGTCATGATCGAGGGGCGCGATCTTCGGAAAGTGCTTGCTACGGAAATTATGTCGAGCCATCCCGTGACCGTGACGGAAGATCAAACACTGGCTCAAACGGCCGACCTGTTTCAGGACCGCTATCTCACCCGTGTCCCGGTGGTGCGGAATAATAAGCTGGTCGGAATTCTGGCCAGGCGGGATTTGTTGTTCGGATATATGAAAGCCTCGCAATATTGGTCGTGATTCCAAAAAAGTTGAGGTCCAGATTAATGTTGAGTCAGATCGGAGAGAAACCGCTCAATCGCTGAACGCCTGTTGCGCTGTATGCGTTCGGTGAAATGGCTATAGAAGGTCACCAGGCGAAAGGTTGAGGAGCAAGAAGCAATGGGCACCTAAATCAAAAATTATGAAAACTGAACTTAAGTGTAACTGCTGCCTCATCATCCCGCTATGGCGGCGGTAACGGACTTGGGATCGGAATGCCCCCACGATCGACGAGACTGTGCGGCCAGCAGACGCGACAGCGCATTGCTGAGCCGGTCATGAAATCCGTGCGATAGACAAAAGATGTCACATTTTCGACGGGGGTGCCGGCAAGTAGGGTGAGTGGATTCTGTCCGCCGGCCGGCACAATGCCGAGGTTGAATTGGTATTGGGAGCCGTGGTCTTGTGGTATTTGGATGAAGATGGAATAGATGACTTGTCCCAGAGTAAAGGCCGTCGGTCCTTGTGCGCCGACCGCTAAGGTGGCTAATCTTGATCCATCTGGATCGACACTGAAGTGCACGTACTGCTGACTCGCGGTGTCGTAGGTCGAAAACAGCACCCGGCCTTGGGGTGTAACCCCTTCGAAAGCCAAGGCGAACTGATTGCTCGATGAGGCCACGGCTAGGCGAACGGGTTGGCCGGCGCCGCTGGTGGGATAGCTCCAGAGCGATGTCGGTCCTCCACGCGTCGGGTCCACGGTATCAGGGTAGCGGCTCACGATGACCCAATCGTCAGTCGCACCCACGCATAGTTCATTGAAATTCCGTGGGCCGGGATTGATCAATGTCCGGGAGACGCCGTCATCGGTCATCAGATAAATACTCGCAAAGCCTGTCGGGATCCCATCGACCGGATAAAACCCCCGGGACGTCAGGAGAAGCCGGCCATTGGGCGTCAGACCGCAAAAACGGTCTTCAATCCATCCCAAATTGTGAAGAAACGTATTCAACGCCGCGGTGGCGAGTGAGGGGCCGGTGGTCGTACTAAACAAGCCGCCATTCGGAGCTGGACCAGGTCGTGACCAGATCATGCGATAGCCTGGCGTGATTGCCACATAGCGTGGCTCTTCGAAGACTCCCACCAGATGAGCTGGCTGAGAGCCATCATCATTGATACTGTTATACGAGTACCGATGCCCGTCCACCGCCACCTCGACATCCTGCTTCGCATAGATCACACGATTGTCCCACCCAATCGCCATAGGAAGTTCGTCGAGAGGAGTGGCCGAGATCGTAATCGGAGTGTCCGTCGGAGCCGCGTTGACCGCAATGCTATAGAGATCATGGTTCGTCACACTGACCGTCACGCCGAAGATCACCATATTGTTGCCGGTGACGCCGAAACAGGCTTCATCGGCTGGTGTGACCCGTACCGGAGTCATTCCCGTTCCATCTTCATTCACCACATAAATATCGCCTCCGCTCGTCGTTTGCCGGGTAAAGACAATGCGACGGTCGGTCGTCACTCCGCAAGCGGTCTCCTCATCCGGGCTCTGAGCTAATACGGCGCGGTTCGATCCATCCTCGCGGACTACGTAAAGATCCTTCTGCCCGTTCAGGAGGTTTGCATGCTGGTAGATGATGCGACTGGGTGTGCAGGCCGAGAGGGTCAGTATTGTCACAGCAAATGCCAGTAGTGGGATCACGGTGTCTCTCCTCTTGTAAGCGTCACAAAAGAACGGTATCGAATACTTGGTCATGATAGGGGGGAAACTCAACTTCTATGCCGCCGTCAATATGAATATGATTGGATTTATGTCGTCACTTTTTGCAGAATGGCGCCTGCGTCGATGAAAGGTGCGCTGTCTAATATGCCACGCGGCAAAGATTCGCGATCGACAAAAGGATACACCCCCGACAAAAAGACACACTTCAAAAAAGACATAGAAAGAGTCCAAATGGATTACAAGGAGGCATGGTACGAACATGAAAACTCTCATCATCGTGGCTCGTGATTCAATGTTAAGTGACTTGGAAGAGCTTCTACACAAGAATGGTGTCAAGGCATACACCATACTGAGCAACGTCATGGGTAAAGGGGTAACGGGGAAAGTGTACGGAACCTTTCTTAATCCTGCCGTCAATACCATCATTTTTGCAGTGCTCCCGCCAGACGAGGCGGATAGGGCGATCAGCGCTCTAAAAACACTTCACACAGAACGAAAGGATGCGACACACGGGCAACAACCTATTCCCCTCAAGGTGTTTTCTTTTCCCTGCGAAGAGCACGTGTAGCGTTGCGTGATACAGACTGCTTGGCAAGTGAAAGTTCTTCAAGTAGGTACTCGGCGAGGCGGAGGATGACCGACTGACCCAGCTGCCGCAAGGCCTCAGAATTTGCAATGTGGGACATGCTCGGGACCAAGGAGAAGGAGATGATCTGGGTTGAGAATACGACCCACCGCTTCAGGGATGGCTATGACTACTTCGGAAGATATCCGGAAAAAGTCCTCGCCTTCTTTGCGAAGTATATTATGTACGGTCGTGCTCCACGATGACGCAGTCACCTCCCGAGCATGCGCCTAGCCTCGGCGATCTCAGGGCGCGGGCTGTCGGCGTGCTCGGTCAACTCAAGCAGCCGCTTCGAGTAGTAGATTGCCTTCTGCCCATTGCTCGCTCGCTTGGCACTTTTGGCCGCTCCCGCGATCGCGCGATATCGATTCGGCTGCTGCTCAAGAACTTTTTCGAATTCAGCAAGCGCATCGGCCGGCATGCGGCCACGTTCGAGTGTCGTCGCCAACATCTCACGCGCCGGAACGATCGGCCCAGGCGTGACGACATTTTTCGCAATCGCATCCTCACGATCCGCCGCTCGGCGCAGCATTGCGATATCCGTATTGCGCTTGCTTTCCGCAAAAACCGTCAGTCCGCGTACCACCTCGGTCTGTATCTCGATCTGATCGGCCCAGTAACTCAATTTCATCGCCGCTGCCGCATCGCGAAGTTCGGTCAACCGCTTCACTTCGACGTTCGCCTTGGCCGGCTCTCCGCTCATTGCTGAACCAATACCGCGAGCGAACGCGTTGATCGCTTCAGCCTGAGGATATTTTTTCCATGGGTAAGCATCCTGCGCAGGATAGAGCGGCAAATTTGCTGCCTCTTGCCAAGCTGCGCATTCAAGCGCGATCCTCGCAGGAATGGCAGCATACGGATACGCGACCCCAATCAGGTCGAGCCCCTTTCTGGCTCGCTCCTGCTCCAAGACTTTTCGCGCCGCGAGATCCTGACCTAACTGCAGATGAGCATATACCATGTAGTCGGATGCATGATGCCCATCATGGGTGATCGAATCGTCGGCCGTCGCGGCCGCCCGACGATTTGTTTCAATGGACTCTTGCCAGAGACCCATGAGGGTAAAGATATGCGAGGGCATATGCAGCGCGTGAGGCGCGTCCGGCGCGATGTTCGCGTACCTCCTGGCAGCCTCGATCCCGTACTTCGCCAGCGGCGGATAGTCATAGCTGTGGATCAGGTAGTGCGCCACCCCAGGGTGGTTTGGCTCCCGGAAAAAGATCGGCTCGAGTAGCTCGGCGGCGCGCAATTGGTTGCTGTATTTCTTGTCAGCGGGATCGAAGTTCGCCGAGAGGAAAAGCGCATACAATACCGTCGCCTCACTGTCTTCCGGATATCGCTGCGCCAGTCGCGCCATCGTCGCTTCGAAGGCGCCGGCCCTTTCACGATAGTTCGTCTTGTCTAAGCCGTTAAAGAACACCTCGAGCACATCAACATAATCGCGCTCTCGCTGATTCTTGAGGCCAGCCTTGCGTGCGGCGTCGAGCAACACCGGCCCTTCAGTCATTGCTTTCGCGGACAGAGTGATCGGCCAGGCAAATGGGTTGTCGAGCATCGCGAGAGCCTTTACCCAGTGAGCCATTCCGCAAGTGGGATCGGCCTGGAGCACGCGGTCAGAAGTTGCAATGGCGCGCTGCCATTGAAAGGAGTGGTAGTACGCCATTGCCACGTTGAACTCGGCCTGGGCCGTAGTGTTGCACGCCACTTTGAAATGCACATCCCCAAGCTCAGCTTCGTGCGCACCTCCGTCGTGCGCTTTCGCAAACTGCACCGTCGTCAGCGCAAAGAGCGCCGATGCGAAAACCATGATTTTCTTTGTGGATTTCATTCTATCCTCCTCTGCTCTCGGCAATTCATCTAATCGGCGGCGCCGTCGTTAAGTTCGTCGCTCAGGCCACTGCCACATCCTGTCCGTGCAAGGGAAATAGGACTTCCTGATCGTTTAGGGCGTGCCTATTTTGCCGAAGTGAGACCGGGGAACGGATGGCTGATGGCTTGCGGGAAAGTCACGGTTTCGTTAGGAAACTCCTTCCCGTGTTGCCACAGGTGAGTCTGTTCAATTCCGTCCGGCCATGACGCCACCATCGACGTCCCAAATTGCGCCGGTCACCCACGCAGCGTCGTCGCTCAGTAAAAATTGGATAGTTCGCGCCACATCGTCAGCCGTTCCAATGCGCCCGATCGGATGGAAACTGTCGAATGTGGCCAAGGTCTCATCAACCTTACTTGGCTCGATGAAGGCCCGGTAAATCGGAGTCTTCACTACAGCCGGGGAGACCGCGTTGACACGAATCTTCTGATCCGCCAGTTCCATGGCCAAGTGTTGCGTGAGTGCATGCAATCCAGCTTTTGCCATCGAATAGGCGGAAGACGGCGTGGCCTTAATGGCCTGCTGGGCCCACATCGATCCGACATGCACGATAGAGCCGCCTCCGTTCGCCGCCATGTTCTTTGCCACGGCCTGTGAGATGAAGAAGAGCGCTCGATTCAGCTCTAAGTAGGCGTCATAGTCAGTCTGGGTATGCTCAACAAACGGCATGGGCTTAAAGTAACCTGCCGCATTCACCAGGTACTTGATATGGCGCCCATGGTTGCCGGCCATAGCAATGATGCGTTGGACCTGCTCCGGCTTGTAGAGGTCAGCTTGGAGAGTTTCAACGGGCCCGAGAGCGGATAGGACGCGGCGTGCCGACTCCAGCTTGTCGAGAGACTTGCCGACAATGGCCGTTGGTAGGCTATGCTCCGCCAACAGCTTTGCCGTGGCGAGACCGATGCCGCTCGATCCGCCGATGATCAAGGCATAGGGAGTATTTGACAGTTGCATGAGCGTCTCAATGGTTATTGTTTTTCTAGGATAGAAATCGTATCAAATTGCCACGCTGTATCAGGATGCCCCTGAGAAACACGAGCATTGCAATTGGTCCAAGCACCGTCTACTCCTACGTTTTCACGCGGTTTCGTATATACGAACATCGGGAGCCCCCTGCAGGAACGGCTGCAGCGCACCGGCGACGTCACGTGTGAATAAATCGCTGGCCACGTAAGACTGAGCATTGTTGACGGCATCGAAACGATGGAGGACTTGTACGTCTTCGTCTCTGATCAACAACTCTTTCGATTGGGCGCCTTTTACCTGTGTCAGGAAGGTCTCTCGATATTTCGTGTAAACTCCCGCAGCTGCAGTGCGATTGTGCTTCGCAACCTTTAGGGTGATTTCTAGGTAAGCCATCGTCTGTCCTCCTCATTCTGTGACGTAGTAATATGTCTGCATCGCCTGTATAAGGCTACCCGATATGGAGATTCATAGAGAAATTGTTTTGTCGCATATCATTTATTCAGAATGGCTATAAATTCTCATGCACCTGAGCCAGCTCCGTTTTGTGATGTCCGTTGCATCTAAAAGGTCATTCACGTCGGCAGCATCGGAGTGCTGCGTGACACAGCCGACGCTGTCGAACAGTATTGCTCAACTAGAGGCTGAGTTGGGTGCGCGCCTGTTTGTACGAACAACGCGCAAGGTTGAGTTGACACCTTTCGGCGTGCAAGTGTTGCCATACATTACTGAAGTGCTGAATGCGCAAGCCGTCCTCGTCAGTCAAGCGAAGGCCTTCCTCCATCCGGCGCAGCGCCTGATCCGCATCGGCACATCTCCACTACTAAATGCATCGATGCTCGGGCCGATTTTCGAGCCATTTCGTCGTGATAACCCCGATGTGGACATAGTCCTGCGCGAGATGAACATGGCTGATCTGCATCAAATGCTGGATCGGGGTCTGCTTGATTACGTGTTCGGAGTGACTGGAATTCGTAAAAAGCGGTGGCATACCGCATTTCTGTACGACGAGCCATTGCTTTTCATTCCGCGAGCATCGATACCATCAAGCGGTCCACGGCATGAGTCAGTCAATGTTAAGGACATCTCGAATGAGACGTATGTCATGGTGCCGGATGCATGCGGCTTGTCCCATGTCACTCGGGCGCTCTTTCGCAGCCAAAAGCGCAAACTCAAGGAATATCCCGGAGAAGCGATAAGCTATCAGGTCCTTCAAGACTGGGCAGCACTGGGTATCGGGGCAGCCATTTTGCCAAAGTCAAAGGTCACCGGAAATCAGCGCGCTGTCTATCCGATCAAGGATAAGACTGATCGGGAGGTCCGAATCACGTTCGAAGCGATCTGGTATCGAGACGAATCTCGCGCTCCTCACCTGCACGCGTTTGAACGGCATCTTTGTGAGGTGGTGCCAAACCTCGTTCGAGGAATGTCCCGTCACCCAACAAAACTGAGGCGTTCGTGATGCTCATTGAGCATGTCAGAAAAAGAATGGATCGAAGTATTTCCACTTCACGATCTTGGGGCGCTAGGATCTGTTGACATTCAGGCTTCCTCCGTCTTGTACTTGGTGCAGTGC
>JACZCY010058399.1_pt1 | contig 10382 bp, 8 predicted proteins | sample 8641821 | NCBI WGS metagenome assembly JACZCY01 (sample SAMN15324609, study PRJNA640507) | soil metagenome | isolation source: intercropping sugarcane | place: China: Luxin town, Laibin City, Guangxi Province | collected 2019-07-25 | depth 10cm m | reverse complement strand
TTGAAGTATGGAAGCGGACAGCGCGTGACTGTGCGTAGCGTGAGCCATTGGGGGCAAGTAGTCTAGCATTTTCCTTGTTCTCATTTCAGGCCCATTCCTCCGCGTCTCCTTATTCTCGTGCCTGCTGAGCGACGTCCTTGACGCACGCCGCCACGGCGAGGAGCCTCCATCGACCTTATGAGACACTACGAACGACGAGCCGCCCCTCCCACCAGAAACTCCAACTCATAGCCTTCCGTTGTGTCTTGCGACTCTCCTGGCTGTCCAGTCCGTCTCTCCTCTCGCGTTTTACGCCGTCCCACGGCGGCAATGGCCAGGCCTCCACCACCGGATCGTTCAGCCTTTGGCAGAGCCTGAGATGCCACTTGACATGTGTGGGAAATAATTCCCATAATGCCACTTAACACGTTTGGGAATGAATTCCCATAATGGATAGCGTACCAGATGGTTTCCCTCTTGGCTAGCGCGTGTCGTGAACCTAATTCACGTGAACCTAATTCAGATGGTGTGCGGTACTCAGAAGAATGGCGTCTCCGCGATGGCATGCGGGATTGATTGGAAGGTCATGGCCAACTGTCCTCGGATAGGTGGGTAGAAAGAGGGACGGAGGAAGGACATGAACCACCGCGTCAGAGTGCAAGCCCTCGTCATGCTGGTTGGGTTACTCGCTTTGATGGCCTATGACTGGAGTCAGCTCACCTCGGATGTCCAGGCGATTCCTGCGTTTGGCCGGAAATACGGGTTCTCCTGTAATGTGTGTCACGTGCCAGGATTCCCCAAGCTCAACGACACGGGGAATCTTTTCCGCGATCAAGGCTATCAGTTGGGAGCGGATCAGGATCTCCCGACGTATGAAGGCATTTCTATGGGGTACATTCCCATTTCGTTCCGCACGACGGTGGGGTATCAACGGGCTAGCGTGAGAACCGATGCCACCGGCGTGACCACCGGCGGGGTTGGATTCACTGGATTAGATATTCTCAGTTTTGGAACCCTTCATCGCGACATTGCTTTTGGAGTCGTCTATACCCCGGGACTCGGGAGTGCGGGCTTTGGGACCGGCGGGAGCGACAGTGATCTCGAGTCCGCGTTTGTGCGACTCATGCGGCTCGAGCAATTTCTGGGGGTGAAACCGGAACCCGGCACTTATCTTCTCAACCTGAAGGTGGGGAAATTTGAGTTGGATGTGCCATTCAGTGAGAAACGGAGCCAAACCTTGAATACGCCGTTTGTGTTGTATCACTATTTGCCCGGGACCCCTTACACCGCCACAATCAGCGGGACTTCCACGAGTTCCTATCTGAATCCTAATTCGTTTGCGATCGGCGAGAATCAGCCCGGTGTCGAACTCGCCGGGCTGAAAAAGACGGCCGCCACGGAGGGCTTCTTCCGCTACAGCCTCGCCGCGCTCACGACCAACGCATTCTCCGGACCACTCAGTGGCTGCAGCGCCGGGACGACGTGCGGCACCGGAGGGCGGAACGTTAATTTCTATGGCCATGTCACCCAATCGTTCGGGGGCTATGGCATCGTGGCGGGACATCGACTCGGTCTCTTCGGCGCCTATGGCACGGCGCCGACGGTCGTCAATGCCACCTGCCCGACCTGCCAAGCGGTGGGCGGCAGCGGACAACCGTTTCACCGTATCGGAGGTGACTTCAGCTTGACCTTTGAGGGGCAATGGAACTTGTTTGGCGCGCTGATGTACGGCAACGATAGCAAGAACCTCTTTGCCTCCCAAGGTATTGTCAACGCACAGCGGGCCGCCTGGTATGGAGCCTTTGTGCAGCTGGACTGGTATCCGACGCTGCTGCCCATCGTCCAGATGCCAGGGTGGCTGTTCTCGTATCGCTATGATTTGATCCGCAACATCCAGCAAGGGGATCCCACCTTCGCCAAGAACTACAACAACGTGAACTCCCATACGTTCATGGGTCGATATTATCTCCATCAATCCAGTCGAACCGATATCGCGCTCCACATGGAATACAACTTCTATGAGACGGTTGGGGTTGGCACCGGGGGCGGGGATTTACATGGTCAGACCCTCCTTTCCGGAATTGATTTTGCGTTTTAGATGCGGGTGTGGCCAATCCCCCAGCCTTCGCGGGGAGGGGAACGGGTTGTGTCAGAGTCAAGGAGGGCATGGACCATGGGACCATCGCGAGTCCGACTGATCTGGATGAATGTGTGCCTGCTTGTCGGCTCAGGGCCTCTCCTGAGTGCGGCGCTGGTGGGGGCCGTTACGCCCATGACGAAACCCGCCTGCGACCAGTGTGAGGAGGCCGGCCGTTTTGTCCGGCTCCAGCCGGTGTCAGAGGACTCTCATACCGCCTCCGCTCGGCATTTCACCCATCCGTTTATTCTTCCTCCTGAGCAATGGACCGCACTCCTCGGGACGCTGCAGATCCAGCGGCAAGCCGAAGGAGTCCTGTTCCGGGATCCGCCCGGTCCGGTGCTCCCAGCCTTGACTCCAGACGACATCAGCTACCTGAGCGTCGCGCTGAGCGAGGCCTTTGCGCAGGCCCAACCCCATGAAATGGTCGTGTTTGGGCTCAGTCACCTGAACGCCTACCAAATGACTGAAATTACGACCGGCGGCTGGTTCGTCGAGGGGCCGTCGATGCATGTCGTTCTCGCCAACTATCGGCAGGTTGTGACCATGCCCGGCACCCGCTGGCTACTCTGGGAGCGCCCCCTGCGGGCTGATGCAGGCCCCCACTACGATTGGGTTGCAGGCCGCCATCAGACGCTGGTGCGGGAGTCCAGCGGGCTCCCACGTCTGTTCTCTTCTCCTCCTTCAGAATTGAGGATGGCCTATCCGGCCATCCTCTTGGGTGAGTCAGTCACGGACCCGCCACGACAAGAATCGCCCGCTCCTGTAGCTGAGATTGGCCCTTCATCGATCTCTATCGAAAGCCGGTTCCATGTGCTGAAGCGATGGCACGAGCAGGGGTTGATCTCCGAAGAGGAGTATCGGCTTAAAAAGCAACAACTCCTGAATCGATTCTAAGCGAGTTTTGTAGCGTGCACGTCAGGCGAACACAAAACGTGGGCCGAGAGGGGGGGAGCTTACGTGTCAAGATACCATCCAAGTCTGCCAGGTCCGGCGCGGCTGCAGGGCTCCGAGCGTCTTTGGCTGATTCATTTCGTGCGGCGCGTGCTGGCCCTGCATTCCCGACGCGCCGTGTGGACGTGCAGTGATCAGACGTTCCTGAACACTCGGATGCGAATTTCCATACGGGCCCCCCCAGGGAATGACCCGTAGTCACGAGAAAAAAGATTGCGCACGTATCGCGGGGGGATGACGACCCGTTGGCCCCTGTCAGGAGGGGCAAGCTGGGATTCTCTTCGCCCCTTCATGCAGAGGGCAAATTCACAGACTTCTCCACAGAAAAGGAGGCTCTTATGCATCCATTACGTTCCACCTTGCCGCTGTTCCTCGCATTATTCACCGTCGGGAGTGTGGCACAGGTCGCTGCGGCCCCTCCATTTTTGCCCGAGGTCCGGACGGTCTCCACGGTGCCACCCAATGGCGATCTCAATCCCTATGGCGTGGCGTTCGTGCCGCACGGGTTTCCTGCCGGAGGGGCCCTAACACCAGGCGATATTCTCGTCTCGAACTTTAATAATAAACAAAACCAGCAAGGTACGGGCACGACGATTATTCGGGTGCGTCCGACCGGCACGCCGAGCGTCTTCTATCAAGCGCCGGTCGGATACGGCCTCACGACAGCCTTAGTGGTCCTCCGAGAGGGCTTTGTGCTGGTGGGCAATCTCCCAACTGCGGATGGCACATGCGCCACCGCGCGGGCCGGCTCGATTCTGGTGCTGAACAAGCATGGGCAGTTGGTCAATACGATTACGAGCCCATTGATCGATGGACCCTGGGATGCCACGCTGCACGAGAGCGGGACAACCGCTCACCTATTCGTCTCCAACGCGCTCACGGGCACAGTCAGTCGGCTCGATTTGCACTTCAGTGCGACCAACGTGACGTTGCAGAAGGCCATACCCGTCGCCTCCGGCTATGCCCATCGCTGTGACCCCGCCGCGTTAGTGGTGGGGCCGACGGGCCTGGTGTATGACCACAAGACCAATCAGCTGTTTGTCTCCTCGACGGCTGACAATGCCATCTTTGTGGTGGCGGGGGCGGGAACCACCACGATGGACCTAGGCAGGGGAGCCGTCGTGTATATGGATTCGACCCACCTGCATGGGCCGCTGGCGTTAGTCCGAGCCACGAACGGGGATTTCCTAGTGAGCAACAGTGACGTGATTAATAGTGATCCGGCCCAGCCGAGTGAGATTGTGGAGTTCACGCGCGAGGGACAATTCCGCCGTCAACTCTCGGTGGACCTGAATCAAGGGGGATCGTTTGGGTTGGCTGTACACCGGGACTTTTCTACTGACACGGTGCAATTCGCCGCCGTCGATGACAGTACCAATACCTTGACAATCTGGACTCTGCCGATGCCAGAGGGAGAGTTCTTCGAGCACCGGGAGGAAGGGGGACGGTAGGCCTTCAGGGGGTGCGATTCCTCACCATCTGATGGGGCGAGCTGCCTCGGGTCAGGTTTCTCCATGTCGAAGGCAGCGGCTCCGTCGTGGACGAGGGGAGGTTCTGAGAGCGTGCTTCTCAGGAACGGGGTCGACTCTTACCGATTGGGATTGAAAAGAGAAGGTGCGCTGCGGGGGCACCGATGGGTGCCCCCCCTTCACCCGCCACCTGTCTCGTCGCCGGTCACTCGTCGATACCCATATCGAACCCGGGCTGCGGCCAACTCTCGGAGACGCATCCGTCATGCCTTTGGGGATCGCACCGATTCTGATAGTGCCATGAGGCCCGCGCCATCGGGGGATGAGGAAACTCGTACGTTTCGCGATGAGTTGGCCAAGAAGATGACCCCCCCTTCAAATCAACCAAGCCCAACAACTCACTCGCAACTGGAAACTAACGAGACAACAGACAGCCAGGAAACTGAGTCTATTGGAAGAGATATTGGAAGAAGAACGTAACTAATACAGTTCTAGAATTTGAGAAGGTTTGCAGCTTGCTTAAAGCCATCCAGCTCGTTGTCAGACGGAGAGTATTTCCTGAACTACATACACCAGCCATCTTTGACGAGGTCATGGTTAAGATTCTTGCCGCTCGGCAGGACCAAGGACGCTGGGTTTCCCTTCCTAACTTCTCCGAGCTTGACACTGACCATCAACCCTTTTGTGGAAGACATCCAATAGCGCGATGCGAGTCACGTTGGTACTTATGTGACGGCTAGTTGTCAGTGCCGGTCTTACGGATAAGTTGAAGGCTTAGGACTGAGCCACGGTCTACGGCTGGTATCAGTAGGTTGTTTAGTAGCCTTTTGTCGGGAATGCTGATGCCCTTACCTCTGCGTTTAGCAATGAGCCGGGGCTTAGAGCTCTTCGGAAGCATACCCGACTATACCATTTGGCATAACAGTAGGTACAAGTATGTATATAGGTCATTAACCAGGGGGAATAAGAAACCTGTCACTGACATTTTGATAATTGACTGTCCCAGCCCCTCGTTACCTCCTAAGAATATCTGTATCACTCGTTCCTATGGTCTCGCCAGTCTCTCAGCTCCCGCTGCCCCCGCCATCGATGTGGTATGGTTAAGAGGATCGTGGGGAGGCTCGTGATGCTGTCCCTTTGCCGAATCGTCACGATTGCCGTGCTGTCTGTGGGGGGCCCTGCTTCGCTGCTAGTCAGATCTACCAGTATACAGACGACTCCGGCACCGCGAACTTCACCACTGACTTAGGCTCAATCCCGGAGCACTATCGCAGCCGAGCCATCCCGCTCGATTCCGAATCGTCCTCATCCGGTAGCGCGAACACCACAAGCGCGCCTCCGGCGACTGCTCGAGTGGTCACGGCCAGTGGGGAGTACCGGATGGGGGAGCACGATACCCGAGCCGATGCCATCCGATTAGCCATGGAAGCGGCGAAGCGCGACGCACTGGAGCAGGTGGCGACCTACCTCGAGAGCATCACGGAAGTCACCAATGCCGACGTGACGCGGGATGAGATCCGAACCTATACCGCCGGTATTGTCACAGTCGTGGATCAACAGATTCAGACACGCCTGGAGGGAGAGACGGTGGTGATCCACGTCGATCTCACCGGGCAGGTGGACCCCAATGAAGTTGCACACGCGATCACCGCGCTTCGAGACAATGAGAGCTCAAAGCAGGAGCTCATGGCGCTTCGAGCCGAAACGGATCAGTTGCATCGACAGCTCGATGAGGCCAACCAGGCATTGACCACGGCGGCCTTCCCCGAGCAGGTTCAGACACTCACGCAACAACGCCAGGACTTGTTAAACCAACTCCAAACCAATGCGCTCGTCTCCCAAGCGTGGACTGATTGGGTGTACGTGACTCCGATTGCCTATCCCTATCCATGGATTGGGCTTCAGCAAGTGCATGGCCTGCTGCTGCAGGCGCGGCAACTCAATCCGCACAATCGTCATCTGGGTGTGTTGCAACAGTTCGTGACGGCCCAGGCCGGCGACTTCCCTGCCGCAGGCCATCCAGAGTGGGCGCCGCCATTGCAGCCGCACCACTCCTTACTGACGCCACTGCTTGCTCCACAGCAGCGTGTCCCTCAACCGCGTCAATTCCAGTCCCTCGGATCGAACCCGGTGACCACTGCGACGCCACCGCATCCCTCCCGCCCTCTGCCACCCACCTTGCAGCAGCTTCATCCGCCGCATGCCGGCCAGCCTACTCCTCCGGTGCTGCGCGCCCCGTATGCTGCCCCATTCTCTCACCAGCACATCCCATCTCAGCACTTTGGTGGTGGGCATTCCGGTGGGGGGCACTTCGGTAGCGGGCATCATGGCCGATAGGATGTGGCCACGATACGAACTGAACGGGCAAGCTGCGGTTGATAACCACAAACTGATGAAAGGCACACAAAAGACGTCATAGTCTGCTAGCAGCGTGGAAGCAGATTAAGACTCTAGGGATCTATAATGAACAAATGTTACACGGGTTCAAATCCCCAACGGGGAATTTAAATGGGGACACGCACACATTTACGTTTCCAATAGAACTGACGGTCTTGGTTTCTCCATAAATCCATAGATTCTTATACCGGTCCTCTCCCTTAAACAGTCATCGAAGGGGTGGGGGTCGGAAAATTTCCAGGGAGGTCCCCCTTTCTTCACGCCGACCTTTCTCCACATACAGGGAAAAGAAAATGAGGGACCCAAGCACGGGTAAGTGCCCCTGGTGTTCATACAGGCGACCACTCGTTTCCATTACAAAGTGATCGCCTGGTTCCTCCGTTCAAAGGTCACCGGTCCACCGTCCGATCCGTCTCCCACATCAAGATCTCTGCACCAGTGGGCTCCGCTGTGAGCGACCAACCGCCTCCCCGAGTGATCCGTGCCTCATCGCCGACATTCAGCACACCAGCCCCTTCAAGTCGTGCAGCACCCTTTGCCACAAACACATGCACATACGGCGCATCCGGTACCTTTACTGTCTCGCCGGAACGCAGTCTCCCGCCCCAGAGCACCGCACCCTTCTGTGTGATCGAGATGGCAGCCTCATGTCCACGCCCCGATGCAATCGGCACCAACCCGCCTTTGTTCAGTTCGCCGTTGATATCCAACTGTTCGTAACCGGGCGCAAGCCGTTCCGTATCGGGCGGCACCCACATCTGGATGAAGTGTACCGGCTTGTCGTATTTCGGATTCATCTCAGAGTGCCAGATTCCCGTTCCCGCGCTCATGCGCTGCGCGAGCCCTGGGTAAATGATCCCGTGATTGCCTTCTGAGTCTTTATGTTCCAGCTCGCCGTCTAAGACCCACGTCACAATCTCCATGTCCTGGTGAGGATGCGTCCGAAATCCGGTGTTTGGTTCAACGACATCGTCATTGTGGACCAACAATAACCCGTGGTGGGTATTCGTCGGATCATAATGATTCGCAAAGCTAAAGCTGTGTCGGGACTCAAGCCATCCTGTATGCGTCCGAAAACGGTTCTCCTTGCGCCGGATTTCCACCGTATGGTTCTGTGGATGTGTGGTCATGGCGTCTCCTTTTTCTAGTCGACCTGAGAGCATTGGCCTTGGTTTTCCTTATTGCTTTCGGTATAAGGCGGGAGCGACCAAAAACAAGAGCGCACCGTGTGGTACCCTAGGCACCGAGTGGATACTGAAGGTGGAACACCATCCCATCGCCAAGCACCTTTCCTGCCCTGCTGAGGTCACGGCTGACCTCATTGGCGGACGCTGGAAAATTGTGCTGTTGTGGTATCTCCTTCAAGGAGTGCACCGCTTCTCCGACCTCCAACGAGCCGTGCCCGGCATTACGCAAAAAGTGCTGACGCATCAATTGCGTGACATGGAGAAACGTGGTCTCCTCACGCGGACGGTGTATGCTGAGATCCCGCCAAAGGTCGAATATCAATTGACCGCACTGGGCCTGACGCTGAAGCCCATTATCGAGGCGATGCACCAATGGGGAGCTGAACACGCCGCAAGGTGAGAGCGACAATGCTCGACCGATAAAGAATACTGTGTTGATTGGATGGTCTCACCGGTTTCATGAGACCGACTACTAATAGCCGACCGTGAAACGACGCCCCACATGTTGCGGTTGTTCGATCTCATTCATCATCGCCATCGGCAAAATCTTCTAATGAGATTCGGCTCTCGCCGTTCGCATCTCTCAACAATTGATCGGTCCCGAGCCGAAATCGACCGGTCCGTTCACCAGCGAAGAGATCCGCTGAAGGAGCCAGGACCGACCAGTCAAGAGTCGTTTCTTGACGAAGCAAGTTCAGCGCCTCACGGGTCGCCAGCGCGCCTTGCTTATACTCTGCAGGAAAGGTGGGAAGATCGACGCCTTGCACCCCCGGCTTCACCTCCAAGCTGCCAGAGCCTCCAACAAAAAGCAGGCGTTTCACACCGGCTTTCTTCACTCCATCGATAATAGCGCGGGTGCCTTTGAGCTGCAGATTGTAGAGATCGGCATTGTTCCACCCCGGATTAAAGGCGCTAATCACCGGAGCGTGGCCTCGAACGAGCCGAGCGAGGTGATCCGAGTCGTAGACATCGACTTGATGGGTATGGAGGGCAGCGTGTGAAGGAAGCTTGTTCCGATCACGAGCGACCGCCGTCACCTCATGTTTACGCTCCAATGCTTCTCTTAAAATTGCTGATCCGACAAAGCCGGTTGCGCCAATCAGGACGATCTTCATGCGGACGCGCCTCCTACGTTCAACGTGTCTTGGTCGCTCGAAACGGATCCTTCAGCTCTCGATCCTCATTAATGCGTATTTCCTTCCAGTGTTTGGCTTCGCATCCCTTCATCTTCGCCATAAATGTCGGTGGTAGGCGCTCCCGGGTGTCTTGGTGTCCCATCCTTCTGGCGTGCGTTGATCGTATCCTCTGCGCAGCTACAAAGCATTCCCATTGTGAAAGCCACGGGGATCATCCATGATCCACTCATAATTATCTCCTTTGATCAAAAGTGTCGAAATGTTGTCGTACCGACTCGGAATGCTCCCTGCGTGTTTGCAATGGGTACATGTTCGAGGTAGGTCGTTGTCCTATCATCCCTGAATCGCAGCGGTAGTTACAGTGGAATGTTCGGGATCGCGATTTCTAAGACATGCAGAGGTGACGTGACAGTTGCAAATCCTAGCCTGGGAGATCTTTACCTTGGACTGAAGAAGTAACAACATTCCTGTTTCCCACATGGAGGAAAAGTGTCAGTCGTCCGCCGGGTCCTCATACGACTTGCTGATTAACCTACTGCTGCCTCTCCTTTGACGACACTCTGAAGACCCCTTGTGTGAGATGAATCCGATGATAACTGATATCAGCAGGGCCAGATGATCGACCACTGACTAAAAGCCAACCTAATCCTGACGAGTCTATCTCCAATTTCAGATGGGAGTGCCGTATATCGGAGAGCAACTCTTGGATGAGTATACGCACGGAATCGGTGCTGATTTTATCGGAATGTCCTGTCACGCGACTTCAAGTTCCTCCGTCGTTCTCTATAAGCAAGCCCATTTATTGCCGGTGATCCTGTGAGCTCCGCTGGCAAGCAGACGATGCTACCTACCGATCTATATTAATAATTCCATATTGACAAGATTGTATAACTCATAGACTTCCTCCTGGGTCGATTTATCTCGAGGAATAGTTGAATCGCGCAGCCAGTCAGATGGCCTGGTAGCTCGGTAAGAAAGAGTAAAAAGGAGGTTATTATGGCATTTGTACGCTGGAATCCATTTCAGGAATTGGAGGAAGTGTCAGATTGTTTGAATCGGATGTTTGCGCGCCCTGTAAGCTCCCCCGTCAACGAGACACTGGCAATGGAGAACTTCCAGCGTT
>JACZCY010095097.1_pt1 | contig 10390 bp, 12 predicted proteins | sample 8641821 | NCBI WGS metagenome assembly JACZCY01 (sample SAMN15324609, study PRJNA640507) | soil metagenome | isolation source: intercropping sugarcane | place: China: Luxin town, Laibin City, Guangxi Province | collected 2019-07-25 | depth 10cm m | reverse complement strand
GAACTCATGAGTCAAAAGATCAGGATTGAGAAAAAGCAGGGTGGTATAACACTCGTGTATTTGGATAATCCGCCTCTCAATCTGATAACCCTTGATATGACTACTAGCCTGATCAGGTTGTTTTCTGAATTGGAAACTGATGACCTGACGCGGGTTGTTGTTTTGTCCGGTTCGGGAAACGGTGTTTTTTGTGCAGGCGCCGACATCAAAGAATTTGAGGAAGTCCGTGACGATGTTGTCAACAAGAAATTGAAAAAAGAAAATGAAGCTTTTCTCGGGATTGAAAATTTATCGAAGCCTGTTATTGCTGCAATTGGAGGGACCGCCCTCGGTGGCGGATGTGAAATAGCACTCGCCTGCGATATACGTATAATGTCCGGGGATGCGAAAATAGGGTTACCTGAAATTAAATTAGGAGTCTTCCCCGGTACCGGCGGGCTTTATCGCCTGCCTAAAATAGTCGGGGTTTCAAAATCGTTGGAAATGATGTACACAGGAGAGCCTCTCACGGCTCAGGAAGCTTACAGGATTGGGCTCGTTGATCATGTTGTGGAGAGAGAGCAAGTATTGACATTTGCCCTGGAACTGGCAGGCAAAATTGCGAAAAAACCAAGATTAGCTTTGGGAGCTATTAAAAAAGGGGTTCGGAGATCATTAGAGATATCACAAAAAGATGCCATTCTATATACGCTTGAATTGAGCGGGCCGGTATTTATATCTGCTGATTGTGAAGAGGGAATTAAAGCATTTTTTGAAAAGCGAACACCCGGATTTGACTAAAAACAGGAAAATATTATGATGGATTGGGAATATATTTTTCAAAAATGCCTGGAGAAAATTAAGTTTACCAAATTGTCTATTAGAGGGAATTTCCCACACACTACTAAGAATGGTATCTGGCAGACCTATCCAAGCGGACACTGGACGGGAGGCTTTTGGGTGGGGTTGTTATGGCTGAATGCCATTTATCCTCAGAAAAAGACAGATGAATTGGAGAAAGCGTTGAGCCAGGCTAAACGGCTTATAGACAGGACAAAAGATAACAAGACTCATGATATGGGGTTTATCTTTGGCCCTGGTTGTATAATGGGTAATCACATTGAGGCTGACAGCGGATTGCGAAATATGGCAATAGCGGGAGCTGAAAATTTAAAACATCTTTTTGATAAGCAGGCAGGAATTCTGTATGCATGGGATGAACCGGGATATGAAGGGGTAACGATTGTTGATTCGATCATGAACATCCCCATTCTGATCTGGTTCGCAAACGAACAGCATGATCAGGAATTGTATCAAATGGGAATGACCCTTGCAGACAATATCGGGGTCAATCATATCCGGAAAGATTACTCCACTTATCATTTGATTCGCTGGGATATTCACACCCATCAGGTAATTGAGCGTTCTACCCATCAGGGCTATTCTTCGGAAAGTTGCTGGTCGCGGGGACAAGCCTGGGCATTGTACGGATTCGCCAATATGTACCGATATACGAAGATTGAAAGATATCTCAGATATGCCATAAACCTTGCTGAATATTTCTGGCAGCATCTGGATGCGAATCTTTTTTTACCCAGATGGGATTTTATTCTGAAAGATCATGCCGACGAACCGTTGGATGCCTCTGCCGCATCTATTGCTGCGTCGGGGATGCTGCTTTTATCAAAAATGAATCAGGAGACAGAGACGGAGAATCCCGACATATGGAAAAAACGCGCTGTTCAAATCATGGAGTCTCTCGTAAAAAACTGCCTGTTCACAGACATAGACCGTTATGGCTTGATTAGAAATGTAACCGTTGACCGGCCAAGGAACTCAGGCGTTAATGAATCTTCTATTTACGGTGATTACTATTTTATGGAATCTATTTTCCGTTTGATGCATGATAATCACGATGACATGACGGATATCCTTTACTGAAAGAAATAGCCTACGCGAGTATAGGCTGTGCCTGACGATTTTATTTGAAAACGCTTAAAATATAATGGCTGTAACTAAACAGATAATTAACCTGAATACAGAGCAGATTGTTATCCGCAAATTAAATACAAGGATACTGATTTTCTTTATGATCTGTTATTTCGTGTCTATCCTTGACCGCGCCAATATCAGCGTGGCATCACTCACTATGAATGAGGCATTGCATTTCAGTCCGGCAGTTTATGGTTTCGGTGCCGGCATTTTTTTTATCGGTTATTTCATCTTTGAAGTTCCCAGCAATATTATTTTGGGGAAAGTGGGCGCCCGTGTGTGGATTGCAAGAATTATGTTTACCTGGGGGATCGTCACGATCTGTATGATCTTTATACAAGGTATTATCTCTTTTTTTAGCCTTCGCTTTTTATTGGGTATAGCGGAAGCGGGCTTTTATCCAGGTGTAATATATTATCTGTCTCTTTTTTATCCAAGGACACATCGCACGAAAGCTATCGGATTATTTCAAATTGCCTCTCCTGTTTCCCTGATGATCGGGACGCCGCTCGTCGGGCTTATCCTCAGCCTTCACGGGAGCTTAGGTCTTCAGGGCTGGCAGCTTATTTTTTTGCTGACCGGGATTCCCGCTACACTTTTGGGAATTATATGTTTTTTCTACCTGAAGCCGTCTGTCAGCCAGGTGCATTGGCTTACTGCAGCAGAAAAGAGTTGGCTGACCGATCAGATTGATGCTGAGAAGAAAGCCAGGCCATTAGGTGAGTTGAAGTTTTATCAGGTTTTCCGGGAGCCGCAGGTTTGGCTCGCAACTTTCCTTTTATTTGCCATTAATGTCGGATTTAACGGGGCGGCTTTTTGGATTCCTCAGATTATAAAGTCTGTCGGAGCACAGAGTAATCTGGTCGCAAGCGTTCTTTCGGGGATACCTTATTTCGTAGCGGCTGTTTCGGTGGTAGTGATTTCCCGGTATTCCGATAAAACCGGTAAACGGAAGGTTTATATCGTGTCCTGCCTGCTGGCTTCGGGGGCAGGTTTTTTATTGGGGGTCATTACCGGACACATTGTTTTGACAATTATTGCATTATCTATTGCAACCGCAGGATTGTTATCTGCCATGCCGCCAATCTGGACTTATCCGATTGCTATGTTTTCCGGTGTGGCTGCAGCCACTGCCATCGCCACTATCAATTCTGTGGGGGTACTGGGAGGAATAGTCGGACCCAATATTATCGGATTTATTACCAATAAGACCGGCAATCCGTCGGCAGGCCTGGCTGTCGTGTCAATAGTCCTGTTTGCCGGTGGCATAGCTTCATTATTTTTACGAATTCCTAAAAGGCAACTAATTGGTAAAGTTCAGTAGTTAAAGTATCAAAATTTAAGCTGGTTGGGAGTGGAAAGCTTTAAATTCTTTGCACCGGTATGCCTATTAATAATATACCACCGTTTCATCCTCCAGAAATAATAAATTCTCTTTATGCCTCATCAACGAAATAAATTCATCGCAGGGCATTTCTGTCAAACGAGAATCCAATTCTATCCCATCATTCAATATCTCTATGGGCTTTAATTCAGATACGGCAATGAATTGCCATTCAATTTTATCTCCGGCGGCATTAATGAAAACAGACGCTTCTTCTTCTCCTCTTTGATGGGCATCCATTAATGCATCCCGTTTGTTCCCGCTATTGATCAGGCGGAGTTTTTCTTCAAAAAGCCCTTCGGCTGTTTCTTTTTCAGTAACGATACGAAAAACTATTTTTGCCAAATACCAATTCATAGTCCGTATTTTTTTTCAATTAATTTTTTTACTTTCTCAACAGGATATTCCTTACCCATAGCAATATACCCAAGCCCAAATCCATCGAGTATAGCGCCCAATAAGTATCCTTCAGCCTCAGGATCTTTATAGCCCAATTCTTTTAACAGGGCGGTGAGTCTCCCCCACCAACCTTCCCGCAGCCGTTCCATGTCTTTTTTAATTCCTTTAATAACGTCCGGCTGCAGGACTAAAGAGATCATCAGCCTGTTCAACTTCACTTCCCCGGTAATAAAATGGACTGAAAAGTCAATCAGTTGCTGCAAGGCCGCTTGGGGCGACTGGCTTTCATTCCACAGGATCTGCTGGTTGGTCTCTTCCACAAACTGAATAAACAACCCTCTCAATATTTCCTCTTTACTTTTAAAATAATGATAGATCAAACCTTTGGAAATTCTGGCTTTCTGTGCAATCATATCCACGGATGTCCGGGAATAACCATGATTGGCAAATAGTTCAAATGCCGATTTTAATATCTTCTCTCTGCTGGCATATGCCATTTCACTAAAATCTTCTTTTTTTCTCGGCGCCATCTATTTAATTATTGACTGAATGGTCAGTCGAAATTAAGTATATTTTCTTTACCGGCAAAATTTTTATAAAAAAAGCCCCTTCTGAAAAAGAGGCTTTTAGACATACTCGAATATAAACGTTCAGGAACGTGTGATATCGTTAGTGACCTGCATTAGAGGTATCTACCTTTTGCGTGGTATCCAATGATGACGTATCCTTTTTTGCCGGACGGGTTGTATCAGACAGCGGCAATGTATCATAACCACTTTGCTGCGACATTACGGGATTTTTCCTCTGAAGAGGGAAATTCTTTGCCTGCTGATCCTGCTCCGGATAAGCGGATCCGTTATTCTGCTGAGGGAAATACGTACTTTGTCGCTTTTGCTGCGGGGACGTATTTTGCCTGGTTTGCTGTGCAAACATTGTCTGAGGTGGCTGAGATGCACTCTGCTGATTTTGCTGTGGCAATTGCGCGAAAGCGGCGGTAGCTGCAAATATGCAGACTATCGCCATTGAAACTAACTTTTTCATAGGACAAACTTTTTTAAATTAAATGATATGATTTTCAAGTAATCCTATCCAAGAATTATACCGTAATGCAAAATAATCAACTTTTAACGTTTAAAATTTTGTTAAAGAAAAGAAAATAGCCTCAGCTTTTCATGTTAATAAACTGTAACGGTATGCCTAAATTATTAGTTTTACAAAGCTGGATAACAGCCTGCAGGTCATCTATTTTTTTGCCGCTGACACGTAATGTATCAGCCATCATTTGCGTCTGTACTTTTAACCCTGAACCTTTGATCACATTCATAAGCTTCTTTGCATCTTCCCTTGATATACCATTCTTTACTGGAATTTCTTTTTTCAAAAGTTTTCCGGACTGACCGGCTTCTTTGGTCATATCCAACGCCTGCGGATCAATACCCTGGCGCATGGCACGACTTAACAACACTTCTTCTGCCTGGTGCATCTTCATATCTGTCTCCACTTCCAAGCTAATGACCATTTCTTTTTTCTTCAATTCAATATTCACAGCCGTCCCCTTAAAATCATAACGGTTGGACAACTCTTTATGCGCCACGTTGACGGCATTATCCAACAACTGCATATCTACTTTACTGACAATATCAAATGAAGGCATAACTAATATTTTGATACAAATATAAAAAATTAACTATTGTTCAAATGCATCTAAAGCCTGAGTAGGTTGTCCGTTATTATTAAAGGCACCTTTGGTATAATTCATCCAGTTATAACATTCTGGTTCCCAATAGAAAACACCCAAACCCATACCGGCAGGCAGCGATTTAACTTTGCTGATGATATCCGTAAGAAATTGACGGGAGGCAAGGGAATCAGTCCAGCTCATACCAGCTTCACATACCATGACTTTTTTCCCATAGCGGGAAATCATATCCTGCATATTGGAGAGACATTCGTTATCTAAGCTTTGCCAGTTATTTGCATCAGGATATAGTGACATACCGATGATATCCCAATGAGCGCCATTTAATTTTAGTCCATCAAACATCCATCTAAATAAATTGTTATCATAACCATTAGAAATATGCACGATCACCTGAATAGAGCTATCCACCGCCTTCGCAGCATTATACCCTGCATTGATCATTTGTGCAAAAGTATTCATGTGAATACTTGCCATGCCATTTGGCCATAACATGCCGTTATTGGTTTCATTTCCCACTTGTATCCATTGCGGGATAATGCCATTTGATTTTAGCAGGCTTAATACGGAATAAGTATATTGGTAAACAGAATCTATTAATGGGCTGGTGCCTGCATTAACCCAGGTGATAGGTTTCGACTGATGTACCGGATCTGCCCACGTATCACTGTAATGAAAATCAATCATGACCTTAAATCCGGCATGGTGCGCGCGAAGGGCTTTGCTCAATACATCAGTTGTACCACACCAGCGACCTGAAGGATTCACCCAGGCACGCAACCGGATGGCATTGATCCCTTTTTCTTTCAGGATCTGAAGACAATCTTCTTGCCGGCCTGTGGTATCATAAAATTTAAACCCTGCCGCTTCCATTTGGGTCAGCCAGCTCACATCGGCGCCTTTGGCAAATGAAGAATCAGCACTGTTTGAAACCGGTGGGGTTTTTTGAGGCTTTACAGTTTGTCCTTTACATCCTGTAATTGCCAATAAAAAGAGGAGAAAATAACGGGTTATTTTATTTCTGCGATATGGCATGTGATCAATCCATTTAAAATCCCTGTACATTTGTTCTTCCTTCAGCAAATGTACAGGATTTCTGCACCAACCCTTCAACGATCATCGAAACGGATATCATTCTTTCATCACCTTCCCCATTCCCGAAACAGATTCGTTTATGGCAGGATTTCCTTTATACCACACTTTTCCCATACCCGATATAGACACATTAAGTGTTTTCTGCGGATTAAGATGTAATTTTCCCATGCCTGATACACGCACCTCACTCCCGTCGGTGACAAGATCACCTGCCATCACATCGGCTGATCCGGAAATATGAAAATCGGAAGAGGATGCCTTACCCTGCAGGTTCATTTTAGCGGTTCCCGACACATTAGCAGTGAGAGGACCTGTACTCACCCGCAAGTTTATGTCCGCACTACCGCTGATACTGATCTTCAAGTGATCTGACTGCAGCATATTCTGACTTTCTGCTTTGCATACTCCGCTGATATCGAAGGCTTCCAGAGTTCTCAGAGTAATATATACGTTGATGGAATGAGTGGGTCTTACCGTAACGCCTTTTTTAGTCCGAAGATCCAGCTCATTCCCTCTCACTTCCGTAATAACATAAGGGAGTATATTTTCATCTGTTTCTACTTTCAGTTTGTTTTCATTACCCTGGGTCAAAATAACATGAAAAGTACCTGAGCAGGTTATTCCGGTAAAGTTTCCGGTTGTGCGTTCCTGGGATTGAATATTCCCGTTTCCTGCAATGGTCTGCGCAAAACAGGTTATTGACAATAAAAACAGTCCGGTGAAAGTTGCCATAATGGCAATGATTTTTTTCGTTGATTTCATGGTGATATATTTTAAAGTAGTTTTAAGATATTCTTATTTTTCCATTAATGTAACATCAGAATAGGTTCCCTGTATCTGTACGACGGGGGGGGTATTTCCTTTTCTTGCAATAACCGCTTTTAAAATATTCCTACCGTGGTTACTGATTTTTTCTTCTATCTGAAGCGGAAGATTACCGGTATGAATATCTCCTGAAGTAAGATCAATGTTCAGCCGTAAAGGGAGATTAGGGGGAATTCCTATTTTTACATTGCCATACGTGGAATGGATCATCATACTTTTTAACTGATCTCCTAAAGTTTGTATCTTAATATCTCCATAAGTGGTACTCATATTGGCCTGTTGTTGCAAGGTGCCGATCTTATAATCGGTATAATTGGAACGGCTTGTAATGCCGTCAATCTGATCAGCGGAGAAATTACCATAATTGCCGTTAAATTGCAATTCGCCGGCATTGGAGATTTTACAATCGGAATAATTGGAATGTATTTGCAGGTTGTTGATCTGTCCGGCATTGAAATTTGTATAGTTCGCATTAATATTTCCTTTGCCGATGCCATTCACTGATCCGCCGCTGTAATTGGCGTCTAACTGCAGGCTTCCTACTACTTTATTCAGATAAAAATTCCCATAGTTGATATTCAGGAAAAAATTCCCCGGTATATCATTCCCTGCGACATCCCCGTAGTTATTATCAATATGCAATATAGCAAGAGATTGCGGGACATATACATCATAATCAATCCTGACTGTATTACCTCTGTGATTGCCTCCACTGCCAAAAAATCTGGACCAGAAAGAACCGCCTGATTCTGGTTTATATATGGTTGTAAGAGTCACATCATTCCCCGACTGATCACTTTGAATGTTTACCTGGTTGACCAGGTTTTGTGAGTTATCCCTATCGGAACTATTGGCTGTAACGGTAATCACAGCCTTGATCTGATTTCTACCCCAGGTATGTAAATTGACTTTTCCGTATTTGTTGCTTACAGTCAGTCGCGCCCCGCTGCTTACATCAAATGTTTTGGTAATTGTACGTGTAACAGGAGCTATTACCTTGTCTTTACCCATAGTGCATAAGGGCGCCATAAGCAGATAAAATATTCCTAAGCGTATATACGTTTTCATACTTGAATATTTATTTTATAAAAAAGATAAAATTGATTAACTGTTTACCATTGAACATTCACTGCCGCTGTTCACTGCTAACCGCCTTCCCTGAAGCATCCGTCGTCTCCATCCGTTGTTCAATTTGATCCAGTATGCTTAACCGTGAGCGGTAATATTCTACAAAAGCGGCACGTACATGGGCATTGCCTGGGTTTTCCTGTAAAGCTCTCCTGATCCTGTTATATTCTTCATCCCGCCGGCCGAACAATTGCCATAAAGAAGTATCTGCCTTATTTTGATGCATGGACTCAAAAGATTTTATGCGGTCTATCTGCATGGCAATACGGTTTTCATAATAGGCTTGTACTTGCTGCAGGCCGGAGGGTATAACTGTATCTGTTATCTGTTGCCTGACCTGGTAAGTACGGACAAATGCAGCCAATGAAATACACAACAGCAATACGGCTGCAGCACTTATCCATCTTTTCCCCAAACGAGGCAACGGGAGCTTATTTATACCTCGCTCGCGGCTACTCTCCTGCCCTACTGATCTCAATCTTCTTTCTATCTGATCCCATATCTTATCAGGAGGGAGATCAGAATTAAAATCCTCCCTGTGGTCCCTCATAAATCTTTCCAGCTCGTCAGTATTTTTCATATTCCAAATTATATTGAAAACCTGTCGCGGGCACACGATTGTGTGCGCCCCTGATTGTATAATCCTTTCAGATTATTAGACGCACAGCTTTACGTCTCTATCATTCTCTTTAAAATATTCTCTTATTTTCTGTTTAGCACGCATATATTGTGTTTTAGCTGTGGATTCTGAAATACCTAACCGTTCTGCTATTTGCTTGTGAGAATAATTCTCAAAAAGGTATAAGGTCAATACCACCCTGTATCCATCCGGTAAATATTGGATGGCTTTTTTTACATTTTCCACTGTATAAGTATATGCCCGCTCATCCATTGTATCTTCTTCCACTGCATATTCTACAGCATCTGTGGTTATCAGCGTCAGCCGTTTCTTTTTTAGCTGATTCAGGCATTTATTTACCACAATACTTTTAATCCATGCACCGATGGTAGATTCCCCCCTGTAGCTCCCAATATTTTTAAATACCTGGTAAAAAGCCTCCTGCAGCATATCTTCTGCATCTTCGACATTATTCATCATCCGGAGGCAAATATTATACATGGCCTTAGCATATTGCTCATACAACTGTTTAGCAGCCGGCATGTCGCCTTTTTGGCAACGGGTTACTAAAGAGTCGGGTAAAAGCGCTTCATTTTCCATGGATGTTCTTGCTTAAAGACAATAAAATTAGAAAAGGTTGCACGCATACTAAAATAAATCCCCGGTGGATACCGGGGATTATTTCTATCAACCAAAAACCCAACTGTATGAGGGCTGCCGGAGATGTAGAGACGCAACGCACCGCATCTTTATCCCATCCCTGGCAGCCCCCCGGAGAACCGGGGTGCTTTATAATTAAACATCCCACACTTTTAATCTTTTGCAAGAGCCGTCTTGCTTCTTTTTTCCACATGAATTTGCCCTCCGATAGCATAATCCGGCGCATAAGGTGTCATGGCTTTTTTCAATCCGTCTTCTTTTGTGGATTTTAATTGATCACTGACCCAGCTATAAAACCTGGTAATATCATTCCATCCGTTTACGTTATAGGTCCAAACCACCTCGTGATTGTTATGAGAACCCATCGCTTCATGAATGCTGAAGTTGCTGATGTAAGGACAATTTTTCATATACTCCGTCAAAAACTCGCGATATAGCTTCCGTTGCTCATACGTTCCCGTCTGTTCAAGTAATTGAGTATTCACCTCGTATTTACCCGGTTTTTGATTAGCCTGGGGTTGAGAATCCTGCGCATTGGCTGCGAAAGCAGTTCCACCGATTAATAATGCTGCAAAAAGCATTTTGATGATCGTTTTCATAATAAATTTTT
>JACZCY010066042.1_pt1 | contig 10416 bp, 8 predicted proteins | sample 8641821 | NCBI WGS metagenome assembly JACZCY01 (sample SAMN15324609, study PRJNA640507) | soil metagenome | isolation source: intercropping sugarcane | place: China: Luxin town, Laibin City, Guangxi Province | collected 2019-07-25 | depth 10cm m | reverse complement strand
TGCGAGTTCGGCGAGCGCATCCACCGCACCGTCGGTGAATTCCAGCCTGACGGATTCGGTTTCCATCAGCGCGCCGTACTGCTTGACCAGGGAATGCTCGGGTTCGGTCAGAATCCGCCGCAAATCCTCGCGCGACAGCGGGGCCAGTTCCACGCGGATCGGTAGTCGTCCCTGAAGTTCCGGCAGCAGGTCCGAAGGTTTCGCCAGATGGAACGCGCCGGACGCGATGAACAGCACGTGGTCGGTCTTCACCGTCCCGTATTTAGTGTTGACCGTAGTGCCTTCGATCAGCGGCAGAAGATCGCGCTGCACGCCTTCCCGAGACACGTCGCCGCCACGGAATCCGCCCTCCGTCGTGCGGGCGCAGATCTTGTCGATCTCGTCGATGAAGACGATCCCGTTATTCTCTGCATGGGCGACGGCGTCCTTCACCAGCCGGTCGTTGTCCAGCAGGCGGTCGGCTTCCTCCTGCTCCAGGAGGCGGCGTGCCGCCTCGACCGGCATCTTCCGCTTCTGCATGGGGCGGCCGAACATGTTCTTCATCATCTCGTTCAGGTTGATCACCTGACCCGGCGGCATGCCGGGAATGTCGAGCTGCCCGATGGGCATGCCGGACCCGGTGTCCTGGACGGAGACCTCGACTTCCTTCTCCTCGAACTCGCCGTTCCGCAGCATGCGGCGGAACTTGCTGCGCGTGTCCGCGGCAGCTCCCTCGCCGACGAGGGCAGTTATCAACCGCTCTTCCGCCGCAAGCTCGGCCTTCGCCTGGACTTCCTTGCGGGAGGCTTCGCGCAGCATGTTCAGGCTTGCGTCCACGAGGTCACGGACGATGCTTTCAACGTCGCGGCCGACATAGCCGACTTCGGTGAATTTTGTTGCTTCCACCTTGAGGAACGGCGACTGGGCCAACCGGGCGAGCCGGCGCGCGATTTCCGTCTTGCCGCACCCGGTGGGGCCGATCATCAGGATGTTCTTGGGCACGATCTCTTCGCGCATCTCTTCCGGCACGTGCTGGCGGCGCCAGCGATTGCGCAAGGCGATGGCGCCAGCCCGCTTGGCGTCCCCCTGGCCGACGATGAAGCGGTCAAGTTCCGAGACGATCTCGCGGGGGGAGTAGGTGGGTACTTCCATTTCAAAGAGTCTCAAGCACAACGTTGCTGTTGGTATAGACGCAGATATCGGCGGCGATTTTCATGGCGCGGCGGGCGACATCTTCGGCGGACAGGCCTTCCACCGCCACCAGGGCCCGTGCCGCGGCAAGGGCGTAGTTGCCGCCCGACCCGATGGCGATGATGCCGTCCTCCGGCTCCAGCACATCGCCGTTGCCGGTAAGAGTAAAGCTGCGCTCCTGGTCGGCCACAGCCATCATCGCCTCCAGCCGGCGAAGATAGCGATCGGTGCGCCAATCCTTGGCGAGTTCGACGCAGGCCCGTTCGAGCTGGTTCGGGAACCGTTCTAACTTCGACTCGAGCCGCTCGAGCAAGGTGAACGCGTCGGCCGTCGCGCCGGCGAACCCGGCGAGCACCTTGCCGTTGCCGATACGCCTGACCTTCCGGGCATTGCCCTTCACGATGGTCTGCCCAAGGCTGACCTGGCCGTCCCCGGCCATTGCCACGTGTCCATCCCGCCTGACGCACAGGATGGTTGTGCCGTGCCACCCGATCGGGTCTGCAACGGCGTGCGATATGTTCTGCATGACCGGGGTAAATGGCGAGCCCTTCCGCTCGCGGCAAGAGCGCGGGTCTGCATTGCGCCATGAGCATAATACGAGTTCCGTTCCCGCATACTTGATCCGCCGGGGGTTGGCCGGCTCGGAAGCGGGGCCGAAAGATGCAGCGAAGCCTCAGACACAAGAACAGGAGGAACGCTGGTGTCGATGTCGAGTTCGGCTGCGATCGCTGCACGCCTGGATCGGCTGCCACGCTCTCGATACGTGTGGCGGCTGGTCACCCTGATCTCGCTCGGCGCCTGCTTCGAACTCTACGACCTCTTCCTCACCGCCTACATCGTCCCGGGCATGGCCAAGCATGGGATGTTCACCCGGGAGTCGCTGGGCGTTTTCGGGGTTCTGGAGCCGCTGCACGTGGCTGGCCCGGGCACCTTCGTCTTTGCGTTGTTCGCCGGCCTGTTCGTCGGGACCCTGCTGTTCGGCTGGGTCGCTGACACGTACGGGCGCCGGTTCATCTTCACCTTTTCCCTGATCTGGTATTCGGTCTGCACGCTGATCATGGCGTTTCAGACCAGCGGGTTCGGGCTGGACCTCTGGCGTTTCATCGCGGGTATCGGCATCGGCGTCGAACTGGTCACGATCGACACCTATGTTTCGGAGCTGATACCTCGCGGGGAGCGCGGGCGAGCCTTCGCATTCAATCAATTCGTGGCGTTCTGTGCCGTCCCGGTGGTGGCGTTCCTTGCCTGGATTTTGGGTGTGGACAACTGGCGTTGGGTGGTGGTGATCGGCGCGATTGGCGCCATCTTCATTTGGTGGCTGCGCCTTGGTTTGCCGGAATCGCCGCGCTGGCTGGCCCGTCAGGGACGCTTACAGGAGGCGGAAGCCGTCATCGCCAGGATCGAGGCGGAGGTAGCCAAGGAAACCCGCCGGGAGTTGCCGCCTGTCCTGCCGGGTGCGATCGAGGAAGAAGGGCGCGCGAGTTTTTCCGAAATCTGGCAACCGCCTTACGACCGGCGGGCCATCGTTCTATCGATCTTCAACTTCTTCCAGACCTTCGGTTATTACGGCTTCGCCGCATGGGTGCCGACCCTGCTGATCAGCAAGGGCATCCATGTCACACAGAGTCTGGAATATTCGTTCATCATCGCCATTGCGAACCCGATCGGCCCGCTGCTTGGCACCCTGGTCGCGGACAGGATGGAGCGGAAATGGCAGATCGTCTCGGCGGCGGTTGGTATTGCCGTGTTCGGACTGCTGTTCGCCGGTCAGGAAGGCGCAGTGGTGCTGATCGTCCTCGGGGTGCTGATCACCCTTTCGAACAACTGGCTGTCTTTCGCGTTTCATAACTACCAGGCTGAGCTGTTTCCGACACGAATCCGGTCGCGGGCCGTGGGGTTCGTCTACGCGTGGAGCCGCCTGTCCGCGGCACTGTCCGGGCTGGCGATTGCCTTCTTCCTGGGAATCGGCGGCGTGATGGCGGTGTTTGGCTTCATTGCCTTCGCGATGCTGGTGGTGATCATCTGCATCGGCGGCTTCGGTCCACGCACCCGCGGCCTGGCGCTGGAGGCAATCTCCGCCTGACGCCGGCCTTTGCCGTGGCGCGGGCAGCCATTACACCCTGAGTTCGCGGCAAGCGGACAGGAGGCGCCATGGCGGAGCAGCTCAAGGTCGCGGTCCAGATGGACCCGATGGAAGGCATCAAAATCGATGCCGATTCCACCTTCGCACTGATGCTAGAGGCGCAGGCGCGCGGCCATAGCCTGTGGCACTACGAAGTGCGCCATATGGCTTTGCGCGAAGGCGTTGCCCGCCAGGGGGCAAAGCGGGAGGAGCGGCTGACCGCGCGTGCCCGTGCGGTAACAGTCGAGCGCAAGCAAGGAGCGCACTATCGGTTTGGGGAGCCTGTCCTGCTAGATTTGGGCACGATGGACGTCGTGCTGATGCGCCAGGACCCGCCATTCGACATGGCGTATATCACCGCCACACATCTGCTGGAGCACATCCATCCGCGCACGCTGGTGGTGAACGATCCGGCCGCCGTTCGCAACGCGCCGGAGAAGCTGCTTGTGACGCACTTCCCCGACCTGATGCCGCCGACCATGATCACCTGGGACCTGGAGGCGATCCGCGAATTTCGGCTGGAGCACAAGGACATCGTCGTGAAGCCGCTGTTCGGAAACGGTGGCGCCGGCGTGTTTCGGATCAAGCCGGACGATGAGAATCTGGCCGCGTTGCTGGAGATGCACTTCATGCGTTCGCGCGAGCCGCTCATGTTCCAGCGCTATGAGCCGGCGGTACGGCAAGGCGACAAGCGCATCATCCTGGTCGACGGCGAGCCGATGGGCGCCGTCAACCGTGTGCCAGCCGAGGGCGAGGCGCGGTCAAACATGCATGTGGGCGGGCGCGCCGAGAAATCGGCGCTGACTACCCGCGACCGGGAAATCTGCGCCGCCATTGGCAAAACGCTGCGCGACCAGGGGCTGATCTTCGTAGGGATCGACGTAATCGGCGACTGGCTGACCGAGATCAATGTCACATCGCCCACTGGTATCCAGGAGATCGACCGGTTCGACGGAGTCAACATAGAGGGGGCGATCTGGGATCGCATCGACGCACGGATAGGGAAGTGAGCAGTTCGCGCATACCAGTCTGCAAAGAGGCCCCGAGCAGCGAAGCTCACCGTCGTCCTCGCGAAAGCGAGAACCCACGGCGGCCGATCTTGCCTGCGGGCCGCCCCTGGAGCGAGCCCTGCTTTCGCGGGAATGATGGGGATGACTACTGAAACCAGTCCCGCCCGGGGATCGAGTTGATCAGCGCTTGCGTGTAAGGGTGTTGCGGACGAACCAGCAGTTCGTCCGCAGGGCCGGATTCGACCACGCGGCCAGCCCGCATCACGACAACCCGGTCGCAGACCTGCGCTGCGACCCGCAAATCGTGTGTGATCAGCAGCATGGTCAGATCAAGCCGCTGCCTGAGGCTATCCAGCAGCAGCAAAACCTGCGCCTGAACAGAGACATCCAATGCGGAAACCGGCTCATCCGCCACCAGCAGATCCGGCTCCACTGCGAGTGCCCGCGCAATGCCGATGCGCTGACGCTGACCGCCGGAAAATTCGTGCGGGAAGCGGCGGCTTGCGCTGGGGTCGAGCCCAACAAGTCCCAGCAGTTCGGCCGCACGAGCGAGCGCGCGGCTGCGCGGTGTCCCAAATGCAACGGGCCCCGCGGCAATGATGTCGCCCACCGTCCAGCGCGGGTTGAGCGACCCGAACGGGTCCTGAAACACCATCTGGATATGCCGGCGATAGGGGCGCAACTCTCTGGCTCGGAGGTGAGCCAGGTCGTTGTCGCGAAACCGGATCTCGCCGCCATCCGGCCTGAGCAGACGCACAATCAATCGCGCGAGCGTGGTCTTACCCGATCCACTTTCCCCCACGATGCCCAGCGTTTCTCCGCGCCGTACCTCTACGCTGACATCGTCAACTGCTCTGACATGCCGCGCCGGACGGAATAAAGTACGGGCGGCGCCATAGCTTTTGCTGAGCCTGGACGTGCACAACACAACCGGAGCGTCGGGTGCTATGGTGCGCCGCGTTCCCGTTGATCGCGGTACCGCGGCGATCAGCGCCCGCGTGTATGGGTCGGAAGGGGCGGTGAGCACCTGTCTGGTCGGGCCTTCTTCCACCTTGTGTCCGTGTCGCAGCACCGCGACCCGGTCTGCGATTTCCGCGACTACGCCGAAATCATGGGTGATGAACAGAATGCCCATCTGGCGCTGAGCCTGGATGGTCTTCAGCAGGGTCAGGATCTGCATCTGCGTCGTCACGTCCAGCGCGGTCGTTGGCTCATCCGCAATCAGCAGATCAGGCGACAAGGCCAGAGCCATCGCGATCATGACCCGCTGGCGCTGGCCGCCAGAAAGATTATGCGGATAGACACGCCGCAGCAGAGCGGGATCGGGCAGTCCAACCGATCCTAGCAAGATTTCGATACGCCTTCGCAGCGGCGCGTCAGCGACGCGTTCATGGGCGCGTATCGCCTCGGCAATCTGAGCGCCGATTGTCAGCACCGGGTTGAGTGCGGCCATCGGCTCCTGAAAAATCATGGAGATCCGTGCCCCGCGCAGCCGCCGCATCTCGACGGGGTTCAACCGCAGCAGATCCTGGCCGCCATAGCGGACGGCGCCAGCCACGGGCACGAGCCGTCCCGGCGGCAGCAGGCCAAGCACCGCCTGTGCGGTGACGGATTTGCCAGATCCGGATTCACCGACGAGGCAGACGATTTCGTTATGGCCGACCGAAAGCGAGACGCCTTCCACAGCGTGCCGGCGCTCGCTGCCTGTGGGCAGCGCAATCGTCAACTCTTCGATCGAGAGCAGGCTCACGCCCGGCCTCGCCGCGCGAGCCTTGGGTTCAGCACATCATTCAACCCATCCCCCAGCAGGTTGAAGGCGAGCACGGTCAGCACGATGGCAAGCCCAGGAAACACGCTCATCCACCAGGCGCGTTGGATCACGGTGCGCGCTGCGCCGATCATGTAGCCCCAGCTCATCAGGTTGGGATCACCCAGGCCGAGAAAGCTCAGTGCCGCCTCCAGCAGAATGGAGGTGCCGACCAGCAGCGAAGCGGAGACAATGATCGGAGACAGCGCGTTCGGCAGCACCTGCGTCAGAATGATCCGGGAATTCGATTCTCCCAGCAGGATGGCGGCCTGCACGAATTCGCGCGTTCGCAGCGACAGAAACTCACCACGAACAATCCGCGCTACCGGCGTCCAGCTTACCAGCCCGATGGCCACCACGGTCGAAGTCACGCACGGCGTGAACAGTGCCACCAGGACGATCAGCAGGACAAATCCGGGAAGCGTCTGAAAGAACTCGGTCAGGCGCATGAGCGCGTCATCGACATAGCCGCCGTGGTACCCGGCAAGCGCGCCGATCGTTACCCCAATCACGACCGCCACGATCGTAGAGACCACGCCCACCAGCAACGAGATGCGTGCGCCGTACATGATGCCGGAAGCGATATCGCGGCCAAGCATGTCGCTGCCTAGCAGAAAGCCGCCTGAACCGGGTGGCTGGAGCGGCGCGCCGGCCATATCCCACGGGCTATCCGGATAAAAGATCGGCGCGAAAACAGCCATTGCGATGATCAGCAGCAGGACCACCGCGCCCGCCATCGCGCTGCCGCTGTGCGCAAAGTGCCCGAGATGTTCCCGCATCAGGCTGTCTGCCCGATTCTGGGGTCGATCAACGTGTACACGATATCGGTCAAGATGTTGAAACCCACCACCATGATGGATGTGACGATGAACACGCCCATCAGGACGGTGTAGTCGCGCCCCACGACGGCTTCGTACGCCAGCCGGCCGATGCCGGGCCAGGCGAACACGGTTTCGATCAACACGGACCCGCCGATCAGATACCCTGCCTGCAATCCAGCGAAGGATACGACGGGTAGGAGCGCGTTGCGGAGGATGTGGCGGGTTATCACCCGCCGCTCGGTTACGCCCTTGGCGCGTGCCGTACGCACGAAGTCCAACTCGGCAATCTCCAGCATCGATGCGCGGGTCAGGCGGGCGTAGATTGCAACGAAGAACAGCCCGAGCGTTGTTGCCGGCAGCACAAGATGGCGCAGAACATCGACAGCCCTGGCTGCCCAGCCAAACTCCGGCCCGATGGTCATCATCCCGAACAGCGGCAGCCAATCGAGCTGGACCGAGAACAGCAGCATCGCCATAAGTCCCAGCCAGAAGCTGGGCGTTGCGAACACCAGCAGCGCAATCGACGTAATTGCCGTGTCGGCCAATCCTCCGGCATGCACCGCCGCCAGCGTGCCGAGGCCGACACCCAGCACAAGGGCAAGCAGCATGGCTGACCCGGTCAGCAGCAATGTCTGTGGCAGGCGTTGCCCGATCAGCTCTGTGACCGGCAGGTGCTGCCGGTACGAGTAGCCCAGGTCGCCCTGGACGACATGCTCCATATAACGGGCAAGTTGCACGTAGAGCGGCTTATCCAGCCCGAACTCATGCCGCAGATCGTCGATGTATTTCTGGTCGGCCGCGCCGGCCTCGCCGGCCATTACCAGGGCGGGGTCACCCGGGGTCATCCGGATCAGCAGAAAGCTCAGGACGGTGATAGCCAAAATGACGATCACTGCCTTGCCCATGCGTTTGACGATGTAGGCCAGTTTTGACATGCGTCAGGCAGACATCCACGCACCACCGAAATCACCGTAGCAGCCTTCGGCGTTGATGATCACGTCGTGGAACTTCCTGTTAACGAAGGTCGGGAACTCAAGCTCCGTGAGAAACACCAGCGGCACGTCGTCGCTCAGGATGTGCTGGATCTCGCTGTAAAGCTTCTGCGCCTCCGCCTCGTTGGGCGAAACCGCGGCACGATCGAACAGCTCGTCGATCTTCGGATTGGAATAGCCCGACACGTTGGAGGCGAGCACGCCTTTGCGGATATTGGAGCTGATATAGGCGCGGGAGACCCCGATAGCGGGATGCATGAACTGGCCCAGGAAGTTGAAGCACAGCTCAAAATCCCAGTTCGCATTCCGCTGGTACCAGCCAGGCCCGTCGGTCGTCTCGATCGTCACCTCGATGCCAACCTTGCCGAACTGCTGCTTCACCAGCTCGGCCTGCCTGTTCCACACCTCGCCATAAGGCAGCGCCAGAACCTTCACGCGTTGCCGCACGCCGTTGGAATCAGGCTTCAGTCCCATTTCATCCAGCAGCGCGATCGCCTGCTTCGGATCGTAGGGATATTTCACCAGCGCGGAGTCGTCGTAGAAGTGCGTGGTGGACGCAATGGGGCCGTTCGCGACCTTGCCCAGGCCGAAATACAGCTTGTCCACGATGAACTTCCGGTCCAGCGCCAGCATCATTGCCTTGCGGAACCGCTTGTCCTGGAATTTCGGCAGCCGGTGATTGATGTCCATGAACGAGCACGATGACGTCGTCTCGTACCCCTTGGTGAAGAATTCAAGCTGCGGAAGCTTGCGCAGCCTGGGAACATCGAAATATTCGATATCGCTGTTCTGAACCAGTTCGACGCGGCCGGTCTCCAGCGCCGCGGCGCGCTGCGCACTATCGGGTACGACGCTGTAGATGATCGAGTCCAGATAGGGTTGGCCGGCGGCCCAGTAATGCTCGTTCCGGACCAGTTCGATGTAGCTGCCGCGACGCCATTCCTTCAGCTTGAAAGGCCCTGTGCCGATGGGCGTCGCGTTCGCCGGGTTCGTGCGGTAGTCCTTGCCACGGTAGAGATGTGCCGGCATCACCGGAAAGCCGTACGACAGAAAGGCAAAGATGAACGCGCTGAACGGCTGCTTCAGCGTGAACTCGACCGTGTGCGGATCGAGCGCCTTCACCGACTGCACATGCTGAGAAACCGGGCGCCACCGCGGGTGGGTTTCCGGCAGCATCTCAGCCGCGCTGAACACCACATCATCCGCGCTGAACGGCGCTCCGTCATGCCAGGTGACGTTGTCCTGCAGCTTAAAGGTATAGACCTTACCGTCGGGTGAGATTTCCCACGCCTTGGCGAGCGACGGCTGTGGCTTCAGGTCAAATGAATAATGCAGCAGCCCCTGATACATCTTGGAAGCGATGGTATGAGTCGGCTGCTGCACGCTGAGTGCCGTGATTATCAACGGCGGCTCGGGATTGATAATGCTGCGCAACGTGCCGCCCCGGTGCGGCGTGGCTTGCTGGGCCCGCGCCGTCATGGGAACGGCCGCGGCGGTACCCGCCGCGGCCAGAAAACTCCGACGTGACCAGTTCATGTTCCCCCCTATACGCCTCTTTCCGAGCTACCTGGCCTCGGTCCAGCTCTCGGAAAACGCCAGCGCACAGGTGCTGAACGGCCTGCCTTCGCGCTGCTTCGGCCAGGGTTGCCCGGCTGCCTGGACGCCATTTCGCACCAGCCGCGCCCCCAATGCGGGGATCAACACCGTGCATACACCATAAGGACGTCCAGGATCGGCATTCGGCTGGGTGTGGATCAGCAAAGGCTCGCCGATCCGGTACCACGTCAACGAAATTTCTTCGTCATGCGCCTCCAGGCTTTCGGTCCAGTAATCGCGCGCGTCGCCGGACTTGCTGAACCAGGCCTCGGTCACCGGGATTGTCTGATCCTGAAGCTCAGGATTCAGCATACCCTGGACAGTGGACTGCAACCATCGTGTCATCGCGATGTTGTCCGAGTAGATCCGCCAGCGGTTCTCGGTCAGTTCGCTCTTCAGATACAGAACATGTCCCGCACCGGCCGGCGACAGCAGGATGCGCCAGAAACTCGCATTGGTGCTGAAATTGTTGTCGTCGTTGCGGCCGAGCCGGATGAAAGGGTTTTCACCGGTCAGGATAAGATGGTTCGCGTCCAGGCTCATTGTCGGTTCTCTCCCCAAACACCAGTGTTACGGGAAGAGTAGGCACCCTGGCCCTAGGTGTGAATTATCGGTCGATCAGTCTGCCATCGCGTTTCGGGATGGGAGCCGCCCGGCACTCCCCGCCGGACGCGCCAGGTGGTCCACCAGCAGCCGCGCCGGTGCGGGCAGCGCTGACAAATCCCGCGTGCAGATCCTGTGCTGGCGCGCTGCCCACGGCTCGTCCAGCCGCAGCGATCGCAGCCCCAGCGGCTTGCCCAACCGTTCCGCGAACTGGTCGGGAACGATGCCGATGCCAAGCCCTGCGGAAACCATGCGACACATGGCGTCGAAGCTTTCCACTCGCAGCCGCACCCTG
>JACZCY010132888.1_pt1 | contig 10418 bp, 10 predicted proteins | sample 8641821 | NCBI WGS metagenome assembly JACZCY01 (sample SAMN15324609, study PRJNA640507) | soil metagenome | isolation source: intercropping sugarcane | place: China: Luxin town, Laibin City, Guangxi Province | collected 2019-07-25 | depth 10cm m | reverse complement strand
GGTGGTCCAGGGGGGGCCGCGGCCAAGCTCGGCATGAAACGGACCACCCTCCACTCCAAGATGCGGAAACTCAGTATCATTCGCCCTTCGTAGCGTCAACTTACTGTTTTATATTCTCCATCTTCTGCCGATATTTCGTCATTTGACGAATAGATAACAGTTTTACTTCGTTGCATTGCGTATGCCCTTCTCTACTTTTTAGTGCTGAAATTTATAAAGTTAATATTTTTCAAATAGTTAAATTGGTTGTCATGGCCTTGAGCATAAGTAGGAACAATCGTTGCTGTTCCTCAACGAATGTGATTTAGGAAGGAATCTCTACATGATTCTCGATGCAAGCACTTTGGAGGGACAGTTCTCATGAATCGTCGTAACTGGATCGGAACAGTCTTACTTCTTATGTTGGTACTATCAACGGGCATCGGGCTGGTTGCCTGGAAATACGAATCCATTCAAGACTCTGTGGCGGCTTCTGCAAACCAACCGGAGCCACTGGAGTCCATCACCGTCGCCGTCGCACGCGAGATGGATCATCGCCAGACCACAACCTCTATCGGGACGGTTCTAGCCTTACGTTCGGTCATGCTGAAGAACGAACTCGCCGGGACTGTCCGTGAAGTCCGGCTCACGCCGGGCCAGATCGTGGAAGCCGGCACCCTGCTGGTCGCGCTCGACGTCTCCGTCGAAGAAGCCGAACTCAAGGCGCAGGAGGCCCAGGCCGCTCTTGCCAAGACAGTGCTCAATCGCCGACAGAACCTCAATCAAGAACTCGCCACGACTCAGGAGGAGGTCGACCGGGCTCGTGCCGACTTGGATATTGCCCACGCCCAAATCGCCCGTACCAAAGCGATCATCGCCAAGAAGACCATCCGTGCACCGTTCCGAGCGCGCGTTGGTATCGCCGATGTTCACCCCGGTCAATACCTGGACGACGGAACCTTGCTCACGACGCTGCAGGGTGTCGGCGAAGGGGTCCATGTCGATTTCACGGTTGCCCAGCAGGTCGCGGCCGGCTTACGAGAGGGCGAGACGGTCGACGTGTTTGCGGCGGGTGAAGCCCCCGCCATCAGAGCCAACATCGTCGCACTCGATGCACGCGTGGATCCGACGACTCGCAATGCCGTGGTGCGGGCGCGAGTTGATGGTACGCGCCATATGCTGGCCCCAGGCGCGTCAGTCCGGGTTCGAGTTCCCGTCGGTCTCTCACGCAAGGCCGTCGCCATCCCGGTCAGCGCGTTGCGCAAGGGACCAGGCGGCGATCAGGTGTTCGTGATCGCGCAGGGCCAGGATCACAAGGCCCGAGCGCATGTGCGGCAAGTGGAAAGCGGCACGATGGTCGGCGATCAGGTCGTGATTCACGCCGGACTCGACGCCGGCGAGACCATCGCCGCATCAGGGTCGTTCAAGTTGCGTGAAGGTGTGCTCGTCGCGATTGCACCTGAACCTTCCTCACAGAAGCAGGCCCAAGCACAAACAGTCAGCACAGACTGAACCGATCACCCGTCGACGAAGAAATAAGGATATGCCCATGCGCTCCTTCACCGATATCTTCGTGAAACATCCGGTCCTGGCGGTGGTCGTCAATCTTGTCATCATGCTCGCAGGGTGGCGAGCACTCATGACCCTGCCGGTGCAGCAATATCCGAAGATCGAAAGCTCCTCGGTCATCATCACAACCATCTACTACGGCGCAAGCGCCGAGACTGTGCGGGGCTTCCTCAGCACGCCGATCGAGCGGGTAGTCTCCGCGATCAGCGGCGTCGATTATGTGGAGTCGACCAGCCGAGCGGGTGTCAGTACCGTGACCGTGCATTTGAAGTTGAATCATAGCAGCACGGCGGCCTTGGCCGAAGTCACGGCACGGCTCCAACAGGTGCGCGCCGAACTGCCGCCTCAGGCCGAACCACCCGTCATTGAAGTACAGAGGGCCGATCGGCCATATGCATCGTTCTATCTCAGCTTCACATCAACGGAACGCACAGTCCCGGCTCTCACTGATTGGCTCCTGCGTACGTTGCAACCGCAATTCGCGACGCTGTCGGGCGTTCAAAAAGTGACCATTGAGGGAGGCCGTCAGATCGCCATGCGGATCTGGATCGATCCGGACCGCCTCGCCTCGTTCAATCTTTCGCCCGGTGATGTGCAAGGTGCGCTTCTCCGTAACAACTACCTGGCTGCGGTGGGACGGACGAAGGGCAACTTCGCCCAGATCAACCTGCTTGCGAATACCGATCTGCGCTCGGCCCAAGAATTCGAGGAGCTCATCGTTGCCGACAGGAACGGCGCCATCGTCCGCCTGAAGGACGTTGCGAAGGTCGAGCGAGAAGCCGAAGAAGCGGACATGGTCGCAAAGTACAACCAGGCACAGGGTGTGTATCTTGGAATCTGGCCCGTGCCGGGCACGAACGAAATTGATGTCGCCCATCGTCTCCGCGACGAGATGGAACGCATCCGGCCGACCCTGCCCCGCGACATCGACATGAAACTCGTGTGGGACGGCACGATGTTCATGCGGAACGCACTGGCGGAAATTACCAAGACGTTGTCGGAGACGATCCTGATCGTGGCGCTGGTGGTCTTCCTTTTCATGGGATCGGTGCGCACGGCGCTCGTACCGCTCGTCGCCATGCCGGTGTCGCTGATCGGGGCCGCCATCTTCATGTTCGCGTTCGGATTCAGCCTCAATCTTCTGACGCTGCTCGCCATCGTGTTGTCGGTCGGGCTGGTCGTGGACGATGCCATCGTCGTCGTGGAGAACGTTGAACGGCATGTGCGTCTGGGTCAATCACGGATCGAGGCGGCGCTGACCGGCGCACGTGAGCTCGTCGGTCCGATCATCGCGATGACGATCACCCTCGCGACGGTCTATACCCCCATCGCCTTTCAGGGAGGGCTGACCGGTTCGCTGTTCCTGGAATTTGCCATCACTCTTGCGGTCGCCGTGGTCCTGTCCGGTATCGTTGCAGTCACGCTCTCGCCCGTCATGAGCTCGCGCTTCGTGCATCCCCAGGGAAAGGAAGGTCGGCTGACGGCCTTCGTCAACCGACGGTTCGACGCGGTGCGGCGTCTGTACGCGAAACTGCTCGACGGCGCGCTGACGATGCGGTGGGGAATCGTGGCGGCAGCGCTGTTGATCATGGTGGCGGCCTGGCCGCTGTACCTGTTTTCGCGCCAAGAACTCGCCCCCGTGGAAGATCAGAGCCACATCAGCCTCTTCTTCGAAGCGTCCCCCGACTCCACGTTGGCCGCCACGAACCGGGAGCACTTGCAGATCGTACGAGCGATCACGGCATTTCCCGAGACGGAATTCACCTGGGGGCTCACGACCGCCTGGGGCGGCTTCGGAGGATTGGTCGCGAAGGACTGGCATGAACGGACGCGTTCCACCGAGCAGATGTACGGCCAAGTCTATGGTGCCGTCTCCCAAGTGCCGGGACTACGCGTGTTTCCACGCTTGGACCCGCCGTTGCCGACACCCGGCCAATACGATGTCGAGCTGGTGCTGGAAAGCGACCTGCCGGCTGAGCAGCTGCTCGGCACGGTCGGTGCCGTGCTCGGTGCCGGCTGGCAAAGCGGCAAGTTCATGTATGTGGACACCGACCTCAAAATCGATCTTCCCGAGGCGCGCGTCGTCCTCGATCGTGAACGTCTGGCCGACTTAGGGTTTGATCTGGCAAGTGTCGGACGGGAGCTCGGCACGATGCTCGGCGGAGCCTATGTCAACCGATTCAACTACTTCGATCGCAGTTACAAAGTCATCCCGCAGCTCGGCGACAACGATCGCGCAACGGTCGGTCCCCTGCTCGACTTGAAGATCAAGACGCCGGGTGGCCAGCTCGTGCCGGTCTCCACGTTCACTCACATCGAAACAAGCACGGCGCCGCGAACGTTGAACCGCTTTCAGCAGCGCAACTCCGTCCGGATCTTCGGAGGTGTGAAACCGGGCGTGACGAAGGAGGAAGGGCTGCAAGTCCTCGAAACCGCGGCGGCAACAGGCGGATCGCGCATCATCCTCGACTACGCGGGCGAATCCCGGCAACTGCGCCAGGAGGGAGCGGCGCTCACCGTGACACTCGGTTTCGCCGTGGTCCTGATCTATTTGGTGCTGGCCGCACAGTTCAAAAGTTTCCGCGACCCATTGATCGTTCTGCTGGGTTCCGTGCCGCTTGCCATCTCGGGCGCGTTGGTATTCAGCTTCCTGGACCTGACCACGATCAATATCTACTCTCAGGTGGGATTGATCACACTGGTCGGTTTGATCGCGAAGAACGGCATTCTCATCGTGGAGTTCGCGAATCAGTTGCAAGTCCGCGGGCTCACAAAGGTGATGGCGGTGCGCGAAGCGTCGTTGACCCGGTTGCGGCCGGTGCTTATGACATCCGCCGCCACCGTTTTCGGCCATCTCCCTTTGGTGCTGGCAACGGGACCGGGCGCGGCGGCCCGCAACAGCATCGGCATGGTCTTGGTCACGGGAATGACCGTCGGCACTCTCTTCACGCTCTTCGTTGTCCCCGTGTTCTACTCCCTGATCGCTGCGCAACACCAGCCGATCATGGAGCCTGAAGCGGTGACGTTTAACCTCGAGGAGGAGAAATTGCTGACGATGGAAACACCCGCATGAGCGGATTGTTGTATCCGGAACAGTTCCCAGGATATCGCCGGGCGCCGTCGATGCTCTAAATAGCTTGTGTTCCATTGATCGAGCGCTTCAGGATTACTTGACTCTCGTTGTTTGCCGTTCTCATAGCCTTCTGAATGAAGCGTGGAAATCACAAAGCGTTTCGGAACAAGAGCATGGAGGTCGCTGTCGATTTCAGACCTACTTGTTCGACTACAGATAAACGGAAGCATCGGCCACACCGATAAACGAGACGGCATAGGAGGTTGATATGCGATTCATGGTCATTGTGAAAGCGACAAAAGAATCGGAAGCTGGTGTCATGCCGAGCACACAACTGCTGACCGAAATGGGAAAATTCAACGAAGAACTGGTGAAGGCGGGGGTGATGCTCGCGGGTGAAGGGCTTCAGCCGAGTTCAAAGGGTGCACGCGTCAGATTTTCGGGAAAGACGCGCACCGTGATCGACGGACCCTTTGCCGAAACTAAAGAGCTTATTGCCGGCTATTGGGTGTGGCAGGTGAAATCGAAGGAAGAGGCGATCGAGTGGGTCAAACGCTGCCCCAACCCCATGTCTGGAGAATCCGAGATCGAAATTCGTCAAGTCTTCGAAGCGGACGACTTCGGCGCCGAGTTCACACCGGAACTGCGAGCGCAAGAAGAACGATTGCGGGCAGAGACGACCAAAAAGAAATAGAGAAGTCTCGCTCGAAAACCAAGACTAAGCGAGCGGTGGCTGCGCAATCCACGGTATCCTCCCAACGTGCACGATGCCGGCAAACCGGCTGACGCGACCGGCTATCGATAGTATCGAATGCAGTGCGGTTCAAAACTTAACAAAAGGAGGCCACCATGCAGTTGAGACCCTTGGCAGCGACCACACTATGCATCATGCTGACTGTCGCACCGGTTTTTGCGAAAGAGAAGAAGCATGAGAAAGCAATGGACCCTCAAGAGATGATGGAGGTATGGAAGAAACTGGCCCAGCCAGGCGAGCCGCACAAACTATTCGCCGGCCTCGCCGGCAGTTGGACGATACAGACAAAGGAATGGATGGAGCCGGGCAAGCCGCCGACGGAATCCACGGGCACGGCAGAGGTCAAGACGCTGCTTGAGGGACGATTTCTTTATCAGGAGTACACCGCTCAAATGATGGGACAGCCTTACTCGGGTATCGGCATAGACGGATATGACAACCTGACCAAGAAATATATCACGGTCTGGATCGATACAATGGGCACCGGCATCTTCTTTATGGAAGGCACAGCAAGCCCCGACGGCAAGACCATCACATTGCGAGGTTCGCATCCCGAGCCCGGTGGCGGCAAGATGACGCATCGTGCCGTTTGGAAGATCGTCGACAACGACAACCAGATTTACGAGATGTACGGCGCACACGGAAAGGAAAAGGAAATGAAGTTCCTGGAGATCATCTATACCAGAAAACAGTAATCGGGCATTTAGAGCAAATCGCGAATGGCGTATCGCACCAGGATAAAGGAGCAGCCGGGTGTCTTTCGCTCATATCATAAATGCTGCAGCGCCCTTCACGCCGCTGTCGATTTTCTCGCGGTCGGACGACTAGCTTACGAGAGGCTGTGGACTGACTATCGAAAACCGGTCATCGAAAGAAAGGAGCCATGCAATGAGCAGTGTTCGAGTACTGGTCGGCACCCGCAAGGGCGCATTCATTCTCACATCCGACGGCGCTCGCAAACGATGGGACGTGCAGGGGCCTCATTTTGGAGGATGGGAGCTGTATCACCTCAAGGGCTCGCCGGCAGATCCGAATCGACTGTATGCCTCACAAACCAGCAGCTGGTTCGGGCAAGTCATTCAACGCTCGGATGACGGCGGCAAAACCTGGAACCCACCGGGAACCAAACCCGAAGATTTGATGGGTCAGGATGGGATGCCGAAGGGCGAGAGCAATATGTTCGTCTACGATGCGTCCGTTGAAACAGGCAAACCGCTCACGACGCACCAGCATTATGACGGCACACAGCGTCCGTGGGAATTCAAACGAGTATGGCATCTCGAACCGTCTTTGACCGATCCCGATACGGTGTACGCCGGAGTCGAGGACGCGGCCTTATTCCGTTCGACAGACGGCGGGCGGACATGGCAGGAGCTTGCCGGGCTACGCGATGTGAAGGGAAATCTGTGGCAGCCGGGTGCGGGAGGGATGTGCTTGCATACGGTCGTGCTGGACCGGACAAATCCTCAGCGCATCTATACCGCCGTCTCCGCGGCCGGTGCGTTCCGGACCGATGACGGCGGCAAGACATGGCGAGCGATCAACCGAGGCTTGAAATCACAATATGAATTGCCTGACCAGGATGCCGATGTCGGCCACTGTGTGCACCGCATTGCGATGCACCCGTCGCGGCCGAACGTGCTGTTCATGCAAAAGCATTGGGATGTGCTGCGTAGCGACGATGCCGGCGAGTCGTGGCACGAGGTAAGCGGCAATCTGCCGACCGATTTCGGCTTTCCGATCGACGTGCATGCTCATGAGCCCAACACGATCTATGTCGTTCCCATCAAGAGCGACTCGGAACACTATCCACCCGATGGCAAACTACGCGTCTACCGTAGCCGCACCGGAGGCAACGAGTGGGAGGCGCTGACGAGAGGCCTGCCGCAAGAGAATTGCTACGTCAATATTCTTCGGGACGCGATGACCGTCGATCAGCTCGACCCCTGCGGCATCTATTTGGGAACGACCGGAGGCCAGGTCTATGGATCTGCCAACGGCGGGGACAGTTGGGAGCCGATTGTAAGGGATCTGCCGGCAGTGCTCTCCGTTGAAGTGCAGACGCTGGCGTGACGTTAATTGTTAACCGTTATTCGTGAATCGCGAGAGGCATTACTCGTTACGTTTAACGAACCCGTGAGTCGTTGGAATTCTTTCGTTTAACGTTGAACGATTAACGTCTTGAACAACATGATCCGAGTCATATTGCCGCAGCATCTACGAACCCTTGCGCGCGTCAACGGTGAAGTGACCCTTGAGGTCAAAGGTCCGGTGACGCAATGCTCGGTCCTTGATGCGCTTGAAGTCCGCTATCCGATGTTACGTGGGACGGTCCGTGATCACATCACACATAAACGCCGGGCATTCGTGCGCTTTTTCGCCTGCGAGCAGGACATCTCACATGAATCGCCGGATATGCCGCTGCCCGACGCCGTTATAACGGGGAGGGAGCCGTTCCTGATTGTGGGGGCCATGGCGGGGGGATAGATTTTAGAACCAAGCGAACGTTGTCGCAATATAGAAACCGAGAACAGTCACCGGAACCGTCCAACCGAAAGGAGAACGCGATGAATAAGCCGGTCAAGCCGATTCCAGATGGGATGCATACCGTCACCCCGCATTTGGTGTGCGCCGGTGCCGCCGATGCGATTGAATTTTACAAGAAAGCTTTCAATGCCGTGGAATTGGGTAAGGTACCTGGACCCGAAGGAAAACTTCTCCACGCCCTCATCCGAATCGGGGACTCTCCCCTCATGCTCGTCGATGAATTCCCCGACCACAACTCATTCGGGCCAAAGTCGCTCAAAGGTTCACCCGTCACCATCCATCTCTATGTCCAGGATGTAGATGCATTCTTCAAGCAAGCCGTGGCAGCCGGTGCGAAAATCACAATGCCGGTCGCCGACATGTTCTGGGGAGATCGTTATGGCCTGCTGGAAGACCCCTTCGGGCACCACTGGTCGATCGCCACACACATTCGGGACGTCAGCCCGGAAGAATTGAAGGAGGCGGCACGAAAGGCCTGCGGCTGACAGTTCGACTTTCATCAGAATGCAGCCATCATTCAAGAAGGAGGTTACCATGCGTGTCATTTCTCTTACCATTACGACATTGTGTGTCATGTTGACGGCTTCTCCAATATTGGCCAAAGACAAACACGAAAAACACTTGGATGAGAAAGCCATGATGGAGATGTGGCAAAAACTGGCCCAGCCCGGCGAGCCGCACAAGCAACTGGAAAGTCTGGCGGGCAGTTGGACGACCCAGACCAAAGAATGGATGGAGCCCGGTAAGCCTCCCATGGAATCGAGCGGCACCGTCGAAATGAAGTCGGTGCTGGGCGGACGGTTTCTCCAACAAGAATTCACCGGCAACATGATGGGCCAGCCCTATCAGGGCATCGGGACGACCGGTTATGACAATTTACGCAAGAAGTACGTGTCGACTTGGATGGATTCGATGGGCACGGGAATTTTTTTCATGGAAGGGACGGCCAGCCCCGACGGCAAGACGATTACGCTCAAGGGAGGCCATGACGAACCGGGTGGAGGACATATGACCCATCGTGCGATCTGGACACTCGTCGACAACAATACTCAGACCTTCGAGATGTATGGAGCTCACAAAGGCGAGAAGGAAATGAAGGGAATGGAGATCACCTACACCAGGAAACAGTAATCGCTTCCGCATTCACCAATCCATCTGGGAAGAAGAAAGAGAGACATAATGCCTACCATACAACGAATTACCCCTTGTCTCTGGTTCGACGACCAAGCCGAAGAGGCGGCGAAGTTCTACGTGTCGATTTTCAAGAATTCGAGGATGGGACCTGTCACATGTTATGGAGAAGCCGGCGCTCAGGTCTCCGGACGACCGAAAGGATCGGTGATGACCGTCACGTTCGAGATCGAAAACCAGGAATTCATGGCCCTGAACGGCGGCCCCATCTTCAAATTCACCGAGGCGGTCTCTTTTATGGTGAAGTGCGAGACGCAAACTGAAATCGACCGGATGTGGGACAAACTCTGTCAAGGCGGAGAGCCGGGGCAATGTGGCTGGCTGAAGGACAAATATGGCCTCTCATGGCAAATCGTCTCTCCGGAATGGGACAAGATGCTGCTTGATAAGGATACTAAGAAGTCCGAACGGGTCATGGAGGCTATTCTTCAAATGGTTAAGCCGGACCTTCAAAAGATCCAACAGGCTTACGCCGGCAAGTGAACATCGTTGGCCGAAGGCCTTGAACGAGGCGTGGCCATCACCAGACGGTCCCTGTCCATCGTGAAACCCACTGCTTGACGCGTGGACCCTGGCGGTTCTTCGGCCATCTGAAAATCGATGCTGCAGATCATGGCTTCCTCTGGAAGCAAATAGCACGGCCACGGTTCAGTGGCGACGTCGAATTGTTTGCACTGTATCAAAGTAAGACGCTCGGGAATTCCCGGGTGGCATCACGCATACCCGCGTAGTAGCGTGAACGTAATCTAGCAACAGAGTCTGGAACCGATCGCTTGCCCTCGCGCATCCATCCCCGCGACCCCTTCCAGTCTACCGACGAACCACTTCTCACAGGGAGGTACCTATGAGACGCTCGTATATATTTCAAGCACTCTGCGGCTGGTGCACAATTCTCTTGCTCTCGGCAGTTGTTGCATCAGCCGGGGACCAGAAGAAAGGAGCATCACCGATGACCGTTTCGAATGGGAAACAAGTGACGTTGGAATACACCATGAAACTGGACGATCAATCGGTCATCGATACCAACGTCGGCGGGGAGCCGTTGAAAGTAACCCAGGGCAGTCACGAAGTCATTCCCGGGGTCGAGAAGGCACTCTCCGGAATGACAGTCGGAGAAAAAAAGCAGTTTACGATCGCCCCAGCCGATGGATACGGCACCATCGATCCGAAAGCGTTTCAAGAAGTGGACAAGGATATGGTGCCGTCCGATTCCCGAAAGGTCGGAACGCAGTTGGAGGGAAAAACGGCAGATGGCCGAAAGGTCTTTCCGCGGATTTCCGAGGTGAAAAACGAGACGGTCGTGCT
>JACZCY010107345.1_pt1 | contig 10460 bp, 5 predicted proteins | sample 8641821 | NCBI WGS metagenome assembly JACZCY01 (sample SAMN15324609, study PRJNA640507) | soil metagenome | isolation source: intercropping sugarcane | place: China: Luxin town, Laibin City, Guangxi Province | collected 2019-07-25 | depth 10cm m | reverse complement strand
ATGCGTTTCATCAAATATCCTTCGTCTGCATTTAAAATAAAGCAGTTATTTTTCCAATATTTTTTTGCTTATATTAAATCTGCAAAGGCAAAGGTACCGTGTAAACAAAGTTACCCGAAGCAAAAAGGGATAGATTTATTTTTCGTAACCGGCTTCATTTTCATTGCTTGAGTTTAAACCACAAAACAATGAAACCCGGAACTTTTGAGAATCAACATCAAACTTAAAAGGTTAGTTTCCCGCTATAATAATCTAAAACCTTCGTTTGCACGATATAATTATATTTCGCTGCTATCAGGTTGAAGTTAGCCTGGCTCATATTATTCTCCGTAATGACAAAATCCACGGAATTGATGGCGCCTGCTTCGAATTTTATCCTGGCTTCCCTAAAAGATTCAGAATAATCGGCTACCTGCTGCACTAATTTTTTATATGTTTCATAAGCCGTGGTCATGCTGACAAAATCACGCTCAATGGCCTGGCGAAGCAGTATCTTAACCGTCTGCTGCTGAAAAGCGGTCTGCGCTTCGGCAATTTTCGACAATTTCACCCTGCTTCTTGCCTGCAATCCGTTTAAAATGGGGATACTCAGATTTAAACCGATATTGGAATTCAGGTTATTTTTCCACTGGCTTCCATAAGGGACTTTACTTGATGAGTAATTGGATTCAGGAGCATATACAGGCAGTTTATCATTGTTGAACATGACGTAGTTATTAGTTTGCTGATCCGAAGTGTTGATCAGTCGAGAAGTGGCAGCGGCGCTGGAATAATTAGTACCAAATCCCCCAAACAAAGATAAGGTGGGGAACAAATTACCCCTTGCCGACCTCACTGCTCTTTTTGCACTTTCATCATGCAATTCAGCGGCTTTTACCTCCGGAAGATGAGCAACCGCATATTGATAAATATCATCCATTGTCCCATTGTACGGAGACAGAATGGCTGTTGCAATAGGAGTCAATTCCATGTTAGCAGCATAGGGAATATTCATGAGTTGTGCCAGGTTTAACCTGGCAGTGGTCAATGCATTCTGCGTAGTAAGCACGGCTATTTCATTACTACCCAATTGTCCCCTGGTGTTATACAAATCGGAAGGAGCAATATTCCCCTTATTATTTTCAATGGTGAGCCTGTCCACTTGCTGCCGGGTTACTACCACTTGTTGTTTAGCTATTTTCAGTTGTTCCTGTTCGCTCAGAACAGACAAGTATGCCAGTATCACATTAATCGTAAGCCGGTCTTTGGCATTTTGCAGATCCATCTTACCGGCTTCGTAAGCTAATGAATTTTGCTTAATAAAATTCATAACGCTGGAACCATGCCATAACACTATGCTGGCATTCAGTCCGTAATTATCCGCAGTATTTTGCTGGTTGATATAACTGTTGGTATAAGGGTTGATGCTTTTACCATTATAAACAGAACGGGAAATATTGCCGGAAACACCCGGGAGCATCCCCGCTACGGCTTCCTGCCTATACACCTTATCCGATTCAAGCGTAAATTGGGATTGCTTTACATCCGGATTATTTTTTATTGCGATATCAATACATTGCTGCAGATCGTAAGTTTGTGCAGTAGTATCCTGACTGAATGACCTGTTACTTAAAAAAATACTTGTCAGGAATAAGAAAAAAGAGATTTTATAAAACATACAGTTTATTTTATGATGTCTGATTTGACCTGTGATCTGCGGGAAAACATCCTCCGGCTCAAATATCACTCCAGAATATGTAAAATATAAACGTTTAACACTTAGCTAAAGCAGTCAACGTTTTTTAGGCATGAACAACGGTGAAACCTGAAACCTGGAACTAGAAACTTCTGGAACTATTGGAACCATTGAAACATTCTAAACAATTTCTCTCTCAATCTGCCCGTCCAATAAATGAATGATCCGTTTCCCGTATTCAGCATTCTTTTCGGAATGAGTGACTTGGATAATGGTTACGCCATCTTCTTCATTTAATTTTTTGAACAATTGCATAATTTCTTCGCCTTGTTTTGAATTCAGATTACCTGTTGGTTCATCGGCTAATATCAACCTCGGATTTGCAATTAAAGCGCGTGCTATGCCCACCAATTGCTGCTGTCCGCCGGAAAGTTGCACAGGAAATAAATTTTTCTTACCTACGATCTGAAAGCGGTCCAGTGTATCGGCCACCATCGCCTGCCTTTCGGATGCCTTGTATTTATGGTAAATCAACGGCGTTTCAATATTTTCATATACCGTCAGCTCATCAATGAGATGATAAGCCTGGAACACAAAACCAATATATTGCTTTGCCAATGCAGCTCTTTGTTTTTCCTTCAAAAGATGCACTGCTTCATTCATAAAATAGTGATACCCTTCCGAAGGATCATCTAATAATCCGAGTATATGAAGCAATGTAGATTTCCCCGAACCCGACGGTCCCATGACAGATACAAACTCACCTTCACGAATACTAAGGTCAACGTCTTTTAACACATGCACTTTGTTTCCGCCTACCGGATACCATTTTGAGATTTTTTTTAAGTCTATCATAACTTCTGCTATTTTTTGATGTCTGAATTGGTGATGTCTGATATTTGCTATTTGTTTTTTGTCTTTTAGTTTTTAGGTTCGGGTTATAACTGTTTATACCTTTTCTATAAATAATATACCACGCTCTATTAATCTAAGAATCAATGATTTATCCTTTATCATCCTTTATAAACTGTTCATTTTTGAAATAGCGGTGTACGATTATGATACAGCTTTCGAATAAATTTCCCTCTTGAGATTTATCCTGATAAATTTCTTACCTTCACATGAAACAAAATTTAAAATTTCCGGATATGAACACCATAACCATCAAAAAGTGCCTTAATTCTGACGTCATAAAGCTTGGTAACCGGGTGAAATCTCTATTAGGCAAAAAAGTAGAGATCGTTATCCGTTTCCATTAAAAATATCGTTACATTCAACAAAAAAGATTTTATGAATATTTCCGAAATTCAAATGCCCGATATTTGAATTTTCTCTTTTGTTGAGACGCATAGCCGTGCATCTCAACGTCTATCATTCCCTTCTTAAAGCCTCCACCGGATTCGCTAATGCAGCTTTACCTGCTCTTATGCCCAGAATGACCAATGCTACCAGCATCATTGCCAGACCACTGATAATAAATATCCACCAGCTTAATGCAGTATGATAAGCGAAATTCTGCAGCCATTGATGCATCACCATCCAGGCAACAGGCATGGCGATGATAAAGGCAAGCCCCACTAAAGCCATAAAATCCTTGGACAGCAATGAAATAATTTCCATAGCGGAAGCGCCTAAAATTTTCCTGATACTTATTTCTTTCGTCCGGAGATTGGTAGTAAACACTACTAAACCCGCCAACCCCAGGCAACTAATAAGAATGGCAAGTGCTGTTGCCCATTTTAACAGGCCGGCAGTACGTTGTTCATTGGTGTACATAGAAGCAATGGCATCATCTAAAAATTGATAGCTAAAATCTTCACCGGGATATATTTCCTGGTAATCTTTTTTTATGGCAACTATGGTATTTTCCCAAAATGCTTTATCGGCATCACCGCGTTGTAGTTCTATATGAAAGGTATTGCCATCAGCAGCCCCAAAGACCGTAGGCGATATCTTACTACGCATGGACAGGTCATGAAAATCCTTCATCACACCTACTATGGGAACATCTTTCCCGTTCCATTGTAAATATTTACCGATGGCTTCTTCCGGACGGACAAAACCAATAGCATGAGCAAAGCTTTGATTTATCAAAAATTCCCTAATGGTATCGCTTGGCAAAACATTTCTACCCGCTAATATTTTTATCTGATACATATTGATGTAACCTGGATTGCCCCATCGTATTTGCGTAGGAGGCGTCAACCTCTCTTTTCCATTATTGTAAGAAATATTGGCGAAAGCCATTCCGGGATCTGCAGGAGGTAAAAATCCAGTAACCGCCCTGCTTACGCCGGGGAGTGATCTGATTTCAGTTAATAATAATTGGCGATGGGAAGCAACGGTATCATAAGGAATATCAAAATTGATAATAGCATTTTCATTGAATCCCATATCCGCATGCAGTGAATAGTTAATCTGTTTGATAACGGTCAAAGTCACTATTATAAAAAATTGCGCTATGGTAAATTGAGATACTGTCAATATTTTTCTTACAGCACTACTACGGGTATGACCAGTTTTAACAAACTGATTTTTTAAAACCAATACCGGCTTATAAGCAGATAAAATAAATGCCGGATATATCCCTGATAAAAAGCTTACGGTCACACTGAGTAATAATAAAAAGAGAATAACATCGGGCTGATGGAGCAGATCAAAATGTAAGCCTGGAGGTATAAAAGCCCTAAAGATCCTGAGCCATAAAGGAGTCAATATAACAGAAAGAATAGTTGCAACCAGCGTAATAAAAAAAGTTTCGCTCATGAATTGAAATATAATATGCTGTTTTGAGCTTCCCAATATTTTCTTTATACCAATCTCTTTGGCTCTTTGTGATGCCCGCGCTGTGGTAAGGTTAATAAAATTAATGCATCCCAATAACAAGAGGAAAACAGTCAGCGCCACCAATTTATATAGCGCGGATTTGTCTGCTATTCTTTGTCCAACTCCGGTATAGGCATACTCAAAATGAACGTCATGTAACGGTTGTAAACGAAATGTTATAATTTTATTATCTGTTTTCTTGTTGTACTTTTCATAAAGGGTGTTGATCCAGGCTTCTGCCAGTTGAGAAGATGTTCCTTTATTCAGCTTCACATAAAGCTGGGAGTATGCCATCCAGTCGTCCCATACATTCATCATAAAATCGTCCTGCAAATCTGTCTGAGAAATGGTGGTGTAAGATAAAAATTCGTTAGCAGTAAAGGAGGTTTGTCGGTTGATGTCTTTCACTACACCCGTTACCGTTGCTGTAATGTCATGATTGTAATTAATCTGCCTTCCTATTACTGCTGTTACCGGAAGTTGGGGAAAATATTTATGCGCTATTCTTGCCGTGATTACCACTGAAAAAGGATTTTGCAATGAAGTTTTTGCCGAGCCCACTATCCACTGATAAGGCAATAAGGAAAAATATTGTGAATTAGTGAATATAATATCAGGTTCATGCTTAAATACAACAGGTTCATCATTTCCTTTTCTGGTAACACTTACAGTGGCAGTTGCATCACCCTGAAACTGCATGACAGGAACCACTAATGCTATGCCTGTTATTTCTCTTTGTATGGCATCGCCAAGTGGCGCAGGTACTCCGGCGCTATGTCCGTCCATTCCGTTAATCTTTGCATCCAACACCACACGGTAAATGCTGCCGGCACCTTTTTCAAAGGTATCGTAGCCGAATTCATAACGTACGATTAAAAAAATCACCAATGCTGCACTAATGCCAACCGCTAATCCAACTACATTGATTGCAGAGAAAATTCTATTCCTCACAAAATTTCGCCAAGCCGATTTAAAATAATGAATAAGCATGTTTAATATTTTAGTATCTCTGATTAATTGATGCTTGATATTATCTATTCAAATATTATAATGTCTTAAAACCCAAAAAGTCCTATTACCATTAACCATTTACTGCTTACTGCTACTGCCATTGACATAGAGCATCTGGTCTCCGCGCCTATCATTCGATTCTTAATGCCTCCACCGGATTCGCCCTCGCTGCCCTAACTGCCAATACACCGATCGTAACAACCGCTACTATTATAGCAATCACAACCGCAGGCAGCAACATCCACCAATGGATAGAGATGTGATACGCGAAAACCCCCAGCCAACGATGCATAAAAATCCATCCGACAGGCAAAGCAATCAGGGAAGCAACACCTACCAGCAGCATAAAATCCTGTGACAATAAAATTATAATATTTCCCACATTAGCGCCCAATACTTTTCTGACCCCTATTTCCTTAGTTCTCTGAGAAATGGTAAAAGCGGATAATCCAAACAATCCCAGGCAGGCAATCAATATAGCGAGGCAGGCAAAAATGGTAAAAACTTTCTCCTGCCTTTGTTCTGCCGTATATAATTTTGCAAATCGCTCATCCAGAAATGTGTAGGTAAAAGGAACCTCCGGAACGAACTGATCCCATGTCTTCCTGATATCATCTATGGAAGATTGAAGCCGATCGCCGCTGATCTTGATGGAAATATTATTAAACACATGATCTTTTAAAGATCCTAAAGAGAACATGACCGGCGTTATTTCCTGGAACATAGATTCAAAATGAAAATCCTTCACCACACCAATCACCTTCCCTTTTCTGCCATTATATGTATAATTTTTCCCTAAAGCTTCTGCCGCATTTTTCCATCCAAATAATCTGACAGCAGCTTCGTTGATAATAAGATTATTGCTGTCTGTAGGAAACTGTGTTGGATCAAAATTCCTTCCTTCAGCCATTTGAATTTGATAGGTGGGCATAAATCCGCTGTTTATTACCACATACTTGCAGGTAATATTCACCGGAGCAATTGAATTGCCGGCCACAATGTCAATTCCCGTGGCATCTAATAACCTTCCCGAAGGAATACGGGAAGAAAGCGCCAGCGATCTGATTTCCGGATTATGCAACAGTTCAGATTGGAATGCTTCTAACTTATTGTCTAATGCATTATTATATTGCATGGTCACAATATGGTCCTTATTAAATCCCAGGGAAGAGTGCAATACAAAACGCATTTGTGAAAACACCACTACTGTCGCGATAATTAAAATAATGGACAGGGTAAATTGAATCACTACCAACACCTTTCGTATGGGAATAGTTTTAGATCCGTATTTCGCCATACCTTTCAATGCCTTTACCGGATTGAACGAAGATAAAAAGAAGGCAGGATAAATACCACTTAAGAAACCGGCGGCCAGAGGCAGTAGTAATACAGGAATGATAATTTTCCATTGTGCGAGAATACGAATGCTCATGTCCCTGTCCGCCAGCCTGTTTAAATACGGCAGGAGCAAGGAAGTAAGCGATAACGCTATAATTAATGCGGCATAAGCCAGGATAACAGACTCGCTCAAAAGTTGGAATACCAGCTCCTTCCTTTGGGCTCCCAGTGTTTTTCTCACACCTATTTCTTTAGTCCTTAAAAGAGATTTGGCTGTTGCCAGGTTCATATAATTCATGCAGGCTATCAGAAGGATAAACAGGGCAATGACTGAAAAAATATATACCGCGGTAATACTGCCGTTAGGCTCGATTTCATCTGCCAAATGTGAATACAGATGTATATCGCGTAATTTCTGCAGATAAAGACTGGAATATTTAGAAGGTAAATAGCCCGGAGATTCGCCTTTATAATGTGCGTGCCTGTCTAAGAAAGCAGGGAATTGCTTCTCTAATTGCTGAGCAGGATAACCAGACGGCAACATCAGGTAAGTAAAGAAGGCATTATTATCCCAACTGGTTTCAAGCTTCTGTCTGCCATAAATAGATGAATCATTTAAAGTACTGAAGGAAAGCAATATATCAGGATGAAAAGTAGAATTGGCCGGAAAATCCGGAAAAATTCCCGTAATCTTTACCGGAAATTGTCCGTTCACCTGCACTATTTTATTGACAGGGTCCTCCGAACCAAAATACTTGTGTGCTATTTCGGGAGTCACCATCATGCTGAATGGTTCTGCAAGTGAAGCCTTTGCATTTCCCTCTAAGACGGGAACAGAAAAGAAATCAAAGAAGTTGGAATCAGCAAAGAAAGCGCCTTGCTCGTTAAATATTTTATTCCCGTACTTAAAAACGATATCGCCGGTTAATGGCAACATTCTTGTTTCCTTTTCAACAGCGGGAAAATCATTTTTCAATAGCGGCCCCGCAGCAGGTGCGATAGAAGCCAGATGAAGATATTCAACACCTTTTTCCGTATAAAAACTACGTGTTACTCTATAGATATTGTCGGCTTGCCTGAACTGATCATAGCTCAGTTCGTTGACCACAAAACACGCAATTAAAAGGCAGCAGGTAAGCCCTACCGTGATGCCAAACAGGTTGATAAAAGATACCATCCTGTTCCTGGTAATATTCCGCCAGGCGGTTTTTAAATAATTTTTAAACATATACTAATCTTTGATTTGTGATCTATGATCTATGATTTATTGATGTCTGATTTTCTGATGTCTGATTTCCCTTATGTCATGGTGCGCTTGTCGAACCATGGCCATTCCTCGACAAGCTGAATGACACGCTCCTCATTCGCTTCTCAAACTCTCAACAGGGTTTGCTATTGCCGCTCTAACTGCCTGAAAACTCACTGTTATCAACGCAATGAATATCGCCAAGACTCCGGCTACTACAAACATCCACCACTGAATTTGAATCCTGTAAGCAAAATTATTCAGCCATTTATACATTGCCCACCATGCAACAGGTGATGCAATAACAATACCTATTATAACTAATTTTATAAAATCTTTGGAAACCAGCACGGCTATATTGGAAGCAGAAGCCCCCATCACTTTTCTGATTCCAATCTCCCTAGTCCTTTGTACGGTAGTATAAGCAGCCAGTGCCAACAATCCTAAACATGCCAACACAATAGCCAGTATGGAAAATATGCTAAACACTTTCCCAGTTCTTTGTTCTGATACGTATAAATGAGCATAATCCTCATCTAAGAACTGATATTCAAACGGACGATAAGACGCCCATGTTCTCCATGTTTCCTGAAGAAATCGTAAGGTAGCAGGAACGTCACTGCCCTTCACCCTCACCAACATTTCATTGACAAATGACGGGTCTAAAAAGATAACTAACGGACCAATGGGTTGATGCAGGGAAGTAAAATTAAAATCTTTCACCACCCCTTTTATAATTCCCGGAGCTCCCTTGTTAATAATTTTTCCAATAGCTTCTTCAGGTGTCCAGCCAAGCTTACGGACTGCCGTTTCATTTAATATAAAGCTGTATTGAAAACTCTTACCATTATCCGAAGTATCCATTTTCATCAAATCGCCAGGGGTAAAAAGAGAACCGGCAATTAATTGCATTTTCATGGTCGGGATAAAACCGAGATCAACCGGAATGGCATTGACATTAAAACTGATATTACCCGATTTCGTCTGCGCGTAAATGGCATCTCCCCACTGGATATTGACAGGACTTGTATATGCACCAGTGACAGCGATTACACCTGGGTAGTTACCAATGGCTCTTTTAAAGGCATCATATTCACTTCTCATACGATAATCTACGGGCAACTCGATCACATAATCCTTATCGTACCCAATATTTCTATGACTGATATAATTGAGTTGTTGCAAAATGATAAGTGTAGAAATAATAAGAAAGACTGAAACAGCAAATTGAAATATGATTAAAGTCTTTCTTAACCTCCCGCCGGAAGAAGTCAGATGAAATCCTGATCTTAATATTTTAGTCAGTCCGCTATGTGTCAGCATCATTGCAGGATAACTGCCGGAAATAAAAGTGATGAAAAAACATAACAAAATCAATCCCGCGATAAATGCAGGTGAAGCAATTGCGCTTGCACTCAGTGTTCTATCGGTAAGATGATTAAATGCCGGTAATAAGAGAACAGCTAATAATATAGCTGTGACGAAAGATATAATCGTCAGCAGAAAAGATTCACCGATAAATTGTGAAAATAACTGTCTTCGGTTTGCGCCGAAAACTTTTCTTATCCCTACTTCCATTCCTCTCCCGGCCGATTGAGCAGTGGCAAGATTGGTATAATTGATGCAGGCAATTAATAAAATAAGAATGGCAATAACGCCGAGGATATAAACCGTTGTAATACTTCCCGAAGGCTCTATTCCCTCGCCCACCTTGGAATACAGATGTACGCGTGTCAGCGGTTCCAAATGATAAGTCAGAAAATCGCCACCTGTCATCCCCAATTCATTTTTATTTACCTCTTTCATATATACGGTAATCCCTTTTTGCAAAGGCGCTATCTGACTCGGATTGTGAAGAAGAAGATAGGTATAATAATTTGCAGTAAACCATTGCGGGTTATCTACAATTTTACGCAACGAATTGAAAGATGCAATGAAATCAAATTTTATTTGAGAGGCAGCAGGCGCATCGGCAACAACTCCTGTAACGGTATAATCATTCTGAGAACCAGGCTCAGTTCCGATATGCAACACTTTTCCGACAGGATCAGCATCACCAAAATATTTTTTGGCTATCTCAGGTGTAATGACAATATCATTAGGGGTGGATAATGCAGTAGCCGGGTTTCCTCTTAACAGATGAAATGAAAATATCTGAAAGAAGGTAGAATCCGCATACAGAATTTTTTTTTCATTAAACATCTTATCCTGATATTTTACAATACCGGAAATCGGGTATAATCTCACATAAGATTCCACCTGAGGGAAAGTAAGCTGAAACTGCGGTCCTACTTTAGTCCCTGTTACTGCCGCATTTGAAGTGCTGATGGAATTACCATATGACATATTCACACGTACAATCCT
>JACZCY010128062.1_pt1 | contig 10472 bp, 10 predicted proteins | sample 8641821 | NCBI WGS metagenome assembly JACZCY01 (sample SAMN15324609, study PRJNA640507) | soil metagenome | isolation source: intercropping sugarcane | place: China: Luxin town, Laibin City, Guangxi Province | collected 2019-07-25 | depth 10cm m | reverse complement strand
GGCGCCGCGGCTCGCGCCGCGCACCCGCAACCTCGCGGCGGCCCGGCTGGCCGGACACGCTCTCGTCGTCCAAGACGGGGTCGCGGTCGGCGTCTTGACGCCGGCTGACTTCGCGCGGGCCGTCCAGCTGGCCAACCTGCGTCAGCCGATGCCGCCCGCGCCACCGGCCGTTCCACCGGTCCCGCCGTCTCAGTCGGCTGACGGGTTCGGTCGCCACGGCGATATCGATCAGGTCGATCAGCCGACTACCGGGACGCCGCGGCACCTGACCTGGTAAGAGGTAGGCATGGCATGGGCGATGGTCGTCGTGGCCGGCATCTTCGAGACCGGCTTCGCGGTGTTCCTCAAGCTCAGCCACGGCATCTCGCGGCTCTGGCCGACCGTCGGGTTCGCGGTGTGCGCGCTGATCAGCTTCGGCCTGCTCACCCTTGCGCTCAAGCGGCTTGAGGTCGGCACCGCTTATGCGGTGTGGACCGGGCTTGGCGCGGCTGGCACTGCTGTCGTGGGCATGGCGTGGTTGGGCGACGCGGTGTCGACGCTCAAGTTGGTGTCGATCGGGTTGATCCTGGCGGGCGTGATCGGCTTGAACCTGTCGGGCGTCACGGCGTCGTGACGGCCACCAGGTAAGTTCCCGCAGCGTGGACATCACCTCGCTCGGCCGCGTGCTCGCCGTCAGCCCGCATTTGGACGACGCGGCGCCCAGCGCCGGCAACTTCCTCTCCCGCTGCGCCGACCCGGTGCTGCTCACGGTCTTCGCCGGCGCTCCTGAGCGGTACGGCGCGCTGACGGAGTGGGACGCCTTGTGCGGCTTCGCGGAAGGCGACGACATCGTGGCGATGCGGCACGCCGAAGACCTCGCGGCCGCGGCCGAGCTTGGCGCCACCGCGCGCTGGCTGGAGTTTCTCGACAGCCAATATCGCTCCGGCGCTCCCGCCGCCGCCGACATCGCCGCCAAAATCGCCGACACCGCAAGGGAAATCGGCGCGGACGCGCTCGCGCTGCCGCTCGGCATCCAGCACGAGGACCACCGGCTCGCGCACGACGGGTGCGCGCTGCTGTTGCGAGAGCACAACCAACTCGTCCGTCACTGGATCGCGTGGGTCGACGTTCCGTACCGGCTGTGGTTCAGCCCGCAGGTGAGTGACCGGCTGGAATCCCTGCGCCAGCAGGGATTCCAGCTCGCGCCGTCCGAGTTCTCGCTGACGAACGAGAAGCGGTCGGCGCTCGACGCATACGCGTCGCAGGCCAAGGGCCTCGGTCAAGAGGCGATGCAGAACGCCACTTTGCCGGAGCAGCTGTTCGTCCTCACTCGTCAGTAGGTGGAGCCACCGCTTGAGCTCGAGCTGGAACCGCCGCCCGACCCGGTGATCGCGGCGCCATTCGTGCCGACCACCCACCACTTCGCGTTGAAGCTGTTCGACCCCTGGCCGGTGGTGTCGCCGGCCGCCTTGTCCTGCACGAAGTAGTACAGCGGATGCTTGTCGTAGGTGACTTGCAGCTTGCCGTCGGTGCGCTTCACGGTGCCGAGCTTGCTCGCGTCGACTCCGCTGCCGGCCTCCGGCGTGCCGCTGGCCAGCAACGGCGGCCAGACGTTCGCGCACGAGCCGTAGCACTTCGACGGTCCTGAGCCGTCGGCAACCCACAGATACAGCGTTCGGCCGGCGCCGTCGGCCAGATAGGTGCCGAGCGGCCCGGACGTCGTTTTCACGATCGTCATCGAGCTTGCCGACGCGCCGCCGGCGCTTGACGTGGCCGAGGTTGTGGGTGTCGACCCCGAGCTGGTGCTGGGGCCCTTGTGGCTGCTGCAGGCGGCGACCAATGCCAAGGTCGCTGCGGCGATTGCGAGTCCGCCGAGACGGTTGGTCTTCATTTCGCGCTCCCAACGCTGTTCGCGTGTTCGTCCGGTGAGAACTACGCGAGGGCGGTGGAAGCCGTTCAACGATCAGCAACCGCGTTGGAAGACCTCCGCCTTTACTGTCGCGCCCATCTCGTAAGGGACTTCACGCAGCCTGATCCACCAGCTCGTCGGCGCCTGCACGACCCGAAGGTCGCCGTCCCAACATCGCGCGAAGCGCAATCGCGCGCGCCACACCTGGTCGGCGGTGGTCACGACCGTCATCGACGTCCACCCATGCGCGCCCGCCAATCGCGCGGCCGCGCGCGCTTCGCCTTGCGTTGTGCTCGGGTCGGGGACGAAGCAGATCAACCGCCCGCGCGGCGCCTTCGTTCGCGGGCATGGCGTGCGTCCTGGTGTCGACACCACCAACATCGTGTCGGGATACTCGCGAGCCAACGCAAGGCCGGCATTCAACCGGATGGTGAACGTGTCGCCGCCGAGCACGACGAACGCGTCGCTTCTCGCCGGCGGGTCGGATCGTGGGACGACAAAAAGCCGGACGTCGATCACGGCGACCGCGACCAGCACCACCGCCACGGCCGCGCTGACCACCCGATGACGGCGGACGAGCGAGCCCATCCCAGTGACAACACGCACGAACGGTGACCGTAGCGGGTCGCCTGCGACCACGTAGGCTCAAGCGGCGGACATCACACACGCGGGGGCGGCATGAGCTATCGCCAAGCGCCGACGCCGACCGGGCGTCGCGGACGATCGAGCCTGGGCCACCGTCCGCCCGCCGGTCCGCTCGTGGTCGGGATCGCGCTGGCCGTGGCGCTCGCCGTTGGCCTGTATTTGTGGCAACCGTGGGCCGGCTCGTCGAAAAGCTCGGCTGACAACGGCGGGTCGACGTCGTCCGGGTCGAAGTCAGGCAGCGCTGCCGCGGCGGACGCGTTCGCGAAGGCGTGGACGGCGCGCGAGTTCTCCGGCGTCGCGTTAGTGGGCGACGTGACACCGGCGCACGTCAAGAGCGAATTCGACACGCTGACGAAGAACCTGCGGGCAGGCGCGGTGACCGTCACGGCGGGAACGGCGCAACCGCTGGCCGGAAACGACAACGCGGATCGCGCCGCGCTGCATGTCAGTTGGACGTTGCCGGGTGGCCAGACGTGGGCTTACGACAGCGCGGTCGAACTCGACAAGGTCGCGGGCACGTGGCGGGTGAACTGGTTGCCGTCGGTGGTGCTGCCGAGCCTCGACCCAGGCGACACGTTGCGCTACACGAAGGTCGAGGCGAAGCGGGCCACGATCCTCGACGGCGCGGGGCAGCCGCTCATCGCCAACCGGCCGGTCGTCGACATCGGGATCCTGCCGAGCAAGGCCGGCGACCTCGACGCCGCCGCCAAGCAGATCGCGGCGATCACACACGTCGACGAGGCGGCGCTCGCGGCCCGGCTGAAGGCGGCGTCGCCCGACCAGTTCGTCGAGGTGATCACCTTGCGCGACGGCGATTTCGCGCCGCTGGCGGGTGCGGTCGGCGCGGTGCCCGGCGTGGTCCTGCATCACGTCGACCTGCCGCTGAGCCCGACGCACGACTTCGCCCGCGCCCTGCTCGGCACCGTCGGGCCGGTGACAAAGGAGATCGTCGACAACTCCAAGGGTCGCTACGTCGCGGGCGACATCGGCGGATTGTCGGGCCTGGAAAAGGAATTCGACGCCACCTTGGGCGGCACGCCGGGCTACCAGGTCGACATCGTCCACCCGTCGTCCGGTGGCAGCGCGCCGTTGCCGACGACCGTGGCGAACAAGCCGGCGGTCGAAGGCCAGCCGCTGCGCACGACGCTCGACCAGAAGGTCGAACTCGCCGCTGACCAGGCGTTGGCGTCGGTGAGCGACCAGCCGAGCGCGCTCGTCGCGGTGCGGATCTCCACCGGGCAGGTGGTCGCGGTGGCCAACGGTCCGAGCGGCGGCGGCTTCGACACCGCGCTGCTCGGGCAGGTGCCGCCGGGCTCGGCGTTCAAAATCGTCACCACGGCCGCGCTCCTTCAAGGCGGGCTAGACGTCAACGCCCCAGTGCCGTGCAAGCCGGTCGAGGTGGTCGGCGGCAAGTCGTTCCACAACTACGAGGGCGAGACGCTGGCCGATCCGCCGTTCAAGACCGACTTCGCGCAGTCGTGCAACACCGCTTTCGTGAGCCTGTCGAGCAAGGTCGCCGGGTCGACGCTGCCCGACACCGCCCGGGCGCTGGGCATCGGCGCGTGCTGGTCGCTCGGCACCGCCGCGTATCGCGGCAGCGTTCCGACGCCGAAGACGGACGTCGACCTCGCCGCCACCTCGTTCGGTCAAGGCGCGACGCTGGTGAGTCCGGTCAGCCTCGCCATCGCCGCGGCGACGGTGGCGAGAGGCAGTTACCTGCCGCCACAACTGGTCCTCGGGGGTTCGGCGCCGTCATGCGATGGCTCGGCTCCGCCGGCCGCCGCGCTCTCGTCGTCCGTGTTCACGCAGCTGCGCACGCTGATGCGGTTGGTCGTGACGTCGGGCACCGCGACCGTGCTCGCGGGCGCTCCTGGCGGCCCGGTGATGGCGAAGACCGGCACGGCGGAGTTCGGCAGCGCCAACCCGCCGCAGACGCACGCGTGGCTGATCGGCTTCCAAGGCGACATCGCGTTCGCTGTTTACGTCGAGACCGGCAAGAGCGGCGGCACGGTCGCGGCGCCGGTGGCGTTGAAGTTCCTGCAGAACCTGGCCGCGAGGTGAGGGTGTCGTCGGGCGGACGCGGGTATGCCCGGCGGCATGAGACTGAGCCACATTCCCCTCCGACTGACCACCGGCGCCTACATCCTCAACTCGGGCCTGACCAAGTTGAACGCGGACGACGAAACCTCCAAGGGCTTGCACGGCATGGCCAGTGGCGCGTATCCGAAGATCGGCGACGTTGACCATCGCACCTTCTCGAAGTCGCTCGCGGCTGGCGAGATCGCGGTCGGTGGCGCGCTGCTGCTGCCGATCGTTCCCGCGTGGCTCGCGGGCGCGGCGTTGACCGGGTTCTCGGGCGCGCTGGTCGGCATGTACCTCAAGACGCCCGGCATGACCAAGGAGGACGGCATCCGTCCCACCCAGCAGGGCACGCCGTTCGCCAAGGACATCTGGATGGTGGGCACCGGCCTGGCGTTGCTGATCGACGGGTTCATCCCGAGCCGGGCGAAGCGCAAGGCCGTGCGCCGGGCGGTCACCAAGCCGGCGCGGCAAGCGGCGGTGGCCCGCGGCGCTGCAAAGGGTTACGCAAAAGGCCTGCGGCACGGCTAACCGCCTTCGGCGGCGACGCGGGCGCGGCTGACGGCTTTGCGGCATCATCGAATGCGTGCCTGAACTACCCGAAGTGGAAGCGTTGGCGGGGTTTCTCGCCACTCACGCGGCCGGGCACGCCATCAAGCGGGTCGACGTCGGCGCATTCCATGTGCTCAAGACCTTCGACCCACCGGTATCGGCGCTGCATGGCGCGTCGATCACCGGCGCGGGCCGCCACGGCAAGTTTCTCGACATCGAGACATCCGCCGCACATCTGATCATCCATCTCGCGCGCGCGGGTTGGCTGCGGTGGCGGCTGGAGCTGCCGCCCGCGCCGTTGCGGCCAGGGAAATCGCCGATCGCGCTCCGGGTCCAGCTGGACGACGCAAGCGGCTTCGACGTCACCGAGGCCGGCACCCAAAAGCGGCTCGCCGCTTACGTCGTCCGCTCGCCGTCGGACGTCGAGGGCATCGCGCGGCTCGGCCCCGACCCGCTCGCGGCGACGTTCGACGTCGACGCGCTCGACGCCTTGTTGCGCGGACGACGCACGCAGATCAAGGGGTTGCTGCGCGACCAGTCAGTGATCGCGGGCATCGGAAACGCCTACAGCGACGAGATTTTGCATGTGGCCAAGATGTCGCCGTTCAAGATCGCCGACGCCTTCACCCCCGACGATGTTGCCGTGCTCCACGCCGCGATCCAAACCACGTTGTCGGACGCCGTGAAGCGCGCCGCCGACCTCGACGCGGGTGAGCTGAAGGCGGAGAAGAAGGCGAACCTGCGGGTGCACGGCCGCACCGGCCAGCCCTGCCCGGTGTGCGGCGACACGGTGCGGGAAGTCTCGTTCGCCGACTCGTCGCTGCAGTACTGCCCGACCTGCCAGACCGGCGGAAAGCCGCTGGCCGACCGCCGACTGTCGAGGCTGCTCAAGTAAGGCCGCCTGGCCCGACGCCCTTGGCCCGCCTCGTCTCGGGGGTAGGCGTCTCGGGGGTAGGCTGGGCAGCGCTATTCGCGGGAGCTCGGACGCACCGGGCTGAGAGGGCGGCTAGCCACGTGTGAAGCGTGGCAGCGGGCCGCCGACCGCTCGAACCTGACCGGGTAATGCCGGCGTAGGGAGTGGCCAGCTGCGCCTGGCCGGAAGGGCAGCGTCATGGCGTCCATCGACATCGACGTCCAAAGCGGCACAACCATCGACGAGCGGCACGCGGAAGCGCCGATCACCCTCGACGAGCCGGCGGCGAAAAGCCTGGGATTCTTCGACCAGGTCGGCCTGTGGGGCAACCTCGGCGTAAGCCTCCTCGGCTTCACGGGCGCGTTCGTCGTGTTGCAACCACTCGGCGGCGACACCCCCAAGCTGACGTTCGTGGCCGCGTTGTTCGCGACTGTTGTGGGCACCGTGCTCGGCACCGCCGCCGTAGGGTTGGCCGCAGTTCCGGGCGCCCGCACCGGCGCCCCGGCGATGGTGCTGCTGCGCGGCCTTTTCGGGGCGCGCCTGTCGTACGTGCCCACCGGGTTGAACATCCTGCAACTGCTGGGCTGGGGCACCTTCGAGATCGTCACGATCTCGTCGGCGGCACACCAACTAGCGCCCGGCGTCCCGCTCTGGGGCTACAAGCTGATCGCGGGTGTCATCACGACCCTGTTGGCATTGCGCCCGCTCGGTGTGGTGCGGGTGCTGCGCAAGTACGTCACCGCCGCTGTCGCCATCGTGATGGTCTATCTGTTCGTGCAGTTGCTGCGCCAGCCGGTGCACAACTTCAAAGGCTCGTCGTGGAGCGGATTTTGGCCGGCCGTCGACTCCACGCTCGCCGTCGCCGGCTCGTGGGTGCCGGTGGCGTCCGACTACAGCCGCCACTCGAAGTCGCCGCGGACGGCGTTCTCGGCGACGTTCGTCGGCTACACGGTCACCCAGGTGGGGTGCTATGCGCTCGGCCTCATCGCGATCCTCACCGTCGCCACGGACGGCGACCCCACCCACATCTGGGGCGCGTTCATCGCGGTGGCGCTCGGCAAGCTGGCGTTCGCGGTGCTCGCGATCCGGGAGATCGACCAGTCTTTCTGCAACGTGTACTCGACCGCGGTCAGCACCCAAAACCTGCGGCCGCGCTGGGATCGCCGCGTCTTGGCACTCGTGATCGGCAGCGCCGCGACGGTGCTCGCGCTCGCCATCGACATCAACAACTACGCGAGCTTCCTGTCGCTGATCGGCTCGGTGTTCGTGCCGCTGTTCGCGGTGCTCGTGGTCGACTACTTCGCCTTTGGCGGGGGCGCCCGATGGGATTTGTCGGAGACCTCGCCGACCCGCTGGGCCATGCTCTTGCCGTGGTTCGCTGGGTTCGTCGTCTACCAACTCATCTATCCCGGCGGAGTCTCTTGGTGGGCGACGATGTGGGGCGACATCGCTCGCGGCCTGCACTTCACGGTGCAGACCTGGATGAGCGCCTCGCTGCTGTCGTTCGTCGTCGCCGCGGCGCTGACGATCGCGTTGCGACTCGCCGTTCGCCGTCCGACGCGCGCGCGTCGTCCGATCGAAAGTCGTTCGGCTGCGGGCTAAAGCTTCGTGACGCGCGCTGCCGTGCCGTAGGCGCAAACCTCGGTCCAGACGCCGCCCATCTCCGAGGTGTCGAAGCGCATCGCGAGGATGGCGTTGGCGCCGCGGGCGGTCGCCTCGTCGATGAGCCGCTGCATGGCGTGGTTGCGGCTTTCGGTGAGGGTCTGCGTCATGCCGCGCAACTCGCCGCCGACGAGCGACTTCAATCCCGCGCCCATCTGGCTGAACGCGTTGCGCGAGCGGACGGTGAGGCCGAACACCTCGCCGAGCACCTCGTCGATCCGGTAACCCGTGATGTCGTTGGTCGTGACGATGAGCATCTCGTCTCCAGCGGTGGCCGGTGGGATGTCCTGCGATGTCGTCGCGAGCCTACGGCCTCTCGGCGAGCGCGGCGTGCCAACATGGCGGGCATGGGCGGCGGGTTTGCACCCGAGTCGGTGCTGGGGGCGATGGCCGACGCGGTCGCGGCTGGCGACGTCGAGGGCCGGGTCACGTTTTGGAGCCGCGGCGCCGAGCGGATGTTTGACCTGCCAGCCCATGACGTCGTCGGCCGGAGGTTTCCGTTCGAGCTGCCAGCGTCGGCCGAGCGGTTTGCGCTGGCCCAGTTCGACGACGCGCTGGAGCGGGTGCGCGCCGGTGAGAACGTTTCTCTGCTCACGAAGTTTCGGCGGGCCGATGGCAGCTTGCTCGATGTGTGGACGGTGTTGAGCCCGATTCGCGACGACCCTGACGGCGTCGTCACCGGTTGGGTGGCGGTCGTCCGCGACGCGACCCGGCAACGGGCGGTCCAGCGGGAACTGGCGGGGCGGGTCGAACTCGTCAGCCGGCTCGCGTCAGTTGTCGCGGGAGTGAACTCCGACCTCGAGCTGCCGACCGTGCTGCGGCGAATCAGCGAGTCGGGTCGCGAGTTGCTGTCGGCGTCCGCCGCCGGATACGTCGTCATCGAGGGAGAAAGCCTCGTCGTCACGGCGGTTTCCGGGCTTCCGGCGAAGTTGTGCGGCGAGCGCATCCCCATCGCGGAATCGGCCGTCGGCCACCTGCGCGAGATCGGCCGCACCTCGATCTCGGCCAGCAACCTCGATTTCCCGAACGACACTTCGCCGCTGATCGCAGCGCACATCCGGCACCTGCCACGGCTCGCGGTCGCCATGACCCGCGTCGACGGCGAGCTGTCCGGTGCGCTTTACGTGTTCTTCGGCTCTGACGAGCGGGCGCTGGGGCGCGCCGAGCTCGGCGTCCTCGAACTGCTCGCCGACGCGGCGGGCACCGCGATCGGCAACGCCCGGGCTTACGAGCGTCAACGACGGTTGCGCGAACACGAACGCGCCGTCATCGACGCGACCGCCGACGGCATGGCGGTCCTCGACGGCGACGGTCGGGTGCGGCATTGGAATCCCGCCGCGGCCGCGCTCACCGGGCTGCAAGCCTCCGACGTGATCGGGCAGCCGCTGCCGTTTCCCGCATGCGCACCGGGCGTTGTCATGGACCATCGGCTGCCCAGCGGCGTGTGGCTGGAGATCGTCTGCTCGCGCATCGGCGACATGAACGAGACCGTCGTCGACTTTCGCGACATCACCCGCGCGAAAGCGATCGAAGCGAGCAAGGACCTGTTCCTGGCCGTGACCAGTCACGAACTTCGGACGCCGATCACCGTCGTCCAGGGTTACGCCACGACGCTGCTCACGCACTGGACGGAGTTGACGGACGACGAGCGGCGCGAATCCGTCGACCGCATCGCCGAGCGCACTCGCGCGCTTGCCGCCCTGGTCGAGCAGTTGCTGCTCGGATCGCGGGCTGGTTCGGCGGCGCCGCAAGTGTCGGTCGAGTTCGACCTGGCCGGCTTGCTGCGCACGACGATCGACGGGTTCGAGACGGTCAGCGCGACCCACGACTTCCGCCTCGACGTCGAGGCCGCGTTGCCGTCCGCCGTGGGCGACCCGAGTTCGGTGGAGATCGCGATCACCCAGCTGCTCGAAAACGCGGTCAAATACTCGCCGGACGGCGGGGAGGTCGTCGTCAGCGCGCGCCGCGGCGGCCGCGACGACAGCGGCGGCCGCGACGACAAGAGCATCGTGGTCGAGATCTCCGACCGCGGTCTCGGGATCCCCGAAGGAGAGCACGAGAACGTGTTCGACCGCTTCTACCAGGTCGGCGGTGATCGACGGCGGTTCGGTGGCGTCGGGCTCGGCCTCTACATCGTGCGCAAGCTGCTCGACTCGCAAGGCGGCAGCGTCCGGGCGCTGCCTCGCGCGGGCGGCGGCACCAGCTTCGAGGTGGTGCTGCGGGCTGCCGCGTAGCCGGCGCGTCGAGGCCCGCGCACGGAGGCCGGTGTTTGCCGCGGCATCGAAGTGGAGATGCACGCTACGCAGTCGCGCTCATCGGACGGCGCGAAACCGAGCCCCGTTCGCGGAGGTGTGGCAGTTGGGGTCCGTGAGGGTGGCGCCTACACCCGCGAGCGTGCGCGACGTGCGCTCGGTGTTGCGCAAAGATCTCGCCGTGTTGCCGGAGCCGGTGCGCGAGGACGTCGCGCTGGTGGCGAGCGAACTCCTCGGAAACGCGCTGCGGCACGCCTCGTCGCTGGGGGACGGCCAGCTCGCCGTCAACTGGGGGCTTGGCGATTGGGGTGTCGAGATCTCGGTGACCGACGGCGGCGGGGCGACCACGCCGTCGATGCACGAGGCGGACCCGACCGCGACGGGCGGCCGCGGGCTGTCGATCGTCGCGAGCGTCGCCGCGCGCTGGGGTGTCGAACAGCACGGAACCCAGACCACCGTCTGGGCGGTCGTGCCGGTGCCG
>JACZCY010232892.1_pt1 | contig 10509 bp, 13 predicted proteins | sample 8641821 | NCBI WGS metagenome assembly JACZCY01 (sample SAMN15324609, study PRJNA640507) | soil metagenome | isolation source: intercropping sugarcane | place: China: Luxin town, Laibin City, Guangxi Province | collected 2019-07-25 | depth 10cm m | reverse complement strand
TATACGGAACAAATGACCTCCGCTCCCGGTAGCATCAGTCAAGTTCAGGAAGTTGCCGGACAGCTGATGTGGTTTGCGAAACGAGCCGGTGTCCCTGTTTTTATCATAGGGCATGTGACCAAAGAGGGGGCGATCGCCGGGCCACGGCTATTGGAACATATCGTCGATACGGTCTTGTACTTTGAGGGAGATAAAGGACACAGCTACCGCATTCTCCGCGCCGTGAAGAATCGTTTTGGATCGACGAACGAAATCGGGGTGTTCGAAATGAAGGATGCGGGGCTCGAAGAGGTGAATAATCCATCAGAGTTGTTTCTGGCGGAACGCCCGGAACGGAGTACCGGATCTGTGGTGGTGTCGAGTCTCGAAGGTACGAGACCGATCCTGGTTGAACTGCAAGCACTGGTTTCCTCAACCACCTATGCCATGCCCAAACGAATGGCGAACGGAGTGGAGGTCAATCGAGTCTCGCTGCTGCTCGCCGTGATGGAGAAACGGCTCGGAGTGCATCTTTCCGGACAGGATGTGTATGTGAATGTCGTTGGAGGCATGCATATCGACGAACCGGCGATTGACTTGGGGATCGTCGCAGCTGTCACATCCAGCTTACGGGAGGTGCCTGTCGAGCCGGGGACATTACTGTTGGGGGAAGTAGGCTTGGGGGGTGAGGTACGTGCCGTCAGTCAGGCTGACTTGCGCATTCGCGAGTCCGCCAAGATGGGGTTCAAGCGATGCATTCTTCCTGAACGAAATCTGACGAAGCTCGATCCCATTGACGGTATGGAGCTGATTGGTATTCAGGAATTGCGGGAGGCATTGGATGTGGTGTTGGCGTGAAGAGAGGCATGGCGAAGCGGAAGGGTCTCTGTGCTCGCCCAACGCGATTATCTTACCCGCCCGCCCCGGTGCGCCGAGACGCACCGTGTACGACGAGGAAAGCCCTCGCTTGGGAAAAGACGCGCCTTGGCGCGTCGAGGGTTGGGTGGGTGAAACGTCGCGCGCAGTAAGAGACCCTTTCCGCTTCGTCGTGCCATACAGGGGATTGAGGAGAATAGGATGCTGAAACGCGCCTATCCTCTTACATTTTTAACGGCGTTCTGGCTCCTCTTTGCCGCATGCGCGCTGTTTGCGCCGAAGCATGAAGCGCCGCCGCTTAAGCAGGTGACCGCCGAAGAGCTGACCGTGCTGCTGCATCAGCGAGAAACGGCCGTTCATTCCATGAAAGGTTTGTTCAGCGCGAAAGTACGGGGTGGGCTTATGCCAATTGCCTCACGAGTCGAGGGTTCGGTCTACTATCGTCGCCCGAACGCGTTGCGGCTGAGAGGGTTTTCTCCTCTCGGGAACGAGCTATTCGACTTTATTCAAGCTGATAATTTATACAAGCTCCGTTTGCCTCTCGAAGGAAAAACCTATGCCGGTCACCAGTCCGATATGAAAGATGCGGGGAAGCTGGCTCGATTCTCTCAATTGAGTGTGTGGGCGCTCGGTGGCGTATTGGGGACGAACTCCGTTGCCAGGGATGAAATAGTGAAGGTCGTGGAAGAGAAAGGCCGATATCGTCTCGACGTCTATGCGTCGGCAACCGGTGGAACAAGCCCATCGCGTCCTCCGATTCGACGCCTATGGTTTGACCGCCGATTGCTGGTGGTCCAAGAAGATTGGTTTGGGTCGAGTGGGGAGGTCGAGGCGACGATTCAGTATGACGATTTTAGGCCGATCGAAGAGCTGGGAAGTATTCCGGCAGAGGCTATGAGTGATCAGGATGTTCGGCTCTTCCGCCCCTTCAAGATTTCTCTGGAAGATGGGCGTGGACAAGGCTCAGTGCAAGTCACCTTTCTTGAGATGCATCACAATCAAGTGATACGGGCGGAAGACTTAGGTCAGGGCTTATAATCGTCGATGAAAATCCTTGCGGTTGAAACGGCGACGACATGGCAAAGTGTCGCAATTCTTGAGAACGATCTGATCCTCGCGACGTATGAGCAAGAGGCGCGTGGTGCTCAAGGCTCTCTCCTTTTGCCCACTATCGATCGCTTGTTGGCTCAATCCGGACTGAAACTCAGCAATCTCAGCGGTCTTGCCTGTTCGATCGGGCCGGGTTCGTTTACGGGTATCCGAGTGGGTATTGCAACGTGTCTGGGACTTCGTGGAGCCACCGACCTCCCTCTCGCGCTGGTACCGACACTGGAAGCAATGGCGAGGAGTCTAGAAGCGGCAACCGTTCCTGTCTGTCCGATGTTGGTCAGTCGTCGTGGGGAAGCGTACTGGGCGATTTTCCGTTGGACAGGTGAAGGTCGGCTGGATCGTGTTGTAGATGAGCAGGTTGGAACCCCGCAAACTTTTGCGCAGAGTCTCACCGAACCCACGTTAGTATTCGGAGCCGGCTGGTCATCGATGGAATCGGAGATTCGAGCGGCATTGCCAGAGTCGGTCACTGTGACGGTAGGACCACATCATGTCTTCAAGCCTTCGGCTATTCAAGTCGCACGTATCGGGATGGAACGACTTCGACGAGATGAAATTGCCGGAGATCTGGTTGCGCCGTTTTATGTCCAGCGGACCGAAGCGGAAATTCAATACGAACGATCGGGAGGCGACTCGCCCCTTGCGAGACGTCGGCAGAGGGTTGAAACCAAGATTGCCGAGCGATTGGCTCGAGGTCGTCGGCGGTCGCATTTGTAGGAATGTGAGCGGCCACATCGTGCTTTCCGAATTTGAGATTGTCCCGGCGACACCGGATATGTTACCGGACATCCTTGCTTTGGAGGAGGCTTGCTTCTCGTCACCCTGGACGCGCAAAATGCTGGAAGGTGAGTTGATGGGCAACCAATTCGCGCACTTTCTCGTCGCGATGCGTCACGAGCAGTTGAAAACAAAGGCAGAACCCACGATTATCGGGTACCATTGCTTCTGGATCGTCTTTGAAGAGCTGCGACTGATGAATCTTGCGGTGCGAGCGTCGATGCGGAGAAGAGGGATTGGATGGGCGCTTGTCACTGAAGCTTTCCGCTTAGGATTGGAACAAGCCGCGACGCGGGCGGTTCTCGAAGTGAGAGCCTCGAACGAGCCCGCGCGGGATCTCTATTCTCGTATGGGTTTCACGCAGATCAGCAGACGCCCTCATTATTACACGAATCCTACCGAAGATGCTGTGCTGATGGAAATGAATCCGCTCGTGATATCGAGTGGTCGGCAGCGGGACAGGAACTTTGTCTCAGGAGGTGAATCAGCTTCGACAGACTCATTTTAACCAGGAGGTGTCGTTATGTTGACGGAAGATGCGATTGTCGAACAGCTTCGCCACTCTAACAACGAATTCCGGGAACTCGAAGCGTCCCACCATCGCCTGGACCTTGAACTCAACGAACTGCAGAAGCGCCATGTTCTGACCCCGTCTGAAGAAATCGAGAAAAAACGGATACAAAAAGAAAAATTGGCGAAGAAAGACAAGCTTGCAGAACTGATTCGCCTCTATCGCGAACGGAGACTCGAGCCGGCGCGGTAGAAGACCGATCGGCCACCGATTCTGCAGGCGGCTGAATCTGTCGATATGGAACACATCATCCATCCACTTGCCTCCCACATCCAAACCGTCAAGCGACGACTGATCATCATTGGTGTGACGATCTTGGGCTCGTTGATGTTGACTTTCTCTTTTTCCGCCGAAATGGTCGCGTGGCTCAACCGACCTTTTTCCAACCAACTGGCGTTTTATGGCCCCACGGAAGCGCTGTTTGCTTCAATCAAAGTGTCATTGTTGGCTGCGCTCGTCCTCAGCTTGCCGGTCATTTTTTATCAGTGTTGGAAGTTCATCGAGCCCGCTCTGTTACCGAAAGAACAGCGTTGGGCGATCCCGCTGTTCATGGTGGCGGGCGGGCTGTTCGCGTTAGGGCTGGTTTTCTGCAATACGGTGATTTTGCCGTTGGTGATCGACCTGTTCGTGAGTTTCGGGATCGATCGTGATATCACCCCGCAGCTGAGCGTCGGCACCTACATTGATTTTAATGTGAAATTCCTGCTCATCTTCGGCTGTGCTTTTGAACTGCCCTTGGCCATGAGTCTTGCGGCTATGGCAGGAGTGGCATCCGCAGATACGTTCGCTCGATACCGTAAGCATGCTGTTTTGTTGTGTCTCATTGTCTCCGCCATCGTCACTCCTGATGCAACGCTCTTTACCATGCTTTTGATGGCGGTTCCCTTGATGGTGCTGTATGAGATCGGGATTCTCGGCGCCAGACTTTTCGGGCGGGCTCAAGACCCAGGGGGGATCGATTTGCCGCTCGATCCGGATCTGCCGATCAACACAGCCGGGACGAGACTCCGATGAGGTATGGGGCCGGGAAAGCTCAGCGCATAGGCGCAATCGCTTCTGTGATATCGATGTGGGGTGTTCTTCTCTGTTCGGCCGGTGGAGAGAGCCTCCAGGTCTCCGATCCGCTGGTGTTGCCTCCACCGTTGGGGAGGGCAGCGTCGTCGACGGCATCAGGACCATCTGAGCAATCCGCAGCAAGCGTGCAGGCCCTGGTGTTGGGTGGCAAGGGAGTCATCTATGCCGGATCCTTCGGACATGGGATTTTTCGCACTATGGACCGCGGTGCGACATGGGCGCGAGTTGGAAGTGGTATTACCGATCCCTTTATCTTGAGTTTGGCCTCAATGAAAAATGGAGCGGTCTATGCCGGCACGTTTCGTGGTGGAGTATTTCGCTCGCGCGATGAGGGGAACAGCTGGCAGTCGGTCAGTGCGGGGCTCAAACGACTTGAAGTCAAGGCGTTACTGGCGGTGGACCACGAACTTTTTGCCGGTACCGGAGACGGCGTGTATCGCCTCCATGATTCCGAGGATCATTGGACGCCTGTGACATCGGGGTTAGACGATATTCTGGTCCACGCACTTGCTCGCTCTGCCGATGGAACCTTGTTCGCAGGGACTTCCGGTAAAGGCATCTTTCGGTTCAGTCCTCGCTCTACCGGGTGGGTCCGTATGCGGGATGGGTTGAAGGACCACGAAGGAATGATCGAAAATTTCATTCGTGTGTTGGTGATTGATCAGGACCAGAGTATTTTTGCCGGCACGTTCGACGGCGGAGTCTTTCGCAGCGCCGACGGCGGCCTGACGTGGCGACCAATCAGCAGGGCGCTGCCCAACGATTCTATCCGGGGCATTGTATTCAGTGACCAAGGAGTAGTTGTGGCGACCGGCAACGGGATTTTTAAGACCGTGGATAAGGGCAAGCAATGGGTTCCCATCAATAAGGGCTTGGCAAACCTTGCAGTGCAAGTATTGATTGGGTCTGGAGAGAAAGGTCTGTATGCCGGGACGAGTTCGGGAGTGTTTCGCAGCGATGATGGTACCTCTTGGATGGCCGTCAATCAGGGGATGGAGACGGGAACATCGCCCCCGCCATTTCTCTTTCGGTAAATCTAGAAAGGATGAATGTAATGTCCGATAGAGGGGAAAAGATACGAGCAACGATTGCCGTTACGACTAAGGGACAACCTGTGGGAGAAATCGTACTTAGGTTTTTCCATGACGTAGCGCCTGGTCACGTCGACAATTTTGTCAAACTTTCCCGAGAGGGATTTTATAATGGGACGACGTTTCACCGCGTCATCCCCGGTTTCATGATTCAGGGAGGAGATCCCAACAGTAAGAATTCCGACCGTTCGTCCCACGGAATGGGCGGGCCTGATTATAAGGTGAAGGCGGAGTTCAACAGTACGCCGCACAAGCGAGGCATTGTTTCGATGGCTCGCGCGAATGATCCGGATAGCGCGGGGTCACAGTTCTTTATTTGCGTTGCAGACGCCAATTTCCTCGACTGGCAATACACGGTATTTGGGGAGGTGGTCACAGGAATGGAGGTTGCCGACAAGATCGTCAATATGAAGCGTGATGGACGAGACAATCCGCTCGAGCGAGCTGAGATGACTGTCACGATCAGTGAGGGGTGAACGTGAAGGGGGGGGAAGTGAGCCGCAAGGATATCAATAATCGGACAGGCCGAATCGTCTCGGTACTCCTCACCCTTTATTCCGTACTGTCGGTCGGTTGTGCCGCTCCCCACGTACCTTCGCGAATTATTTATGAGGATCCAGTCAATTTTGTGAGGTTGGAAGAGGACTCGGAAGTGCTTCCGGAATGGCCGCCGAGTCACCATAGTCATCCGTTCACGATTGAACCGGAAAGATTACGAACGATTTTGTCGGGATTGAAGGTGCAGGAACATTGGATTGCACTGCAGCGGTGGATGCGGGGAGAGTCTCCCCTGGTTCCGGCCTTCACGGATGATGAGCTCGCTCTCTTGTCTACACGCATCTCGGAGGCGCTGGCAGAGGCGAAAGACAACGAGCGGGTTACCTTTTATTTGAGCCAACCGCAGACATTCGCGAGGCGAATTATCACGACGGGCGGACTGTACGTTCATGGGACGGAACTGCACATCCTTCTAGGAAATTGGAGAATCATTTACGGCATCCCGGCCTATGGAATGATCTATGATCGGCGTTACCCCATGCGTCCGACTGCGGCGAAAGGATTCGATCTGATCTTTCAGCCGTCCGAAGCCGTGATTCCGATGAAGAGCAGTTTGCTGGACGGAATTTTGGCCAATGCGAAGGACGAACTCATCATCGATTTGACCAAGCTCAACCCCCCTGATCCGGAGGTTCCCTGCATAATGCCTTGTGTGACTCACGAGTCCAGTATTAGCGATCGGGGTGACACACAGGTCTCGTTCTATTTTGACGTGAGGAGGGATCGTTGAAGGAATGGAAAGCGGAAGTCTTATCGACCACCCAGACACAGAAGGTACATTTTGGGCACTTCCATCAGCGCTTCAATGATGGACCGCCAGCCGAGCTTGCTCTGACCTTGAACACGATCACTGAACCGGATGGGAAGCTCCGTGATATGTGCATCAAGCTGCACTGCCCGCCATGCCAGCTCTACTTGAAAGATGTACCCCTTCGCCCGGACGGTTGCAAGGTTCATCCGCATCAAGAGCTCACGACGATAGCAGCGGAATCCTCCCGTCCAATCATGGATGGTCGAACCCAGGAAGAGGCTGACGTAGTTGTTGCCGCACCGAGAGACGAAACGACGGCTTGCGTTCCAGTTTTCGGTCCCCCCGCCGGGCACGTAACGACTCCCGAGCACCAGATCGGCGGTCCGGCTGCGGTGTACTAATCGGGGCAGATCCCAGGGAGCATGGCTGAAGTCACAATCCATTTCGATGATGAGGCTGTAATTGCGCTGCAGTGCCCACTTGAATCCCGCCAGATAAGCCGGTCCAAGCCCTTCTTTCTTCAATCGGTGCAGGACGTGTACATGTCCGTGCTTGCAGCTGAGCTGATCGGCTAACTCTCCGGTTCCGTCCGGCGAGTTATCATCAACGATCAAGATATCGGTCACAAGATATTGGCTGATTGCCGGGACAAGTGCCTCAAGGTTGGTGCGTTCATTGTAAGTTGGGAGGACAATGACTATCGATTGTTTGAAATCGAACGGTGAAGCGGGAATGAGCTGTTTACCTGCCGCCGCTTGGGAATACTTCAAGTACAGGTTTTCCGTATCATGTGGGCTGACGGCAATGCGCGCGCTGTCGGCACCTCGGGCGATCAGTTCCTCGGCAAGCTCGAAGTTCGGGACGGCGTATGCTTCATCTGTACCAAGCTCTTTAAGAGGAGGGACGCAATTGCTCTTGCGGACGGGATAGTAGTGTACGGGAGGGACAAGGGTCTTCTCTCCTGATTGCAGAGAGAGTGATTCGCCAGTGGGCATACAGAGTTCTCATGTAACCTGATCCGGAAACGGGCGGCATTGTAAACGACAGTGAATACCCATGCAAGTCGAAGTCCACCATGCTGTCCTCGCCCATCTGCCGCGTTTTTGACAGTGCGGGAACGGCTATGCTAAAGTCCGCGTTCCATTGATATTCCAGGGGTTTTCTTTCCCCTCACTATTATCATCATCCTTAAGGAACACTGTATGACCGGGACAGGGACGCATGTGATAATCGTGGCAGGAGCAGGGCCGGCTGGCATGGCTGTCGCCAGCGCGCTCTCGAAAGCCGGGTGCGAAATCGTCATTCTCAATCGTGATATTAAATTCGGCGGATTGGCTGAATATGGGATATTCCCCTCCAAGCTGAAACTCAGAGGTGGCCTCAAGAAGCAGTATTGGGAACTTCTTCAACAGAAGAACGTTCATTATTTCGGGAATGTGTCCATCGGGAACGGAAAGGACCTCACGGTCGAAGATGTGCGCGGGCTGGGTGCGAGCGCGGTTGTCTTCACGATCGGTGCCCAAGGAACCAAGGCCATTGGTGTCGAGGGCGACTCGGCTCAGGGCGTGTTTCACGCAAAAGATGTGGTCTATCACTTCAATCGTTTACCGGGCTTCGGCGATCGACCATTTGAAATGGGAAAACACGTCGCAGTAATCGGGGCGGGAGACGTGATGGTGGATATTGCCCACTGGTTGATCCGCTACAAGAAAGTCGAGAGGGTCACGGCAATTGTCAGACGGGGACCCGTGGAACGTAAGTACAATCCAAAGGAAATTCGCAGCATCTGTGCCAATATGGATCTCGATGGCATCAAAGCCGAGTTTGAGCGCATCAAGGACCGTATCGCCAAGGTGGGCCAGAATCCCGATGACGTCTTACGCGCATTCACCGACGAGTTCACCAAATGCGAGCCGAAAGTAAGCGAGACGAAGATGGGGTTCCGTTTCCTTGCATCGCCGAAGCGTATTCTGGTTGACGGCAATAATCGGGTTTGCGGACTTGAAATGGAAGAGAATCGGCTCGATCCCAAGGGTGAGGATACCGTCGCCGTCGGTCTAAAACAGTATTATGAATTCTCCTGTGATTCGGTTGTCTTTGCCGTGGGCGATAAGGTGGATGAGACCGTCGGTCTACCATATAAGAACGGCATGTTTGTCACGAATCCCAATAAGACCGGTAATGATCCTGATGATGCGCTCTTTCAGGCATATGATGATTCGACCGGTCAGATAATGGACGGTGTATTCTTGGCCGGTTGGGCTCGGAAGGCCAGCGAGGGTCTCGTCGGTGTCGCGAAGCGTGACGGAGATTGGTGCGCGGAGGTTGTCGAACGATATCTTACAACCAAGGGCGACGGCAGAGATGTCAAGGTCGTGCTCGATCGTTTACACACGCTTCTGAAGCAACGGAAGAGTCGTCCGGTCGACGTGAACGGCTTACGGGCGCTCGATGTGGTAGAACGCTCATTCGCCGAGAAAGGCACCTGTATCGGAGAGTTCAAGTTTTCAGCCAATCAAGATATGCTGAAACATATTGAACAGGGGCACGCATAATAATGTCCTATATCCCCCTTCATACGTGCCCCCATTTTAGTTTTTTCCGCAATACTTCATAATAGTGACTTTCTGGAAATCTAATCAATCTCGTCCGATAGTCTGAAGCCCGAACTACTGCCGTATCACCTTGCGTCATGGCAACGCCGACTTGCCCATCGAGTGTGGCCATTGATCCGTCATCCTTACTGGTCAACGTCACTTCAATGACGACATCACCCGGTACGATCAATGGGCGATGCGTCAATGTATGCGGACAGATGGGGGTCAGAATGAGCGCCTGCAGAGCGGGGTTCATGATGGGGCCCCCAGCAGAAAGGGAGTAGGCGGTAGAGCCGGTCGGTGTTCCGATGATCAGGCCGTCACCTCGTAGATTTGTCACGAACTGGCCTCCTATGGCGATTTGTAGTTCGATCATACGTGCTAGAGTGCCTTTACTGATGACGACATCGTTGAGTACGATCCCTCGCGCGACTGTTTCTCCATGGCGATGAACATGCGTCGTTAACATGAGACGCTCATCGAGGGCATAGTCGTTGGCGAATACTCGTTCCAGCGAAGGATAGAGGTTGTCCAGCCTCACTTCCGTTAAGAATCCGAGCCCGCCCATGTTGACTCCCAAGATAGGAATACTGCGTTCTGCTGCCAGTCGTGCTGCATTCAGAATGGTTCCGTCTCCGCCCAGTACTAACAACACATCGGCCTTTTCGGCAAGTTGTGTTTTCTGTATTCCGCCCGGTTCGCTCAGTAACATTGCTGACGTTGTATCGAGAAGGACATTGATGCTCCGGGCTCGGAGCCAGGCAACGACCCCGAGCAACGTGGCTTTGACTTCAGGAAATTTTGGCTTGGTGAGAATCCCGATACTTTTACTTTTCATGGATCCCGTATGCGAGAACGGGCAAAAGGGAGGGCGATTGTATCGGGTTGCTTCTTTTTATGTCAACGCACGGCCAATCGCATTCAAAGGGCTATCATGCGGAAAAAAGAAACAGCGACCGATGTCTGTCATCGTGTCACGCCGCTTGTTATCGGCTCAACCTTGACTCTCAAGAATACTGTGGTTAGAATTAGGCCAAGATTTTTCAACGGTTTTGCTCGAACGCGGCCAGGATTCGCACTCACGAGTAAGGAGGCAGGATGTTCGAACGATTCACGGACAAAGGT
>JACZCY010184331.1_pt1 | contig 10634 bp, 14 predicted proteins | sample 8641821 | NCBI WGS metagenome assembly JACZCY01 (sample SAMN15324609, study PRJNA640507) | soil metagenome | isolation source: intercropping sugarcane | place: China: Luxin town, Laibin City, Guangxi Province | collected 2019-07-25 | depth 10cm m | reverse complement strand
TGCGATGCATCGGAGCACCATAGGAAACAATCGTGTGTTATAAGAAAAGAGAAACACGATGGACATGCAGATTCGAGATCAGTTGGCGCGGCAGAGGACGGAGTTGGCCAATGAACGCACGTTGCTGGCTTATGTCAGAACTGCATTAGGTTTCGTGATTGTAGGCGTACCGGCTCTTTGGTGGATCGACCATCCCTATGTGCAAGGTCTGGGAGCGTTGTCCTTGGCAGTAGGACTAGGTTGTCTCGCCCTTGGGATACATCGGTTTGTTGAAGTCAAACATATGATCGCACGAGAATTCGGCTCACAGGAAGGAAGTACGCAGGTCGACCGCAGTAGCGCTGCTTAGCGTCCGGTAGAAGATTTCATAAGACTGTCGGCCTGAGGCGGAAGAAATCCCTGGTACCCTCGGTGACGTTCGGTTAATTCTAGAACGGAAAATGGCTGCCCGTCGACGGTTTCAGGCGCCGAAAAAATTTGCCTGAGCGGCCCACCAGCGGCTCCCACGATTGCGCCGGCGAACACCACGCCTTTTTGCTGCAGCCGAACGACGGCCTGCTCGAGATCCTCCACGCGAACGGCCACATGGTGAAAGACCTTGTCACCGAATTTCTTGACCCAGCCTGGAATGATGCTGGTCTTACCCCGTGCATCCGGATAGGCTTGGTCTACGAATAGGGCCGGGTAGCCGACCTTACGGTAGACCTTGGCGTACCAATCATCGTACTGCAGAGTTTCATCATAGGCATAGCCCAGCTTCACGAAGGGTTCAGCTGCACGGTCGATATCAAGCGTTCGGATAGTGACATGATCAATGACCGGTGAAAAGCCTACGCCGGTCTCGTCAAGCATCACCTTCAGAACCCCTGCCGCGCGGTTACGAGCGACATAGGTCGCAACCATTTTTTCCATCAGGTCATCGAGCTCATGGGCCTGATCCATAGTGGCACCTCGTCAAGATCCAAACTTAATGCCTTGAGCCAGAGGTAATTCCGCTCCCCAGTTGACCGTGTTGGTCTGACGGCGCATATAAGCTTTCCAGGAGTCCGACCCTGCTTCACGTCCTCCTCCCGTGTCCTTTTCCCCACCGAACGCTCCGCCGATCTCGGCTCCGGAAGTTCCGATATTAATGTTGGCAATCCCACAATCGCTTCCGGCCGCCGACAAAAACCGCTCGCAGTGGCGCACATCGTTCGAAAACATCGCCGATGAGAGGCCCTGTGGAACGTCGTTTTGCATCTGAATAGCCTCGTCGATCGTGTGGAAAGTCATGATATATAGAATGGGCGCGAAGGTCTCACGTTGCACGATGGGCCATTGGTTTTGAGCTCGGACGATCGTCGGTTCGACGAAGTACCCCGGCCGATTCAACACGTGCCCGCCGCAAAGAATCTCACCGCCTTCTTTCTTGATTTCATCGAGCGCGGCACGATAGCCCTCTACGGCCACGTGGTCGATGAGCGGCCCCATGAGCACGGCTTTTTCCAGCGGATTGCCGACCTGCACTTGGGCATAGGCCTTTACGAGCCTGCCGACCAATTCCTCATAGCGTGACTCGTGAACGATCAGCCGTCTCGTCGTTGTGCATCGCTGCCCGGCAGTTCCGACGGCGCCGAATAAGATGGCGCGCACCGCCATGTTGATATCCGCGGTCTCGTCGACGATCACGGCATTGTTGCCGCTGAGTTCCAGGAGGGTTCGGCCCAATCGCTGTCCGACTAAAGAAGCGACCCTTCGACCGACCGGCACCGATCCGGTAAACGAGATGAGCGGCAAGCGCTCATCCTGCACCATCTGCTCGGCAAGAGCCGGCTGATCGGCGATACACAGCGAAAAAATGCCGGAATAGCCTTGTTGCTGCATGACACGATTACAAATCTGTTGCACCGCGACGGCGCAAAGCGGGGCCTTCGGGGACGGTTTCCAGATGACGGTATCACCGGCGATGGCGGCCACAAACGCATTCCAGGCCCAGACAGCCACCGGAAAATTGAAAGCCGTAATGACCCCCACCGGTCCTAACGGATGCCACTGCTCACTCATCCGGTGGGCCGGTCGCTCGGACTGCATTGTAACGCCGTAGAGCATCCGGGATTGACCGACGGCGAAATCCGCCATATCGATCATCTCTTGCACTTCGCCGTCTCCCTCGGCCTTGATCTTGCCGACTTCCAGCGAGACGAGCGTGCCCAATTGGTCCTTCTTTTCACGAAGGGCTTGGCCGATCAACCGGACCATTTCGCCACGCTTCGGGGCAGGGACCATCCTCCAGGTACGGAACGCCTCAACTGAGTCTTTCACAATCCGCTGATAATCACCTGATGAGCAGGGATAGACGCCGGCGATTTGTTCCCCGGTTGCAGGATTGATCGAAGGCAGGAGGGATCCATCATTACGACCGGACCACCAGCCGTTGCCGGTACTTCCACCGGAATTCACGGCTTGAATACCCAGGTCTCGCAATGCAGTGTGTATGGTGCTCATCGGAAGCAGGCTCCAAAATCATTGTCCAAGAAATCTTTCAACAGTACGGATTCCTGAGTGACGAATCCATGGTACGCCGATGGATGGGTCAACACAAGATCCATGACGCAGCAGACACTGGACGCGGTCGTCACTTGGATCGCGGACCAGAGTTTTCCCTTGATACATTGCGGATAAATCTTCTTCACATAGTTTTCTTCGAAGAATCCGTCCTCGTTTCGTCCGGTAACCGAGGCATAGATCAAGACGACGTCCTGGAGAGTTTGGGGAACGGCATGTTCGAGCACGCGCTTCAGGGTTTCTCGGTCTTCGTTCAATTTGAGGTCCTTCATCAACAGATGGATTCTCTCACAGTGGCCGGGATAACGGAGAGTCTTATAGTTCATGGTTCGAACTTTTCCTGCATAACTGTCGGCCAAGGTGCCCAATCCTCCCGAGGTGTTGAACGCTTCGTACAGCAACCCATCCAGCTCGATCGTTTCGTACCCTTCGAGCGGTTGCAGCGGAACTTTTTCCCCTCCTTCAATCCCGTAACACACATTGCCGTACTCATTAATGAGTCCGTCGGTGGACCACGTGAGCGAATACTTGAGGGCATTACTTGGATGCACGGGCAATGCGCCCACGCGCATCTTGACCGTATCCAGCGTTTCAAAATGGGTCATCAGTTCATGCGCCACGATACTGATGAAACCCGGCGCGAGACCACATTGCGGCATGAAGGCATGCGTGGCGCCTGCACTCAAGACCTTGATCTGATTCGTCACTTCGACGTCTTCAGTCAGGTCGAAGTAGTGCAGATGATGAGTCAGGGCCAGGCCGGCGACGGTCGGATTACAGAAGTAGGGCAGGCTCGAGAGAACGGCGTCGAATCGATGCGCTGAGAGATAGGTGGCGACGGCATCCGGATGCCGTACATCCAGCAGACATGGCGTGACCCGCTCCAAACCGAGGTCCTCGACCAGATGCTTCGGCGCATCCAGAGCCATGTCGCCCAGATGAACCTCGTACCGGCCACGTTGGTTGAGCAGGCAGGCAATCAGAGCCCCGATCTTGCCGGCACCGAGAACGAGCACACGATTCATCATGGTGCATTATACTCCACCGTGGAATTCTGACCACCCGCTTTGAGAAATGGTGCACCCGACAGACGAGTCGTCAGTGTTGCTCAAGAGCATCGACGACATACTGCAGACGGTTGGTGGGCGTTCCTGAGGTTTGACTGTACCGGCAGGGAGGAATATCGGCCTGCAGTCTTCGCAAGAGCGTGGTCATCTTCATCCTGCCGGGCACTTCGCAGATCCAAACATGCATGCCGGATTCCAGCTCATCAAAATGGCGCAGGACGCGAAATCCGGGCTGCTCCATGAAGTAGGCGGAGAGAAAACCGTTCACGGCGGTCACGACCCACGGATGTTCCTTAATGTAGCGGTAACTCAGCCGCAGTTCCGTCATCGTGGCCTGCTCTTCGGACTCCATCGTCGCACTCCATCAATTCCGGTTATGAAATCGCCACTGTCTACATGGAATGTCTGTTTATTAACGAGTATGACCCAACGGTGCAGCGGGCGGTGAAGTAAAAGGCTCGCTGAACTGAGCGGATCGAAAGGATTCATGCCATGACAACAATCGCCAGTGACCGTGGCGACGTTCGAGAACCCCTGTCTCTCGCATCGGAAGCACGGTCCGTTTCAATTCAGGTCCCTCGGCAACATAGCGGATATAGTCGAGTTCCATCGCGTACCAGGCCAGGTCTCCCTTCGTCCACACCGTGAGTTCATGAATCGGGATCTCGAGCTTTTGGGAATTGACGAATTCTTCCTGCATTCCTTTCTCAAGCTCCGTCCAGCCGATGTACTTACGGCCGGCGACCGCGTAACTGATGATATCGGCATCGTGTGCCATCATCCGCGAAAGCGTCGGCAGGTCCTTTTCGGCGTTGGCCTGCACCATTCGGCGGATGGCCGACTCCGGATCGGAAAGTTCCGATGAGATTGCGGCGGTCGGCATGCTGATGAATAGTGTCAGGACACACCACGCACACAGTCTGGGACAGATCATGGAGAACTACCGTTCATCAACAAACTCAAGTTTCCGCACCGTAGGTCATCAATGCCGGAAATGAACGAAGAATCAAATCAACGTTCCCATCGATACCCGACGAGAAACGGCATGACCGTCAACACACCGAGCGCGCCGAGAGGGGCTACTCCCGCAACGGGATCCTGAGTGGCGAGGTACTCGCTTACCGAGAGACCATGGATAGGAAGTATGACCGTTCCTTCCGCGATGAGCAAGAGAATGAGAGCCACGAGGCCGACGCTAAGTCGGATGCCGGGCAGTGGAGGCAAGGTAAATCGGTCAACCACCCACCGCGCTCCGATAATGGTGGCCAAAAGCACATTCGGAATCTCCAGCATCTCGGCAAGCCTTTCGCCGACATGCAGGGCCACCACTTGTAGACGAATGACCTCCAGAACAAACTCCGCACCGATCGCGATAAGGAAATACATGGTGCCGGCCTTCAACACCTGCACCAGACCATGTGGTCTCTCACTACCGGGCGTCTTATCCGGTACGGAAGTCACGGGATATGCGTCGCCAATTGGGGCAGTCGATCACGGCTTCGCCTTTACAGCCCCTGAAACAGCCGTGATGATTTCCCGGGAGATCAGTCTAGCGGAAAATCACGGCAGCATCCATAGTCTGAAGAATACGGAACGGCGAGTGAAATCGATGAGGCATGAGGGAAGCAGAGCATCATGGGGAACGACAGCGAGAACACAGACAGAATCGATTGGGGTGGCTCTCCGGTATGACTCAGTCCCCTTGACCTGTTAATTCTCCAAAGCGTAAGCTGATAGTAACTTTTCATTGCCGCCTCATTCTGGAGGTGGTGCTCATGGTCCTCCGTAGAGCACAGTTCCAACGGTCTGGACCTGCCGGGTGTACGTTCCTCACCAGACGGGCCCTCTCCTCGTACCGTGCCGCGTTCGCGCAAGGACGGTCCGGTGTCGTCTGTATGCACCAAGAAAGCCGGATAACGCACAGACGTCTGACGCGATTCCACGGTGGAGATCAGTGTTCGCAACCTCACGAAGGACTCGCGTCGCAGGACGCGAGCGGGGTGACTTATGTCATGGGCATATTGGGGAATCGTCATCGGCCTCGCAAGCTTGGTGGTGATGCTGATTGCGTGCATACGCCTGCTCTCTTCCACTCGCGACGAGGACCGACAGGGATCGGGGTACGGTTCAGACGGATCGGGTGACGTGCATCCAGGCCCCTCAATCATCACCAGGCGAGCCGCATGACGCCTTGGCGTTGACTCGATCCCGGCGGGCACAAGTAGGGTAGGTGAGTCCTGATGAGACTGTGGAATTTGGATGGTGGGTGTGCGCTCATGACCAATCGCTGGATCGTTCTGAACTTTAACGAGGGGAGGTCGCTATGGGGCCGACGAAGGCGATCGTGAAGGAACAGGCTCTCTATGAGGCGTTGGGAGGCAAATTGATCAAAGATGGTTTCACGAACCGGCAGGATCTTGAAGCCTACGTAAACCATCATTACCTTGTCCTGCCGGTCGTTGATAAACAAGGGCGGCCATGGCTCCTCGATGGAAAGCCGGTCTATTGCCTTCGTGGAACTCAATACGAAACGGTGAACGATGAGAGGGTCCATCTTGCCCGCTGTCCGGATTGCGGAGGCATGGGGATTCGCGCCGATGAATTCGTCGTCGAATCGGACTGCATCCACTGCACGGCCTGCGGACATGAATTCGATGCGCGGCTGGAAATGATGGAGACGTAGCGCATTCAGTACAAGATGGAAGGGAGAAAGGAACCGGCTGGCTTCTGATACAGCCCAAGGCTCATGAGCGTCATAGGTTGGACTATTCGTAGATCGTGATTCAAGCACCAGCGCAACAACTCCATGTTCCTGGTCGGCAGCAAGAACCCTAGTCCTGTAAAGGCCGGCGCAGCGCCGACTAATGCCTTGAGCTCCTCGTTCGTCCGACCGACCGCATGGCCAAAGAAACCAAGACCTGTGGTATAGCCGGTAACCAGGCCGCTATGTTCAACGACCGTTGCTGTGCCGTCGGCAATGGCATGCGCAATCTCGCCGCCGCGATCATGTCCGTGCACACTACGGCACAATGCATCGCACACCGCAAGATCGTCCAAGGTCGCTTTGCGTACACAATAACCGTACAGTTCCAACTTAAGGGGTGGTCCCTGTAGGATTGACAGAGGCTCTCGCGCCTGGAACCCGAGTTTGGAATACAGGGAAAGCGAGCGGTTATGATACGCGGCCTGGACCAGCCGGACTCCCACCTGACGGCGAGTGTTGGCCCGGTCCAGCACGGATTCCATCAACTTGCGTCCAATACCGGCGTTCTGGGCGGTCGAAGCGACGGTGATCGGTCCAACCCCTGCAATGGTATCGCCTTCCCAGAGAAAGTTGCTGCCGACGACTTGACCCTCGATCTCAGCGACAACTGAATACACATCGGGCCGCGTCAATATCCGTGAGAGCAGTCCCACTGCTTTATCGGCAGATGGAAAATCCGGTGGGAAGCCATGCTGCTCGGCAATCGCTTTGAATGCCTCGTAGCCGATCCTTCCGCAAGCCGGGGCGTCAACTGCAGTGCCGGATCTGAATGTCACGTCCATGGGTCTGACTATAAAAGGGGTAGGGCCGCGGGCCGGTGAAAAGTGACATCCCACGATTCCACAATGTGGTTGTACGGCCCATATGGATTCCTCTGTTACCACAGGTGCAAAGAGGTTTCAATGGACGCGCGACCGTGATTGAGCCAGAGACGGCCAGGACAGATATCTATCGGCAAGTGCAGGAGAAGAGAAATCTGATCCCGCATTTCTATTTCAAGGAGTCTGAAGGAGGCTTTAAACGGAGTTGGGTCGTCAAATACAAAATGATAGCTGTGCCATCGATTGGTTTTGCCGGCTCTTCGGCCAAAGGAATTGTAGATAAGGCCGGCAGATTCCCGTGCTCGTACCGAATGTGGTTTGTTGATACGATGAGTTCATCAATCTGACCGTCGAATGAGGAATAATTGCGAGGGAGTACTGGAAGGAGGACAAGATAATGACCCTTGAAGAACAAAACGAGAAGCGAGTCCGGGCCTTCTATGATGCGACTGCTCCGGGCTATCGCGAGCCGCTTCGAGGTCTCCAAGCGCCACAGGTTGTATACGACTTGCCGGAGGGGATGCCCATCGGAGGCGGCCGCTTCCAGGGCCTCGAGGACGTGCTTGAGCGCTTTCTCTGCGACTTCTATGGAGCTTTTGATGTTCGCTTCGTGGCCGAAGAGTTCATCACTGCGGGCGAGCATGTCGTCGCGATTGGTCGTATCGAAGGAAAGACCCGAAAAGCTGGCGTACCCGTCGATGTGCCCTTCGTTCACGTCTGGACAGTCCGTGAGGGATACCTTCAACGACTGCGTGGTTTCACCGACACAGCACTGCTTACGCAAGCATTGGCAAGGAACTGAGCTGTTCTTCCATGTTCCCACTGTACATAGTGCTCCTTATTATCAAGCGCCACGAACCGAGCGCTGTGGCTGAGTAGATGTTACATACAAAAAAGGAATCGGCAGGTTCTCGGATCCAGCCCGAGACTTATAAGTGCGTAGGCTGAACCAGCCGGTAGGCATGTGGTCATGCTCGAAAGCATGGAGAATTTCAGTGACGTGAGATTATGCACTGAGTCACTGTCGTGGAGACCGACCCATTGTCATTTGGAGATTTGACCAGCTGACCAGAGGCTGTTAGGTGCGGGCTCTCAGTTCGCGTACGCCGCGTCCGATCTTGCGCCTGATGAGCGTCCGCAGCGTCACCCCATTTGCGTAACCGACTTGAGCGGCAATCTGATCGATGCTGGTGTTGCTCGTCCGCAGGAGGTGGACGGCACGCTCGACACGAAGATCCTGAAAATATCCGAGAGGAGATTTGCCCACCACGGAATGCAGGCGTCGCGTCAGCGTCCTCGGACTTGTGGCCACGGCGCGAGCGGCTTCATTGAGCGAGAAGCCTTCAACCAACCTGCGACGTGCCCACTGTTCGAACCGCTCGACAAACGGATCCGCGTGGGCCAGATGGTCAGGAATTGCAAAGGCCGCCTGCGACGGCCGCGAGTCAACGACGAGGTAACGGGCCGTCAGCGCCGCCAGGGCCGGGCTGTGGCGACGCACCAACCAAAGCGCCAAGTCGAGGTGTGCCAGCGCGGCACCGGCGGTGACCAAGCGCGATGCATTGACGACCATCCGCGATTCATCGAGCACCACATGCGGATACCGTTCACGGAAGAATGGGGCGAGCCACCAGGATGTCGTCGCCCGGTGGCCGTTGAGCAGTGACGAGCCGGCAAGGACGAACGTGCTCGTACAGGCGGCGCCGATGAGTGCGCCGCCGGCAGACCAATCGCGGAGCAGCGCTTGTGCGTCCATCGTCTCTCGCTGCTCCAGTTTCACTCGCAAGGCATCAGGTAATTTCGCCCCAATGGCCGGTACGAGTGCAACATCGGGTGGAGCACGGCGTGTCGCCGATCGTACCGGGACCGACAGTCCTTGGCTCGTGAGCACACGAGACCGAACACCGACGATCGACACATCGAAGCGCACCGAGGATGTCTCCGTGGATTCTGCCAAGGCGTTCGCGGTGCTGAAGATGTCGAGAAAAGCGGCTAAGCCGGTGTCGAAGACTTCCGACAGAGCCAGCACATAGATGCGCATGGCGAGAACTGTAGCATAATTGTCATTCTTGCCACTAGTCTGCGTGGGGAACCGCCGCTAGAATGCACGCTCCATCACCCATAACATCAGAAAGGAAGGGAATCATGGTACGAGTCGCATTATTAGTGCGGTTACAAGCCAAGCCCGGAAAGGAAACCGAAGTCGCTCGTTTTCTAGAAGGTGGGCTCGCCCTGGCGAATCAGGAGACTTCGACGCCGATCTGGTTCGCGCTGCGGTTGGGGCCGTCGACATTCGGCATCTTCGATGCATTTGCCGATGAGGCGGGACGAAAAGCTCATTTGGCTGGGCAAATTGCTGCGGCACTGATGGCGAAGGCACCAGAGTTGCTAGCTGAGCCACCACAGATCGAACAGGTTGATGTGCTTGCTGCAAAGATCCCGCAGTAAAGCCGATAGAAGAAATGATCTGTAAAGAATAGCCGGTTAGTGTCCCACCTGCACGTCGCTATTGAAGAAGGGCGTGGGCGAGTTCTTGAGCTACGCCGGGTGTCGCATGTCACGCCGGCATAGCTCGTTTCTCATTGCCGAATGGGTAGTTATTGCAGATCGTCCTACCTCCTCAACGTGAAAACAAAAGGGCCGGAGCATTTCGAAGCTTGAACCTTCAGCCTGTAGACTCAGCCTTATCACCCACGGATCTAACCCTCCTTCCAAACGGGCGACCGCTTTGTACATAAGATTCCCAGTTGAGCGTGTCGTACGACCACCCTTGCCGCTGTGTCCCGTTACAACTTCTCCCCATCCTGACATCCGACAATTCTCACATTGAGACCACCACCGAAAACTGTGTATGGTACAAGACCTGAGGAGATCTGCGATGCCATTGACCACTTACAATAACGTTTCCATTCCTTCCTTCATGTATGGTACGGCGTGGAAGAAGGAAGCGACAACAAAGCTGGTACTGCAAGCGGTCGAGGCGGGGTTTACTGCGATCGATACGGCGAATCAACTCGTCCATTACGATGAAGCGCGCGTAGGGGAGGCGCTGGTCCAACTCGCGCAGCAAGGCACCACCCGCGACAAGCTGTTTCTGCAAACGAAGTTCACACCCATCAATGGCCAGGACCATCGTCTCCCATACGACGCGCGAGCAAGTATCACGAGGCAGGTACAGCAATCTTTCGCCGGTTCCTTGGAGCACCTCCATACGGATCATCTTGATTCATATGTGCTGCACGGCCCCTATTCGCGGCGCGGTTTAGAGGCTGAGGACTGGGAGGTCTGGTCCGCGATCGAATCCCTCTACGAGTCCGGCAAGACGAAGATGATCGGGATCAGTAACGTCACGGCCGATCAACTGACCTTGCTCTGCATGAAAGCCAAGTACAAACCGATGATGGTGCAGAATCGCTGCTATGCCGCCTTTGGTTGGGA
>JACZCY010036340.1_pt1 | contig 10657 bp, 10 predicted proteins | sample 8641821 | NCBI WGS metagenome assembly JACZCY01 (sample SAMN15324609, study PRJNA640507) | soil metagenome | isolation source: intercropping sugarcane | place: China: Luxin town, Laibin City, Guangxi Province | collected 2019-07-25 | depth 10cm m | reverse complement strand
CGTCATCCCTAGACCTAGTGCATGGACTCGATCCTCGGAGCGGATTAGCCCTCACTCCATAGGACCTGTCGCGGTGTGGCCGTGATACCCCGCTGCGGCAGTTCCCCAGGATGCCTTCCGGTGGGTTCAGATATCGTCGCAATACCGGATGTGCTTTTGCCGTATCACGGCCACCCTCGTATTGCTCACGTAGGCAGACCGGCCGATCGGGTCCCGGGCTGATGTGGAATGCCGTGGGGAGCCTGCCGGACTGGCCTGTGACGGTAGGCCGACTGGCCTATGGCCATGACCTTCAGGGAGTTGGCTTGGATGCCTTCAGGTACGGCCGATGAGGTCATCCGTCGCTGTGTCTCAACCCCGCCGTGACATTACGTCGACGGCCCGGGCAGACGCACGTGAAAGATGGGCGCAACGCCGGGTCGCCCTCGCATGGTATCTGCTGGTCCTGAACTGCCTTACGTATTTTCCTGGCGGGCTCGTGCACCTGCCTTCTGCGGTCGGCAAGGGCATCACGCAGGGCGCCCTGTACGTCGCACTGTTTGTCTTGCTGACCGTGAACCGCAGGATCATCCTGCGCCCGAATGTGTTCCTTTGCCTGGTGAGCCTGCTCATCTTGGGAGCGCTCATCACCATCCTGCAACCCCAGCACGTCGGTACTGTGTACCGAACATTCAGGCTGGCGGCCTTCATCGTCGCCCTCTGGATGCTTACACCCTGGTGGGGCCGACGCGACCTGCTGCTCATCCGCTGCCACCTGAGAGCGCTGTCCGTGGTGCTTGGCACCACTCTGCTCGGCCTGATGGTGGCGCCCGGGCATGCCGTTCAACAAGGCAGGCTCGCCGATGTTATCTGGCCTAGCCCGCCCCCGCAGGTAGCGCACTACGCAGCGGTCACCTTTGGGTTGGTGGTGGTGCTCTGGCTCTGCGGGCAACTCCGTGGCCGGGTCACCTTGACCATGGTAGTCCTCGCAGGCGCGATCTTGATCCTCACGCACACCAGGACCGCTCTGGCCGCGATGATCGCGGGCTTGCTGGTCGCTGGCATGAGCCTAATCGTCGCGAAGGAGCGGGCACGCAAGCTGTTCGCCGTCGTCGGTGCCATAGCCACGATCGCGATTCTGACGTTGTCCGGTGCCATAAGCAGTTGGTTGGTTCGAGGCCAGGGCGGCCAATTGACCGAACTTAGCGGCAGGACTGTGGTCTGGTCCCAGGTGCTTAACGTCCCGCGCAACAAATTTGACATGATCTTCGGTTTCGGCCTGTCGAACGATACCTTCAACGGCCTATCCATCGATAGCAACTGGCTGGCTTCCTATCAGACGCAGGGGCTGTACGCGGTGACCCTTTGCGCGATAATGCTGCTCTTCCTGCTGGTGACCGCCTACTTCTCGCCGCGGGGTGTGCAGCGCGCGATGGCTCTTTTCCTCGTGATATATTGCCTGGTCGCGTCATTCACTGAGGTGGGCTTCACCGATGCTTCGATGTACCTCCTTGAGCTCTCCTTGGCTGCGTCGCTGCTCGCGCCATCCGTCGCGGGCACGAGGCGAGCCCGGGCACCACACAGCACGGTTCACGTGGAGACTGCTCGATAGGCGCTTAACTTAGCCAGTGGCCGTATTATGCGCACAGCCCGCAGGATCTATATGAATGTGAGAGACACTGATAGTGAGATGCCGCCGCCAGGCGGCGGATCGCGGGATGAGGCTTCCGTGCCGCTGATCATTGCGACGATGCTCAGCGGGAGCGGTATCACGGGGGTTGAGACGCACATCCGGCAGCTACGCCAGTATCTCGAGGGGTGCGGTACGGCCAGTACGCTCGTCACCCCGTTCTCGTGGGGCCGGGCACTGACCTACCCGGTCTTCGGCGTCCGCCCGCTCGTACTGGAGCGATGCAGTCGGCCCGCGGGCCTTGCCTGGTATCTGCACTGGCATGAGGTATTCCTCCGCCAGGCGCTAGGCCGGTGCCTCGCCGAGACTGGCGCCTGCGTGGTCGACACGCAGGATCCGTCCGCCGCCCGGGCGGCTTTGCGCGCGCGGCGAGGGCCGCATCAGCGCGTGGTTTTGACAGTTCACTTCAGCGTCTCCAATGCCGACCTGTGGGTCGATAAGAAACAGATCAAGCGCGACGGGATCGTCTTCCGGGCGATGCGGCGACTGGACAGAGAAGTGATCCCGCAGGTCGACGGACTTGTGTACGTGTCTAGGTGGGCGCGGGATGCGCTTGTTGACTGGCTACCAGAAGCTGCCGCGGTGCCCTCCGCCGTCATTGGTAACTTCGTGGCGCCATTGCATACCGAGCGCCCTGCGCAGGCACTCGGAGATCTGGTCACCGTTGGCAACCTCGAAGTTGCCAAGAACCATCGTTTCCTATTGACAGTTCTGGCTGAAGCCAAGCGTGCCGGAAGAACCCTCAGCCTCGATATCTTCGGTGCGGGGCCGTGCCTGGGAGACCTCCAACGGCAGGCCTGCTCCCTGGGCCTGGAAGAGCAGGTCCGCTTCCGCGGTTTCCGGCCCGACGTGCGCGAACTCCTGCCGGGCTACCGGGTCTACGTCCACGCCTCTTATACCGAGTCATCATCGTTGGCGATCATGGAGGCGATGGCTGCGGGCCTTCCCATCGTCGCAGGCGGCATTGGACCCGTCCCCGAACTCTGCGACGATGGCATCGAGGCGCGCTTCTGGCCCCTTGACGACCCGGCCCGCGCTGCGGTCTTGCTGGTGGACTTGCTCAACCGGGAACCGGAACGGCTGAAGGCCGCCCGCGCGGCACGCGAGCGGTTCCACCGTGATTATGACGCGGATGTGGTCGGCCCGAAACTGCGGTCTTTCCTGATGGGGTGACTCAAGCCTGGCCAAGGGGAAACCGTCGCCGGATGCGCCAGCCGCGTGGTGTCTGGCAGAGCAGCCACAGTTCGCTGGCGCGGGTGGGAACTGGCAGGGCACGTTTCAGTTCGGCGGGGTCGGCGGGGGGCTCGCCGAAAGCGACGGTCATATGCGGGATCACTGAATCGAAGACACCGCCGTAGGGCTGACAAGACGGCCAGCGGCGCTGGATAGCCTCGGTGATGGCGACGAATGGCGCAGCCGGCTCAGGGGCTAGGTAGTGCACGCCGGGGAACGTGTCGTAATGGGTGAGCGCGTAGTCAAAAGGAGCGAGACCCGCGGCCATTTCCGCTATCTGCTGTTCCTCGGCCTGCCCGATCGAACGTGCGGGCAGGAACGGGCACATTACCGTGATGTGAAGCGGCACGCCGTCGAAGTCAACCTTCGCGGTGCCGAGCCAGGCTTCGACCGTCGGCTCGGCGTCGAGCACGGGCACAATGAGGACGCTCTCCGGCCGGAGCCATGCCATCGCGCGACCGATCAGCGTACCGACGATGGCGTGCAGTTGCCGACTGCGAACATGGGAACCGCTGCCGGTCACGCTGTTGTCATTCCTTCCGGAAGGTCAAGGTAGGCGCGCAGCAACGCGACGTCGTGGGTGTCCGCCTCTCGTTGCGGATAGCCCTCGTGCATCAGAAGCTGCAATTCGGCGGAAAGGCAGGGGACAGGCCGGCCGTTGATGCTGCCTTTGGTAAACGGCTGCCGGACGCCGCCGATGTCGGCGCCGTCCGCAACGAACGGCGGCTTGCACAGTGGCACAGGCAAGACCTCCACCTTGGCGCCTGCGCGATGGCGCCACGTGTGACACCACGGTGCCGGTATGCCTGGATGATGGAAGATACCGACGAACCAGAATCCCTCGCGAGCGAGGGCCTGCTGTATCTGCTCGAAGGGCGGTTCGTCATCACTGATCACGAAGTCGATGTCATTGTGGAGGCGAGTCTGCCGGCCAAGAAGGGCATCCACGCCCCACCCTCCGGCCAGCCATCCTTGGACTCCTTCGGCGGCGAGTTCGTCCAGGACGGCGAGCACCTGCGGTGCGGGAGTGCGGATATAGCGGTACTTGAATCGCTCGACGGGAGGAAGGCGAAGCAGCCATCCTAGCGGGGACTGGTATACGACGGGATACACGATTCGACCCACCCGTATGGCCAGCTGACGTGGTTTCTCGCTCACCCGATCCTCCCGTGCCTCAATGATGTTCTCTTGCGGAAATGTGGAGTTCTGCTTGACGACTTCATCAGTAAGCCCAGGAATAACCCCAGGTCAGCAGGTGCTTGATCTCCTTGGCGACCATGTGTACGCAGTTGTCGTGATCGTCGACGAAGGCGCGGGGAATGGAGAACACCCCAGTTTCCGGCGTCCGCCAGATGCCGCAGCCGTACGAGTAGCCCGCTGCGCGCGCTGCGTCGACGGCCAGGGCATCGACGTGGCCGAAGGGATAGCAGAACCCGGCCACGTCCTGACCGCTGGCCTTTTGCAGAATGGCCCGGCTCTCCGCGGCTTCTGCGGCAAGTACCACGGCCGAGGTGGTGGGCAGCGAGACGTGCCGCATGCCGTGCGACCCGATCTCGATGCCCGCATCGGCCGCTTGCCGGACCTGCGCCTCCGTCATCAGCGGCTTGCGTGGCCCGTCGGGATCCCAGTCGTTGTTCCCGCCAAGCAGTCCCGCGACGGGGAAGGCGGTGCCGCCAAAGCCGTATCGGGTCAGCACGGGCAGCGCGTACTCCACGAAGTCGGCGTAGCCGTCGTCGAAGGTCAGGCCGATGAGCCCGCGGGCACGGCCGGCACGCCACGCGTTGAGCAGCGTGCTTGTTGATACCCCGCGCAGGCCTCGGCGACGCAGCCACCGCATCTGGCGTTCGAACCGGGCCGGGCTCACCGTAATCCCGTACGGATCCTGCTCGTAGGGAGCGACCGAGTGATACATCAGCACCATCGGCATGGCCGAACCGTGCCTGGCCCCTCCACTGCCCCACATCTGCGTGCTGGTGCTTGCTATAACGTCTGTCATGCCGTCCCAAACATCACTCTCGCCCTGAACAGCAAACGGGCCCCATGAATATCGTGCTGTCGTGCATAAACGTAAGATCTGCAGGAGCCCGGTCCTGATACAAGTCGTTTGTTAAATTCGCCTCGCGTGCACGTGCGAGCGGGCCGTCGCCGTTGGCGTCCCGTTCGCCTGGATCACCGTCGTGACCACATCGTCGCCACGCCGGCCGGGCGCAGCACCACGTGCTGCTGGAGTACTAAGTGACGGGCTGCCGTATCAAATCGTCGGCAGGGTGCTCTAGTGTCCGTGGAAGACCCCAGACTCGGGCGTCGCGATGCGGATTTTGGCCTGCTTGGCAGTTGGTGTTTCGCGCCTGGCGCTCCTCGCGCCGCGCCGCCGGAGTTTCTAAATGCGGGCAAATCGCCGGCAGTTATCGTTTCTCGAGAGGCCGTACCATGATTCGCATAAGGGCGAGATCGAGTGACTGGCTGCAAATTGAGGTGGAGGCTGAATGAGCGAGAAGGCGCCGGACCTACGCGGGTCGGTCCGGATCGTACGGCGTCACGCGAGGCTGGTGAGCGCGGTGGCGGCCCTCGGCCTCCTGATAGGCGGCGCCTACTCCACGCTCCGCCCGCCACTGATCACTAGTACGGCGCTCATCGTTCTCCCGCAAACTACGCAGGCGGCCAGTGCCGCGGCCAACTCAATCGGCAGTTCAGATCCCTACACGGCAACCCAGGCCGTGATTGCACATAGCACTCCTGTGCTCTCCGCCGCATTGCCTAGTGCCCGGCCGGCCATGTCCCTCGCCGCGCTACGCGCGGATGTTCAGGTCAATAGCCTCACCGGGTACATCCTTTCGATCAGTGCAGAAAGTAAGCGCGCCGATGATGCAGAGGCAACTGCCAACGCGGTCGCCGAGAGCTACATCGCCTATGTCAATTCGCCGAATAGTCCGATACCGCAGGTGTCAGCACGCATACTGCAGCCAGCGATCAGTGCAAGTGGGGAAAACCGGTGGGTGGCACTGGCGATCGCCGCACTGATAGGAATGCTTGCGGGCGCTCTTGTCGGGGTACTGGCAGCGTTCGCGATTAGCCGCAAGGACCAGCGTCTCTGGAAGCGCGATGAGATAGCGAATTCTATCGGGGTGCCCGTTCTCGCCTCGTTCCCCGTTCGACACCCAAAGGATGCCGCAGGCTGGACGGAAATCCTAGAGAATTACGAGCCAGCGGCCAGGGATGCGTGGCGCATGCGTCAAGCCCTGCAGCAGCTGGGAATACCCGGAATAGGCGTAAGCAATGAGATTCTGAACAATGGCGGTGACGGCTGCGGTGCCTCGCTCGCCGTCCTGTCTCTTTCCGCTGATCCTGGTGCTATTGCTCTTGGCCCCCAGTTGGCGGTTCACGCCGCACTGATGGGTATCCCGACGGTTCTTGTCATCAGCCCGCAGGAGGACCTCCCTGCCGCGGCCACGTTGAGGGCAGCATGCGCCGCGCCTCCGTCCCAGCCATCGAAGCGGCCGAGTAATTTGCAAGTCATCGCCGATTATGACGCTAATCTTAGTGGACGGTTCCAGGCCGAGCTGACGGTGTACGTGGCCGTTGCCGATGGCCGAGCTTTGCACCTGCCGCGCACCATGCGCGAAAGCATGATGATCTTGGGCGTTTCTGCGGGCGCGGCTACTGCCGAGCAGATCGCGCAGGTGGCGGTAGCTGTAGCCGCACACGGCCGCGGAATCGCCGGAATCCTCGTGGCGGACCCTGAACCGGCTGACCACACCACTGGCCTCGTTCCGCAACTGGCGCGGCCGACACGACGCGGGATGCCGACGCGGCTCGGCAGCAGGGCAACGGAGATCAAACAGTGAACGACCCAAACGGTTCGGTTATGTGGTCCGACGGGGTAGGCGATGACCTGCCAGACCGTATCTGGACCCATGGTGACTTCACGCCTGTCCAGGAGTTTCCCGTAGCCGAACTGACCGCAGGCTTTACCAGCGGTGCGTTCATCAAAGCGGCGCTGCGCCGACGGGTACGGTTCTTGTGCGTCATCGCTTTCGTCGGGCTGCTGATTGGCTTCGGCCTGTATGTGAAGTTCCCGCCGGCTTACAAGGCCACGGCTACGCTCCTGCTCACCAATGCTCCTAACGAGAACACCGCGACGGCGATGGAGACCGAAGCGACACTTGCGCAAAGTCTTCCTGTAGCCGAACGCGTAGTGCGTCAACTGGGGCTGCAGCAAAGCGTCGCCAGTTTCATGGCAGCGTCCACAGTGACAGTTACTACCGATCAGGTGCTCACCGTTACGGTGGCTGCGCCATCAGCCGATGCGGCCGTGGCTCGGACGAACGCTCTGGCCACGGCGTTTCTTCAGTTCCGCGCGGCTTACCTTGAGGTCCAGCAGAATGATCTGGTCGCGGGGCTTAACCAGCAGCAAGATAAGGCACAGAAAAGCCTTGATTCTATTAACGCGAAGATCAGTTTGGTAGCGGCGGAACCCAGCTCTCAGACTCAGCAGGCAAGCCTCAAGAAGCTGCAGGCGAAACAGGTAGATGCGAGTGACGCACTAGGTCAGGTTAAAGCGTACGTTGTCGACACAGTGGCAACTGGGAAAACCACGACGGATTCGATGGTGCAGGACAGCAAAGTGCTTGACCCCGCCACTCTAGCGAAGCACTCTCGCATGGAGGGCATAACGCTCGATGTCGCCGGAGGGCTTATCGGCGGTCTGGCTCTTGGCCTGGGAATCGTAATCGTCTCGGCGCTTATTTCCGACCGCCTGCGTCGCCGCGACGAGGTCGCGGAGGCGTTTGGGGCGCCTGTCGGTCTCAGCGTCGGCAAATTGCGCGAGCCGCGCTTGCCGAGCGCCACACCCGGGTGGAAAGCGAAGCGCGACCTCGACATGAGACGTGTTGTCGCACACCTGCGTAATACGCTGCCCGGAAGCTCCCACGGCCCTGCCAGCCTGGCGGTCATCGCCGTGGACGACGCTCGTGTTGCTGCGCAGGCCGTCGCATCGCTGGCCATGTCCTATGCGAGTGAAGGCAGGAAGGTCATTGCCGCCGACCTCTCCGACCGGGCTGACCTGGGGCGCCTGCTTGGGGTCAAGGACAAGGGAACGCATCCGGTCAGCCGGGGGGGCATTCAGTTCTTGGTAACGGTTCCTGAACCTGACGATGTCGCGCCTGTCGGTCCACTGCAGGGAAGCACCAGGCCGGCCGTTCCCGGTCGAGTCGATGAGGCACTGGTCGCCGCGAGCCGCTCTGCGGACGTTCTGCTTACCCTGGCCACCTTGGCTCCCGCGTTCGGCTCGGAGTACCTCGCGACATGGGCGACTGATGCGGTGGTCATGGTGACCGCCGGCCAGGCGTCGGAGGAACGTATCCGCGGTGTACGGGCGATGCTGCAGTTTGCCGAAATTCGGCTGGATTCCGTGGTGCTGGCCGAGGCGGACAAGAGTGACCAGAGCCTCGGCGTGAGCAGTACGTGGGATGAGTCGGCACTGCATAGCCCGGTTTGATGGTCTTAGCCGGTCGAGATGTCGAAGATCGGCCTAGGCCCGGCCAGGAGATCTAGCGCCGGCCGCGGTGCCATACGTGGGGGTGGTGTTTCTTCTCGCCGAATGCGACGGGCGCTCGCGGCTGTAGCGGCCGTGGTTATGGTGTTCGCCTTGCTTACCGCGCGACTGTTCGTGTGGCCGGCGCAGGGCATGCCGGCACACGTCAGCGTGGTCGTGATGCTGGCCGGCCCAGGTGACCGCCTGCCCGTGGCGTTGCAACTTGCCAGGGAGCATAAGGCACCGGTGCTCGTGGTCTCGCAGGGGCAGCACGGGTACGGGGGGCCATGCCCGCCGAAACCGCCGGGTGTGGAGCTTATCTGCTTCGATCCGGACCCGGGCGACACCCGCGGCGAAGCCGAATACCTCGGTCGACTCGCGCGACGCTATCACTGGAATTCGCTGGTACTGGTCACCACAAGGGCACAGGACACCCGTGCCCGGATTTTGGTAGAGCGGTGCTTTGCCGGACCCGTCTATGTGGTGACGGCGCCACTCGCCGCGGGAAGTTGGCCATATGAGATCTTCTACGAGTGGGGCGCGCTTTTGAAGGCGCTAGCCATGTATCGCGCGTGCTGACCTCGGCCGCGCTAGGAACCGGTTGATTCCATTCCGGTCACCTAGCCGCTAGGCGCATCACACTTCCTCGGTTGTCATCCGCATGCCTGTTAGAGGCGTCTAACTACGCAGAGAAGGAGTTCGTTGGGTCAGCCACCTCACGAAGGCTAGTACCTGGCGGTAGGCCGGCGACCTGATAGAGACGTCCCTGATCAACGGGAGGCAGTCATGCGCCGGATTCCGCAACTGGACGGCTTGCGCGCCCTTGCCGTCGGCCTTGTCATCGTCAATCATGTGGCGGGATGGTTTCCCGGTGGTGCCGTAGGAGTGAATATATTTTTCGTCCTCTCCGGTTACCTAATCACTTCGCTGCTCATCGACGAGCATGAGAAGACGGGACAAATGCGTCGCGGATTGTTCTACGCCCGGCGTGCGCTACGCCTCTATCCGGCGCTGGGGGTGATGCTCGGTGTGACGTTCATTCTCGGCGGTGTCGCGATTAAATCGGTGCTCATTGCTGGAAGCTATACGACAAATCTGTTCATGACGTTCAAACTGGACCAAGTACTGCCATATACCCACACATGGTCACTCGCTGAGGAGGAGCAGTTCTACCTGCTGTGGCCACTGTTGCTGCCCCTGTTTATTCGGCTGCGTTGCTGGGCTTCCGTCGTCATCCTGACTTCTCTCGCAATCGGACTGGCGATGTGGGCGCAGTTGGCCGTCGGTACGGTAACCGCGAGCAACGGCGCCGTCACGGTGGCTGTGTTCAATCCGTTGTGGCAGGCACACGGTCTCTTGATCGGATGCGCGCTGGCCTTTGCCATCAGGCATCGCTCCGTACCGTCAGCGGCGCTGCTGGTCAACTTCGGCCTTACCCTCTGCGTGGTCACAGCGCTGGCGGCCTCGGTCACAGTGGGCCGGAGTGCGCGATCTGCCGCCGACTGGAACCTTGTGTCCGAGTTCGCGGCCGCTGCGGCGATTGCTGGAATGACCGAAGGTGCCCGCGGACTGGCACGCCTGTGCACCTTGCGGCCGGTGCTGTGGGCAGGTAAGCGGTCATATGCCATCTATCTGTGGCACTTTCCGCTGATTTCGCTGGCGATCCAACATGGCTATGGCAGGCTGGGTAAGGTCGCCGCCGTGGCACTGGCGGTGCTCGCCGCGGCGCTATCGTGGCGACTGGTGGAGCAACCGTTCTTGCGGCTCAAGAAGCGATTCGAGCCCACCACGCCGAAGCACGCGGCGCATCCGCGCAGCGTCGACAATCCCATCCGCCAGGTGCCTCTTCGCCAGGATGCGACGTCTCATACGCCAGAAGTGATCCGGATGGACAGGGCGTTGCCCGCCGCTGGATACGGGGAGATGCCGAGCCCATAAGAGGACTCAGTCCGTAAGAGGACTCAGTATGGTGTGCCCCCATGGGGAATGCGTAACAATGTGGGTCAAGTTCGGTTATTTTTTACTTCTGCAACTTTCCGCTCCTTTGGCGGTGCAGGTTTGGCCCCAGCGTACAAGTACGTGCCTGAGCGGGTAACGATCGGGACTCTTAACCACTATATTTACCTACGCGTCGTTATGTGAGAGGATGCGATTCAAATATCCGGATATTTCGTACCTGGGGTAGGTGGCCAGTGTTGCGACGATATCCGGATTCGCACTTG
>JACZCY010173531.1_pt1 | contig 10671 bp, 10 predicted proteins | sample 8641821 | NCBI WGS metagenome assembly JACZCY01 (sample SAMN15324609, study PRJNA640507) | soil metagenome | isolation source: intercropping sugarcane | place: China: Luxin town, Laibin City, Guangxi Province | collected 2019-07-25 | depth 10cm m | reverse complement strand
GAATGTTTTGTGAGCCAATGTTCGCGATGAGTAAGACAAATTTTACCAGTGCCGGCCCCTCGTCTCATGTTTACGCGGTCGAATCTGATCGTTATAATCACCCGGCATGGAGCCTTGGTATGGATCGGGACAAGCCCATTCGAAGGTCGTATGGCTCTTTTTCATCGTGATGTCGGCGGCCTCGTACCTCTCTCTTTCTTCCAAGGCAGCGCGATCGCAGACTACGTCGACAGCGTGAAAGTCCGAGTGCAGAAGCATGTCCACTCAACCGAAGTTCGTCATCTTCGCCCACAACGCCACGTACGATAAGCTGCACCAGGTTGCGACGCTCGGCATGACGGCTGCAGCGATGGGCAAAGACGTGATTATCGTCTTGCTATTCTGGACGATAAAAAAACTCGCCGAAGGGAGGATCGATCAGATCGATTTTCCGCCGGAATATGCCGAGTCGGCTCCGGAAGTAGCCCGGCTGCTGAAAGAGAAAAAGGTGCCGAAGATATCTGAGATGTTCCAAGACGCCAAGCATGTTGGGAAGCTGCGGCTCATTGCTTGCAGCGCCGGATTGGAATATATGGGGGTGGACGGTTCGGCGGTCGAACAGAACGTCGATGAAGTGTTGGGTCTGCCCGCCATCCTTTCCTTGACCGCCGACGCGGAAACGAAGCTGTTCATCTAAAGGCGTTCAACGTTGTTCGTGAATCGTGGATCGCTGAAAAGATCTTTGCGAATAACGTTTAACGTCCGTTCCTATTTTCTTAGCGCGACCTCGTCACTCCCACTCGATCACACAATTCGGTCAACTTGCATGTGCTGCACAGCGGCGAGACCGGAAGGCACAGGTTTTGCCCATAGGGGACGAGGAGATCGTTATAGATGATCCAGTATTGCTTCGGTAGCGTGCGCCGAAGGACCTGCTCAGATTCTTCGGGTGTCTTCGTTTTGATATAGCCCCATCGATTGCTGATCCGGTGAACATGAATATCGACACAGATTCCAGGCTTGCCGTACCCAATAGTCACAACCAAGTTCGCAGTTTTTCGCCCGACCCCAGGTAGAGTGATCAGTTCATCGATGGAGTCCGGTACCACCCCGCCATAGTCCTCGATCAGCCGGCGGCAGATGTGGTGAATGGCTTTGGCCTTCGTCCGGTAAAAACCGACAGGATAAATCACCCATTCGAGCTTCTTCAGCGGCAGCTTCAATATGGCTGCCGGTGTGCGAGCCATGGCAAAGAGTCGGTCGCCCGCTTCCCTTGTCGTCCTATCTTTGGTTCGCAAACTGAGGAGGGTGGAAATGAGGATGAGAAAGGGATCGCGATCCGATTCCTTAGCTACAACCCCAACGACCGGCTCCTGCCAACGGCGAATCTCCCGCCTGACGATGCGGATAGCTGCATGGATCTGCTCCTGACGCATAGGACATGATCACGAACGGGGAGAAGACTGGTGAGACGAGCAGGAGAGAACCTGACGGTGTATCTAGTCAGGCCTCCGTTTTGACAACCACTTCTGTCGGCGCCGTTGAGCTTCGCGTTGCTTTGCCTTCTTTCTCACGCTGGGCTTCTCATAAAAACGGCGGCGCTTCAGCTCACGGAACAACCCTTCTCCCGCGAGCTTCTTCTTGGCAACTTTCAGAGCTTTTTCAACGTTGTTGTTGAAGACCTTGATTTCCATCCCGTTGATTTTCGACTTTCTCAGGCCAACTGGGACCTGCTGCTTATGGTTTCCAATAATTCGGCGCCGGAGTCTAACACAACCCCTTGAGTTCCTCAAGGCTTTCCGTGGCCTTTGTAATTCTGGATTGAATGGTCTCTGTAAGTTGCTGATTTCGTTGTGTATTTATATTCGTGCGGACTGTAATAAGACCTGCGTGAGCCGCTGAAATAGCTATGGTCAGCCCCACTGTGAGGTCTGATTGGATGGTCGGCTTACTTCTCTCGCGCAACGCATGGAGGAACCGCGCAACCTCGCAGGACAACTCCGCAATTTCTAACGGCGCTTCCGTAGCCCGTTGGAGTGCAATCGAAATCGCATGAAGACGATCAGGATGTTGTTTGGGTATCTTGTAGGCATTCATCAACTCGGTGTAGACCTCCATATCTGCTTGAACGAGCCGATGAAGCTGCCGGCTCAACTCGAGTAGACGCTGCTCTCTGTCCGATTGTCCACCGAGACGTGCCCCCATGACCCCCAAGGAAGCCGCCAAGGCACCCACGAAGGCTGCCGCGCTGCCACCGGCCGGTGTCGGTTTGGCGTCGGCGAGCGCGGCGAGGAAATCTGAGAGGGTGTGCGCCGGTTCTTTCTTGCCGAGCATCGCCTCGACGATTCTTGTTTCGAGGACCTGGCTTGAATCGAATCGATCGAGCTGCAGGGAAGCAGCCGCAGCGTGGCCTAATGCCGCCTGCGGGACTAATCCGACCAGTTCGCTTCCAGCCACTTCTATTCCGCGCTTTGTGGCTTCAGCCTTGACCCTCTGAAACGCGGTCAGAATGGGCGTCACGAGGTAGTCGGTCAAATTCATTGCGACCTGCACCATACCGCGGCTGGATAGCGCTACCCCGATCGCTTTCACAGAAGGCAACCCGCCGCTTGAGTGGCGGACGGCTCGAGCGATGGATTGGGCCTGGTCAACTTCCGTCGAGCGGAGGTTCACGTTGTAGGCAATCAGCGGAGGCCGAGCGCCGATCGCGATCGCTCCTGCACTTTGATGCAGGCGAGGGGGACCGAAGTCAGGAATCCAACCAGGGTCTGACTCCATCCGAAAAGCCAGGCCGTCGAGTCCTCCTCTTCTGACTGCCTCTAATGGCACATGGTCGGCACGACTCGCAGCACGTTCGTATAAGAAGACCGGGAGCCCCAGTTCGCGCCCGACTCGTTCTCCTAGTCGTTTGGCAAGTTGGATACAGTCTTGCATTGTCGTACCCCTGATCGGGATAAACGGCACAATATCCGTTGCTCCTATGCGGGGGTGCACTCCAACATGGGTGCGCAGGTCGATGAGTTCAGTTGCGATCCGAACCGCACGAAAAGCAGCTTCAATGATCGCGTCCGGGCTTCCACAAAACGTCAGCACCGACCGGTGATGGTCCGCATCCATCGAGTGGTCGAGAAGCGCCACGCCGGCTGTCGAAGTCACGGCATCCATCAAGGCGTGAAGCGTTCCTTGATTCCGACCTTCACTGAAGTTGGGGACACACTCGACGAGTTGATCCACAGGTCCTGCACGTGTTAACGAAAAAGCCGGAGGACCGATGACCGTTCCTCCGGCTTTTAGCTTAACCGTCTCTCTCTTACGGGAGCCCGGCTATTTTGCTTTCTTAACGAACGCCTTATAGATGCGGCCTGACTTTGCTTGTTCCTCTTCCAAGCCCATCATTTGATGGCCCGTGGTTTCGCACCACGCCGGCATGTCTTTTTTGATGCCCTCATCATCGGAGACGACTTCCAGCACCTGCCCCAACGCCAATTCTTTGATTTTCTTGGACGTGAGAATAATCGGCATTGGACAAAAGTACCCCAAGGTGTCGAGTCTGACATCGGCCTGCATCATGAAAACACCCTCGCTTCAGTGGGCGGTTCAAATGAACAGATTGACACTGCCCTGCTTGGCTTCCGCCAGATACGTGGTCACGCCGGCGAACTGATCGATGCCGTCGATCAGCGTATCCTTAGTGATACCCATGAGACCCATCGTCGTCGTGCAGGCGATGAATCGCACCCCGAGATCGAGGGCCGTTTGCATCAACTCAGGCACACCAGGCATCCGGTTTTGCTTCATCACGGTCTGCATCATCCTGGTCCCCAATCCACCGAAATGGAATCGAGACAATGGAAGCGTATCGGCGCCGCCTTTATTGAGCAGCCCAAACATCCGTCGAAGCCAATCTTTGGCGGAACTTGTCGCTCCCCGTCTTCGAATAGTATTCAATCCCCAAAACGTAAAAAACATGGTCACACGCATGCCCATCGCCGCGGCGCCCGTGGCGATAATAAAGGCCGCCATCGCCCGATCGAGATCACCGCTCAGCAACACAATCGTGACTCTCTCAGGCTTGGATGCTTGCAGTTGTGCCAACGTCGTCGTCGGCTCTATTTGTGTGGCCATCATGATCTCACCTCACGACACGTTCAAATTCTGCGCAAGAACAGAATAGTATGTGATCCTTCGGGGTGTCAAGGAACCGGATAATCGGGGCGACTGTGCACGCATTGCTTGACCTATCGTCATCCCCTCGATATAGTCGAAATTCATTGCGTTATACCTGTCTCGCAAGTTTCCTTCCTATCGAATGACCTCATGATCGAACAGCCATTGCACGAGGTCGCATCTTCCAAGAAGGGCCCGCTCTTTGGATTCTGGTACCCAGCCATGCCCAGCCATACCCTGCGCTCGGGCACGCTGAAGGGGCTGCAGATGTTGGGTTTGCCGATCGTCCTCTGTCGTGATCGAGCCGGTGGTCTCGCGGCGATGCGCGATATCTGTCCGCACCGTGGTATGCCTCTGTCGTTCGGCCGGTTCGACGGTGAACGAGTGGAATGTTCCTATCATGGGTGGCGGTTCGACTTGAAGGGGCGCTGTCGCTGCATTCCCGCCCTCCCGGAACAAGGGAGTCTACAAACCGACAAGATCGGTGTCGCCACCTATCCAGCTGAAGAAACGGACGGCATGATTTGGCTGTATCTGGCCGACGAACGAGGGAACATCGATCCGTTGCCCCCAGTCCCGGTCATGCCGCTTCCATCGGAACCTCGACAATCGTTCCACATTTCATTGACCTATCCCTGTAGCCCGGACGATGGCATTATTGGTCTCATCGATCCGGTTCATGGACCCTATGTCCATTCTTGGTGGCGCAGTGATGCGCGTATGCATGAGAAAACGAAGATCTTTGAACCGATCCCGAATGGTTTCCGGATGACTGCTCACCGACCGGCAAAGAACAGCGGTCCGTTTCATTGGGTGGAACGTATCTATGGAGGACCGCTCACCACCACGATCGATTTCTTCCTGCCGAATCAACGGGTGGAACTCATGCAATGTGGAAGGGCGTGGCTGGCCAATCGGTTGATGGCCACACCTGTGTCCGATGTGGAATGTCGCATCGATTTCTCGGCGTATTGGGTTGGGTTGCACTGGCTCCCGTTCGGCAAGTTGATTTTCCGTACGCTGACGAAGATGTTTCTGAGCCAGGATGAGCGTGCGATGAAACACCTGGCGGTGGGGCTTCGGCAGAAGCCCACGTCGATGTTTATCGGCGATGCAGACATGCCGGCTAAATGGTATTACAAGCTGAAGGCGGCCCATCTGGCATCCGTGCAAACGGGCCAGCCTCTCGATCATCCTCTCAAAGAACGAGTGACACTCCGGTGGCGAAGCTGACCGCGCCCTTTCGGGTGGTGTTCATGCTGATACCGGCGGGTAATGCCTGCTAGTCTTTGCGCTCATTCGCCAGAATAAATCCCATGGCTCGTCTGATCTGATCGCGCGTTCCCAGCAGTACCACAACGTCGCCGGCAAGGAGTTTGGTTTTCTCCGATGGATTGGATTCCGTGACGCCGCTTCTGGTCAAGGCGATGATGGACGTTCCGATTCGCGGTCGCAACCCCAGTTGCGCGATGGTCTTTCCGGCCGCCGGCGAATCCTCTTCGATTCGGCATGTCTCCACTTCGACATCAGCGAGTGTGCCGCCGCGAAGATGGTGTGCCAGTTCGGGAAGCCCGCTGCGGCGTAAGAGCGCGTATCCTTCGCGGCGAACCTGTTCGGCCTTTTGCATGATGAAATCTTGCGGCATGTCGTAAGTGCGGAGGACGAGCGCAAAGATTTCAATCGACGTTTCAAATTCTTCCGGCACGACGTCGTCTACGCCCAACTGGTGCAATTCCTCCAACTCGCGCAAATAGCGTGTACGAACCACGATGTGAATTTTCTGGTTCAAGCCTCGAGCCACCTGCACTGTTCGGCGGGCCATAAACGGATCGGAGATCGCGACGACCAGGACCCGTGCGTCTTCGATCTTCACGTGCCTCAATACATTGGGGTTTGTGGCATCCCCATAGTAAAGCGGCAAGCCGTGGGCCGCTTCTCGGCGCACGATATCCCCATCCAAATCCAATGCAATATAGGGCACTTCCGTCTCACCTAATACACGGGCCAGATTGCGCCCATTGAGCCCATATCCCACGATAATCACGTGATCTTTGATGCGTAGATGCCGCCCCTCTGCTTCGAGTACATGGGCCGTCGTCTGCCCAGGAAACCAATGGTGCATCCGTTGCACGGCTTCGACGCGTCGCGCGAGATGAGGGGAGAGTTGCATCAAGAACGGCGTGATGATCATGGAGCAGACCGAGACCGCTAGAAAGATTTGGTATGGCGGTCCGGACAAAAGCTTATTCTCCAAGCCGACCTGCGCCAGGATAAAACTGAACTCGCCTACCTGTGCGAGGGCAATTCCTGTCATGACGGCCGAGCGAGGAGGGACGGAGATCGTCAAAACGGCTCCCGCTCCGGCGATGAATTTTACGAGCAGTACGATGAGTAACACACCGGTCACGACGAGCGGATACTCAAGCAGGATGCGCCAATCCATCAGGATGCCGATGGAGACGAAAAACAGGCTATTGAAACTGTCTCGAAACGGCAACACTTCGGCGATGGCTTGATGACTGTACTCCGATTCGGAAATCACGAGCCCGGCGATGAAGGCCCCCAAAGCGAGCGACAGTCCGCCGAGGGACGTCAACCAAGCAATGCCGAGGCACATGACAATGATGGTCAACAGAAAGAGTTCTCGGCTTCGGCTACGAACGATATGGTCGAGTAATTTCGGAACCGCATACCACGCGGCTGCGACGATGCATGCGACCACCACCATCGATTTAACCAATGAGAACAGCACCGGGGTGAGCGTTCCCTCGCCATGGCTGGCAAGAATGGGTGTTAACAAGATCATCGGGACGACGGCCAAGTCCTGGAAGATCAAGATCCCGATTGTGGCTCGCCCGTGGGGTGAATCGCTATCTCCACTGGCGGCCAATGCTTTCAACACAATGGCGGTACTGCTCAGCGAGAGCAAAAAACCCCAAAAGATCGCTTGCGGTGTCGGTAATCCTGTCAATGTGCCGCCGACCCATGCGATCGCAATGACCCCCCCGACTTGAATCGGAGCGGCGACCAAGATCGACCGACGAAGCGAGGTCAGTTGCACCAGCGAGAATTCGATTCCAATGGTAAACAACAGCAGCACAATCCCGATTTCCGCGAGCACTTGCACCGTCGCAATATCAGAAATCAGATTGAGTCCATGAGGGCCGATCAAAGCCCCGGCGACGAGAAATCCGGCAATGGACGGTAGTCGAAATTGATGAAAGAGAAACACTACGGCAATGGAGACGGTATAAATGAGAAGCAAATTGCCGAGCACGCCGTAGTCAGTCATGTCGCGTCTTCAACCCCTTTCCTTGTGGGTGATGCGTCCTGTCAATGGCACCCTTGGTCATCGACGGCGTCTTCCATCGTAATCACAGGATCGCCCGCCACCGACAAGGAGATACGCAGGATACCTGAGGTCTCCGGTAGGGACAAGGTAAAGCAGGATGTCGGCTGGGCACTTTTCGGCACAGAAGCCAGCAATACTGCCGGGCACAGGAGGAAGCGGCTTGCAGGTATCAAGAAATGGGATCAGTGATCGCGGATTGTCTCTAAAGCCGGCTCCAGCATTGGATTGTTTCCCCTCTAAAGGGGCATAGACCAAAGAATAAAGTATTGCGTAGGGTGTAGGCACAGTTTCATAGGAATAACCATGAGTGTCTAGGCATTGAGTGCCTTCTCCACACGAGCCGGAGGTGCCCCATGCGACCGTCGCGGATGTTGCCTTTCTTAGCTGCAATGTTGGCGGTCTTTCCCGCTGCTCCGGTCTTCTCGGATACCCAGACCGGATCGGATGTGACTTGGAAATGTCCTCAAGCAGACGGCAGTTTAATCTATACCAACAAGGAGAAGACCGGCTGCCAAGCCATGACGCTCAAGCCGCTTTCTGTCGTGCCCAATTTGGAGAATATGCCGACGGCTCCTCGAACCGCGGCCACTAGCGAACCCCATTATGAGGTGCCTTCCTATCAGGAACGCACTTCGGGAACGGGAGGCCGTCAAGTGCCGGATTGGGCGCGGGACTGGTATGCGAGCAATACGTCTTCCGGCTCGGTACAAGCCGAAGTATGCTCGTTATATATGGAATGGATGCAATTGGTGCAGAAAACCCGTGGGGGGATGTTCTTTGGATCTGACCCTTCCTATGGGGGGGATGTCACCGGCCGTGCTCAACGAATGCCAAGTTATTCTTTTTACGATAATGCGCGCTATATCGCCCTGTCGAGACTCTTCGGCACGGGGTTCGTGCCTGTCGGTTGTTTCTAGATTTTCTGACCGTGCTTTTCAGACCCTATAGAACTCTCGATACCACTTCACGAAACGAGGGACACCCACTTCGATCGGGGTGGTCGGCTTGAATCCGACATCGCGGGTGAGATTGTCGATATCAGCGTAAGTCGCAGGGACGTCCCCTGGTTGCAACGGCATCAGTTTTTTCTCCGCCTTCTTGCCTAGTGAGTGTTCCAGGACTTCGATAAAGTGCTGCAGTTCCACCGGCCGATGGTTGCCGATATTGTAGATTCGTGCCGGAGCCGAGCTGGTTTCCGGTGTCGGCCGATCCCCAGACCATGTTGGATCCGCCTTCGCTGGATGATCAAGCGTTCTGACGACCCCCTCGACGATGTCGTCCACATAGGTGAAATCGCGTTTCATCCGGCCCTGGTTAAAGACCTCGATCGGTTTGCCCTCCAGAATGGCCTTGGTAAAGATGAAGAGGGCCATGTCAGGGCGTCCCCAAGGCCCGTAGACGGTAAAAAATCGAAGACCTGTGCAGGGTAGTTGATAGAGATGCGCATAGCAGTGAGCCATCAGCTCATTGGCTTTTTTGGTCGCGGCATACAGCGAAACCGGATGATCCACGTTGTCATGGGTGGAGAACGGCATATGGGTGTTCCCCCCGTAGACAGAACTAGACGACGCATAGACCAAATGCTCGATGTTGCTCCGCCGGCAGCCTTCCAGAATGTTGATGAACCCTTCAATGTTGCTTTCGGTGTAGGCGTGAGGATTGGCCAGTGAGTAGCGGACCCCTGCCTGGGCAGCGAGATGAATCACGCGCCGGATCGATTCATCGGTAAAGAGATCCTGCATTCCTCGTCGATTGGAGAGATCGAGCTTGACGAAACGAAATCGTTCATGCCGCGTCAATTGGGCGAGCCGGGCCTGTTTCAATCGCACATCATAGTAATCGTTGATATTATCCAGGCCGATCACCTGGTCGCCACGGTCCAAAAGGTGCATGGCCACATGAAATCCGATGAACCCCGCTGCCCCTGTGACCAGAATCGGCGACTGTGTCTCGGCCATGGCTGCTCCTCGAAGAAAAATAGTCTATCGTCCCTTGCCCGCCTTCATGAACGGCGGCTCGCCGTGGTCCAACCGATACAGCGTCAGCGGGGCGAGGGGCTCTCCTGCCGAAATGACCTCGATCATCCCCCCACTTAGGACTCGATAGACATCGAAGGCGTGGGCACGATGATAGCGGCATTCCTGTGAAATCAGAAGGTCTTTCAATTTTTCAGGTTGTTCCCAATGAGCCGTCAAGAGAGCGGTTCTGTAGGGATTACGACGGCTGAACATGAAAGACAGGTGATCGGGGTACCAGTCGGCTCCACCGGTGGCGTAGGAAACGAACATCCGGGCATGGACGGCTGCGCAGATCTCGGCGAGATAGGCGTTCGTGAGATAGCCGTTTTCGCCGACATCCAGCCATTTGCCGGGATGGGAGAGCGAAGCATGGGCGGCATGGCTCCGGATTTCAAGCAACTGCTGTTGTGACGCGAATACCAGCGGAATCGGGCCGTATCGCCCGACCAAGTGCTGGATGACATTATCCTTGAGAGCGGACCGTCCATCGTTCGTCGGGCCGCTATCCGCGTGGATCAGCACATTGTGCCCTCGATCAGAAATCAAGTAACAATTCCTGGGCATATTCAGGTCGCAAGGGTCCTCTCCGTAGAAGGGGACGGACACGACTGTGCCGCCTTCAAACGGCCAAGTTTCCCCATGGGCCAGCTCGATGATCCGGTCAAACCCCAGTTCTGTGAGGAGTGACCGATAGTCAAAGAACAGCCCTCTTCGATTCCGTCGACTGGGCACGATGATCGGCGTGTCTTTCGGCAAATGAAGCAAGGTACGGGGATCGACGTGATCATCATGGTCGTGAGTCAGAAATACCGCGGCTGGTTTTGGGAACAGTCCGCTCCAGATCGACGGCAACGGCGATTCTGCAAACCAGGGCAGGAGCCATGGGTCGAAGAGAAGCACGGTGTCTCGTTGCCGGTAGAGGAGAGCGGCATGTCCGAGGTGCACAATGTCCTGGTCATGGACGACGTCGTACCAATGTCGCCGGATAGAAGTCGTCGCAGAGGTAGCCAGGCAGCCATAGCGATGCAGCGATTCCATTACCGTAGTCAGCAGTATCTGTGAATCACGCGACATGGCCGATACCGCGGGACGGAGATCGTCCGCGGTATGGGTTCCGTCGAGCAGACCGAGCAATTTCCCCACGCTGGGACCCAG
>JACZCY010028063.1_pt1 | contig 10696 bp, 20 predicted proteins | sample 8641821 | NCBI WGS metagenome assembly JACZCY01 (sample SAMN15324609, study PRJNA640507) | soil metagenome | isolation source: intercropping sugarcane | place: China: Luxin town, Laibin City, Guangxi Province | collected 2019-07-25 | depth 10cm m | reverse complement strand
GTATCAGCTAGTGGGGACGGAGAACGTAGAGGTCCAGGCCGGCCCCGCAAACATCCCCGCCCCGCCGCTTCAAGTCCAAAGCCCGCCGCAGATCAATCTGGCCCCGCTTCTGACGGCGATTAGACTCGGAGTTATGATTTTGAGCGCGCGCGCCCTTCTGCTTTTGGCTCTGATCGGCGCTTTCTTCCTGGGCTGGGATGCTGTTCAGAACCCGGACCCCTGGCGGCTCGGCGCGAGCGCTCTCTTCTTCGTTCTAGTGTTTCTCCCGCTCACCGCCTTGTCTATTTTCAAAGGTTAAAGCACATCCGTGGGGAGGCTGCCCCGTTCCGCGCGAGACTTCTGAACAACCCCGCCAGAAGTACTTTCAAGCTTCAGGATCAACCAAATGCCATGGACCAGCAAAGATGTGGGAAGGCATAACCGAGGCGTCAAAAGCTCTACGGGCAAGCGTCAGTGGGCGGATGTGGCGAATTCAGTTCTCCGGCGAACAGGTAACGAGGGCCGCGCAATTCGTGAAGCGAATGCTGTGGCGAAAAAGCGGCGCGGACGAAGGAGTGGAAGACGATGACCAGTTGTAAGCAAGAACTGCCCAATACGCCGGCCGAAAAGCTGGTTGAGCAGGTCGAGAAAGTGCCGTTTCGTAACATCAGCCCGGCCGCGTTCCGTGAGCTTATGCTCCGGCGGGTCTTTGAGACCGATGGCGACGATTTTCAGTGGTTCCTTGGCCCTGAGGAAGAGGATTTGATCTAATGGCCGTCACCGCAACTCCCGCGCCGACCCCCCCGGTTGTCCGCACCCCGATTGGCCTCGCCAACCAAGCGATCCAAGCGCCCTATCTCGATTGGGCCAATGGCCAAGTTCTTGCTGTCGGCGCCGCCGCTGTCTCTTCTGTTGCCTATGCCGGGCCTGCGCAGGGGGGCCAAACAGATACGGTGTTTGAAATTACCTCCACGACCAACTGCTGGTATAGTGTGGGGAACACCGCAGAAGCGCACACCGCCGGCTCTCAGTATCTGATTGCGGGGGCCACGCGCTACGTCTACATCCCCGGCGGCACAACGCTGAGTGTGATCGAAGATGCCGCAACCGGCTACCTCTCGATGGTTCCCGCCCTGCTCTACTAGGAGTTGAACAGATGTGGCCTTTTTCGCGCAAAAAGAAAGCCGCGCCGAGCCTTCCGCCGAATGAAGTCAAGATGACAACGCAGCCCATTGTGGTCGCGCCGGCTCCGCTTTCTCAGAAAGAGTGGCGGCTTGGCCAGATCACCATCATGTTCGAGAACAACCAGAAGGCAGGACGCAAGTTCGACGCGGTGCGCATGGACGAGTTTCGCGCGGAGATCATGAAGCTGTCCGGCGCGCTGCTTCAAGGCGGCATGAAAACCAGGGCTCAGCAATATCTAGAACGACTGAAGGCGGCAGGAGTTAAACTCTAATGGCTACCACGATCCCCACAAAGCTCAAGTTCGCGCAGGTCGATTCCGGGTCAACCGCGCCGGCTGGCAAAATCAGCTTCGACTCGGCTACTTTTCTTTGTCTTCTGGTCGTAGCTGGAACGGGCGCGCCGAATACCACCAACTCTGGTGTACAATCGGTGGCAGACGTGACCGGAAGCAACGCGGAAGTGACGGGCACGGGCTATTCGCGCCAAACCCTCACCGGCGTCACTCTGGCGAACGATGGAACTATCACCACGCAGGTAGACTGGAGCTTCGGCGATATCACTTTCGCCCAGAACGCCGCCGGTTTCACCAATGCGCGCTACGCCATTCTCTACACTACATCCATTGGCTCGGCGGACGCCTCTTATCCAGTTGTGGCGGTTTGCGATCTAGGCGCGAATCAGAGTGTTCAGGCGGCGTCTCTGGTGCTGACGTGCCCGGCCGGCGGCCTCATCCAGTGGGCTTGATTCTGTGGCGATCAGCATTGTCAACTCGACGCAGTTCCAGCTTGGATATAACGTCTACAGCAAGACTATTCCGGCGACCACCGCTGGCAACACGCTCCTTATTGTCTGCTATCTCGATGTTTATTCGGGCGGTTTCACTGACCCCTCTCAAATTACGATTTCTGGCGGCGGAAGCTGGTCTTTTGATCCGACGACTTGCAATGACACCGATGGCGGTCAGGCGGTAGGATTTGCCGCCTATGTCGGTAGTTGTTCTGGCGGCGTTACGACGATCACTTTCACGCCACCATCTGGCCAGATTTGGGAAGTACTCACCGGTTATATCTACGAGCTCAGCGGCGCAGATACATCGACACCAATTCTTCTTGCAGCAGCCGCTTCGACCTCTTCAACGCCTCCGAATTCCGTCACAGCATCGCCGCCCCAAGCCGCCGCCGCCTTCGCGATCAGTCAATCACACAATCCAACGGGTTCGTGGAGTGCGGGCTACACGGATAACAGCTCTGGCACCAGCCTCTGGTATTTTAACAGCGCCTATAACCTTTCGGCACCAAGCGGATCGCAGACCGTCACCAATTCTGCTGCCAGCGCCAGTAGTCTTCTTGTTATTTGGATTGCGCCGGGAAGTTCAGGCCCTGTCACAATTGATCTATCTACACAAACCTGGGCCTGGGCGCATCAAAATATTGGTCAAGAACTAAGTATGGCCTTGGCGGAGCAAAACTGGGCTTGGCTCGCCCAAAACGTCGCGTTTAAACAACAGGTGCCCCTTATTAAAGGCTCGTGGTCTTGGCTTAATCAAGCCATTTCGCCCACGCTTCGGCATCCACTTTCTGCGCAAAGCTGGGCCTGGGGCACTCAAGTCGTCTCTGCCCGTCTGAAATTGGTGCTGGGCGAGAAAACGTGGTCTTGGCTCACGCAGGACATTCAGATTGTACAGAGCGGAACCGTTCAATTGGCGTCGAAGCTGTGGGCGTGGACCGGCCAAAATATTGTGCCAAGTAAAGTCGTGAATTTGGCCGCAAAAGCTTGGAATTGGGGCGTTCAATCCTTATATATAGCTGGAAAATTTTCCTTAGCAGGAAAGACCTGGGCATGGAACACCGCGAACATAAGCTTTCAATGGCTCCTTCAGCTGGCGGCCCAAATCTGGCATTGGCAGACGCAAGCCATCGGGGGTGGTTCCATAATTTCTACGCTTGGGGCTCTGTTAAAGTGGCCGCTCTTCTGGCTTTGGGGCTGATCCCGCTCGGCTGCTCCGTCCAAACCGCGTCTTCGCTCCAAACCGAGAAAGCGGAAACAGTCATTGTGCGTGTGGCTGATGGCGTTGGCTCCGGTGTCGTTCTTGGCCCTTACACGGTTTTGACAGCGGCACACGTCACAGATCAAGCGACCGCCGAAATCGAAACCGTGGACGGCCAGAAGCTCCAAGCCAAAGTCACCTTCATTTGGACCAAGGGCGATTTCGCGCTGCTCCATACCGTCGATGCAATTCATGAGCCAGCTGCGCGCATCGCGCTTCGAGCTCCGATTGAAGGCGAACCCATTGTTGCGATCGGTGACGCGCTGGATCAGGTGCCGTGGTTCATTGCGCGCGGAACAATTGCTTCAACCAGACCGCCCAAAGAAAGCTCACAGTTCAGCGACGATCTGGTTTCGGCCGATCTCACTCTTGTTCCAGGCATGAGTGGCGGCCCCGTCTTTGATGCGCAGGGAGAAGTCCTTGGCCTCTCTGATGCGGTCATGCCGTTTCGCCTTGGCATCACCCACGTTTCTTTCATTGTTCCGGCGGAGGCACTATGGCGCGAACTAAAAAGCATCCCGCCCTTCAACCCGGCAACTGGGTACTGATCCACTGGGACGACGCTTGCGCAAACAACTCAGCAGCTTGGACTCAGCCCGATGGCATTACACCCGAAAGTCACGGAACGGCGGCGTGTCTCACGGCGGGGCGCGTCATCTTCCGCAATAGCAAACAAGTCATTCTCGCGCAATCGTCCGGCCCTGGAGCAGTTGAGACCGTTGAAGCGGGCAACACTTGGGCCATCCCGCTCGGCATGATTACCAAAGTGCAACGCCTTCCCGTGGAGTCTTAAAAATGTCCGCTATTGTCGCTTGGATTGTAGCCCGACTCGCTGAACCTTCCACCCACGCGGCCATCGCGGCCGTTCTTGCTGCCCTCACCCCTCTGATCCCCCAGCCCTACGGCATGATCGCGTCGGCGATCTTCGCTGCATTGGGCTTCACCATGAAGGAGAAAGCCTAATGCCTGCTTCCACTTCGGTCCCGGCCGTTGCCCCTGTTACCTCGTTCGGCGCGGCCCTGAGCGCAATCCTTTCGGTCCTCAAGACCGATACGCTCAAAGCAGCCCTTCCGCTCATTAACACTTTCCTGAGCAATGTGATTGCGAACCCTTCGCAGATCAACATTGTGGCTCAGGCGAGTGCTCTCCAGGTCAACTTGATCGCCGCGCTGCCCTCCCTGGAGTCTAATGTCGCCTCGGACGTGGCGAAAATCCTCCAGGCTCAGATCGCCGCCCTGGTTCCCGCGTCTTCGTAACGGCGACTGAAATGCTCGAAATGCTCAATCAGCTCAAATTGGAGGCCGGCCTGCTCCTGATCACGGCGTGGACCTGGGTGCAAACCGCCTTCACCGTTCAAGCCCTTGGGCATTTCGAGCTCCTTCTTCATGCCCTCACTTCCATCTTCATCTTGATCATTGCCGGGTTCCGTGCCTTCCAGATTGTCTTCCGGCACAAGCGCGATTGATTCGACGCCGCACTCTACTTCTGGCGGGGTTGTTCTGGATCGCCAGCGCCGAATTGAATTTCACATCCTGGGGAGGCTGCCCCGTGTCCTTTCCTGACACCTATGATCAGTGGCTCCTTCCAATGTGTGCCTCGCGCGGAATTCCCGCCGACCTGTTCAAAGCTTTGATTTGGATCGAGAGCCGCTTCAATCCTCACGCCGAAGGCGATGACGGGGCGGCGCGCGGACTCTGCCAGATGCACCCAGCAGCTTGCGAAGATGTGGGCGTTTCCTGGAACGATATGTTCAGCCCGCGCAGCGCCATTGAGGCCGGCACCCTCTACTTCTCCGCCCAGCTCAAGCGCTTCAAAGAGCCGCTGTTCGCGCTGGTCGCTTGGAACCAAGGCCCTAGTGTTGCCGAGCGCAGTTCCCTTTCTGATCCCCGCTTCATTGCCGGCTTGAAATACGCCGCCGAAGTTTTGAAGGCCGAAGCCGATGCCGTCTGACTGGACTGAACTCAGCTCCACGCATGTCAAAGCCGCCGCCTATGACAGCGAAGACCAGATGCTCCACGTTCGCTTCAATGATGGTTCGGAGTGGGCTTACCCCAATGTGCCCGCAAGTACGTTCGAGCTCCTGCTGAATAGCGGCTCTCCAGGCTCGTTTATGCACTCCGTCATCAAGCCGCTGCATGGCCTACACGCGGTCAAATTGAAAGGGAGAACACCCCGTGGCCTCTGACAAATGGATGCAGCGCGCTGTAAAGCATCCCGGCGTGGAAAAAGCGAAGGCCCGCCGAAACGGCGTCTCGACGCACCAGCAACTCGAACGCGACTCTCATTCGAGCAACGCCAAGGTACGCGCGCGCGGGAATCTCGGACTGCGGTTCGAGAAGCTGGCAAAGAAAAGGCGGGGCCGCCGGTAATTCCGAACAACCCCGCCAGAAGTACTTCAAGAATTCCCAGCGCCTAAGTCAGCCAGAAATTCATCAAAAAGCCACAATTCCCCAGCGTGTAGCCGATGAAAACGGTGGCGCTGGACCAATCGCGTTTGTACGCACTCACCAAGGCGATCCCAAGGTACGCGAAAGTTGGGATGGCCAGAAGCCAGAAGCGCATCATCGTTCGGGGCTCTGCGGCAGACAGGACCAATGGCCGCATGAATTACACGAAAAACGCTGTACTTTGGCGCGGGTGGTCCGGCGGAAGCCACGAAGACGAATGTTGAAAGAGCCGCAGGTCGGGCACGAACCCTTGTCAACGCTCACCTTCGGATTGTCCCAGTTGAGCCCTTTGATCTTGTCGTAGCACTGTTCAAGAACAACCACGTCCTGCTTATTGTGCGCGACAACATAGCGGATTGAAGGGACGTGTCCGGCCATTGCTCTAATCCAAATCGGACCAGAGAGCGGCGTCTTCTCTTCAAGACCAAGGTGTGCGGCCAGCGACGCGAGCCGATTGGAGTTCAGCTTCAGCTTTTGGCGCGAAATCCGCCACGTATCTATGTGTTTGATGTCCGTGGGAAAGAGCGGCTGCTGGTGATAGAGAGCGCGCGCCTGTAGGAATGGGTAATCGAACTTCGTGCTGTAGTGTCCAATGATGATGTCGGCGTCTTCTACAATGTGCCGAAAATTCTCCACGAGCCAAGAGTCATCCGTTGGGTTCCGCTTAAAGTGCGGACTTTGCGTGATATCAAGGCACTTGACGCCGGAGCGCCAGCGGCCGGACCACTTCCAAGCCACGCTCAGAATGTAGCCGAAGTTCGCCGCGAGATTGGTGCATTCAATGTCGAACAGAAGGACGCGGGGCTTTTCAGTCATTGCTTTTCTCCGGCAGGTAAATTCGGCGGCGGCCCTGAGCTTTGAACGGCGGTTCTTCCTTTAATATTTGCGCCGCAAGCAGGGCGTTCAAGATCGGCGTTCCATGCTCGAACTCAGCGCGCCGATAGATGATACGCAAGATGACGCTTTCTTCGACCACTTCGCCCGGCACCAGCGTCTCTTTGAGATAATCCTCCACATCGGAGAATGAATTTCCGCCGGAAAGCGCGAGCGCGTTGGGAAGCCCCGCGTCAACCCCTTCAAGCGCAGCGCGCGCTCTGTGAAAGTCTTCCAATTCGATTTGCTCCGATTGGCGCGCCACCGCAAGGATGAACGCGAGTTTGGCCAGATGTAAGTGACGCCGCGCAGTGTAGCCAGTGAGCAGCGGATGCGGGCTCTTAGCTTCCCAATTCTGGCTGCACCACTCCGTATAAACCGGTAAGGCTTCGCGCGACCACTCGATTGAAGTGTGAAGAGCAATGAAGGCTTGAAGCTGTTCCGCCGCGCGCATTAGGACTTCCATTGAGCCGCGCTGGTATTCGGTTCGGAAGGGCGGCTTCTCTCCCCACACCATGATCAGGCGCGACGGCAAACCTTCCTGCCACTCCATAGGCTCGAACGAACTGGCCAAGTGGGCTGGTGTGCAGCCGGCGGCCATTGTGAGGCAAAGACCGGAAAGCCTCTGATCTCCATGCGCGTAAGTCGAGCGCACCATGTGACCGGAGCGGCCATCATAACAATGGCTGAGCTGGTTCTTGGCGGCCCTGGACATTCCGCCGTGCATCAGGCTGTCGAACTCGTCCAAGAATAGAGAGAAGGTGCCCGGAGCGGCTTCACAATCCTGGGGAGGCTGCCCCTCTTTGAGCCCCAGGAAATCGTAAAGCTTTTCGCCAGTGATGTCGTCCGGACCGACGCGCGCGCCACACTGACGAACCACTGCGCGGGCCTCACTGATCGCTTTGGTCTTGCCAGCGCCCGGCCGTCCCACCATGATCACAAAGACGTTGCCGTAAAGGTGATCATGGGGACCGCGAACGAATGTGTGGGTGTGAATGAGGCGGCCCATCAGAGCGCTGACCGCGCAGACACCAGACCACCATACATATTCCGGCGGAGATATGATGGCAGAGCCGACGGTCCGCGCGAACAGGTCAATGAAGCTCGAACTCTGCGAGCCCGCCGGGATTGCGTTCTTTGTCATAGCCGCCCCAATTCTGTCCGCGTGCAGCTTCCTCGGCGATGACCATCAAGCGGCCATTCACTGGAATTTCAACGCGAGTTAGGGCGAACGCTTCCCGAGCGGCGTCAAGATTGTTTTCCGGTATCTGGCAGAGAACGCTATCATGGACTTCGAGCAGAACCTGGACTCCGCGCGGCTCCAATTCACGCCAAATCCGCCAGAGTATGATCTTGTTGATATCTGAAATGGTGGACTGGGGGACGAAGGCGACGGCTTCACGTAGAACGCAATCTTCCCACGGACGGCCGAGGAACAGGCGCGAGCGCCCCATTGGCGTTGTGAGCCGATGCTTCGTCCGCAGTTCCGCGCCGACAGCCCGATGCCACTCGCGGATTTCCGGCACCAAGGCAAAGTAGTCCTCGCGCAGTTCTTTGGCTTCCGCGCGGGGCATCTTAGATTGACGCGAAAAGCCGCCCGCGCCGAGCATGTAGTTGAAGCCGTGCTGAGTGCGCTTAGCCAGATCGTAGTACGATTGATCGGGAGCCCAAGGCAGCGGCGTTTTCTTGGCTGTTTTCGCGCCCCCGCTAAATGGTTCCGGCCAAATCTTCGATCCGACCAGAGCGTGGACGTTGCCGCTGTTGTGCGCGTTGATGTACCACTCAGAAGCAGCAAGGTGCGCGACACAATAGCTCTCGGCTTGGCGCAAATCGAAGTTCCAGAAGACGTAGCCCGGATCGGGCACGAAGATTTGGCGCACTCGACGGCTCAGCGCGTGAAGATTTGCCCCCTCATTGAAAGCGTCGCGCGAGCTCGACCAACGCCCGGTCACTGTTGCCGCCACGCCGAACCCAGTGTGCATCCTGCCGTCCGGGCCTAGCGCCTTCGACAAAACCTTACGATCCTCTTCCAGACGGCGCAACTCCAAGGCGGCTTGAACAATGGGAATGGCCTCTTCCGGCGTCTTCTCGTGCTCAAGGATCGCTTGAAGCGCCTCGCGCCCGCAAGTCGGAACCCCCTCGCGCGAAAATTGAACCGGGCAATGCAACTTAGAGTAGAGCAGGGCTTGAAGGGCTATGGCCGAGGGCGCAATGCTGGTGCCACGCTTCAATCCGGCCTCGCGCAACGTCTTCCAATACTGGCCGGCTTCCGCGAGGGCTTCGACAATTAGGGAGTTGCGTCGGCGCTCGTCAATGCGAATTCCGCGCAGCCCCATAGTCATCGCAGGGCCGAGCATCGCATGGTCGAACGCCGACGCCGCTTCCACGCCTTCGCTCTTCATCCGCTGATAGATCATATCAGTCGCGGCCAAATCGAGCGCGTTGTACTTTTCGAGCGAAAGCATACTCATAGTTAAGCGCGCGCTTCGCCGTTCGTCACAACAGCCATTATCGGCGCGTTCGGCGGCTCGTCATCTTCAATATAGCTCCGGTAGAGTTCAGTGATTCCGCGAATGGCCGAACCGAAAATGGCAGCCGCGCCTACCGCAAACTCTGCATCCATTTTAATATGCGCTTCACCGTTCAAATCTTGCATCTCGAACACCATACCGCCGCGCTCATCATCATACATCGAAACTCGAAATTCCGTCTCTAAGCCGAAATTTTCGTCCTGCTTCTGGCGGGGTTGTTCAGGAAACTCTACGACGTTGGAGTCCGGCGCTTCTTTCATGTCCATGCTCAAGTCTCCTTGCTCTCTGCGTGTTGGGCCTTCCAAGGCGGAAGCAGCGCGTATGTATGAGCAATGCTTCCCAATGTGTGCGGCAGTTCCGGAACGAGCGTGTGGTGCATGATGCGCGTATCGACAAGAGGCCCCGCCACCCGAATTCCGAAGATCGTCCAGAGCCAACTCGTATCATAGCTTGAATGGTGCGCGATCTTCAAGGTTCCGCGTTTTTCCAGCGCCCCTTTGATCAAGCGCACCGCTTCAAGTTCATCTTCCGCGCGATCCCAATAAGCGCAGCCACGTTTTTCCTCGTCAAGGAAGGGAATGCACATGAAGATGCCACGCTGGCCCAGGCCGATTGCGGTGATCGCGCGAAACTTCGGTGACGTTTCGATGTCGAACACCAGCGGCTCGTCGCTCGATTGAACGCCCGCGCAAAATTCGCGCAACTCTTCGATCGTCGGGCGGGGCCGCAAATCCCAATCTGGCATCGACCAACCATTGTGATCCGCGTCCGCAATCTTGCTCAAGTCGGAAACGACGAGCGGGAACCAAAGATATTGACGCGTGACTTGCGCGGGACTGTAGGTCGGAACAATGTTGTCCTCATGGAGCGCGCCGCGTCGTCGCGTCAAATCCGTATGCTGAAGCAATGCCCAACAAGCAGTCGGCCCAAAAGCGACTACCCAATCTTCTCTAGCGCGCGCCTCTAGCTCAGTAAGACTTTTATGTAAAAGTGCGGCGCCGGCCATAGTTAAATAACGAGATTGACGAAGCGGCTTGACGTTCGGCGCGGCCTCTTTCTTCCCGCCCCAAATCTCCGAACTGTCGGAATTCGGCGGGAACAAACCAACTAGACGGCAGTTCGCGCGGGACAGACCAGCAGCGCGCAGCAGAGTGTCGCACATCTTGAAGCTGGCGTCTCCAATCTCCGGCCATGTTTCGTTCACCAGATAGATCATGAACAACCCCGCCAGAAGCAGACCACCGAGTGAAGCTTCACATCCTGGGGAGGCTGCCCGAAACGCGACAAGGGGCTCGGCTGTCCGAAATCGTGTACAAACTCCGAACAAATCCGAGCCCCGCGCGACACCTCGGCCCTGGCAGCCTCCCCAGGATGTGGGGCCGAAGTATGGAATTCAGCGAAAAGGGCGGGGCGGGTGAACAGAGGCGAGACGCGCATCCCGGCATGGGGCTCCAGGAGTATTGCGCCGCTTGTCCGACCCGCCCCACTTAGTTTACCGTTGGTGCAGGAGGTGCGAGGAAACCAACGGGCGGGAGAACTAGGCCGAAATCGCGCCGACGCGCCGCACGTTCACATAGACGCCGTCGGAACCATCATTGCGCGGGGTATGCGTGACTTCGCCGGCCACCGGCATT
>JACZCY010151440.1_pt1 | contig 10707 bp, 8 predicted proteins | sample 8641821 | NCBI WGS metagenome assembly JACZCY01 (sample SAMN15324609, study PRJNA640507) | soil metagenome | isolation source: intercropping sugarcane | place: China: Luxin town, Laibin City, Guangxi Province | collected 2019-07-25 | depth 10cm m | reverse complement strand
CTGGGTCGGTCTTGTGATATTGCACATCACGCGTCTGGAACCCCGGAGGCGTGGAGGCACTGGATTTGCGCGGAAGTCGACAAAGGGCAACGAATCTGCCACCGCCGACCGTCGGGCACCCGTCGCCGCCTGCCATCAGGCCGATCCTACGCCATCCGCTGGCACCGGCGCCGCGGTCAACGATTGCCGGAACCGGTGTTCAATCCGACCGGAATACTCAGTGGGAGGACTCACGCCTGGCTGCGGGGCGGTTTGGCGCGAGTCCCTCGCATCCGCTTTGCCAGTTCCTTGGGGTCAGGGTGTGGTAGCGCGCGAGCATGCGCAGGTCCTTGTCGCCGGTGATGCTGCGGAGGTCGAGAGCGCCGAACGTTTGCTCTGGCCGTGTCGTTGCTTTATGGCGCTCGCCGCGCGACCGTGCGTCAACCAGAAAGGCAGGATCAGGATTCATGTGGTTCTTCTTGCAATCCGCCTCATATTGAGCACGGGCGCGTTTCACTGCACGCCCGAAAGCCTTGGTGAAGGCGTCGACGTTGCCCCCGAACACGCAGCCATCGATGTGGCGCGGAAGCTCTTGGAGGATAGCGATGGCGGCGGGCGACCACGGCACAGTGCGGGTGGTGCCGTTCTTGGTGAACGGCAGGGTGGCGGTTGCATTACGCAGGTTGACGTGCTGCCGCCTCAGCGCGTGCAACTCACCGCGGTGCATCGCGGTTTCCTGGAGCAAGCGCACGAACGCCCGAAGCTCGGGCGAGCCCGCGGCCGCGATGATCGCTACAAGCTCCGAGTCGGTGACCCGGCGCGAACGCGCCTCGCGCACCTCGAGTAAGGTCACATCGCGCGCAGGGTTGAGCAGGCCGGATATCCTCCATTCCTTCCGGGCCACCGTGAACAGATGCGACAGCAGCGCCATTCGGCGCCGGATCGTGGATGGCATCACACCGTCACGCATCCACTTGTCGCGCAGGTGGGCGAGGCCAGTGCCATCAATTCGGGATGGTCCGTGATCAAGCAGTGCACCGGCATCTTCCCGGTTGATAGCGATCAACGGCGCTTCGCTGGCGGCGCTACGCTTTCGTGGGGTGACTTCGGCCTGGTACCGATCGAGTGCAGCGCGCAGTGTCGTGCGTTCTGCCTCGCTGGTGTCGCGCCAGACGCGACGCTGTGTCTGGTCTTCAGCTTGCCGAGCCCACGCCTCTGCGTCGACGCGGAACCGCCACGGACTGGTGGTTCGGGCCGCGGTCAACCACGCCACCGGCACGGGCGAACGGGATATGGCGCTGGCACTGCTGAAATCGCTGCCCGGCAAGCGGCGCAAGGCGGTGGCGGCCGACAAGGGTCACGACGTGCGCTCGTTTTTGGAAGGCTGCCGGCGTTTGCGCGGCACCCCGCATGGGGCGGCCAAGGACAAGGGCATGGCGATGGATCGGCGCGCCCTGCAGCACATCGGCTACGCCATCAGTGAGATCAAGCGCAAACGCGGGGAAGAGCCGTTTGGCTGGATGAGGCTGATCGCGCAACTGCGGCAGGTGAAACAGTGCGGCAAGGCGCAGGTCCGAGCATTGTTCCAGATGGGCATACTGGGTGGAATCTGATCCGAATGCGGAAGTTGGTGGCTGGAGCACCGACGTGAGCGCGTCGATGGTCGGGGCGTGGCCAAACCCCGCGTCCCATGCCACAACGGATCCACAGAGGCCGATCGCTCCTGATACTGAAGGCGTCAAACTCCGGCGCCGGACGACCAAATCAAGGTGCTTTTGAACAGTCTGTCAGGTCGTTGGAACTTCACACCGCTCCCGTGAGCGGACCGGTAGCTCTCGACACCGGTATCGCCGCCGCTGCGTCTCACGCCACCCTACCAGCCAGCTCGTTTGCTGCGCCACGGTACGCATTCTTAAGCGCGCGCTAAGTTTCGCGGCGGATGCTCGCGGCGGTTTGGATGGCAGTCACCTTGAAGGCAATTTTTTCGTGTGCGGCAGCGTTCGAATCTGACCGCGTGTGCTTGAGGGCAGGGTGCGTCAGGCAATCCAGATTGCCGTTTTGGGGAGAGGGGATTCTTTGATGGCGTAACGTCCTGTTCGACACAATCTGCCCACGCTGGGAGGATCAAGTTGTGGCCAATACCCGCTCTGTCGTATCTGCCGTGCCAGCGGCTGTGCTGGCGTTGTTGTCACGTCCGTTGACGCATCGGCCTGTAGGGGAAGCGCGGTGGCTTCCAAGTGTCGACGCCTATGCACGCGTGCAACCGAAATCCGAATCCAGACCTTCCCGTCGGTTCAACAACACCACAACAAAGCCCGGCCGGCAGGGCGCCGCAGGTATCCAACGTTCCATGGGATTGAGAGCGCCAGGTCACCCTTCCGCACATCGTTCTATCAACGTGCATCGCCCACTCGCGCGCGCCATATTCATGATTGCCGCGGGGCTTGTGGCAACCACTGCTGCTGGTCAGGGGCGTCTGTTTCACTTTGAGATCAATCAGCAGCCGCTGCCCGATGCGCTGCAGACGTACGCGCAGGTATCCGGTAATGAAGTGGTTATCACAAAGTCCGCTGTGGCAGCTGCCACCCTCGTATCGGTGGTCGGCAACTACACGGCGAGTGATGCGCTTAGCCGCCTGCTCGCAAATACCGACTTGACGGCAGAGCGTTCGCCGACTGGTGCACTGATGGTCGCCGAGCGTGGCGCGGGCACCGCGGACGGCACGGGTGGCGCTCCCTCCGATGCGGTTGCCTCCGTCGGACAAGAAGCCTCTCAAGCTGGTGGTGCTGCGCCCCAGTCTGCGTCGACAAGTTCAGCCAAGCCAACCGTCAAGACATTGGAGGCGGTTCAGGTCACGGGTAGCTTGATCCGGGCGGGCACCCGCGGCGAAGCGTCTTTCAGTCCGCTTGCGACGGTGGACGCTGCACAGATCACTGCTGCGGGGCAAGTCTCACTCGACTCCGCGCTCGGTCGGATGCCGCAGTTCGCGGCTGCACAGGGCCAGAGCGAGGTTGGCGACGTGCAGGGGGCGACGGGCTTTCAGGGCGGCCAGTCCTACGCCGACCTGCGAGGCCTTGGCGCCGAACGCACGTTGGTACTGGTTGATGGGCAGCGCCTGGTGCCGACTAGCCCGAGCGGTGCGGTCGACCTGAACTTGATCCCGATGGCGCTGATCGAGAGTGTCGATGTGATGACCGGAGGCGCTTCAGCCACGTATGGTTCGGACGCCATGGCGGGCGTCGTCAACTTCCGTCTGCGTCAGCACTTTCAGGGCCTCCAGGTGTCCGTTCAACACGGGGCGAGCACCCATGGCGATGGCTCGGAGAACAGCGCTAGTGTTCTCTTGGGAGGAAACTTCGCGGATGGCAAGGGCAACGTCGTCATCGATCTCGAATATCACAAGCGTGATGGGATTACCGGTGCCGACCGCTCCTTCTTTTCCGACCCCGTGAACTTCCCGCGTGCTGTGCCACGTGCGCCAGAAGGGATTTTCAGCACCGCGGAACTGGGTGGAAACATTCCGGTTTCCACGATCAACTCGATCCTCGCCGGTTACCCGGGGACGACACCGATCGCTGGCACTGGAAACTACGACGGATTTGTCGGCCTGAACAGCGATGGCACCCTGTTCACGACGCGCTCTCCGGGAAACTGCGTACAGAACTACCGCGGGCCGGTGGGCAAAGTACTGGGACTCGGGATTTCTCCAGACTGCACCAAGGTCGAGAACTACCTCGGGCCGTATTTCCTGGTGCAGGTCCCCATGCATCGGTACAACCTGTTCTCGAAGGTCACCTACAACATTAACGAGGATCTACAAGCGTACGCGCAGCTCAACTTCATGACCTCGACCGCTGAGGATACGAACGGTGGCTCGTTCGTGGGGCCGGGCAAGTTTGTCTATGTGCCGCAAAACAATCCGTTCGTGACGGGCAACACCGCATTGATGTCGCTGCTCAATTCACGCACGGCGCTCACGCCGGGTGGCACTCCTGGTACCGGGCCGCTTGAGATGGAAGGCTGGTTAACGCAGTTCGGACCCCGCATCGAGAGCTTCCGTTACCACGACTACCAATTGACGGCCGGACTCAACGGTTGGGTAGGATCGTCGAGCGTTCAGTGGAACGTGTTCGGCTCATATGGTCAGACGAACCTCGACAACTACCAGCAGAACAACGTCAATCTGCCGGCGCTCGAGACCATCATGTACGGCACGGCGAACTTTGTTGGTTCCAACGGCGCCAATTGCGAAGGCTACGCCTGGAATCCGATGGGTAACCACCCGGTGAGCCCTGGTTGTCTGGCATACGTAGCAGGCACCACGAAGAACAACATGGTACTCACCCAGAAGTACCTCCAAGGTACCGTCAGCGGAGACCTCTGGGAGCTGCCGGCGGGAGCAGTCAAGTTCGCGGTCGGTGCCGACTATCGGTCTGACGGGTTCAACTACCAGGCGGACCCGGCTCTGAATCCGGCATTCAACGTGATGCCGTCGCCGATCCCGCCGGACATCATCTCGCCGTCGTACGACCTGATTGGTTCGACGAGCGGCACGCAGACCGTGCGCGAAGGGTTCGCCGAATTGAGTGCGCCGCTGCTGCGTGACGAGCCGTTCGCGAAGGAGCTATCGCTCGACATCGGCGCACGTTATTCCCGCTACAGCCGCTTCGGTGGCGTGAACACATGGAAGGCGGGTCTGCGGTGGCAGGTAGACGATGCAGTGGCATTCCGCGGTGGGTTCAATCGCGCCATTCGTGCGCCAAGTCTCCAGGAGTTGTTCAACCCTACAGTGCAGGCGCAAGACAGCATCTCCGGCGATCCGTGTGAAGTTGGCAGCCCGCAACGCAGCGGTGGTGCAGCCGCGCAGGTGCAAGCACTGTGTTTGGCGCAAGGTGTCCCAGCATCGGTGTATCCATCGTTCACCTACGGGGTCAGTTCGGCGAATGGCATCATTACCGGCAACCCGGACCTCAAGCCAGAGGTGGCCAACACCTACACCGTGGGGGTCGTGCTGACACCGCATTTCGAGGCGCCGATGGCACGCGACCTCGGGGCGACGCTCGACTATTACCGCATCGCGATCAATGGTGCGATTGCAGGGGTAACGCTCGATTCCGTCATCCAGGATTGCTTCAACGCCAACAACGCGAACCCGAGCTATACGGAGAGCAACACCTTCTGCCAGCGGATTACGCGTGATCCGACGACCGGCGACATCACGTTGGGCCGGGAGTCTTCGGAAAACATCGGCTCTTATGTTTCCGAGGGTGCGGATATCGAAGCTCACTGGGGGTTCCAGCTGCACGACTTGGGACTCCCGATCAGTGGCCGGGTGAAGCTGCAGACGTTCATCTCGTATCTGCGGTCGCTGAGGGTTTCCGGCGTGCCTGGTGTGGCAGATCTCAACTATGCGGGATCGGTCGGTGACACCAATACGGCAATGGCGGCGGACGGCACGAGCATTTCCGATCTGTCGCATCCCAGGTGGAAGGCCATCACGACGCTCGGCTACAGCGATGGACCTTGGTCGGCGGCACTACGTTGGCGCTACATCTCTGGCATGACCGACCTCATGGACGGTGTCGGAAGCGGCGATCAGGGCGTGCCGGCGTACAACTACTTCGACTTGGATGGCCACTGGGAGGTGACGCACGACGTGGAGCTCTCAGCGGGTGTGACGAACCTGACCGACAAAGCGCCGCCACGGATTGCGGGTGCTGCATTCCTGACGGACGCGGCGACCTACGATATCGTCGGGCGTACGTACTTCGTTGGTGTCAAGGCCAAGCTTTAATGCAGTAGGACGCTCGGTTCCGACTGCGCGTTGCCAAGCACGGTCGGAATTGGGCGACAGCGTCTTGAACCGCAACGTGAGTTTTGCGCGATGGGTCCGGTCGGCTGAAGCACAGAGCGCCGGATGCAGGGTAATTTCAGCGACGGGTGCATCTGAAGAGTGAAGGCATCCTTCCGGATTGGTTCGATTTTTGGGTTGCGCCAACTCGTCGCTGCGCCAGCAGCGGCGAGAGCTGGTTGCACGGCGATCCACGGCGTCAGTGCGACGCCTTCAAGGTTTGGCGCTCGCTGTGGCGGTTGCTTGAGTTCCAATGCCGCGGATCAGCAGCAGCGTTGCTGCGCAATCAGGGCTCCCACCACCATTTCGAGGCTTGCCACATGAGTGCAACGTCCGCGCAAACGGGCGGTACGGCTCCTGACGCCGTATCCAACATCGTCGGGCGTCTTGAGCGCCTGCCGTTCACAAGCGCCCATCGCAACTTTCGCCTCCTGGTTGGCGCTGGCGAGTTTGTCGAGGCCATGATTCTGGTTGGGAACGGCACGCTCATCGCGATCATGGCCCATGTGCTCCACCTGACAACTCTCCAAAGCACCTATCTGGTACCCGTGGCGTTCTTTGTGGGTGAGTTTGTCGGCAGCGGCGTAATCGGCTACCTGTCGGACCACTTTGGGCGCCGTACGATGTTCGCGTACGACCTTCTACTGTTCGGCGCGGCCATGATCATTGCCGGGTTTCTGTCGAACCCGGTTGCGATCGCGGTCTTCATTTTTCTCGGCGGCATTGGCGTCGGCGGTGAATTTCCGCTGATCGACACCTATGCCACGGAGATGTTCACCGGGGATCGCCGCGGCCATCACATGGCGATTGTCTACACGATTTCCACCGTCGGCGCTCCGGTCATGGCGTTGCTGGCATGGGCTGTCTCGCACCCCACGCCTGGGCCATATTCGTGGCGCATCCTGCTGTGGATCATTGGGGTGTTGGCGCTCGTCGTGTGGTTCATCCGGCTCAGAATTCCGGAGTCCCCTCGTTGGCTTGCCGTGCGTGGCCGCCATGACGAAGCGGACCGCATTGTTTCAAATCTCGAAGAGATTGCGCGCAAGGAGTACAACCTGTCCGAGCTGCCGCCAGCAGCTAGCGAGCGACAGCTTCAGGAACAACACGGCCAATGGCGCGAACTATGGCGGAAGCCTCTTCGGCAGCGCACCATCATGATGGTGGTGTTCCAGTTCTTCCAGTCTGGAATCTTCTACGGTTTCGCGTCACTCGCGCCGGTATTTCTGCTCAAAAAGGGGTTCACCCTCGTTCACAGCCTGTTGTTCACGATGGTGATCTTCGTTGGCTTCATTGCCGGTAGCTGGTGCAGCGCTTACTTCGTGGACAAGGTTGAGCGCAAATGGGGAATTGTTGGGTCGGCAATTGCCGCCGGCATCTTGGGTACGTTGTTCGTGCTCGCGACCAACACGGCGTTGGTCGTCGTGCTGGGATTCCTCGAAGCGTTTGTACTGTGGAGCTTTTCGAATTTCTACCATACTTACCAGGCGGAGATCTTTCCGACCCGTGTGCGTGCCATGGCAGCGGGCACCGTGTACGCGGTGAGCAGGGTTTCGACGTCGATTCTGGTCGCGATCATTGTGAGCGTTTTCCTGCCGATGGGCCTGCTGGCCACCTACCTCTTCGTGTGGCTATTCATCGTCGTGGTCTGCGTCGACATCGGCCTATTCGGGCCCAAGACCACGAATCTCCTGTTGGAACACATCTCGAAGTAGGGCCGTGTTTGCAGGCGGGCGCGTCCGGCGACACAGTAGGTACAGGCGTGTATGGGGTCCGACGGGTCGGTTGCTCTGCAGCACCACGGGCGGAGCGACACATCAGTCGCGTCGCATCACTGCGCAGGTGGAAATCGATCAGACCCGCTGCCGGCGAGAACTCACACGTGGGCACCACCCATGGCGGCGCCATACCGAAAGATTGCGTAAAGAGGGCTTCCGTCCCGCCGGCATGACCGCATCCTCACGCCGCCAGCAAGCATCTTCCACACGGATTGCGAGAGAGCCTCAGATTGCTGGTTCACCGCACTGGCCGATCCGGCAATGACAAGTCCGTGGAACGCTGCCCACGGTGTTTTGCCAAACCAGAAAGTGGACCAGCGCATCTGATGCACACACTCGAGAAATGCGGCACCAGCATCCCGTATCCACATCGATACCGGACCATTCGGCGCGGTTCTGGCTCACCGTGCAGAACCGGTGCTCGGAAACCGAGCGCGCGCGGCAGTGGCGGTGCCGCAACCAAGCGCAGCTGACTGTCGACCTCGATCACGCGACGAGGCAGGTACCGCCGTGCTCAGTGGTTGGTTAGCAGACGAACGTCGTTCTGATCGGCGAGGCAGCTGCGGATGATTTGGCCGCGCATCGACGGGTCTAATGATCTCTGCGGGAGTCTATCCGATATTGGCTATTCTCGATTAGAAATTCCCAGCCGCCGCGAGCCTCGCATGGATGCCTACAACAACCCGCTCAACCCCGGCGCCGGCGTCAGTCCGCCAGAGCCGGCGGGCCGTTCGGATGTGCTGTAGCAGGCCATCACGGCCTTGGAACGTACCAAACGCGGCCGGCACGCCAAGTCCTTGATGATTTTTGGCCTGCGAGGTGTAGGCAAGACTGTCTTGTTGAACGAAATCCGCAAGGAGGTGGGGGTGGCGGCTACTTCGTGGAGCAGATTGAGGCGCGCGATGGCGAATGATCAAGCGTTGCGCCGCGTGTTGCCGCAGTTGGGTCGGCCGGGGCAGACGATCGAGGCGGTGAAGAAAGGGTTGCGTGTGCTGCGCAGTTTCATCGGGAAAATTACCGTCAGCGCCGGGGGAGTGGACGCCACCTTGGGCGTGGACCCGAAGCCAGGTCATGCCGACAGCGGTGACTTCGAAGCCGACGTAAAGGACGTGTTGGTCGCGACGGCGCAGGCATCCAAGGCGGCGAAGCGACCGGTCGTGTTGCTGATCGACGAACTGCAGTATGTCTCGCGTCTGGAACTCGCAGCACTGGTACGCGGCATGCACGCGGTGAACCAGGAAGGGCTGCCGCTGCTGTTGTTTGGTGCGGGGTTGCCGCAGTTGGCGGGGCAGGCAAGTGATGTCAAGAGTTACACCGAGCGCCTGTTGGGTTTCCCGCGGCTGGATCGACTGGACAACGACGATGCGTGCAAGGCCATCCGCGACCCGGTCGGGGGCGAAGGTGCGCACCTTGAAGAAGGCGCGCCGGACGAGATTTATACCTAGACGCGCGGCTAGTCGTCCTGCGGCACCAGGTGGATCGCGTTCGGGAACGTGGGCACGAACGCGCCGTCAATAAGTCGCGTGTTCCAGCAGACGTGGTCGGAATGGATATGCGTGTTGATGACCACATCGACCTGCGCCGGGTCGACGCCGGTGTCGTCCAACACGATGCGCCCCGCCGCGCGATCCTTCGGCGGGCCGAATACGTGTGGTCCGGCCAGTTGCATGGCACCGTAGCCCATGCGGGTGAGCGTCAGGTCGTCGGCAAGGGTGCAGGTGCCGCCGGGCAGGGTTGTCGTGGTCATGTGGGTTGTCCGTGTGGGATGGGAACGAAGGAATGCTTGCGGGCCGCATGGCACGCGACGGTGACGCGTCGGATCATCACCATGGCACCGGCCCGCTGTCATCGAAGAAGCCGCCGGTTGGCCCATCGGCGTCCAGCAAGGCCATGCGCACGGGTTCGCGTGCGGCCTCCTCGACGCTGCGCCGGCCCTCGCCGCGATTCATGTCGGTCACCGTGAACCCTGGCGCCACGGCGTTGACCTTGATGCGCGTCGCAGCGAGATCGATCGCGAACGCGAGCGTGACGGCGTTGAGCGCGGCCTTGGACGCGGAATAAGTCACGCCGAACATAGCGCGACGACGCGTCTCGGCGGGATCGGCAGCCAGGGCGAGCGAACTGCGTCCGCTAGAAATGTTGACGATGCGTCCCGCCGGCGAAGCGCGCAGCAGCGGCAGCATGGCCTGGGTCACGGCGATGACACCGAAAACGTTGGTTCCGAACACCGCGCGCACCGCGTCGAGCGAGGCGACGCTGGCGCGGCCCGATTGCACGATTTCGGCGAGCGACAGATTTGGATCGCCTGCGTGTGCAATGCCGGCATTATTGACCAGCACGTCGAGGCGACCGAAGTCGCGGTCGACGCATGCGGCCACGGCGGCGATGGATGCCTGGTCGGTCACGTCGAGCTGGATGGCGTGCGCGGATCCGTTGATCGTCGCGGCAGCCGCCTGGCCACGGGCAAGGTTGCGCGAACCGACCAGCACGGTCAGCCCGCGTGCCGCGAGCTGATTGGCAATCGCAAGGCCGATGCCCTTGTTGGCGCCGGTGATGAGGGCGACAGATTGCTGGTGCATGCAATGACCTCCAAAACCTGCTGAACGTAATGCCCGGCACCGATGTCGGCAATGCGCTCCGGTGATCGCGGCGCCCGGCCCGGCCCGCGTCCGTTGGCGCTGACAGGTTGAAAGGCGGCTACTGTGAGCCCAGTTCACAGCCAGGTGAAGTCGTGTTCTTATCCGGGTATACGAATCAACAGGCTCGCCATGACCGACCCATGCCGCAGGCTCGGGAGCTTTCTGAAGGATCGGCGCGGCAAGCTCGGTCCTGAAGCCTGCGGCTTTCAGCTGGCGCGCCGTCCACCGTGGTGCTCGAGCGCGTCGCGTGGGCGCTGTTGCTGATCGACGCCGAACGCGAGCACCTGTTCCTGCTGGCGCCGGGCCGGCCGCCGGAAGTGCACTATCAGGCGCCCGGCAGCATCGACGCGCACCTGCAACGCGTACTCGATGCGCCGGGATACAGCCCCGCCGTGGTGAGGACCGCCACCTGGGACGTCGTCGCGCAGAATCGGGCCGCCGCCACGCTGATGGCCGATTTCCT
>JACZCY010073987.1_pt1 | contig 10719 bp, 12 predicted proteins | sample 8641821 | NCBI WGS metagenome assembly JACZCY01 (sample SAMN15324609, study PRJNA640507) | soil metagenome | isolation source: intercropping sugarcane | place: China: Luxin town, Laibin City, Guangxi Province | collected 2019-07-25 | depth 10cm m | reverse complement strand
GGGCGAATAAAACACTATTGCCCTTTCACGGCCGCGTAGAAATCTATCAGATTTCCGTCCGGGTCGCGAAAATAAAAAGAACGCGTGCCCCACGGTTGATTCGTAGGAGGCTTGACCCAGCGGTTTACAAACTTATGGAGTCGGACAAACTCTTCATCCACATCCGCTCCTTTGAATTCGAGGATCGTGCTGTGGTTGCTTGCGGGCAAAGCCGAACCCGGGATGTACCGCTCCTGCTCTCCGGCCGCAAAGATCGCAAGCACTCCTGCACCTGTTGGGAATTCGGCATAGACCCCATTGCTCTCACGCGGCGCAATACCCAAGATATGTTGGTAAAAGTCAACAAGCTGCGTAAACTTTGCCGTGATGAGGCAGGTGTTGATGAGCACGGGCTTGGGAATCGCCGCAGCTTGGGCGTTCCCTTCATCACCTCGCAGTGCCGCAACGGAAAAGAATATCGCCATCGCCAGCACACAAATAGATTTCATGGTAAACCGGTTTCGAACAATTCCCCTGCTTAAGTAGCTTACGGAGCTTCATCCAATGTTGTCTTGAAAAAATCAGACATCTGTAGCGCGCTCTGTGCGGATTGGAACAGGAGGGTGGGCTGGTAGCCCGAAAAGCGCTGGATTTCGCGGGTCATATGCGCCTGGTCGGCGTAACCAGCGTCTGCGGCCAATTCCGCCAGGTTCCGCGGCCCCCTTGCGCGACTTGCTAGATGGAGCGAACGCTGAAACCGCAGAATGGACTGAAGGGCCTTCGGGCCGTATCCCACAGATGCCGAAAAACGGCGCTGGAGCTGACGGCCACTGATGCCAGTCCATCGGCTCAGTTCTCCGATCCGGCCGCGCGGATGATGAGCCAGCCATTGGATGGATGCATCCACGATCGGGTCGTCGGGTGCGCCATACGCCAGGAGCTTGAGCAATGTGGCTTCGAATGCCGATCTGCGCGAACCGAGAGTTGGCTGATCGGTGACCCGCTCCAAGCACGAACTGAGCGTACGGCTCCAAACATCGCGTAACGGCACCAGTTGATTAAGTAGCTCCACCGCGGGAACGCCGAGCAGAGCAGGAGCGCGCCCGGGATGGCAACGCGCTCCAACGATCCTGGTGCCGGCCGGCAGCCGAGCAATGAAAGGTTTGACCCAGGGGCCAACCACGGCGGGACATTCGTCGTCGATGAAAACGATGTCGATGCAGCCATCGGGAAGCACGCGCTGCGCGTATTCGCCGTAGCCGCTGACAGACTGCGTCCAGAAACACAACAAATACCCCGCCAGCGCTGGAAGTGGCGCGTACTCGCGGTATTCAGAAGCAGCTGCGCCATTCATGAGATCAAATATACGCGGTATACGCGCCCTTCGTCCAATAGATTTTAAGTCGGATGTCCGAATCGTTCAATACGTTACTGCACCACCCTCGATAAGCTTGCGTCGATAACTCACTGGAGATTTGCGTGGCCGTTAGACGTCTGGAATTGTGTGGCTCACTCATGATCGCCGTGTTCATCTGCTGGCTCACCATACATTCGGCAGCAGCACCACATGGCGAACCCGCGATGCTCAATCCCAAGGCATTCGCCAGAGCTCGTGGCTTCATTAAGAGCAAAGCCCGCCCGCTCGAACAGGTTCTCTTCGATTTCCATTTTGCTGACGGCAGCGGCGATGCCGTGATTCGTGAACTGGCAAAATTTCAGAACGGAGATGGAGGATTCGCGTCTGATCTGGAGAGCGACACGCGATGGACCGGTTCATCTCCTTTGGGAACCATGAAAGCTCTGCGAATCCTAAACGAAGTAGGGGCAACAGATAAAAACATCCATGTTCAGGCTGCGATCCGATACCTTCTCGCTGCTTTCGACGAAGAGAACGGGCTTTGGCATGCCCTTCCTAAAGAAGCGAATTCTGCCCCACATGCACCCTGGTGGAATGTTTCTGACCAAACAGGTAAGTGCGAAGTCGAAAGTCCAGTGTTCCCGACAGCAGCCCTTGCCGCATACCTGCGGGCATATTCCAAATCTCTTCCACCAGGATTCCTACAACGGATAACGAAGCCGTCACTCGATTTCTTGTCTCGTGCGCCAGTACGAATGCCCATGCCAGATATCGAAATGGCTACTGAACTTGTGCAATCGCTTCCTCCTCAGGAACGTGCTAAAGCCACGAATAAGCTGCGGAGTGTCTTGGCGACTGTGGTCGTTCGTGATCCCCGGAAATGGGCCACTTACAACATAAAACCTCTGACATTCATCCATTCCCCCAATTCTCCGTTCTACGCAGATTTTGCCGATGCCATTCAGGCGAACTTGGACTACATTATTTCGACTCAACAAAGCGATGGAGGTTGGGGCCTCACCTGGTCGTGGGAAAACGTCGATCCTGTCGCCTGGAAGGCTGCTGAAAAGGAATGGCGCGGCGTCGTAACGCTTGAAAACCTAGAAACCCTCGAATCTTTTCGCCGAATCTCACAGTAGCTGACGCCGGCTCGGCCCAAAACAGTCATTAGTTTTAACCGAAGCCAAATTTGGTTCCTTTTATGGCTCACCTCAACCAGGCGTTTGTGTACAGATTCGGCGACATGGCCAAATACTGAAGCGGCGGACAATGAGACAGTCAGATTTTTCTCCCGGGACGAGAAAAACATATAACTTCATTTCTTGGTGCGGAGGGGCAGGAGATGTCGGCGGAACCTTATATAGCGATCGCGGGTGGTGGTCTAGCCGGCCTTTGCCTGGCCCAGTCGCTTCTTCGAGCGGGGATCGATGCGCAGGTTTACGAGCGCGATCCCTCGCCTCATGCTCGTCGCCAGGGATACCGGATCACAGTAGATCAACATGGTACGGCAGCACTCAAATCTTGCCTTCCGCTAAAGTTGTTTGAAGCAGTGCTTGCTAGTGCGTCTGCTCACGGCGAAGTCGGTTATTTCCGCTTCAGCAACCAACACCTTGGCGAAATATTCAAACTTACATTTGCGCATGCTCCCAACAAGATCCATCAGAAGATGATAGGCCAGGTAGATCGGGCGATCCTGCGCAGCATCATGCTTTCGGGACTGGAGGACAGGGTGCATTACGGCAAAGAGGTAAGGAGAGTAGAAACGATGCAAGACGGCGCCGTGCTCTGTTTTCTCGACGGTACCTTCGTTCGCGCATCGATGGTCGTCGCCGCTGATGGCGCCCACTCGGCTCTGCGCACGCAGCTCCTCCCCGACTGCCCGATCATTGACACTGGTGGGCGGGGTATTTATGGCAAGACGCCGCTTATGAAGAACAAGGACCAACTTGTCCCGTCATCGCTCGAAAACAGCGGAGTGTGGTCGATGGGCGATGCGCCGGGCAGAGGTTTTTTCTTCACCACCATGCGATTCAACGAACCACCCCGCAACGTTTTCGCGCAGCTGGTGCCGAACCAGGAACCGCCCATAACAGACGATTACGTCATGTGGGGCATTCTACTCCCCAACCAGGATTGTCCTGCGAATGTGCAGGAACTCGGACCTGATGCGTTGTACGATATTGCCCTCGATGCCGTCCGCGGCTATCACCCTGTGTTGCAGCGGTTCGTGCAGCGCGCGGATGCGGACTACACGTTGGCGACGAGCCTCTTTGCCGCGACCCGTCCGAAAGCATGGCCTGCGTCGCGGGCGACGCTTATCGGTGACGCGGTGCACGTCATGCCTCCCACGGGGGCGCACGGAGGTAATACCGCTCTTCGCGATGCTGCACTCCTTGCTGAGAAACTCGAGAAAGCCACCGTGAATGACGAGCCGCTCCAAAAGGCGATCGCAGCTTATCAGAGCGAGATGATTGAGTATTCGTTCAAAGAAGTCGATGCTTCGAGGAAGTTGCTCGCATGCAGTAATATGAAAAATCCCTTGGTGCGATTTGCAATGTTGCGGGCGATACCTTGGTTGCGCTCGGTTACAAACGTATCGCCGAAGATAGAATGACAATTGCCGACCAGCTTATCGATCAAAGAAAACATGCGATGGGTAGTGGCGGTCGTCAAACATCACAACGATCTAATCGGAGGTTGTCAGACAGCATAATTTAATTGATTACAAACACCGAGCAAGAATTACAAAAGCGGGGAAAGCATGGCAGACCATCGTCAGAGCAACGAAGTAGCTCGAATGCTTTGACTTGAGACGATCTATCGTCTTCTCGGCCTTGAAAGGGACGACATGTCCTCTTCATTGCATACAGATATTTTTTGCTTCAGATGCACATCAATCGGCCAATTGGTACGCTGAGAGTTCTTACATTGAACCTGTGGCAACGGTACGGCGCAAATCCAAAAAAGAATACAGATTTCTTGGCCATTTGTTTCTTACTGGGTCAACTTATGCCGATGCACGGGCGGCTGTCTTGACTCAATTTGATGTGTTTGTCCCGCCGCCTTCGGCGCAAATGCATCGGCAGCGCGCATCGCTCATGTTCGGTTGCGACATTTGCTTTCCAATGCACCCGCAAGCTTGATTACTGCTGCGCGAATGGCCGATTCATCGAATGCCGCGAAGCCCAAAAGCAGTCCTTTCGGGTCGGGTCGCTTAAAGGTGAAACGGTCCAGCGCTAGAACTTCGACTCCCCGTGCGGCCGCCGCTTTCTCCGCTCCTCTCGAAGTCATTCCATTCCGCAACACCCCTGCTGTATAAAGCCCGGCCCTGACGCCGGAGATGTGCAGCAAACCGCCGAGATACCGATTGCTTTCCTCGATCAGTTTCGCGAGACGGTTGCTGTACAGGTCGCGCATCCGGCGCAGATGGCGTCCAAGATGACCATCCACGATAAAGTCGCAAAGCACCGCCTGGTCCAGATGGAGATTATGAAAGTCCAGCCGGCTTCGAAACGCCACAAAATAATCTGCCAAGGATACCGGCAACACCATGTATCCGATACGAAGCGACGGAAACAGTAACTTGTTGAATGATCCGACGAAGATCACGTTCGAACCGCAGTCCAGGCTCTGCATAGCAGGAACCGGGCGTCCTTCAAACCGGAATTCACTATCGTAATCGTCTTCAATTACGAACGCGCCGGCGCTCGATGCCCACCGAAGAACCGCCAACCGGCGTTCCAGGGACATGGTCATCCCGAGCGGAAATTGATGCCCCGGTGTCAAATAGACGCCGTTTGCGCGAGGGCACATTTTCTGACCGGCGACCAGGGAGATGCCGTCCGCATCGACTGGAACAGGGATGATCTTCGCGCCAGCGGCGGCGAAGGCAATCATCGCGCCGAAATACCCTGGATCTCCCATCCACACAGGTTCATCGGGCTTCAGCAGAAAACGGGCGAGCAGGTCGAGCGCCTGTTGCACGCCTGAAACAAGCATCACCTGGTCCGAGCTGCAGCGCACCCCGCGCGACAAATTTAAGTAATCTGCAATGGCCCGGCGTAATGGCCGATATCCGCGTCCGTCATCTTCGGTCTGCAACCAGGAGCGAAAACCGCGAGCGCGCCGGGCCGCAAGCCTCGCCCAAAGTCCGGCTGGAAATTCCGCGATGGCGGGATCGCGCATGCAAAAGGGGCGAGTGCCATCCGGGGCAGTCAGAGCCACGAGCGCCTTGGGCCGGGCATAGCCTGAAGCGATGCGATGAATGTAAAAGGGCTGCTTGGAATTCGTAGCTGAAAGGGGTTGAACCGGATCAACAGGATTTACCCATGTGCCCGATCCGACACGGCACGATATGTACCCTTCCGCTTGCAACCGTTCAAAGACGCTCACGACGGTACCGCGAGATATCCCGTACTGTTTCGAGAAGTCGCGGGAAGCCGGTAGTCTGCTTCCGGCCCGAAGCCTGCGTTCGAGAATCGCCAAACGTAATTCGCCATAAAGCCAGTTCGCCAAAGTTTGATGCGGGGGGCGATCCCGGAGCGTGAGTTCATAGGAGCTTAGCGCTTTGGGCATACCGGTGAATGGTCCAGTCGGATTACCTGAAAATGGCACTTCCTATTGAGCCAATGTACGACTAGCATAGTAGCTGAACTCAGGGCAGGTGAGAGGCCAAAATTGCATGCGAGTTGGAAGCTATGTGTTGGGCCTGGCGTCAATTGCCGCGGGCATCCTGGATGTCATCTGGGGCGACTTTGAATCTGCCCATCAACCCATCCAAGCTTGGGGCGATCACATTCCAGGCCGCCAGACGCTTGCGTATATCGCGGCCGCGTGGCTCATCGCTGCAGGGGCGGCGATCCTGTGGCGCACGACGGCCCGCGCGGGTGCAATCGCGCTCGCGGGAATCTACTTCACTTTTGCGCTGTTCTGGTTGCCGCGCTTCTCTACTGCGCCGCTTGTCCTCGGGTATCGAATTCCCGTTTACATAGGCGTGTTCGGTGGAGCTTGCACGCAGTTGATTGTGGTTGCCGGGGCTGTGCTTGTTTCTGCATGCATGCTTAAATGCGGTTCAGCGTGGAAATCCGCGCTTGCCACTGCCCGCTGGACATTCGGAATCTCATCGATCGATTTCGGGCTGACGCACCTGACAAACCCCCGCTTTGTCGCTGGCCTGATTCAGAAGTGGATGCCGTTAGGAGGCGAGTTCTGGGCAATCCTAAGCGGTGTTGCATTCATGCTGGCGGGACTGGGAATACTTTCCGGAGTTCTGGACATCCTGGCGGCACGGCTGCTTGCACTCATGCTATTAATTTTCAACATCCTGGTGTTAGTGCCTCTTCCAATCATTAACCCGCACGATCATGTCGCCTGGGGGGCCAACGCATATAACATGGCCGCTGTCGGAGCCACTTGGATTTTGGTTGAAGCCCTTGCCCGCTGCCGCCGGGAGCGAACCAAGGAAGTAAGTTCAGTGGCGAGCTTCATGTGGAGGCACAACTAGCCGCATGCCAGCAATAGCATTCAAGCAACCATACATCACCAGCGAACCGCTGCCCGCAATCCCACGTCGCGGGTTCCGCATTGAATCTGTCGATGTTCTGCGCGGTATCGCGATGATCCTGATGGCCCTGGACCATACTCGCGATTTCCTGGGAGTTCCCGGCGTGAGCCCTACAGATCTGGCTCACACCACAATTCCGCTATTCTTCACGCGCTGGATCACGCATTTTTGCGCGCCGGTTTTCTTTTTGCTCACTGGCACAGGGGCATTTCTATCGCTAACTGCGAAATCAAGACGGCAAGTATCAAAATTTTTGTTCACACGCGGCTTGTGGCTGATTTTTCTGGAACTCACACTCTTTCGTTGCCTTGGGCTTCAGTTTAATTTCGACTATCAAACGACACTTCTGAACGTGCTTTGGGCGCTCGGATGGGCGATGCTTGTGCTTTCAGTCTTCGTCTACGCTCCCCTTTGGGTAAGTGCGACCTTCGGATTGTTCATCATTGCCGGTCACAACGCGCTTGATGCAATCACTTGGCAGAACCCAGTTTGGTCCATCCTGCATCGTTGTGCGCTCGTTGTGAAGTCGCCCCAATACTCCGTTTTTGTTGCTTACCCACTGATTCCTTGGATCGGAGTTACGCTGGCTGGATTCAGTATTGGACGAATTTATGAATGGACACGAGAGCGCCGCCGAGCTTTTCTCTTGCGCGCCAGCTGTGTTGCCGTCAGCTTGTTTCTGATTCTCCGGGGTGTGAACATCTACGGCGATCCCATTCGATGGAGCGCGCAGAAATCCACAGCGTTCACTGTTCTATGCTTCCTAAACACGAATAAGTATCCGCCGTCGCTGTTGTTCCTCTTAATGACGCTCGGCCCGGCTCTGCTGTTTTTATGCTGGATAGATGGTCGCAAGCCGTGGTTTTTTCGTCCGGTGTTGGTCTTCGGCAGAGTGCCGTTCTTCTTTTTTCTGCTGCACATTCCACTCATTCACTTGATCGCGCTAACAGCTTGTTATGTGCGGTATCAACACGTGCATTGGATGTTCGAGTCTCCGAGCATCGCACAGTTTCCGTTTACTGCACCACCGGGTTGGGGACTGCCGCTAACCGGCGTATACCTGCTATGGGGATGCGTCTTGATCGCGCTGTATCCCCTTTCCGACTGGTTTGCACGTCTAAAGCAGCGGCGCACAGATGTTTGGCTGAGGTACGTGTGAACTTCGCCAATGTGACGGTACGACTGGCATTTCGACCGTTGCAGCGGGCGCGGGGCTATCCGCGCCCGCTGAATGGCAAGGCAGTTAACCGCTTCAGCTATTGCTACAAGACCACCCTTTCGCCGCCTTGGACGTCGCCACCGAGCAAATCAAGGCAGGAGGCTATGCACGCGCCGCCGTCGCGAACTTCTCAATTTCAGGCTTATGAGTTGCCGGCGTGCTCTTATGGTTGTAGATAGCCCTTCCCCTGTGTTGCGACGGTCGCAGGCTTACCGGGTGCTTGCGCGGGCAGGCTTGCTTGCAGGGTGTTTGGATCTAACAGCCGCATTTGTGGAAGCTGATCTTGCGGGAAGAAGCCCCATCTCTCTTCTGCAAGGCATCGCGGGTGGATTGCTGGGGATCTCTTCTTTCCGAGGAGGGGCGGCGACCGCAGCGCTCGGAGCTTTTTTCCATTTTCTGATTGCCACTAGGGCTGCTGCGGTTTTCTCCTTTGCAAGCCGCAAGTTGACTTTGTTGATCAAGCACGCCATCGTATCGGGACTGCTGTACGGAGTTGTGGTCTACATTTTTATGTATTACATCGTGCTGCCGATCTCGGCGTATCACACAAAGGTTGCACTTCCGCGAATGGCGGAACTCACCAGGGACGTCGCCGTACACATGTTCCTGGTCGGGTTGCCGATTTCATTGGTGGTACGCAAGTATTCGGACGCGCGCTGCACGGAAGGGCGTGCAACCTCTGCGGAGATGGAACAGTGACGAAGGTCAGCAGACGATCATTCATTCAAGCAGCAGGCGCTTTGGGCGCGACCGCAGTCTCGGCGCAGCCAAAACCAAACCGGTCCAGCATTGCATGGCACGAGCGACGGGATTTCTACTAGGAAGGCGTCGCGTCGGGAGATCCGGACTGCGACAGTGTACTTTTGTGGGCTCGCCGTCCTCCGAACGGCAGCAGTATCGCCAAGACACTGCACGTGGAGGGTCGCGGAGGATGAATCTTTTACTCGGTCGTCGCCACGGCAGAAGCACCCATTTCAAAAATCTCAGACTGGACTTGTCGCGTGCTGGCTGGCCGTTTCAACGCTGCCCGGGTCTACTGGTACCGCTTCACTGATGCGAGTGGTTACGATGGCCGCGTGGGCAGAACGACCACCTCGCCAGCTGACGGCGACAACAGGCCTATGCTCTGTCGTTGACCGCTTGGCAGATCGGCATGTACGGCTGGATGGCGATCACCATTTTCCTCTTCGGACGCAAGATCGACCATAAGAGTCCCGTGTTCTGGTTCATGATGCAGGTCGCCATGTGGTGCGGATTCTTAACTTCGTACCCGGTGAACTGGTGACTAATCAAAAAGGGATTAAAGGAACCGATGTGAGCGGCGCGGCCATTCCCTCGCTGCTGAAGCGTGAACCGCCCGTGTCACCCCGCGCGCTTACAGGAAAAAACGGATCAATCCGCTGATCTCTGGCTCATGAACTGCGTTGATGCAATGGCCATATCGAACGCAAAGGCCATTTTGTGGTGTGAGATTCCCAATTAAAGCGCGTTCAGGGCGGAAGCACCGAAGCACCTCACTGATCCCTGCAAACAATACCAGCTTGTCATGCGTGCGGAGATGGACTGCGACAGCTAGCCCTTAGCGCGTGGATCAAATATCCTGTCGGGAACAATGTAAAAGCGAGCACAGCACTGCTGAGATCGACATAATGACCGACGCTGTTCTCCAGGCCCCAGCGCATCCATGGGAACAGGTCCAGGGCCGAAATACCGGGATGTCGGAAACCTGCCAGTTCAATTTGAATTCCTGGAATCACTGCTGGATGGGAGTGGGCAAACGGCGTGATGACATGGCCGTACCTAGCGCAGACCCGTTCATGAATCGTCGCCTCATCTGCTCACTCGAAGACTTAAGGACAGGCTATGATCTCGTGCCTACGTCTCGCTAAAGCACTCACAGTCATCGCAGCAGATGCGGCGCCACGATGTCAATGAACTCTCGCGAGGTGATCACCTTAGTTTTCTTCCAGAATTTCGGAAAGTGCCGCTGATTACCGGTGACCAGGTAGTCGGCACGCGCCGCATCGGCGCATTCTAAGAACTTGTTATCGTCCGGATCACCCGTGACCCGAAGCGGGTGTGACGGTTCGACTGGGTACGCATGGTTCTGAATGATCTGCAGTAATTGTTGCCGGAGGCCTTTCCTAATTTTCAGCTCGGCGCGCGAGAGCACGTCATGGTACTCCGCAATAATCGCCTCGGTGACATATAGCCTAGCCGGCTCGGTGATCGCGAGCAGAAGGACTGTACGCTGAAGCCCGTCCGGCTTGAGGGCGGCTGAGACGATGATGTTGGTATCGACTACCAGCCGGAGCGGGATCATCCGCGCTTGCGTTTTCCAGCGCGGGCCATCTTGATAATCTGATCGATCCGGCGTGAACTAAGGTTGTTCGTGCCCTTCCGCTTTGATTCTTCACCAATGACGCGAAGCACTTCGGGTTCGGGGGCCGCCAGACGCACATAATCGCGGATACTGAGTAGCACCGCAGCGGGAGTACCTCGTTTCTCAATGACAAGCGAGCGCTGCTCATCTTCCACCCTGCGCAGCAGCTTGCCGAAGCCGGTGCGGGCCGTGAGCGCCGATACGACGATAGATCTGTT
>JACZCY010058587.1_pt1 | contig 10719 bp, 11 predicted proteins | sample 8641821 | NCBI WGS metagenome assembly JACZCY01 (sample SAMN15324609, study PRJNA640507) | soil metagenome | isolation source: intercropping sugarcane | place: China: Luxin town, Laibin City, Guangxi Province | collected 2019-07-25 | depth 10cm m | reverse complement strand
CGTTCAGGTCTCCCCTAGAATGCATTCGGCAACTCACTCTAGGAGGAGGGCATTATCCAGGATGAGCGTCTCTGGCAGGGGGCCGCGTGAGAAACAGCCAATCCAGAATCCGACACACCCGCGCTCCACCAATGGAGGTATCGGCCTCAATCACCGGGGCTTCTTTGGAACAGGGATCCGTCATCGTCAAACTTGTGAACCGCCGACCCGTCACCAGCCGATCATGCACAACATCCATCGCGTAACAGCGTCCTGGCCGTGTTGGTCGCGGGAAGGCACGGCGAGGAACCGCGGCCGCCTTTTTCCGTCGTCGCCGACGGAGGGAGAGAGGCTCCTCTCGGTAACAGAGGCGCTCCCCCTTCTTATGGTTTACCGGTCAGCCTTCCCGTCGCAACCAGACATAGATCCGCGGACAGCCATAGCGGCGCTTACGCTCAGCCATCTCGCGGATTCGTATCCGCAAGGCCGCATCGTCCTGGCGTCGGTTACGATACCGGAGCGTGTGCCGATCAAGCGCCATGAGGCGGCACCCTCGCGCTGACTCAGCCTAAAGCGCGCCATGACCCACTCAGCCGCGGCTCGCTTCGCCTTGGGCGCTACCAGTTTTTTGCGGTGACCGCCTTGAGTGCCTGCTTCAGCCGTCGGTTCTCGTCTTCCAGTTGGCGGAGCTTCTTCACGTCGCTGACTTCGAGCCCGGCATACTTTGTCCGCCACTTATAAGGTGGTGTCCGAGATGCCGTGTTTGCGGCAGAGCTCTGGGATCCCGATGCCGCCTGAGCATCCTTGAGTACTGCAATGACCTGTTCCTCCGTGTGCCGTTTGCGTGTCATGGCCCCCTCCTGTGAGGCCCATCTCAGCATAGGTGACCTTCCAAGCCAATGGTCTCGCTTTCGGGGGGAAGGTCAGGAAGAACTTCGGATCGGCTCCCCAGGGGATTCGACCACCATTGTCGTGAATAGACCAAGATTTGGCAGAAATGAGCACAAATCATCCGAGGTGCTACCGGTCGAATTGAGACCGTCAAGGATGCCGACTAAAAACCCCTATCGTCTGGCAGTGAATTTTTAAAACATTAGTCGATATCTCCCGCCGCTCAAAGTATGCCACATCATGTGATGCACTGACAGGTAGTAATGAACCCCCGAAGACGTTATGTAAAGAGCCACCGCCCAGTTATCGATAAAAGGCGGCAATACCTTCAACAACCTCAGACTGCTGCTCTGCGGTCAATTCGGGATAAATCGGAATCGCAACGGTCTCCTTTGCCGCCCGCTCCGATTCCGGAAAGTCTCCTTCCCGATAGCCTAAGTAGAGAAAACACTCTTGGAGGTGGAACGGAACTGGGTAGTAAATTTCTGCACCAATTCCTTTCTGCTTCAAATACGCCATGAGCGCATCCCGCTGCTCGACCCTAAGCACAAACTGGTTATAAATGTGATAGTGCTTAGCACCGGAGCTCTGGTATACAGGCTTTGGTAATTTCACTTTTCCAGCCTGCGTGAGTCCGCTCTGTTTGAACAGAGTCTCGTATCGAGCGGCATTCTCCTGCCGTTTTTTGGTCCATCCATCGAGATAATTGAGCTTTACGTTCAGAACCGCGGCCTGAATCGTATCGAGCCGGAAGTTCCCTCCAATCCGCTTGTGATAGTACTTCGGCTTGCTTCCGTGAACTCGCAGGACCCGCATCTGCTCTGCAAGGTCAGCATCGTTGGTCACGGCCATTCCACCATCGCCTAAACATCCGAGATTCTTGCTCGGGAAAAACGACAGGCAACCGATTGTGCCGATACTGCAAGCTCGCCGTCCATCATGGTATTCCGAGCCAATGGCTTGGGCCGCGTCCTCGATGACGCTCAGATTGTTTCGCTTGGCGACCTCCATAATTGAGGCCATGTCGGCACATTGTCCATAGAGATGGACCGGAATAATGGCCTTGCTCTTGGCCGTCAGTACCGACTTAATTTTGGTGGGATCGATGTTATAGGTCACGGGATCGATGTCAACAAGCACCGGTTTGGCTCCCAGTCGTACAACTGCTCCAGCTGTGGCAAAGAATGAATAGGGCGTCGTGATGACCTCATCACCAGGACCGATACCGAGTGCCATGAGGGCGACCAGAAGCGCATCGGTCCCAGAACTCACGCCGATACCGTGCTTGGCCTGACAGTAAGTGGCCACACGTTCCTCTAACTTGCCCACATCCGGACCGAGAATAAAGGTCTGGCTACGGAAAGTCTGTTCCAGCGCCGCCATGATTTCTTGGTGGAGCGGCTCATGATGTGCTTTCAAATCAAGTAATGGGACTCCCATGAAAATCTCCTTTCCTAAACCGCCGTCATCCCTCCCATATGTTCGGCTCGATATTGCTGTCCACACGCGGGACAGGCGGCATTCTCGCCATTGACATGGAGCTTAACCCCACATAGGCACATCCAGCCCGTAACCCGGCCAGGGTTCCCAACGACTAGCGCATGATCCGGTACATCTTTGGTCACGACCGTTCCCGCACCGATGAATGCATATCGCCCGATCGTAATTCCGCATAGTATGGTGGAATTAGCTCCCAGTGTGGCTCCTCGTTTTACAAGCGTTGGCTTGAGCTCCTTCATACGCGGGATCTCGCTCCGGGGATTGAAGATGTTTGTAAAAACCATCGAGGGACCACAGAAAACTGAGTCTTCGAGCGTCACACCTTCATACACCGACACGTTGTTCTGGATCTTAACCCCATTACCGATTGTGACATGAGGGCCGACGACGACATTTTGGCCGATCTTGCAATTCTGCCCGATGCGCGATCCTTTCAGGATGTGGGACGTATGCCAGATGCTCGTTCCTTGGCCGATCTCGACGCCTTCATCGACAAAAGCCGATTCGTGAGCAAAGTAAGACTTGTCCGGCTTAGAGGCCGCACGCGTCAGGCGCGAAGTGGCCTGCTCCAACGCCTCTTGGCACTGTTGCAGCACAGATAACACCCGCAACCCTTCTTCCCCGTCTGTTCTAGGCCTGGTCCGCGTTGTTGCACACTCCAGGAAATGTTGGCATTCGGATCGCAGTGGCTCTCCTTGCTCCAGTTCAACCTTTTTGGCGTCTGCTTTGTTCGCGATCGGAACATTGTCCTTCCAGTCGATGGAATGTGGGTACAGAAGCAGTTTATCTTTCTTCTCCAGATCATCGAATACAGCCATTTTACGGTCGCCCACCACTATCAATTTTTGCTCCTTGTAGGGGTGTAACCAAGAGACGAAGATATGAGCCTTCACGCCGCTTGGGAACGACAGAAGACTGATCGTGACATCGGCGATGTGCTGGTGAAGATAATTCCCCCCTTGCGCTCGGACTCCATCGGGACTCTCGTTGAGCAGCCCCAAAATCACGGAAATATCATGGGGCGCAAAACTCCAGAGGATGTTTTCCTCCCGCCGGATCTTACCCAAATTCAACCGGTTCGAATAGATATACTGGATGCGGCCCAGCTCGCCCGAGCGGATCAATTCTTTGAGCTTCAGCACCGCCGGATGATACCAGAGAAGATGCCCCACCATGAGAATGAGGTCTCGTTTCTTGGCGAGGGCGACGAGCTCTTCTCCTTCTTTGACAGAAAGGCAGAGCGGCTTTTCCACAAATACATCTTTGCCGGCCAGCAACGCCTCTCGTACTGCATCAGCATGCCCTTCGGCCGGCGTGGCAATGGCCACAGCTCCGATTGTCTCATCGCGCAACACTTCAGCATAAGACACGAATGTCCGACACTGGGGATACTGTTCGCCGAGCGCTCGGAGCGTGTCAGTATTACTGTCACACACAGCTGCTAAAGCGCCAAGGCCGGCAAAATTCCGTACCAAGTTTTTCCCCCAATATCCGGCACCAATTACCGCTACTTTCAGGTCTGTCTCTTGACCATCACCTGATGTACCCATCATGACGTCCCCCCTGTGATTGACTTCAACAGACCCCAAATCCTCATCGGTAAGAAGATATAGAGCTTCAAGACACAAATGGATGAAGATTGTTCGACGATTCAGGTTCTCCCTGCAAGCTGTCCCAGCAAACAGTCGGGATCGAACAGGGATAAGGCACGGCGAGTGTTGCCCTCCGCTGGAAGGCCAAACTTGACTCTCATCTCTTTACTTGTGATATCAGAAACTTTCGTTGAGGTTTGCCCCATACATTTCCGTATGTGTTCCACAGAAAACTTCTCAGTTCCGCTGATCCAGAGGCCCTTTGTGTCAATGCCCCTGTCTAGTCATGAGATCGGGCTACGGACATGGCCTGTGAGAAGCGATTGATTTAAGGTGTGGAGATGAAATTCCTGCCACGGCTGGGAAGTAAGCATAGCATACATGGGTTGCCCGCCAAAGCACCTGACGAAAGCCCGGAAGCGCTGCTCAAACCATCTCCGCCCTGCACCCTGATAAAATCGAACCGTGATCGGAACACGGACCGAAATCTCCCTTAATTCATTGACATCAAACTCATACGGATGGCAGTAAAACACGAACGGGGCATCGGTCATAATCCTCCGAGCAAAGTATCGACTCGCAAAGCCAGGCAACAGCCGATGATACCCGCCGCCGCCGACAGGCAGATTTCTTCCGAGCGCTTGAAAGGTGGCCAACGGAGCTTCCAGAATACTGCCGCCCTCGTTCAGACGAACCCGAGTCGGTCGGACGGGCCAGCCGGCGATTCCATAACGTGGAAGACGGGCCGGTACGATGCTGGAGTCGTACTCGAAACCAGCTTCTACAAGCACATCGAGAGCCCAAAGCGTATCTTGGACGATTGAGAAATCAGGCGCACGATATCCCTTCACCGGCGTTCCGATGATCTGTTCGAGAAGATCTTTAGATTGACGGACATCGGCCAGAAATTCCTCGGGCGACTGTCGGCCAATTTCCAGATGCCCGTGTCCGTGGCACGCCACTTCATGTCCATCAGCATGGATCTCCTTGACAACATGGGGAAAGCGTTCGGCGAACTTGCCGAGCACAAACAGGGTGGCCCGCACGTCGGTCTCGCGTAGAAGCTGCAAGACGTGCCGAGTATTTTCCGCAGCTCGCTCCGTGATAGGAAGACTCCGATCCCACGTGGATTGAGGCCAGTCTTCCACGTCGATGGAGATGACGGGGGGACCGTAGCTCATGGCCGTAAACTTACGTGAAAGTCCATACCGGCCCCTGAAATTTTTCTGATTCGGACATCGGTAAAGCCTGCGGCTGTAGAAAGTCGGCGAATGCCTGATTCATTATAGAAATAGACAGGACATTGCCGCAATCGGTACCGCAGTTTCCGAAAGGGAGTTCTAAACCAGTGTTCACTGGGAAAGGACACAGCGGCAAGGTGTTTGACCAGCGGCCGCAACGCTTTTAGAAAAGCCTCGGGATCTTCGACGTAATCCATGACGCCCATCACAATCGCATAGTCATGCGGTTCTACGGATACCCCTGGAAACATCCCCTCGATCAACCTACACCGGTCCGCTGTCACACCAGCCTGAGTAAGACGATCACGTACAAGAGTCAACATGTTGGGAGCAGGATCGATTCCCGTGACCCGATCGGCTCCCCGTTTGAACGCTTCAGCGATGTAAGGACCCGAGCCGCATCCCACATCAAGCACTGTACTGCCTTTCAGATGCTCGAGCGCTTCGAACGTGAGGGCGTATCGAATGAACATGTCACTCCGAAACTTACCGTCCACCCAACGCATGAAAGGATTCCGCTTTTGATCGTAAATGGTGTCGAAGGTCTCGGCAAAGCTATTAAAAAAGGTTGCCGCGTTAGGTTCCTGACTCATGACATGCTCCTTTGTTGCGCTGTACAATCACTTTGGACTATAGGACTGGTGCCCATTTTTATTATGCCTCGCACAAACCCCATCGCATAGGCCACATGCATAATGGCCGCTGCAACAGGAAACAAAGCTGCAACTCGCCACCCAGTCTTATGACTCTGCGTCACTCCGACCGTCAGTAATGTCACCCCATAAAGTATCGGTATCGCGGCAGCAGCCAGTCGCCACCATCCAGGTAACCATAGCCCAGCTATCACACTCATCAACATAACGGCCATAAACAGGGGCGGCACAATCTGCCGAAAGGAGGCCGGGATCCGATGTTTTTTTAATACCACTACCCGCCAATAACCGTACTCGAAATACTGCCGGAACAATCTGGACGGTGTCTCGCGGATGAAATAAGAATATCGGGCACGCGGTGAAATAAAGACCTTTTCTCCGTGTTTGGCAAGCCGGTAGTTCAGCTCGTCATCTTGATTACGAACCAACATTTCATCATAGAGTCCAATCTTCTCAAACACTTCTTTTCGGAACACCGGGTAACAAGCTCCTTCCGCGTAACCCTCATAAGTCGGATATCGATGTTTCGCATTGCCGATTCCCACAGGGTGGGACATTGCCGCCGCAACCGCCTGACCGAAGAAACCCTTTCCTGTGCTCACAGCAGGTCCCCCAACACAGGACACCTCAGGATGCTCATGAAGTAGAGCCATACATGTCGCCAAGTAATCAGGCGCATACCGACAATGGGCACCAAGGATGGCGATATACCGACCACGAGCCTCGAGAATACCTACGTTCATCGCGCAGGGCGTAATGCGCCTTGGATTGTCGACGATCCGCAGTTCGGGATGCTCTTTGGCGAGGCTGTCTAAAATTTCTCGTGTACCATCGTCTGAAATTCCATCAACGACGATAACCTCAATGCCCTCTGCAGGACGTTCCTGCTCCAGAATCGATCGCACACAGGCCTCAATGTGGCGGCTTTCATTGCGACAGGGCATGACTACAGAAAGCATTGGAATCCTTTATCGACAAGCCCCATGCTCAGCCTAAAATTGATTTCGCATGTGATGACGTGGCCGGGGGGCCCGCACGATGCGATAGGTGTCCGTTCCTTGCGCCAAGGCACGGTGCATCGGATCCTTACCCATCAGACGCATGACCAGACCCATTGGCGTGATAAGAAGATAATATATGATCCCGAGTATGATTTTCGTATTGATCGAGCCCAGAACATGGCCTATCTTCATCCATCCTTTGTGAACCTGTTTCAAACTCTGCGGGGCAATCGCGCCCAGGACAATGAGCAGACTCCCGAGAATCATCGCCCACAAGCGAGGCGACTCACTTCGGAATACAATAGGCCACAATCCGATTACTGCAAACACGCCTCCAACCAGGAGCCCGAACTGCCGCAAATCTTTTATGGTAGGCAGTTGACTTGTTCGATCCATCGCGCAATCTCCTAATCAAGCTCGAATTCTTTTTGCCAGTTTGTATCGTTCTCCATCGGCTTTTGTTGCGTTTTATACAGGACACAGTTTTCCAGAACGAGCACATCCATTTCAGTCCGCATAAAACATCGGTAGGCATCCTCCGGTGTGGACACGATCGGCTCCCCTCGAACGTTGAAGGATGTATTGACCAGAACAGGATAGCCGGTTTGTGCTTCGAACGACTTGAGCAACCGGTAATACCTGGGGTTGGTCTCCTCATGGACAGTTTGGATTCTGGCCGAGTAGTCCAGATGAGTGACGGCGGGAATATCAGACCGTGGAACATTCAACAGATCGATTCCCCATAGATCGGATCGGTTGGCAGGCAAGGGCAGCCGTCGTTTCTCCATCACCGGCGCCACCAGCAGCATGTAAGGACTGTCGGTAGTCATCTCAAAATAATCCGACACTCGCTCCCGCAGGATCGATGGCGCAAAGGGACGAAACGACTCGCGATACTTGATCTTCAAATTCATCACCGACTGCATCTTCGTATTTCTGGCGTCGCCAAGGATGCTTCGACCGCCAAGCGCACGTGGGCCGAACTCCATCCGGCCCTGCAACCAGCCGACAACCTTCCCCTCGGCAAGTTCTTTTGCCACCCGGTCAAAGAGATGATCGTCGTCCAGCAGTTCATACGGCGCCTCAATCTTCTTGAGAAACTGTTCGATTTCAGCATTGGTATGTCGTGGCCCAAGATAACTCCCGCTCATCCGATCAACACCGGTCGAGGCCCTCGGTTGGTCATCGTATCGATACCAGGCGCTCAACGCAGCACCGACCGCCCCCCCCGCATCTCCAGCTGCTGGTTGAATCCAGATCCCCTTGAACGGACCTTCGCGTAGGATCCGCCCATTGCCTACACAATTGAGGGCAACACCACCGGCCATACAGAGATATTCAACCCCAGTTTCACGGTGTAGAGTTCTGGTGACACGGAGCATGACTTCTTCGGTTACTTCTTGGACTGAACGGGCCAAATCCATCTCACGTTGCGTCAACTTACTCTCCGGCTTCCGCGGGGACCCACCAAACAAGTCATCGAACTTGTCTCCGGTCATGGTCAACCCAGTGCAGTAATTGAAATAGTCCATATTCAAACGGAATGTCCCGTCCGGCTTGAGATCAAGCAGATGGTCATAGATGGCCTTGACATATTTCGGTTCTCCATACGGGGCTAACCCCATCACTTTATACTCTCCGGAATTGACTTTGAAGCCGGTGTAATAGGTGAAGGCAGAATACAGGAGCCCTAGAGAATGGGGGAACGGAATTTCCCAGAGCGGCGTCAATGCGTTCCCATCGCCAAGCCAGGCAGACGTCGTGGCCCATTCGCCAACGCCATCCATACACAGAACGACCGCCTTGTCGTAAGGCGACGGATAAAATGCGGAGGCGGCATGAGACTCATGGTGCTCCCCGAACAACAACTGAGGAAGTGTCGACTGGTTCATCTCGGGCGCCAACGCGAGAAACTCCTTCGCAAGCAAATTACGGAGTAAGAGCTTTTCCTTGAGCCACACCGGCATAGCCGCCACAAACGACTGGAGCCCCTTCGGAGCGAATGCCAGGTATGTCTCGATCAACCGCTCAAACTTCACGAGTGGTTTATCATAGAAGACGATATATCGGAGATCACCCAGGGTAATTCCTCCCTCCTTCAAACAGTAGGTCACTGCATGAGAAGGAAAACCTGGGTCATGCTTCTTTCGAGTAAACCGCTCTTCCTGAGCAGCCGCTATGATATGTCCATCACGGATGAGGCACGCCGCACTATCGTGGTAGAAGGCTGAGATTCCTAGAATATGTGCCACGACCCCTCCTCTTTTACTTTTTCTGAATCAGTCCGAGGTAATGGGTATTAAGCAATCGCAAGCGACTCAGTAAATGACATGCCAACCAGGACCAAGGCGCGAGGAACTTCGCGAGCGGAAGCACCAGTGACACCCGCTCAAGTTCAATGGAACAATTCGGGAACAAGCGTGTAATCTCGGATTTCCTTACACCACGAACATTCCGGTTCCATGGATTGTCGACAAAGAAGTCATACCAAATGATGAACCCGTTCTTCTTAACCACACGAAGCATCTCCTCCGCCATACGATATCTTATTTTTTCATCCAGAACGGATGTAAAGACGACTGACTGCAGCACGAGATCAAAGCGTTCATCAGGAAACTCAAGTGTGGCTCCATTCATGCGTTGTAATGTTACCTCGGAGGGGCACAAGCGGGCTGCATTGGATAGTCGATCGGCCAACAATTCTACTCCCGTTAAGTTGGATGGAGAGACGCCCCACTTGATAAAGTCCCGCAACCAATATCCACTCCCACATCCCACGTCAAGAACATGCATATCAGCAAGTGAGACACGGCCGTGTTTCTTCAACCGTTTCAGAAGATACCTCTCCCGTTCTTGCACAAGAAACAGGTTGCCGGAGTCAAATAATGAATAGTACCCAACCGGCTTCGCCGCTTGATAGGCCAACTTGATTCGGGCCTCTTCGCGCCCGACGTCGGAATCTTTGAGATCGACTGGCATAGATCCTCTAAGCCTCCCAAATCCGACGGCAGCGGACTACTCATGCGGACCGACAAATCATTTCTTTGGAAAATTCTGATTTAAGCTATGAAGATGAGACTCCCACAATATCTGAGAAGAAAGCACTGCAAAAGCTCTGTCTCACAAAATCAGTATGGTTGCTGTCCTGACCAATCTTCCCATCTGAAGCGAACATTCGGAGATCACAGGCATCTTAAGTTACTCTATGTGGCATGTCTATACCGCGCTTGAGGGGAAGCTTACACGGTGACCAAGCGGCCTGTTCTAGAACGTCTCGAAAAGAGCCAAGTCAGGAGGTCACGAATTCCTCTTTGCGACCACCCTTTTGATCAGAAGAGGTTAAAGAGAGTCCTGTCAAAATAATGTGACCGCAGCTGCATCACAGGACGCTCAATCATTATGACAAGTACCGAGGCCGTCGTGAGAGCCTCTATCATCAAGAGCGACAGATGAGCAAAAGACAGTGCGATTGCTTGAGAGTTGTGCTGCATGTCGCGACACCGTTCTATTGTGCTGGAGCCTTTACCCTACCTCCATTATTTCGATCTAACCAAGGCCCTACACCTTTGACGCTTCAAGACGATGATGGCGAACATGGCTCGGGATACTTCATTGCAGCGCTGCTCCAGCCATCTAACTGGCTGGTACATCCAACCAGGCAAAAGACTCCTCATTGACACGCCTCCGGAAAACAGAAAGGCAATAGGCATGATCGGCTGGATGCACTCAATGCGCCACTCTGGTTGCCTTGATTCGTTCGAGGCCCGATCTCGCTGAAAGATAATCCAGGGAAGGGCTCCATACGCACCAGTGAGCGGACCTCAATTTGGAATCCGCCATTCCTGAGCTTCTGGTTCGAAGG
>JACZCY010105528.1_pt1 | contig 10744 bp, 16 predicted proteins | sample 8641821 | NCBI WGS metagenome assembly JACZCY01 (sample SAMN15324609, study PRJNA640507) | soil metagenome | isolation source: intercropping sugarcane | place: China: Luxin town, Laibin City, Guangxi Province | collected 2019-07-25 | depth 10cm m | reverse complement strand
CCTGCCGTCCGCGATGTCGGGTCGGCACATCCGGTTCCTGCGCGTCACGTACGGGCTGACCCAGCGCCAGATGGCGGTCATGCTAGACGTGGGGCTGCACTCGCTGCGCAATTACGAGTACGGGACGGTCAAGTACCTGCCGGTCGAGGTCGCGGCGCAGCTCGAGAAGGTACGCGACCGCATCGAGTCCGAGGGCTTCGAGCGTGCCACGCACAAGTCTTTCCTGCCGATCTACAACGGCTGGCTGCGCCTTGCGGGCCTGCCGCGCGGGGACTACGCCGGCCTCGCTCGGTTCCTGAACATCTCCCGCTCGACCACCTGGCGCTGGCAGAGCGGGGAGTGCATCCCGCCGCGTTCGCGCATCGAGTTCATCACCGATGGCCTCAATGAGATCGTGGCCATGCGCGAGCGGCGGCTCGAAGAGGCGGGCGGCCTGTGACCCATACCAGCGCCCGCGCGGTGGTGCCTGCGATCGCGAAGGAAGTCTTCGCGGGCCTGGTGCTGATCGCCAGCGGGATGGCCGTGGGGTATCTCACGCTGGCGGGCGCACGACTGCCTGGCGCCCTCGAATGGGCGGTGATCGGCTACGTGCCGGTGGCGCTGGTCGTGGGCATCCGGATGCTGCACAACGCGCGCGCGCGGCTGCACGGCCGCAGCATGGAGGACCGGGCGACGCAGGAGGCGGTGCGCGTCCTGCCACGGTGGGGTATCCAGGTGCTCGCGCGCGGGATGCCGGTGGCCGGCATCGGCGACATTGACCTCGTGGCCGGCCGCGGGCAACGTCGGCTGCCGATCGAAATCAAGTCTTTCCACGCGTGGGACGGCGCCGAGCGCTGCGCCCACGCGGTTGTCCAGGTCCACCGCCAGATGGCCAGCCTGCATTCCGGCCACGGCATCGTGTGGCTGCCGGAAGCGGGCGCGGGCTGGTGGCGCCGCTGGTTCGGCCTGCGCGTGGCGTCCGACATCACCGTGGCGTTCGGTTCCGCCCGCAATCTTGCGCGCATCGCGCGCCGGAGGCTCTGATGCACCCCGTGATCCCGCCCGGCGTCACCAGCACGATCATCCTGGTCGGCGTCGTGTGCCTCCCGATGCTGCTGTTCAAGCCCACGCGGGCCATCGTCCTGTGGGTCTTCAAGATGGCCGGGATCGTGCTCCACTGGGCGTGGTCGTTCTCCATGAGCGTGATACACAAAAGCACCCTCGTGGTGATCGGCGCCCACGCCACGCTGCTGCGCAACTTCCTGCCGCGCAACGCCGTGATCCCGACCGTGGCCAAGAAATCCACCAAGCGGACGTGAGACGGCCATGACCCCTTCGGCTTGTGTGGCGCCCGGCCCTGGAACCGATCGTGGCTTCGGCCACCTGCGGCCCGCGGTGCGCGATGCGATCAGTGAGCTCGATGCGGCGTGCCTGGTGGAACACCGGGCGCCGCGCGACGCGGCCTGGCTGACCGTGCGCGCCGAGCTGGCGCGGGCTGAGCGGGTGGCGGGGGCGGCAGAGCAGGTATTCGACCAAGGCTCAGGTGGGTCGCAAGAACCGAATGCGGAGGCCGGCGGGACCGTCCCGACACGGCTCCCGATCGGCGCGTGAAGACGCGCAGGCCGACGGCCGGTGTTGCGGTCGTCGTGTTATCATGGGTAACACGTATAACGTAACCGGGTGACAACATGCAGCAGACACCAGATTCCGGGTATCCGGACGAACTCGCCGCCGATCCGATGGACGCCGACCTCGACACGGTGGTCGAGTCCCAGTACGTGCACGACGGCCAGGAGGTCGCGGCGCCCGAGGCAGTTGCGGCGCCAACACCGGAGCCCGCCGGCGGCCACAGGGGTCGCAATCTGGCTCTGCTCGGGGTCGCGATGGTGTGCCTGGTCGCAGCGGGGTTCGTGCTGACGCACCTTGGCCATCACACGGCTCCGGACAATCCGGAGCTCGCCCACATCCAGAACATCGCCAGCAGCGTGCCGGCGACGGACCGGCCCGTGGCCAAGAAGCCCGCGCAGCTGCCGGCCCAGACCGTGGTCTACTCGCCGTCGGTCACGCCGGTGGCATCGGCCGTTTCGGCAGCCAACCAGGCGGTGTCCGCGGTGCCGGCCACTGCGGCGCCAGCTACGGTGGCTGGCACCACGCCTGCCCAGACCCCTGCAGTGCGTGCACCAGCGGTGACCGCCGCTACCACTACGCCGCAGGTCGCTTCGGCCCCCGCGCCGCAGGTTGCCACGGCGCCGGTGTCCGCGCCAGTCACGCCAGCGAATAGCGCGGCGCCGGCGGCAGTTGGTGCCGGCAGCGCCGAACAGCGCGTCCAGATCGAAGTGCTGACCCGGGCGTTGGCCAAGGCCACCAAGGAGGCGACCGATGCCAAGGCCGCGCTGGCACTGGCGCAGTCCGAGAAACCCAAGCCGCGGGTCGTGGTGAAACACGCGCCGCGCGCCCACCTGGTCGCCGTCCTGAAAGACGGGGCGGTGTTCAAGACCGAGTCCGGCAAGACGGTCATCCTGTCGGTCGGCGGGCAGGTGCCCTGATGCGCGCCGCTGCCATCTGGTTGACGCTGTCGGCCCTGGTGGTGGTCGCGCCCGGCGTGGTGGCCCAGTCCGCCAGCGGGCAGGTCACGCAAAACTCGGCCGAGTGCAGCGCCTCGACCACCAGCACCAATCCCGAGGATTGCGCGGACGTGATCGAGGCCGCGGTCGCGGTCGCGCCGGGTGACGCCGGACGGCTGGGCGCCATCTACGTGGCCGTCCTGCCGGTCGCCGGCAACGGCGAGCCCGCGGGCTACCAGGGCGGGTACGCAACTCCCGGCGGCTGGCAGATCGGCGCTCCACCTGCGGCCTACTTCACCGGCGCGTTGCCGGCGACGTGGAGTCATCGCTTCGCGATTCCCGGCGGAGTCTGCGCGGCTGCCGCGGCGCATGGCGCGCCGGCCGGCACGTACGTCGCGTATGCCGGCTATGGCATCGCCACACAGGCTCCGGCGGTGCCCACGCCCAACGGCGTCGACGTGACCACGCTGCTGCGGCAGGCCGAGGCCACCGGCAACACCGAAATCATCAATCAGGTTCGTGCGCTGGCGGACGGCCAGACCAGCGGCGGCCAGGCGCTCGCGGCTTCGGCGGGTGCCGAAATGCTGCAGGCCCACACGGTATGGCCCATCGGGAGGATCCACTGTGAGTAATCTACTGACGCTGTTCCGGCGCAACCAGCAACGCGAGACCACCGCGGAGGTCGTGGTGGCCCCCAGGACAGCTGCGGATGCCACCCTCATGCCGACGGCGGCCGTGTCCAAGGACCGGCGCAACGCGCTCGGCATCAAGGCCGTGGTCGACGGCAGCACCGTGATCCACGGCCCGGTCGAGACCAGGAACAGCGCGCTCATCGACGGCACGATCGAAGGCAGCGTCACGGTGACCGGGACGTCGCGCATGGCGCTGTTGCGCGAGACGTGCCACGTCCAGGGCAACGTCACGGCACCCATCGTCATGGTGGCCGGCGAGGTGCGCGGCGACATCGTGGGGCGTGCGGTGCGGCTGTTCCGTACCGCCGTGGTCCATGGTTCGATCACGGCCGAACGGCTTGGCATCGACGCTGGCGCCACCATCGGCTCCGGCCTCGTGCTGTGCGGCGAGGCGGCGGCCAAGGCCGTCCGCGAGGCGATGGATGAAAAGCCGGCGGTGGCCGCGAGCGAGCCACCGGCCAAGGAGCCGGCGCCGTTCGTTCCGCGCCGCGAGCGCGTGGCTTGAGCATGGACGCAGCTGTGTCCGCGCCTGTCGCGATCAGCGCCGGCGGACGGGTCTGGCGCTTCGGGCCCAACATCGTGGGCCGCGATTTTGTGGTGGGCGACCTCCACGGGTGTTTCGACCAGCTCCGCGCCGCCATGGCCGCGCGCGGCTTCGACGAGGCCCGCGATCGCCTGTTCGCGGTCGGTGACCTGATCGACCGCGGTCCGTCTTCGGAGGAAGCGGTCGATTGGATTGCGCGGCCGTGGTTCCATGCCGTGCGCGGCAACCACGAGCAAATGGCGATCGACGCCGCGGCCGGCAGGTGCGACCTCGAGCGCCACATCCAGAATGGAGCCGGCTGGTTCCACAAGCTGCCACCCGCGCGACAGAAGTCCATCGCGGCCGTATTCGACACCTTGCCGGTGGCCGTCGAGATCGACCAACCGGCCGGACTGGTCGGCGTCGTGCACGCCGACGTGCCCACCGGCGACTGGACGGCGTTCACCGAGGCGGTAGAGCACGAGGGTCCGAGCACGACAGTCCGACGTTCGGTGTTCGACCTGGCGCTGTGGACTCGTGCGCGTTTCGATGCGCGCGACACCAGCGTGGTCACGCACGTGGCGCTGGTGTGCGTGGGGCATTCGTCCTCGCCTGACCCGCTGTTCCTCGGCAACGTCGCCTTCCTCGACACCGGCGCCGGGTTCCGCGGCGGCCCGCTGACGATGGTGCCGCTGGATGAGCTGCTGGCGCGGGTCCGGCCTGTAGGCTCGCCCGCTGTCCACGAGCCGCCTTCCCCGTCGACGGCGGCCGCCGCGATCCCGTAATTTCATCAAGGAAAACGTAGTGACGATGCGAACGCTCGACGAAAACCGTTCGGCGGCTGCCGCGCTCGCGCGGCAAGCGGGTGCCCTCTACCGGCTGGCGATCGGCCCCGATGGTTTCGTGGCGCCTCTCGCCGTGAAGGTCGAGGACGCTTGCCAGACGCTGAAGGGGCTGCTGGAAGATGGAGCGGGCGACGTCGACCAGCGTGGCCGCATACCCGGCATCGACGTACCGACCGGCCGTGGTGCGCTCCTTCCGTGCGGGACGCCGGCGCCGGACGTCGCACAGTCGATTCGGTCCTGCCTGCGCGAGGTACCCGGCCTGCTGTACGGGGCCTGGACTTCCCTTCGGCAGTACGACCGGCAGCCCGAATCCCCCTGGATGCACCTCGAAGAGGCTGCCTGGCGCCTGGCCGACGCGAACCTCCTGCTCAAACTGGCGAGCGAACGCGTGGAGCTGTCGAGGGTGCGCGTCACGGTGGACAGACCGACGCTCCCGTTCATTCCGAGCAAAACCTGGGCAGCGGAGTAGCGCGAAGCGTAACCGTGTTACGATGAAACAACAGGCACGCGGCTCGCTTCCAGGTTGCGCACAATCGCGGAGAAGGCGATGAAAAGTGGTTCCATGGCTGATTTCTTCTATCACGCCGGCCCGTCCGAACCGACGGCGCCCAAGCGCCGCGGCGGGCGGCTGCTGACCGGCGGGATCGTGGCGCTGCTGGTCTTGTCCGCGGTCGCCGTCGTTGGCGGCCTCGTGCTTGGCAGCGGGACTGGCGCGGGCGCTGGCGTGGCGCTGGTGGGCGGCATCTGTTTCGTGCTGTGCCTGGCGCTCCTGCTCCTGTTGGACTTCCGTGCCGCCTATCGAGAGGGGGCGGATGACTGGGACCGGGTGACCGGCGGCTCGCCACTGGGCGACGTACGCGATGATTCGGCGCCGCGCGCGGCCGGCGAGGCTTGGGTCGATCGTGCGGAACGCACGCCCGATACCCACCGCCTGGTGCTGATTGCCCTGGATGCCGTGGACGCGCCCTATCCGGTGGCCGGCGAGGTGTCGGCCAGCTACCCGGACGAACGCCGAATCGGCTTGGGGCGGATGGTTCGTGGTGGTACCAGGGGACCGGAATTTGACGTCGAGGCGCAGGGGAGGGGACGGGTGACGCAGTGGGCGGAAATCCCGCGCTTGCGTGCAACCGCGGTGCGAGTTACGGCGGCGGGTGGCGCCGGGAAGCAGGACGGTGACTACAGGTACCCGTTGCCCACTACCGGAGACGACCATGACTGACCCGGTTTCTCGGTCTGAAGCTGCAAGCCCTGATGCCGCGGCGCCGCGACTCATGCCGGCGCAGGCCGGCCGGGTGGAGACCGGGCCCGTGCAGTTCGGCGCCGACTGGCCAGGCGTGTTCATCCGCGGCGATGCGGCGGCGGCGCATGCCGCCATGCTGCAGGACGTGATCCTGCGCGGCGGTTCGCCCCTTGCGCGCGTCTGGCTCGCGGGCCTCTACAACACCCTGCGGTCATGTTTTGTGGGCGACTCTCGGGTGAGCGACTCCCGGGCGGTGTTCCCACCCATCCCCGAGACGACGCTCGACCGGTTGCTGCGGATGGTGCCGCTGACCGGTGCCGCCCCGTCCAACGACGAAACCGTGGAACGCGTCTGGCAGGCGCTGCCCGAAGCCGGGCGCGAGGACTGCGGCAAGCTCACGCGGCGCCAGTTGCGAGAAGCGCTGACCGCGGCCGGGCTGCTGACCGTGGTCGCGGATACCGCTGACGACGCGGCAGTCCAGCCGATGCTGTTCGATCTCGGCAAGCCGCTGCCTGATGGCGTGGCGCACGACGCCAATGGAACCATGCCCACGGAGATGCCGCGATGAACCTGTACGGCTACCACGCTGCTGTCTCGAACCGGCTGTTGGCCGGTGTTCGCCTGGCTGCCATGGCTGTCTTGCTGTGGCAGATATGGGCGTTCCTTTCCGGCGGTCATTCCCTGATCGCCGCCGCCATGCTGCGCGGCGTTCCGAATGCGGACAGCCTGTCCACCGCGTGGTGGATATTCACGCGTGCTGACGTCCTGCCGCTGCAGGCCCTTGGCACGCTGACGTTGGCTGTGTTCGCCGGCCTCCTTTTGCCCTTCTGCGCGGTTTCCTGGCTGGCTGTTTCGTCATTTGACCCTGGCAAGGCTCTGGCCCGCCGTGGCGACGCCGTGGAGCGACGAAACCAGCAGGCCGTGGCCGGGCATCAACGGTGAAGCGAACGCGTAGCGAGCGGTTCAAGTCTGCGGCGAATTCGGTCGATAGCCTGACCACAGAGGCATGAGTCCATGAGCTTGTTCAATGTAGTTGCGTCGAAGCTGGGCCGAGCGAAATTGAGGCTGGGACAGCGGGCGACCTCCCGGTTGCACGGGAAGGCGGATCGTTTGCGCGGGACGTCGAGCGCGCAGCGATGGTTGGACGACAACGTCCAGGCGCTGGACCGGAACTGCCTCGTCGTCGGGCAAGGTGGTCATGGCGTCCACACGTTCCTCGATATGGTCGCGCAGAGGCAATGCCTCCGAGGCGGCCTGTTGATGGTCTCGCAAGGGGATAGCGGCGAGATGGTCTGCCGTGGCGGGGATCGCCACGTCGGTGCACTGGTGCCCTGTGGTTACAACCCGATCCTCGACGGCGAGGCGCGAGAGGTGGCGGCGCGGGTGGTAGAGGTTGCGCCGAGCACGCGCGACAACGCTGGGGCCGATTTTTTCAAGGGGATGGCGCTGGCGCGCGTTGCGGTACTGGTTGATGCGTTGCGGCAGCTGGACTGTACCTGCGTGGCTGATGACCTCGTCCCACTGCTCGTGGATACGTCTGCCATTCCTGCGTTGCGGGCACGGCTGTCTGCGGAACATCTGGTGACAGAATGGATCGACGTGGTTGCAGATGAAGACGCGGTCACGCGCGCGCGGATGCTTGGGCCCGTCGGCAGGCGGTTGGAGGGGCTAGTGGCGAGCAGGGCAGGAGCCTGCCTCAACATCCGCGCGCCGATGGTGCGGATGCGCGACGTGATCGAGAACCAGTCCGTCCTGCGGATCGAACTGCCGACGCTGGGACGGGCAGGAGCGAGCGAAGTTCTGGCGCGCATGATCGTGCGCGATTATGCGGATTCGGTGTCCAGCGCATCTCTCCCGCATCCACCGTGGCCGGGTCTTGCGATCTTCGTGGAGGGCGCAGCTTGTGCCGCTGCGGACTATTCGCGCATTCTCGGGCAAGGGCGTGCGGCAGGCCAGTCGGTCGTGCTTGCTTCGCACGCAGTCGAGCCATTCGGCGACGCGGCTGACACGGTGCTGGCCAATGTGGCGACGAAGATCCTGTTCCGGCAGGGGACCATGGAGTCCGCTGAACGCCTTTCATCCATGGATGGCGGCGTGTCCGCGCAGGATTTGATGGAGATGGATCCCGGCGAGGCCATCGTGATCCGCGATGGCCGACGGGCGGAGCGGATTCGGCTGTAACACTGACAGACAACCAAGAGGAACAACATGAGCACGTACGACGAAAAAACCAGCAACCTATCGGGCGGCGCGATCGCGGGGTTTGTGATTGGAGGCGTTCTGGCTGTGGCCGGGATCATCGTGCTGTTGATGTGGGCGCTCCCGCGGTACGGCGTGTACCGTCAGGGATTGGCCGGCGAGGCTGAGCTGGCCAACGCGGAGTACAGCCGTCAGGTCGCTGTGCGTGAGGCCCAGGCGAAGAAAGACTCCGCGGTGATGCTGGCCCAGGCGGAAGTCGAGCGTGCGAAGGGTGTGGCGCAGGCCAACAAGATCATCGGCGACTCGTTGAAGGACAACGAGGCGTATTTGCGCTACCTGTTCGTCAACAACCTTGCCGACACGAAAGACCAGGTCATCTACGTGCCGACAGAGGCGAATCTTCCGATCCTCGAGGCGACGAGAGCCGACAAGGCGACGGGTGGGAAGTAGTGTTCCGCTGTTGCCGACCAAACGACAAGCGGGTGACAGTTCGCCGGCGTCCCGGCAGTGAGTGCCCACGAAGTACCACGCGCCAACCGACGGCTTCGTGATTGACCAACGCGCACTGCGCGGGGTGTCGATGCACCTGCGTTACGCCATCAAGGGAGTGCGGCAACAGGCCGGCTTGCCGTTGACGCCTCACAAGCACGAAGGCGCGTTGGAAACCGCGCAGTTCGTCGAGAAGGCGCTACTCGACGTAGCCGATGAACTCGGGATCGACATGGGCGCCGATCGGCCCGGCCAGCTGGATGTTTCAGATGCGAGCTGACGTCGAATGAAGCAGATGATTTTGCTGCGGGCGCTGGCGGACGACTGCCGCGAGCAGGGTGAGGCTGACGTGGCGCGTGGCATCCTCGCGCTCGCCGATGACGTTGGCGAGCTGTGTGAGGCGATCAAGGCCGAGCGCGCTGCGCACGACAGCGGCGACTCGATCGCGTACCTCGAAGCAAGACTGCGGACGACGCGAACGCTGGTGAAATTCACCGGGATGCCAAAGCGGCCCAGAGCGGAGCTTTGAGCCGATGGTCAGCTTACCGGCGGCCGTCGCGCACGTGATACCCGGTGAGCCCGCCTGCGGCGAGCGATAAGATCGACATGGCCCACTTCTGGGCATCGGCGCTAGCAGCCTGAGCGAGCGCTGTGTGCACGGCGATGCCGAAGATGGTGCAGACGAAAGCCATGGCGGTGAGAAATAGCAGCACGTCTTTCAACAGGCGCACGAAGTGCTCGCCTGCCGTTTCGTCGCGCGCGATGGTCAGCGTTGCGTTGGGCGGAAGGTCGTTGAGGTCGACGGTGCTCACACCCCGACAAACTCCGTTTCGAGCGGCCGCTCCGGCTTAGCAAGGCCGACTTGAGTCCTTTGCTCTTGCCTTCTGACGCAGCCACGTAGAGCGCGATGGCCTTGATCAGGACGTCGGCCTTCGTGGTCTCTCTCTCCAGAGCCGCCTTCTCGATTTCGCTGTTGAGGGAGTCGGACAACACCAGGTTGAGTCGAACGGCCATGGATGATCCTCCGTGTCGCCATTTGTGAGCGGAACGCCTTTTTCGCTCGCTTTGCGAATCCACCCGGTTCCCTCCCCTCATCCACCTCTGTTTGTGGCTTCTCGGCCTTCGCCTAGCGCGGGCGGCGCCTGGACAACCAGTAGGCGGCGTCGCTGGCCTTGGTTGGTTGCGTGTCTCGCGTACGTGCGGCGACCCCGGGTGGGTGTGCATCGAAACACCTAACTGCTGTCGCGATGGCTGCGCGGGCGAAAACACATAGGGGTGCTACCCACTTTTTGTTCCGTGCGGCCTGCGCGCGGATTGAAACACCTATGGGTATCACAGAAACGCGTACGAGCGCTCCCTTCCTTTTGTTCCGTGCGACCGGTGCGCGGATTGAAACAACTGGTGGTGTTACTCCCACTTTTTTGTTTTGCGCAGCCGGCGCGCGGATGGAAACACATATGGGTATGTGCGGATGGGAATGCCTAGTGGAAAAAAGAAGTGGTGTTTGCCCCGCATCGCGTGGATGGGGGACCAAAGAAACCTAACTGGCGTGACTTCTTCATTCGCGAAAGGACGCGAGTACCGGTTTACCAACCCTTGGGCAGTCAGGCCCGTAACTTAAGGAATTCGATGTGAAGAACAACTTCGTAGTCACCGATTCACGCACTTCCCTTGTTCGTCCGTCCTCCACGGCCGCGGTTTCGCTACATGAGTCTGGTCGTACTGATGGCTGGCCCCCGTGCCCGGTGACAACTTTGGGGTTTGCTACGCCGGCTGTGACGGACCTCTATGGCTGTCCGCCAGGGCCGCGAGCAAACCGCGGCAGCGCTTTCCGTGTGCGTGGCGATCAGATCGGGCGGCGACCGGGAGGCAATACGGGAGTTCGTAGGCGCGATGTCGGAAGGCGCAATAATCGCCCCCGGCATGATCGCGGCCGCCGTGGTGGGCATCTGTTGCTTTGAGAATCCGAGGCGCGGAGCTGGCGGTCGGTTTAACGCGGCTGCCAGAAGCGCCTTGACGATCATGTTGCTGGCGGCTTGCTGCGGACCAAGGCTTCCGATTGGCCCTGTTGACGGCGCCGTTTACGTCCGGCTCGGGACCAACACCGCGCGGCCGCGGCCCACGTTGACGATGGCCTTGTCCGGGACGACGGCCTTCACCTGGTCGATGGTCTCGATCAGGGACACGGCGTCCGCGGGTACGATCACGTAGGT
>JACZCY010160824.1_pt1 | contig 10781 bp, 5 predicted proteins | sample 8641821 | NCBI WGS metagenome assembly JACZCY01 (sample SAMN15324609, study PRJNA640507) | soil metagenome | isolation source: intercropping sugarcane | place: China: Luxin town, Laibin City, Guangxi Province | collected 2019-07-25 | depth 10cm m | reverse complement strand
GACCCACGAATGCGGCGTGGGGATGCCCGCCGCTTCGAGTCGCCGCTCGGCGGCGATCTTGTCGTGGGCCGCGAGGCACGAGAGGTACGGGTTGAGGATATGCGCGCCCTGGCTGTGCAGTATGCCGGCCAGGCTCAGCCACAAGGTGGTATGCGACTTGAGGATGTAGAGGTCATGCCGCACGCTGAACTGTCCCGGGTCCATCACCAATTCGTTGGCGACGCCCAGCTCTACCTCACACCCCTGCTCTCGAAGGTTCTCGAACAGCTCCACTAAAACCGGATTGGGGTTCAAGATCTCTCGCGTAAACGCAAGCATGAAATAGATCTTCATGGCGCGCCGCCCCTCGTGTCCCGCTCTCCTCGTCCGGCGTGGTCGATCACGTCGTCCCGATGTGTTGAGTGTGTCGGAATCGCCCTGCCCAAACCACGGAGAACCCGTAGAACCTCTCGCAGCGCAAGCTGTAGAAACGGCGAGTCAAGAATTTTGGGGTATGAGGCGGAGGAAAGGCGCGAGCGATGAGGGAGCAATGACGCTGTGGAGCGTGCAGAACACGTCGACGCCACGTCAGCCGGGGAGGCCGCGTGGCGTCTTGGGGGAGCGCGAGAGATGGAGGGCGGCGAACTACGGCGCTGGCGAGGTTGCGCCAGCGGTGGCGGCGACCGGCTCACCGCGCATGGCCCGCTCACCAGCGTGGATGATGTACTCCGCGAGCAGTTGGGGGCCATTCGGCACACCCATGTAGCTGCCAAACTTGTTCAGATCGACGACGTAGGGTTTTCCGCCGCTCATCACGACATCCAGCCCATACAGCTCGATGCCGAAGGCCTGGCCGCAGCGTAGCGCGATGTCGCGCAGCTCGGCTGATGGCTCGAAGGGGTACCCGAGTTTATCTTCATAGGTGACGATTGGCCACTTGCGCCGAATCCCAAAGATGCGCTCGCCAATGCGGAAGAGTTTGTAGTCGTAGCCGTCCGGTCCGTCGGGCGCATGGTAGCGTTGCGCCAGCAACAGATCATCTTCCGGCAGACTCGCCAACTCGTCGGCGCGCTGAATGATGACGACTCCGCGCCCTCGCGTGCCACGATAGGGCTTGACGATCAGCGGTCCGGCGGCAAGCAGGGAGGCGAAGTCGCCGCTGTTCATCGTCATCCATGTGTCGGGCACGGGAACCCCGGCGGCCTGGAGCGCGCGCATGACGATGACCTTGTTGCGCAGCATCGAGACGACGGGATAGGGATTGAGTGTGGCGGCTCCGAGCGCATGGAGCGACCCCCCGATGCTCAGGGCTGGCTCCGTGCCAGATTTGAGCAGGTACAGATCATGTTCGACCTTGACCTGAGAGAGATCGGTGAGCTGCTTTTCTGGGTAGATGAGGTCGAGGGTCACTCCACGATCGCGCAGCAACTGCACCAGTTGCTCCATGTTCGGGTTGAGCCAGTCCGCGATGACGCCGATACGCATGGACGCCGCTCCTCTCCTGTACTGTGGCCGCGCAGTTTGGCGTGCGCGTTCTCACCTGTTTGCAAACTCGACTATTTGCAAACTCGACTGTTTCCACTCACTCACTGCTGCGTGGCGTGTGTCACGGCTAGACTTCTTGCGTCGCGGCTCTGAGCGCGCGCGCGAGGTCCATCGCCGTGTCGAAGCGGTCACCCGCCTCTCTTGCCAGACAGCGCAACATGACATGCTCCAGGGTCGGCGGAATCTCCGGGTTGAGCAACCGGGGCAGTGTGGGCGGCGTAAAGAGCCGCTCACGCGCCGCGTCTTCCAGTCGCATGACGGGATAGGGGAGCGCGCCCGTGAGCATCTCATAGAGCACGACTCCCAGGGAATACACGTCACTGCGCCCGTCCGCTTCCTGGCCACGACACAACTCTGGCGACATGTAGACCGGCGAGCCAAGCAGCAGGCCGCTCCCCAACGTCATCCCCGCGAGTGTCATCGCGCTCCCGCCTTCCGCCAGTCGGGTAAGCCCGAAATCCGCGATCTTGAGCGTCAAGGCTTCATTGGCACTCTCTGGCGCCGCCTCGCTCTCGTCCGGATCGTCCAGGAGCAGATTGCCGGGCAGGATGTCTTTGTGGACGATGCCCCGCTCATGGGCATACGCCAACCCTTCGGCAGCCTGGCGCATCAAATCGGTGGCCAGCGGCACAGACAGTGGCTCAGCTGGCGGAAGCCGACGCAGCAGCGAGCGCACCGAACCCGCGAGCATCAGTTCCGTGACGATGTAATACTGTTTGCCAGCGGCGCCGAAGTCATACACCCGTATGATGCCAGGATGCTGTAACAACGCTACGGCGCGCATGCTCGCGGTGAAGCGCTCAGGGAAATCTGTCCCGACGGCGAGAGTAGCGCGCAATACCTTGACCGCCACCCACCCGTCGCCATTCAGGCGCACGGCGCGGTACACGTCTCCAGTGGAGCCGCGCCCGATCAGGCTCTCCAGCTGGTATCGGCCAAATGAGCGCCCCCGCAGGTCATCCATCGGATGCGCCCGCCGCCAGCCCGTCGAGGGCACGCTCGACGTAGTCGCAATACAACCGCTCGCCGAGCGCGTGCAGCAGCTCGCGCGCGGCGGTGAGCTGCGCGGATGCCTGATCCGCAGCCCCCCGCGCCAGGCCAAGCAAACCGAAGACATAACGCACGCGCGCCTCGTGGTATGGACACTGCATCGTGTGGCTGAGACTCAGCGCCTCGTTGAGGCTGCTCTCAGCCTCCTGCCAGCGCCCTCGCCGTATCGTGGCCATGGCTCCCACCCGCAGCGCCTCGATCAGCGCCAGACGGTTGTGCTCGGACGCCGCGCGCGATGCGCTCTGGGCCGCGAGTTCCTGCGCCTGGGTGTCTTCGCCCAGTTCCAGGTGAATCCAGGCGAGCAGCGCCATGATGCCGGGCGCGGCTTCCTCGCCGAGCGCATGCTCGTGTTCGCGCAGCTGCGCCAGCCGCGCGTGCGCAGCCTCCGGGCGTCCTGCGAGAAGGTCGCGCTCACTGAGCGCGGCGCTCGCGGAGCGTAGCACATGTAGATCGCCGCTGCGCTCGGCCAGGGCAATCGCCTCCTTCAACTGGCGCGCGCCGACGCCCCACTGCCCCTCGCCGAGCGAGAGATGGCCAAGGCCCAGCAGCGGGTAGGACGATGCCCAGGCCAGCGGCGCCTCACGCATGATCTCCGCCGCGCCCTCGTAGTCGGCGCGCGCCTGCTTCCACTGCCCCATGTAATACTGGAGCGTCCCACGATTGCAGGTCAGAAATGCGACCTGAACGAGATCATTGCGCTCCCGGGCGGTGATCAACGCGCGGTCGATATAGGCCCGGCTCGTGTCAAACGCGCCACGCTGGATGTGGGCCATCGCGGCGTGATTGAGCGCATGCAGGTGACTGGAGAGGTCGCCGAGCGCCTCCGAGGTGGGAATGACCTCCTCCAGAGCCGCCAGCGCGTCCCCTGGACGTCCCAGCGTCAGTAGCGCGGTGGTGCGCCACTGTTCGGCCTGCATCAGCAGCTTGTCATTGCCGAGCGCTTGCGCCAGCGTGAGCGCCTCTTCGGCTGCCGTGAGCTGCTCGTGATAGCGTCCCGCGGCGTAGTACAGGTCGGCGAGCGCGATCTGGAGGACAGCCACGCCCGCCGTCGTTTCGCTCTCGCCTGCCGACTGGAGCAGCGCCAGGATGCGCGTGATGCCAGTCGCAGGTGTGCCACGCCGCGCATGCACGCGCCCAATGGCGGCGACGGCCTGCCGCTCGCCCTCGCGTTCGTGCGCGGCGCGGTAGGCCAGGACGGCCTGCTCCAGCAACTCCAGGCTCTCGTCGTAGTGCGCTTCGATCCGCAGCACGACCGCGAGTTTCTCTCGCGCGCGCGCCGCATCAGTGGGGCGCCCTAATGCGTCGAGCAGCGTGACCGATTCCCGATAATTGCGCTCGGCGGCGGTGGTCGCATGCATCGCCTCCGCGCGGTCGCCCGCCTGCTCGATATAGAGCGCCGCTTTCTCGCGCTCTCCACAGCGGGCGTAGTGATAGGCCAACGCCTCGAACTGCGCCGCACCGGGCTGGCGCTCCATCGTATCGGCGATCTGCCGGTGGAGCAGCGCACGCTGGGCGGCGCTGAGATCGCCCCAGATCACCTCGCGGATCAGGTTGTGCGCAATCTGATAGTCAACCTCTCCGACCTCGACCAGGACGCGCGCACGGCATGCGGCATCCAGCCCATCGAGCGCCTCCGTCTCGTCGTGGCCGTGGCGCACGGCCACAGACAGGAGGGTCGCGCGAGCAATGGTGCGATCCGCCGCCGCAGCGGAGAGCAGGTCGCGCGCCACCTCTGGCAGCACGGCGACGCGCTGGCGCACCGTCGCGGCGATGTCCCACGGGACATCTTCGGGGCCGCTCTCCAGCAGCGCGCCATCCTGCCGCCCCTGCGCGCAACTCACCAGGAAGAATGGCACACCGCCCGCGCGCTCGATCACCTGCGACAGCACCGCCAACTCCACCCCCGGCGCCCCCAGGAGCATATCATTCAGGAGTTGCGCCGCCTCCTCCTCGGCCAATGGACCGAGATTCACGCGCGTCGCCGCGCCACTACGCGCCAGGTCCGCGAGTGCGGTGGCCAGCGGGTCATTCGGCACGACTTCGGTGTTGCGATAGGAGCCGACGACGCGCAGCGGGCTGGCGGTGTGCGTGGTGGCAAGCGCGCTCAAGAGGTCGAGCGCGTCGGTGTCGGCCCACTGCAAATCATCTAGCACGAGCAGCGTCCCTGCTGGCCCCGCGACGTTCGTGAGGAACCGGCTCACCGCGCTGAACATGAGCCTGCGCCCTTGCTCGGGCGCGAGGGCAGGTGGCGCAGGCAGCGCCTCAGCCTCCACCAACTCCGGCAGGAGATGAGCCAGCCACCGGCAATGATCGAGGTCGGCGCGCAGTTGGTTGGCCGAACGGCCCTGGAGGCGCGTTTGCAGCGCTTCGAGCAAGGGGGAGTATGGCGCCTGCCCGCCACGCTTGACGCAACCGGCTTGCAGCACGGCCCAGCCGCCAGCCCTGCCGCGTACACTCGCCTCGCGCAACAGGCGCGACTTGCCGATACCTGGCTCGCCATCGAAGAGCAGCACGACACGACCCTGCCCGGCAAGGTGACGGTCGAGTAGCGCAACCTCACGCGTGCGCCCCACGAGGCGCGCGGGGGTCTTCTCCGCCGCGGAGGGCGGCGCGGGGCTAGTGGCCAGGGCGTCTTCGGTGTCTTCGCGCTTTCGGGCGAGCGCCTCGAACACGGCGCGATCATGCTCCGACAGTTGCAGGGCGTTGGCGAGCATCTCAACGGTATCTTTGTGTGGCGCGCGATTCACCCCTCGTTCGAGCGCGCTCACGGCTTCCACGCTCAACTCCGCCCGCGCCGCCAGTTCCTCCTGGGTCAGGGCGACGGCGCGTCGGTGGCGGCGCAGCAGCGCGCCGAATGTCGGAGGCTGGCCAGCTACCATGGCGGAGGGTCACTCCCATCTCGGCCAGGCGTTACCCCTTTGGGCCGAACGTCAACATCGCGAGCAGTTGACCGTGAGTGTAGGCGAGCACAGACCCAGCTTCGTTCGCGACCGGATCAATGGTCTCATCGCCGTCGACGTCCTGGCCATTGAGCGCTATCCCCGAGAGTCGCACAATGTCACTCGACGTGGTCGTGTCAGCCGTTCCCGCCAGCACTTGTTGCGCTTCCTGGTCGACGGTTTGCAGCCACTTCGTGATGTTCTGGACGGCGATCTGCACATGCGTGCTGTGGAGCCGAATGTGCGGAGTCGCGTCGTCAGAGCTGGAAGCCAGCCCAGCATGGTCGGCGACGCCCGCCAGATAGCCGTCGCTACCGAGCAGCCCGAAGCCATCGCCCGCTGGCCACGGCTGGGCCACGTTACACACGGTTCCCATCGGCTTGTAGTTCGCCCCAGACTGGCCCTCGATGATGTCGATCACGCTCTGGGCCGCGCAATTTGTGGATCTTGGGTAGTGCAGGCTGATCCACTGTTGGAGCACATTGGCTTGCTGAAAGAGTAGATTCATCTGCTGCATCATCCCTACGAGCAGCCCCTGCCCCCGAGGCGTGGTGGGAAACGCGACAAGCAGATGTTGGATATGGACGAAGGCATGCGGCGGGAAAGCCCCTTCCATCACGGACGGGCCCGCTGGCAATTGCCCATCGCGTGTCTCGTCGGTGATCTTGATTCGGTTGCCGAATCCCAGGAGATTGACGCCAGGCTGCCCTCGACTTCCGGAGCCGTTGTACTGGAGCGCGTAGACCTTGTCCGGCCCACTTTGCAGGACGAGCTTACCGAGCGCCTGTACCTTCTCGGTTTTATCATTGATCAGCCAGGCAGCATACCAGTGTCCTGCCTTAGGCGCTGGCAACGAGGTCACAGCGAGTTTGAGCGCGTCCGAACTGTAGAAGCCTGGCCCGTTGGCGGTATTGTCGAAGAACATCACCGAGGCGGCCGCATTCGGCGCGACCACCACTGGGCGCGGGTTGGTTCTATTGTTCGCGAGGGCGTTGGTCCAGGCGAACAGGCCCGCGATGGCGCCCACGATCAGTACGAGAGCGATCACCCCGCGGACCAAGCGAGACGTCAACCACGGAGGTTTCGCGGGCGCCACGCGGGACAGACGCGACATTGAATCCGCCGCCGAGTGCGTCGCGGAATGCCACGCGGAGGTCAGCGGAGTCAGCACGGGATGCTCTGGTCTAACTGGCGGTGTGGCCGCCATGCCCTGCGCTGGTCTGGGTGGCGCCGCCACCATGACGCCAAGCGCCGCATCGTCCGCGCTGTTCCGCAACGCGGAATAGATAGGCGTCGCGAGGGAGGCGTCTTGTTGTGTATGGGTGATAGCCGCATGATAGGCCGCCGCAAGCTCGCGTGGAGTCTGGAAGCGACGCTTGGGCTCTTTCGCCATCGCCTGAGACATCGTGCTTTCGAGCGCCGTTGGCAGACTGGGACGCCACCGCCGGAGCGGTGGTATCGTCGAGTGGAGATGCTGCTGCACGACATCATCACGGGTGGCGCCGGTGAACACCTGACGCCCCGTCAGCATGTGATAGAGCACGACACCCAGCGCGTAGACATCCGTGCGCGAGTCAACCGGGTTCCCCGTGATCTGCTCTGGCGTGTTGGCGTCGCTGGTCGCACGTGAAGACGCTCGCCCGTCGCCCTCTGCGTCGAGCAGGCCGCGCACACCCACATCGGCGACGACGATCCGCCCATCGTCCTGGCGGATAATCTTGTCAGCGGTGAGGCTCAGATGCAGAAACCCCCGCCGATGCGCGGCTTCGAGTCCGGAGACGACCTGATCGAGGACGTCGGCGACGGTGGCTGGTTCCTCAGCGCCGTGCTGGGCCAACACGTCGCTCATCGCTGTGCCTGGGTTGTCTGCCGTGACGAGAAACGGCTGCCCTTCAAATGCGCCGTAGCCGATGACTGGCGCGAGGTTCGGGTGACGCAGCGCCGCGAGGGTGTGCGCCCGCTGCTCAAACTGCAGCAGGTAGCCCGAGACTTGCTTCGGCGTGGCGTCCGGCATGGTCAGAAAGCGCATCCGCACCGGCTCAGCGGCGCCATCGCGTGTAGCCGTGAAGACGGTTCCCAGGTCGTCAGAGTCAATGACGGCGCCGATATGGTAACCGTCGACGGTGAGGCCAACGAGCTTGTCGGGCGTAGCCTGCGGCTGCGGCACGAGCGTCTCGGAAGGAGTAGCCTGGACGGTGGAGGCGCTCGACGCGTAGCTCAGGGAGAAAGGCCAGGTCTCGACAGGCGCCCGTGTCGCCATGGGATCGTCGATTTCGGCGAGCCCCGCCTGGAAGGCGTCGGCAAACTCGGTCGCGCTGGGGTAGCGTTGCGCTGGGTCCTTGGCGAGCGCCCGCAGGATAACGACTTCGAGTGGCGGAGGAAGTTCCTGACGCAGCAGGCCGGGCGCGGGTGGCGCTTCCTGCAGGTGCTGCACCGCGACGGCGAGCGGCGTATCGCCGTGGAATGGCACCTGGCCAGTCACCATCTGATACAACACGACTCCCAGCGCGTAGATGTCAGCCTGTGGCCCCGTCGGTATGGCTTGAATCTGCTCTGGCGCCATGTAGTACGGCGTCCCCAGCACCTGCCCGGTACGCGTCAGCGTCGGGGAATTCTCCCGGGTCAGCGCGTTGTCGCCGCTGTCGTAGAGGCGCGCGATGCCAAAGTCGGTGAGGTACACATGGCCATGTTCATCCAGCAAGATGTTCGACGGTTTGATGTCGCGATGGATGACACCTTGCGCATGGGCGTAGTCAACAGCATTGGCGAGTTGTGTCAGATAGCGGGCGATCTCGCCGAATGGCATCGGTTGCGGCTGGTTGGCGAGGCGGGTGACGAGCGTACCGCCGACGATCACCGGCATGACCATATACGGCAGGTCGCCCTCATCGCCGCTACTCAGCACAGGGAGGATGTATTCATTGCGTAGCTGGCTCGCCGCCCGCGCCTCGCGTTGGAAGCGCATGCGAAACGCCGCCTGATCATCGGGCGAGATGAGCCCCTGATACTGCAGAAGCTTGACCGCGACCAGCGCACGCTGATCATCGAGGCGCTGCGCGAGATACACGACGCTCATGCTGCCAGCGCCGAGCACACTGAGGAGCTTGTAGTTCGCGACAATCATGCCGAATCGGCTGTCATTGGATGTCTGCATGGACGGCTCCGTTTCCCAGCGCGCTTGTCGTGCGCGCTGGCGTGCCTGACAGCGTTGAGTACAGCGGTGAACGGATGACGCTGGCGCCACGTCGGATGATGAGTCAGCCTGTGCTTCCGGCCCCACCTCGCGAGAACAGCGGCGGCGAGTGATAGCGCGTCAGGCGTCGATGAGCGCAATGGCCTGGATTGAGGGCGACCGCTACGGGATGAACCAACCACCACACGTCAGCATCGACGTGTCGCCCCGGTAACGCACTAAGAACCCCAGCGTAACGTGTGAGCGACGTCATACGCATGTTGGATGTGTGATGACGCGCGATGTCATCATACGCTTTCGGCGCGTTTCGACGGAGCGGAGCAGGGCGAGCGCGCCGGACGTAGCGGTACCTGGTATCCATCCCAGAGTCCATGCTCCAATGGAGCAAGTATATATCGGCGCTGATGGCCTGCGCAAGGCGGCTACTGTGAGCTTTGCCATAGCGCATCGCGCTTTCACATGGCATGGCGCCTCTGCGCGCCAAAGCGGCATTCACAGTGCGCGAGAGTTCACGCTAAGAGCGCCGACACGGAGACCTCCGCGAGCTGGCGCGCGTCGTCGGAGCCGCGCGTGTAGGCGTTCTCCAGGTATATCCGCGTGCTCTGGTACGCGCACTCGATCAACTCGTCGACATGCCCGAAGCTCAACGTGCCGCCCGCGCCGGACGAGAGGCTGATGAGATGCGCCTCGATGCCCAACGGCATACGCTCCAGCGCGCGCTGAATCTGGTAGTTGCCCATCACCTGCGACGCCCGCTGGAGAACCGATGGCGCCGATGGCGCCGAACGCCGGGGCGCGCCGCGATCCGCTGCCGTCGCCTGTTCGCTGGCCTGCGCCCAGAGGGCTCCGTCTCCGGCCTCCGCATCGTAGCCAATCGCCAGGATGAATATGCGACGCGCGCCCAACTCGATGGCGGTCTCCACGCTGCATCCATCGACGATGCCGCCATCAGCGTAGAGCGCGCCGTCAATGCTCACCGGCGGAAAAACACCAGGAATAGCGGAGGAAGCGAGGAGCGCGTCCACAATCGTCCCATGCTGGAAGACAGCCCGACCGCCGCGGCTCAGGTCCGTTGCGATCACGCTCAGCGGCAGGTCCAGGTCCTCGAACGCCAGGTCGGCGAACCGCTGAGACAAGAGTCTGCGCAGGCCCGTGTCACTGTACAGCGAGGAACAGCCCCCGGCGATGCGGCGCAAGGCCGCCAGCAGCAGGAGCCCCGGTAACGCGCGTGCGCGCGACCAGAATGAGCGCCGCTGGCCGAGGAGAATCTGGTCTGTGTGCAGGCGCCGCCAAATGTCGGCGAGCGCTTCGACGCCATCGAGGGTGGGCGCATGTGCCAGCCACGCGGCGTTCCACGCGCCTACGGAGGTGCCGACCAGCATGTCGGGATGTATGCCAGCCTCAAGTAATGCCCGCAAGGCGCCCACATGCAGCGCCCCGCGAGCGCCGCCACCAGAGAACACGAACGCGGTGGCGCCAGCGTGTGGCGCCACTTGCCGCCTGCGCAGGCGCTGAATGCTGCTGCAAGACGCGCCCACTGACTCTCGCTCCACGAGAGAGACGGACTCCGCGATTGCCGTCGCGCTGGATACAGCGGTGAACATATGCCTGCATCCTTTCTCCTGGAGAACATGCCTGTCGCTTATCTCGGGGGAAGTGTGCCAGTTATCGTGGACTGACGCCACGGAAAAGCCGCAGAATCACCCGCAGCATCGTCGGTATGACTCGCAGGCGGCGCGTCTCGGAGGCAAGATCGTAGATGATGCTCGGTGTGGGGATGTGGAACGCCGCGGTGGCGGCGCCTGGCGATAAGGCGCGTCTGGGTGGCTGTTGAGGAGACAGTACAGCGCGCCTGGCCTGAACGCGACCGGAGCCCGCGCTGAGACGACTCTGTGCGGGCTCCGGTCGTTCAAGGGTCGCGCACTCTAGCGCCGCGCCGCCAGCGTGAACCTGTCCGCCAGCGGCGTCGCTGGCGTCACCGCCGATGGCGCCACCAACACGGGGATCGGCGTGTGCTACATCATTGTCGTCGCCACGCTCCCAGTCGGGAACGGACCGAGATAGCCACGACCATG